>Ga0255355_1000829_pt1 | contig 16179 bp, 17 predicted proteins | sample HBST75metaG_FD_189943 | JGI IMG/M metagenome (GOLD analysis project Ga0255355, IMG submission 189943) | Peat soil microbial communities from Stordalen Mire, Sweden - H.B.S.T75 | ecosystem: Environmental > Terrestrial > Soil > Wetlands > Peat | place: Sweden: Norrbotten County, Stordalen Mire...
GGATGTTCAGCTATGTTTCGTTGGAGAAGCGTGTTCCTCAGGACCATCCGCTGCGTGCAGTTCGCAAGTTGACGGACACGGTATTGCGGACTCTGGGCGGCCGTCGATTGCACCGGAGTACATTCTGCGGGCTCTGCTGCTGCAGGTGTTCTACTCAGTGCGCTCAGAGCGACTGCTGGTTGAGCAGATCGACTACAACTTGCTGTTCCGCTGGTTTGTGGGCCTTGGCATGGACGATGCGGTGTGGAATCATGCGGTGTTTTCGAAGAACCGCGACCGTCTGTTGACCTCCGATGTGGCACAGCAGTTCTTTATGGAAGTGAACAAGCATGCCAAGCGTTTTATGAGCGATGAGCACTTCACGGTGGACGGGACGCTGATTCAGGCGTGGGCCTCGCAGAAGAGTTTCCGCTCGAAGGACGGTTCCGATGACGGCGACGGCACGGATTTTCATGGCCAGAGCCGCTCCAACAAGACGCATGAATCGACCACCGATGCCGATGCGCGGCTGTACAAGAAGAGCTATGGCAAGGAGTCGAAGTTGAGTTATCTAGGCCATGCGCTGGTGGAGAACCGCAACGGCTTGATTGCCGCAGCGATGGTGACACACGCCGACGGCTATGCCGAGCGCGACGCCGCGCTGTTGATGCTCCAGCGCAAGCAAGAGGGGCGCACGCGCCGCATTACCGTGGGCGCCGACAAGGCCTACGACACGAAGGATTTCGTAAACACGGCACGGGAGCTAAACGTGACTCCTCACGTCACCAAGAACGATAAAGGACGGCGCAGCAATCTCGACCGAAGAACCACCAGACAGCCCGGCTATGCCATCAGCTTAAGCCGGCGATGGCTGGTCGAGAAGGGCTTTGGGTGGCTGAAGCAGACCGGCCCGCTACGTCAGGTCAAGTTGCGAGGCCTGGAGAACGTGGACTGGCTGTTCGTCTTCAGCTGCGCGGCGCACAACCTGATCCGGATCCCGCGACTGATGGCTCAACCACGGGAGGCGCTCCGGGAGCAGTGTGGCTGAGCAACGAATGCAGGCCTCGGAGATGATTCTCTGAGGCTTGCAAAGCCCGGTAAACACCGGCCAGAACCGCACTTCAAACCGATTTCGAGCGGGAACAAATGAAAATCACCAGGAAAGACGCCGCAATCAGGCGAATTTTCAACAAGTTCCTAAAGCTACCATCCGCTTGTTCAGGCAATCCCGGTCCTGCATACGCTCCACAATGGCCTCAATCCCGCAAGCAAACTCTTCAAGACCCCACGCACAGCCCAACTCATCAGCGATGCCCAACAGCCTATCGGCCAGGGTGTCAAGCGGGATTGGCTCTTCGTCCCCGGTAAATATGTAACCCTCATGTGTCGCTGGCGTGACCGTCTCACCCGCTGGCGTGTCCTCTGGCTCACCCGCTGTCGCTGGCGTAGCTGTAGCATCCGGCCCCACCGGATCGACGTTGCCATTACCGGGACCGGGTTTGAGAATTGCCATGGCCGCACGGAGCAGCCCATCCAGATTGGTAGCTAGTCCCTGGTCAGCCGCCAGCGCCTGTCCAATTGCTTGTTTGGCGCCCGCATGCTTGTAACCAAGGTTGACCAGAGCGGATGTAGCATCACCTGCTATAGCGTCGTCAGCGTCGGTGGCAACCGGGCTTGTTGGCTCAGACGTACTGCGACCCGATGAGCCAAAGCCAAGCCGCTTCCGCCCATCACTCGGCAAGAGACTCTCAAGTTCCTTTTGCTGCTGGCGGTGGTCCCACACGCGCAGAATCGAGGAACAAAAGCCAATCGACTCCAAGTACGCCTCAAAGGTCACTATGCCGGGGAGAAGGTCGGTACGCGCACCAGGGTTGTTGTAGCGTTTCCGCATCTCAATTAGCGCGGGGTATAGGGTGTCTTTCGCTTGTCTGCGTAGATCGGCGGTAACCCTGTCTCGTTCCGCTACCAACTGGCCGCAAGTGCCCATGGTTGCACGGATGTGATTGTCCAGGTCTGCGGTTGAGATAGTTACAACCTCCGTTACAATCCCCGGTGCTGTAACGGAGGTTGACACCACGGGCACCACCAATGCGGCTGACGACTCTCCCGCCTTCCCTCCAGGGTCATAGATATAGGAGCAGCCCTTGAGAGCCACGGCTTGCGGATCAGCCTCTGTGGCAGACACGAGGGTCTCTTCTATCTTACCGTCTTGGTCGTTGCTATCAGTCGTTGTCATTGCTTTCTATCCTTCACACTACTAATGTCCTCCAGTCTTGTATCAATGTCAAACCAGTTAGCCTACGCATAACTATTTTCCTAAACACTCCCTGAAGCTAGGTACAGTTCCATATCTCAGAATTATTTTCCTAGAAACTCCTTGAAAGCGTAGTGTCGCTAAATATCCAGAAATAATTTCCCAAAAATCGTGCCAAAATATGGTGTCGCTAAATATCTGATGCAAAGCCAGTATTAGGTACAGTGGATTGGTTGCTTTAGTACGGGCTATATGGTAAAGTAGTTAGTAAGTGCCCACCTGGTACGTCCAATTCCAACATCCAAATGGATTGGAATTTATGACATCAATAGATAACGAATTTGATGGGCTCGTATCCGCCGCGCTCGACATTGCCACGCGAGACGCGGCCTTACGCAGGGAACTTAAAGACTCCATCCTTCGTGACAATTTGACTCAGGTTCTGGAGTGCGCCTGTGCCTTGGTGGGTGTTGATCCAACCGGCTCAATCCTTGCAATGATGCGCCGGGATATGGCTGCATAAACGCTTGCATCGCGCTACACTAAGGTGACACAGTGGCCCGTGGTTCGGACAGAAGACAATGACCACGCGGAAACGGCCCGAGGATATGACCCTCCCGGAACTCAGGCCATACATGGCGGAGTACCTATGGGGGAAGCGGGGAACCAAACCGGCTAGGGCTCCTGTTCTCCGCCCCTGCAAGCAATGTGGGGAGATGCTGAACGCTCGTCAATTTCGCTACCCATGTCCCAAGTGCGGCACGTATAACCGGGAGGTCAAATGATTAAGGTTGCGGAGTGGATACGGGTATCAGATGAGAGCCAAGCTGCCCCTGAACGGTTTGGTATTCCGGCACAGAAAACCGTCAACCGGGAGACGTGCAAGCGCAACGGGCTCGAGGTCGTTCAGGCATTCTAGGTGGAGGATGTCATCGGCAAAGACATCATGCTGGCGTCTGAGACGCATGACCTGATCAAGCTGATGGAGTCAGGACGGATACAGGGAGTCGTGGCCCGTGAGTTCTCCCGTCTGATGCGCCCTGATGATTTCGCTGACTACGTGCTCCTGAGCCAGTTTCAGAAAACGAGAACGATACTCTACTTGCCAGAGGGAACTATAGATTTCAATGACAAGATGGGTAGACTCATGGCCGGGATGCAAGCCAGCATCAGCGGGTATGAGCGGTCTACCATCCGCGAACGCCTTCACCGTGGCAACGAGGAGAACCGCAAGAGCGGTGGACGCTTCGCCTCCCACCTTCCCAGGGGCGTAGGGCACAGCAAGGAACAGGGCTGGTTCTACACGGACGAATCACAGGCAGTGCTGAGGGCCTATGAAATGGTTCTCGCTGGCGAGTCGCTGAACGACATTGCCCGTTTTCTTGGCATGAGCGCCATGGGAGCTCGCTACCTGATTCACAATCCGATTTACAAGGGCTGGCGGGTGTACGAGCGGCGTGTGGCGAGGCGAAGGCGGGTGTCAACGGCAGACAGGCAAAGTACCGCCCCTTGAAGAAACGGCCAGACGACCGGATTATTCGCGTTCAGGTCATTGATGAGCCGCTTGTCTCCCCTGAGATGTGGGAGCGTGCTTGTCAGATTCTGGATGAGAAGAGCGCGTCATGTAGACGCAACCAGCAAAAGGGCCGGGGCGGTCTTGCCGCTTACAATGGGTTCCTTTTCTGTGATGAGTGCGGTCGCATTATGACCCCGTTGCGTGGCAGTGGTCACGGCTACTATGTGTGCCTTGGTCACTATCGGCATAGCGGATGCACACAGCGGTACGTCCGCATCACTAAGATGGAGCAGAACATTGACACCCTCATCGCTGAGCACATGAGCGACCCAGCTTTCCTTCGTCGCCTTGCAATGCGCCTTCAGTCGATGCAAGCCAACGACCGGAGAACGTCAAGAATTCAGCAACTTGATACGAAGGAGAAAACCCTCGAACGGAAAGTGGGCCGGGTGATTGACCTGTTCATGGAGGGGGACATCACCAAGGACGATAAGGCAGAGCGCCTAGCCCGTCTCTCTGAACAGCTTAGTGGGGTCAATGAGGAGTTGACCCGGCTACAAGCATCAGCGCCAGCGGGAACAACGTTGGAGCAGCTTGCGGCCATGTTCCGTGTCTTCGTCGGATGGGACACCTACGGCAGAGAAGTCAGGCGTAGGCTACTATCGCTCTACCTCCCCCGGATGAGGGTCAGAGATGGGCAAGTGGTGAGCCTCTATCGCTTGCTTGACGGTTCTGAGACCCGTTACGATAGCAAATGCTCAAGCAAAACGTTAAGTGGCTCACAAATAAGGGAAACTCGTTACGATAGTGAATGCTCAAAGAACTGATCATCGTCCGCACCAGCCAGTTGAATCAGACACCCTATTGCCTAGCAAGCCACACCATTCTGGCCAAGGGGCTGGGGTGGAATGACGAGCAGCTTGCCCACCTGGCCGACTGGCTCCGGCGTGACGACTTTAATCCGGCCGAAAAAACCGCACTGCGTTTGGCCGAGACCGTCACCCGTGACGCCAACTCAGTTTCCGACGAGCAGTTTGCCGAATTGCGGGACTTCTACAGCGAAGGAGAGATTGTGGAGCTGCTCTGCGCCATCGGTCTGTTCAACTATTTCAACCGCTTCAACAACGCCCTACGCATGGAGCCAACCCAGCCCGGAGAGGGTAGCTGCGCGGCACTGTCGGCCAAAACAGCACCGGTACGGTAGGTCTTGTCTTCGCCAGTAGAAGAGTCGATCCAGCTGAATCGAGCATCCCACTAGTGTTTGCGAGCCTTCGTTGGACCGCAATAACCTGGTTCCACACCATTTGATTTGTGAGTGCGCGCGACCACTCACCAAGGAGATTTTCTTCCGCATGAAGCTGAAACTTCCCCCCGGTTCCTTCCGAGCCTACCTCTTCGACTGCGACGGCACCATTGCCGATTCGATGCCGTTGCATTACGTTGCCTGGAGTACGGCTCTCCATGAGTGGAACTGCACTTTCGACGAGAAGCTTTTCTACGAATTGGGTGGCAAGCCGTGCGACGAGATCATCTCCACGCTCAACGAGATGCAGGGGCTGAAGATGCCAGTGGAGCAGGTAAGCCACCGCAAGGAGAGCCTCTACTTCGAACTTCTGCCGCAGCTCAAGCCGATTCCCGAAGTGGTGGAGCACATCGAGGCTCAGTACGGGCGAATTCCCTTCGCGGTCGTCTCCGGCGGCCGACGAAGCTCGGTGGAGCGTTCGCTCACCGCTCTGCATCTGCTCGACAAGTTCGAGACCATTGTGGGCGCGGACGACTATGAGAACAGCAAGCCGGCCCCGGACGGGTATCTGCTGGCGGCCTCCCGCCTTGGAGTAACACCTGAAGACTGCCTGGTCTTTGAAGACACCGACCTGGGCATTCAGGCGGCGAATGCGGCCGGAATGGCCTCGGTGAAGGTGCCTTCCCCAAAGGAAAGATACTGACCGACTCTCTCGACGGAACCCGACCGCCCTCGGAACCGTATGGCTTCTTTGATGGAACGGAAGGCGCCTGGGAAGATGACGGCTAAGACGGACGAGCGAATTTTCGCACAACAGGGTGACCGGCATCGCGTTGAATGGGCGGTGCTTTTGGGCATTGCGGCTTTTGTCACGGTCGTCCATCTTCTCACCAACGGCCGTTACGGCTTCCATCGCGACGAGCTTCAATTCCTGAGCGATGCGCGTCACCTGGACTGGGGTTTCGTCGCCTATCCGGCACTGACGCCGTTGCTGGAGCGCGTGGGGCTGGGAATCTTCGGGCTCTCGCTCGTAGGACTGCGGCTGTTTTCGGTTCTGGCCCAGGCGGCCGCCCTGGTGCTGACCGGCATGATGGCGCGGGAGATGGGTGGCGGACGAATGGCCCAGATCGCGGCGGCGGTGGCCGTGGCGCTATCGCCCTTGCCGCTGTTTGAAGGCACGGAGTTTCAGTATTCTTCCTTCGATTTTCTATGGTGGGTGCTGATTGCCTACTTCACGATCCGGCTTCTGAGGAGCGAAGACCCGCGCTGGTGGCTGGCAGTGGGCGCCGCAGTGGGCGTGGGCCTGGAGACCAAGTACTCAATTGTGTTTTTTATCGCTGGCGTGCTGGGCGGGGTTCTGCTCTCGCGCACACGGCGCGACCTGAAGAGCGGCTGGTTTTGGTGCGGTATTGCGCTGGCACTGCTGATCTTTCTGCCCAACTTTCTATGGCTCGCGCACCACGACTTCATTTCCTACCACTTTTTGCAGCACATTCACGTGCGCGACGTGGCCGAGGGCCGCGCGGAACACTATCTGCGCGACCAGGTTCTGATTTGCATCAACCTCTTCGCGACGCCACTTGCGATGGCCGGGCTGGCAAGCTTTTTTGTCGATCGGCGCTACCGCATGCTGGGCTGGATGTACCTGATTCCGCTGGCGCTGTTTTTCTTCGCGCAGGGACGCGGCTACTACATGGCGGCCGCCTATCCCATGCTGCTGGCCGCGGGCGGGGCGGCCGGAGAGCGCTGGCTCGAATTTCTTCCCCGGATCGGACGGCGGGCGGTTGAAGCGGCGTTCTTCACCGGTCTCGCGGTCTGCGGGGCGTACGTCTGTGCGCTGATTCTTCCTCTTGCAGAGCGTGGTCCACTGAAGGAATTTGCACTCCAACGGAACGGCGACCTGCGCGAGGAAATCGGCTGGAACGAACAGGTCAAGACGGTTGCCGGGATTCGCGATTCCCTGCCCCCGGAGCAACAGGCCAGCCTAGGCATTCTGGTGGGCAATTATGGCGAGCAGGGCGCGGTGGAAATGCTCGGCCCTGCCTACCGTTTGCCTATGCCCATCAGCATGACCAACTCCGCTTGGCTGCGTGGCTACCCAACGCCGCCGCCGACCACGCTCATCGTGCTCGGATTCTCCCGCGAAGCCGCCGAAAAGGCCTTCACCGGCTGCCGGCTAGCTGGACACAACGGAAATGCAGAGGGCGTGAGGAACGAAGAAAGCCAGTACCACCCCGACATTTTTGTCTGCGCAAGCCCGCGACTGCCTTGGCCGGAGTTCTGGAAGGAGTACCAGGCGTTCGGCTAAAGCGAAACCAGAGTGGCCTCGATTTCAGGTTGGGTGACAAGAGCTCCGCGCTCGACCCCGGAGCGGCAAAAAAAGGGGGGATTTTGGCACCAAATTGCGGCATTATCAGCCCAAAAGTGCCCAAAAACGGCCAAAAAAGGCCAAAATCGGGCAGTTCCCGTTACTAGTCAGTTAGCTATGAGTTTTTGTATAGTGTTCATTATTTTAGACTTACACGATTTTTATCGTCGAAAAAGTGATAATAAACGATAGGGGGGTGGGGGTAGAGGCGATTTCAGACGTTTTTTTGGTCAAAATCGACCTCGGGAAAGGTCAATTCCTGGTCTGTGACCGCTGGGAAATGGCCTCCCCCTGACGCCTGTACGTGCCAGAAAATGTTGCTCGCGGACGAGAACGTCCGCGCTACAGCCGGCCGGAAGGCCGGCGCTACTATCCGCACTAGATTCATCATGCGCTCAGGGAGCTTAATTCTACGCAATAAAAATCGTCATTGGCCTGCTCAATAGAGAAGCACAGCCAGGCGGTAGGCCGTGAACGAGCCCTCAACACCTTTGGGCGAGCAATTACCCACGGCGGCCTGGCGATATCGGCCCGAAGCCAGCCGGCTCACCAGGTCCGGAGGAAGATGGGTCAGCTCCGCGCCCTGCCAGCGCATGACGAATTGCGGTTGCGTGCCGGATGAATCGCCGGGCAATCCCCGATCCAGGGCGCAGGCGGCGCGGGCGGTGGCTGGGTCGCGCAAGACGGAGACTCCGCTCACGCGCAGCAAACCGGCAATCGCGGCCTCGACCTGGGTCTGGGAAAGCACCGGCACGGCGCGGGAGTAGTCGGCGACGGCGTAAATGACCCCACGGGTGGCCACGGCCGCAATGCCCACATGGTCAACTTGAGGGTTCAGCAGGTTGGTACGGTGGTCGGGAGAGTGCATCCAGCTTTGGTGAATCAGGGCCGGGTAGGATCCTACGGCGACGTTCTCTTCAATCAGGCTGAAGTGGGCGCCGGCCTGTCCGGCACGCTCGGTGAGGCTGAGCTCGCCGCCGTAGCGATGGGCAATCTCCCCCTCGACAGCCATGCGTCGGCAGTGGTTGAGAGCGGCAGCAGCCAGTGCAGGGTCCCATTGGAGCAGTGGCGCTCCCTGCGCTCGGCGCTCCTCATTGGCCAGCGAGAGCAACTGTCCGGCTGCGGACGGGAGGGCTTGCCCACCGGCCTCCGGGCGCGATTGAAGCTGCTGCGCCTGAGCGAATGAAACTGCAAGAACCGTGGAAAGACACAAAATCAACCCCTGCCGCAGGATAGCCATACCTTATTCAACCCCACTTCGCCGGCGGTGTCGCGGTATTCTTGCTGTGTCGATGTCTTTTGCCGCCGCCAGCCCGTTCGCAACCCTACGGAATCGTATGCGCCGCCAGCCGCTGGCGGTGGTAGGCGTTCTCCTGTTGTCGGCCTTTGTGCTGGGCGGACTGGCCGCGCCATGGATTGCGCCGCACAATCCGGCCTCCATCGATCTTCTGAATCGGTTGGAAGGTCCCTCGGCCGCGCACTGGGCCGGCACCGACGAGCTGGGCAGGGACACGCTCTCGCGCCTGCTGTGGGGAGCGCGGCTTTCGCTGGCCGTCTCAGTGAGCGTGGTGGCGGTTTCGCTGGCGCTGGGGCTAGCCGTGGGCGGCCTGGCAGGCTACCTGGGCGGCTGGATCGATACGGCGCTGACCACCTTTGCCATGAATACCTTTCTGGCGCTGCCCGGCATTCTGCTGGCCATCGCCTTTGCCGCCTTCCTGGGACCGGGCTTCAGCAACCTGGTGCTGGCGCTGGCCGTCGGCGGCTGGGCGGGCTATGCGCGGCTGGTGCGGGCGCAGGTGATGTCAGTGCGCGACCGGGAATACGTGGACGCAGCACGAGCCCTGGGCGCAAGCGGGCTGCGCATCTTCTTCCGCCACATTCTGCCCAACATTGTGCAGCCGATCCTGGTGCAGGCGGCCATCGGCATGGCGGGTGTGATTCTGGCCGAGGCCACGCTCTCGTTTCTGGGGCTGGGCATTCCGGCTCCGGCGCCGAGTTGGGGCGCGATGCTGAACGATGCGCGGCTGCATTTGTTCGACTCGCCGCACATGGTTCTCTTCCCTGCCGCGGCAGTGGCGGGCGCGGTGCTGGGCTTCAATTTTCTGGGCGATGCGTTGCGGGACCAACTGGACCCCAGGACGCGGCTGGAGATGGGACTCTAGATGAAGATTGGCGTGGTGAGCGATACGCACGGACTGCTGCGGCCGGAGGTCATGACGGCGCTGGCCGGGGTGGAGGAGATTCTGCACCTGGGCGATGTGGGCAGGATGTCGGTGCTGGAAGGACTGGCCCGGATTGCGCCGGTGACCGCGGTGCGCGGCAACGTGGACCGGGAAGGCAAATGTGGAGAACTGCCGGAGACCGAGGTGGTGCTGGTGGGCGGACGCTATGTTTACATGCTGCACGAGTTGGAGAAGCTGCACCTGGACCCGGCGGCGGGGAAATTTGGCGCGGTGCTCTTTGGGCACTCGCATGTGCCGAATTTCTACCGGCGCAAGGGCGTGCTCTACTTCAATCCCGGCTCCTGCGGGCCGCGGCGGTTCCGGCTGCCGGTGACGGTGGGACTGCTGACGATGGACGAAGAAGGCGAATTGGAGGCGAAGATCGTGGCGCTGGATTGTGGCGATTCGGGCGGTTTTTAGGGCTTTTCGGGGCAAAAACGGGCATTTTCAGGGGGTTTTTCGAGGCGGCTTTTTGGGGCGTGTTGTAAGGTTTTCTGCGCTTAATTCCTTATTTATGAGTAACTTGATGGAACTTTTCGCCCACAGAAGAAATGCGCGGAAATGCTGCATTTTCCTTGGGAAAGGATTTTCTCGCTTTGATCGGGTAAGGTCTTGATAATTTAGCAGGTTAGCACCCGCTGGCGCGGGGTTGGCAAGTTGGCAAGTTGGCGGGGTTTGTGGTGGGGATTACGACATCTCTGAACCCGGCTTTCCCAGGTTGAGGTCTGTGCTTTCCCCGGCGCCCAAATGCGAGGCACCTGGGGCAACCATCTTCAGTGGTTGTACTCAGTTTCCCGGCGCCTGGGCCACCCGCCATTTTTCAGCGGCGAAGGGTGTCAAGGGAGAGTAGCGCGGATGCTTAGGGATTCGGCGACTTTGCCGAGTTTGCCGTCCAGGGTCCATATTTGGGTGCCCGGAGTTGCCAGGCAGGAGGCAATCAAATGTGCGTCCGTCAAGCCGATCCCCTTCGAGGCAAGTCCCCGCGCTTCAATCATTTGCCGAACATCCCCCAATGGCACCGGGCGAATGGAGATCAGTTGGTCGAGATACTCCAGTGTTTTTCGGCGTTCCGGCAACGTGCCGAGCGCCAACTCCGCAATCAAGAATGGGTGAATGCAGAGTTGGTCATTGGTAATCAATGTGTTCAACTCTGCCTTGTAAGCGCCAGAACGAAACATGGCGATCCAGATTGAAGTGTCCGCGAGAATCACTGTTCGTCTACTCGCAATCTCCGCACGTCTTCAATGTTGGGGGCGGTACCAGCCAACGCCAGAAGCCTTCGACCGGCTTCGCGGGCAATCAACGACTTTAGCGCGGCACGAATCAGAGCCGCTCTTTCCGTCAGGCCGCTGTACTCTTCCGCCGTTCGTAACAGATCGTCGTCGAGCGATACGGTTGCTCTCATATTCCCTCCACGCACCCAGCGTAGCACCGATCAGTGCATTAAAGTGGTGTCTATTGGGCAAGATGGCCGCATTCCCTCCATGCGGCCGTCGCGATCGCGACTCTCCTCGGTTTCACAAGGTGAATACATCTCATAGTCCAACCTATTGTGGGCACTGTACTAAGGCAGGCACCCCGCTTTCAAGGGAACGGCTTTCTCGCTTTGAGATGGTAAAGTATTGATATTTTTGCATGTTAGCTCCCGCTGGCGCGGGGTTGGCGAATTGGCAAGTTGGCGGGGTTTCGCGGCGAAGAAATCCGACCTCGCCAAGCCCGGCTTTTCCAGGTTGAGGTCTGTGCTTTCCCAGGTGCCCAAGTGCGAGGCACCTGGGGCAACCATCTTCAGTGGTTGTTCTCAGTTTTCCCGGTGCCTGGGCCACGCGGCGTAATTACATGACAGTGCCGGTCCGTCTGGAAAAGAATGATTTCACCGGCAAGAATAGAGCAATCACCATTAGCAAGAAGATCGAGATTGGCTCAAAAAAAGCCCGCCACAAATACGGAGATGTTGCCGGTTTTTTTCTGATGACTTCCAAGATGAAATCGGACACTGCATCCAACACCAATAGGGGGTGCACAACTAACCGCTCTATGCCGAGTGGAATTGCCAAGCCAGATACAAGGATGAACATGACAAACCAGGTCCAACGAACCTTGTTCAAGTATCCCGTCCATGTAACGATGAGACCGATGAAAACGAGCGCCAGCGAAAGCTTGCCAACATCGCTCTGTGTGCGAAACAATTCCCTCAAATCCGGGTTGTACCTCATCGGGACGCCATAACCCCGGGGGACATACCACCATGCTATTGGAATAAGGCAAACCAAAGCGACGGTGAAGAGCCCACACGATAAGAAAACCAAATCATGACGGATTCGCAAGTTACACCTCTCTTTCAACCGGTTACCGAGAAAACCGTCGATCATCTGTTCCCCGAATTATAAGCGTCAGTGGGGAGACGAACAGGCTCCTTTGCGGCTTTCCGGTCGGATTGTCGCCAACTCGGAAGTAACTCCAATTTGAAACTCTCAAAGGCAACCGCAGATCCTTCACTGCGTTCAGGATGACACTGCTGTGGGTAGAGGATGATGGTGCCGGACGGGCATTTTGGTCGGTTGGCCGCCAACTCGGACATTGCCCCGTCCAACCCCACACCAGCCGCAACCGCAACCTATCTCATCCTCGGATTGACCCAGCGGTAGACCACGTCGGTGAAGAGATTGACGAGCACATAGGTGAGGCCGATGGAGAGCAGGCAGCCCTGGACGAGGGCGTAGTCGCGGTTGGAGATGGCGCTGACGACCAGGCGGCCGAGGCCGGGCCAACTGAAGATGGTTTCCGTGACGATGGCGCCGGCCAGCAGAGCGCCGAATTGGAGGCCCACCACCGTGACGATGGGGACCAAGGCGTTGGGCAGGGCGTGGCGGCAGACGACGGCGGTCTCGCTGAGGCCCTTGGCGCGGGCAGTGCGGATGTAGTCCTGGCCCAACTCCTCGAGCATGGCGGTGCGCACCATGCGGGTGAGGATGGCGGCGAGGGATGCGCCCATGGCGATGGAGGGCAGAACCAGGTAGCGCCAGTCGATGGAAGGACCTCCGCCAGCGTTGGAACCGGAGACCGGAAGCCAGCCGAGGTAGATAGAGAAGACGAGAATCAACACCGGGCCGAGGGCCAGGCCGGGGATGGAGAGGCCGAAGAGGCTGACCACGGAGATGAGTTGATCGAGCCAGCAGCCGCGGCGCACGGCTGCCAGAATGCCGGCGGGAAGAGCCAGGGCCAGGCCGGTTCCGAGGGCGGTCAAGGTGAGGATCAGGCTGTAGGGATAGCGGGCGGCGATGAGGCTGGAGACGGTGGAGTGGAGGCGGATGGAGCTGCCCAAATCGCCGTGGAGAACTCCGCCCCAGTAGTGCAGGTACTGCGCCCAGAGCGGCTGATCGAGGCCGTACTGGTGGCGCAAGGCGCCGATGTCGGCCGGGGTTGCGCCCTCGCCGAGCATCTGGAGGATGGGGTCGCCGGGCACCAGGTGAATGAGCAGAAAAACGAGCGAGACCACCAGCCAGACAACCGGAAGAGTGAGAAGAAGGCGAGTTAGGATTGAGCGCATGATTTTCTGACTTTTAGCTTACCGGGAAAGACCGAGGGGGTGTGGATGCGGCCGGCTCAGGAAACGACCACCGGGGATCCAGCCTGTCCGGTGACCGGCTCGACGCGAATCTTGCTGATGCGGCGGCCTTCCATTTCGACAACGGTGAGGCGGCGGCCTTCAAAGGCGATGGATTCTCCGCTTTTGGGGATGTGGCCAAGGCGCATGAGGAGGAAACCGGCAAGGGTTTCGACGCCGCCCTCGCGGGGCAGGTCCCACTGCATCTGGGTTTCGAGGTCGCGGAGGTTGACGCCGCCGTCCATGAGCAATGCGCCCGACGCGGTGGTGAGAACCGGCCTGGAGGGCGAGTCGAACTCGTCTTCAAGCTCGCCGGTAAGCTGCTCGAGGGCGTCTTCGGCGGTGACCAGGCCGACGGTGGAACCGTACTCGTCAACCACGATGGCCATGTGGCGGCGGCGGCGCTGGAATTCGCGAATGAGGTCAAGGGCGGTCTTGGTTTCAGGAACCACCAGAACGTCGCGCATGACCTGAGAGAGCTTGAGTTCAACGAAGGGAGCGGCGAAGCGGACGGGGGGCTTAATATCCCACATCTCAGAATCGAGATGCGGGGCACCTGGATTGGGAGGTTGGCCCACCTGCGGATTGGGGGGCTGGGAGGGAGTGCGCTGGACGCTGGGCCGGAAGAAGATGAGGCGGGCCAGATCCTTGGAGTAGACCAGTCCGACGATGTGCTCAGGGCCGCGGGTCTCATCGTAGACAGGGACGCGGGAGTGTTTGGAGTCGATGACCCGGGCGCTGGCCTTCTCGATGGGCATGTTCGAAGGCAGGGAGAAGATTTTCTGGCGCGGGGTCATGATCTCGCGGACCGGCACGTCGTCCAGTTCGAGGGCGCGGTGGATGAGCTTCTCCTGGAATTCAGGCAGGACGCCCATGCGGCGGGCGGCGGTGGCGATGAGCTTGAGTTCCTCGGGAGAATGGACCTGGGCGCGCTCGGTGACGGGGATGTCAAAACCGCGCAGGATGACGGAGGCCGAGACCTTGAGCAGGCGAACGGCGGGACGGGCCAGAGCCATGAAGACCAGCATGGGCGGGGCGACGGCCACGGCCAGGGCTTCGGCGCGGCGGAGAGCGAGGGACTTGGGCACCAGTTCGCCGACCAATACGTGGAAATAGGTGATGAGGGCGAAACCCACAGCGACGGCGATGACGTGGGCATAGACATGCGCCCAGGTCATGTCGAGATGGAGAGCGCTGAACCAGCCGAGCAGGACGGCAGCGGCCAAGGGCTCGCCAATCCAGCCCAGGGCCAGAGAGCAGAGGGTGACGCCAAGCTGCACGGCGGGAAGAAAATCCTCGAGGTCGCGCTGGAGGCGGCGGACGGCGCGGGCTCCGGGGACACCGGCGGCCAGCAACTGCTCGATGCGGGTGTCGCGGATGGAGACGAGGGCGAACTCGGCGGCCACAAAAAATGCATTGGCCAGAATGAGCATGGCCACGGCGACAAATTTGAGTAGCGAGAGACCTTCCATCCCGGTAGTGAGGATAGCATTGCAGAGCAGCAAGTCAGCGAGTCAGCAAGTCAGCGGGTCAGCAAGGCAGCGGGTCAGCAAGACAGCCCCGTCCAACCGTTGGGAACCAAGACGGCGGCCGGTGCGTATGAAAAGATGGAGCGGACGCGCCTGAGTTTCGCTCTGCCTTGTTGATTTTTGGGCGTGGCGGGAGCTGGGGTTTCTTTTGGGACTTTGGAGGTTTGGGTGGCTGCATCGCGAAAAAGTAAACGATTCTGGATCTGGCTGATTGCAGGCGGGGTGCTGGTGTTGGCGCTGGGGGGAGTGGGGCTGGCGCTGCTGGTGAAGAAGTCGGGCATCGACCCCAACAAGCTGGCCAAGGTGACGCGCGGAGACGTGGCGCGTTCGGTAGTGGCCACGGGCAAGATTCAACCCATTACCAAGGTCGAGGTCAAGTCAAAGGCTTCCGGGATTGTCGAGAAGCTTTATTCAGACATCAATAGCTATGTGCACAAGGGCCAGCAACTGGCACAGCTGGACCAGCAGGAGATTGTGGCCCAGGTGGATGCGCAGCGGGCGCAACTGGCCGCGGCCGAGGCCAACGTGGCCACGTACGAAGCCAACATCGATCAGGATAAAGTGAACGCCGCGGCGCCGGACCTGCCCATGTACAAGGCGACGCTGGACCGCAACCTGGCGATGCAGAAGGAAGGAATTGTGAGCCGGCAGGCGCTGGACGACGCCAACAAGGACTACCTGGCGGCGCTGACCCGTCGCGACAATTCCAAGGCGCAGATCGGAGTGGACGCGGCGCGGCTGAAACAGGCGCGGGCGCAGGTGCAGCAGGCGCAGGCCAGCTTGAAGCAACTTGAGGAACAGCTGGGCTACACCACCATTGTGGCGCCGATGGACGGGGAGATTCTGTCGAGGGACGTGGAGATCGGCGACGCGGTGAGCTCGATCCTGGTGCTGGGCTCAACAGCCACGCTGGTGATGACCGAGGGCGATACCACACAGGTTTATGTGCAGGGCAAGGTGGACGAAGCGGACATTGCGCACGTCTACATGGCCCAGCCGGCGCGGATCAAGGTAGAGAGCTTCCGCGACCGCGTCTTCCAGGGCAAGGTGACGAAGATTGCGCCGCTGGGGGTGGAAAAAGACAATGTGACCACCTTTGAGGTGCGGGTGTCGATCGACAACCCCGGCGGCGAACTGAAGGCCAACATGACGGCCAATGCCGAAATCATTCTGGATGAGCACAAGAACACGCTGACGGTGCCGGAGAACGCGGTGATCTACGACAACCAGAAGCACGCCAGCGTGGAGGTTCCGGACAAGAATCAGAAGGACGGGAAGCGCAAGGTTTCGATCACCGTTGGGCTCTCCAACGGCTCGGTCACCGAGGTTCTGAGCGGGCTGAAGGAAGGCGAGCAGGTGGTGCTGCAGCAGTAACAGGGGTCAGAGATCAGAGATCAGTGATCAGTGATCAGTGATCAGGGGTCAGGGGTCAGTGATCAGTGATCAGTGATCAGGGGTCAGGGG
>Ga0255355_1000831_pt1 | contig 16166 bp, 12 predicted proteins | sample HBST75metaG_FD_189943 | JGI IMG/M metagenome (GOLD analysis project Ga0255355, IMG submission 189943) | Peat soil microbial communities from Stordalen Mire, Sweden - H.B.S.T75 | ecosystem: Environmental > Terrestrial > Soil > Wetlands > Peat | place: Sweden: Norrbotten County, Stordalen Mire...
TCTGCGTGCCGCGCTTGTGGCGCTCCTCCGTGGTGCGGATGAAGTCGTCATAGCTCAGGCCCAGCCGGTCCCACAGGCCGCGAAACTCGCCTGAAATGGCCGTTGCAAACTCGGCAGGCGTGCGCCCGGCCAGCTCGGCGGAGCGCTCGATCTTTTGCCCGTGCTCGTCAGTGCCGGTAAGGAACCAGGTATCAATGCCCAGAGCCCTCTTGCGCCTGGCAATCGTGTCGCACACGATGGTCGAGTAGGCATGGCCCAAGTGCGGCCGCGCATTCACGTAATAGATGGGCGTGGTCAGAAAAAAACGTGCTGGAGTGGATTCAGAATTTGTCATAGATAGAGTGTTGCTTCTCATTCCGCCCTTTACGCGGGCGAAAATCGAAAGGCAACCTACTCTTCATCTTACGGCATTTTCAGAGGGCACGTGGCTGGCCGGTCGATCAGGCTCCAGGCCCCATCCTTACGATTTCTATCTACTGTAAGGTTGAAAGCCACGAACATCAACCGGCCTCCGCTCACCGGGAGAAACCCGTCCACAGACGCACTTCTGTTAAAATCACCTAGAAAATCAAGGATTTCTGAGGCATATCGACGTGTATCTGGAATTGCAGAAACGGCTTGAACGGCATCTTCGCACGGTTTTGGCGGAAAAGTACAATCTTCAGCTTGAAACCATTCCTCTGGAAATTCCGCCGGAGCTGAAGTTTGGCGAACTTGCCACGCCCATTGCGTATGAGCTGGCTCGCAAGCTGCGCAAGGCGCCTAAAATCATCGCGCAGGAGATTGTCGCCGCTCTGGGGCACCTCGATGGCTTTTCATCTTTTGATGTTGCCGGGGCAGGTTATATCAACGCGCGGCTGGACCGCGCCGCCGGCGTGCGCCTTGTGGCTGGAGTAGTGGATTCCCAGGTCCCAAAGTCGGGACCAGGGGCACCCATAATTCATAGTCTGGTCGAACACACCAGCATCAACCCCAATAAGGCCGCGCACATTGGCCACCTGCGCAACGCAATCCTGGGCGACACCTTCGTCCGCCTGCTGCGCGCCGCCGGGCAAAAGGTGGATGTGCAGAACTACATCGACAACACCGGCGTGCAGGTGGCCGATGTGGTGGTGGGATTCCAGCATCTGGAGGGTCTGTCGCTGGCCCAGGTTCGTCTACTGCTGGATGAACTCAAGCAGAAAGGCGAGCGAATCGATTATCACTGCTGGGACCTCTATGCGAAGACCTCGCAGTGGTACACCAGCGGAACCGACACGGAGAACGAAGCGCGGAAGAAGCTGCGCTACGCCACGTTGCACGAGTTGGAAGTCGGCGGCAACGAGACGGCTGAGATTGCGGAACTGATTTCGACAGCGGTCATGCGGCGGCACCTGGAAACCATGCTGCGTCTGGGCATCGAATACGATTTTCTGCCCCGCGAAAGCGAGATTCTGCACCTCAAGTTCTGGGAGTCGGCCTTCGAGAAGCTGAAGAAGACCGGCGTTCTGTACTTCGAGAATGAGGGCAAGAACAAGGGCTGCTGGGTGATGACGCGGCCCGGCGCGGATACCACCGAGGGTGAGATTGACGAAGACGCGAAAGTAATTGTGCGCTCCAACGGCACGGTCGGGTATGTCGGCAAGGATATTGCCTATCACTTATGGAAGTTTGGCCTGTTGGGCAAGGACTTCGGTTACAAGCCATTCTTCACTTACCCCGACCATGAGTGCTGGATCTCGGCGGAAAAGGGAGTCGAACCTCATCCGCACTTTGGCGGGGCGCAGGCGATCTATAACGTCATCGACACGCGCCAAAGCGACCCGCAAGCCAACGTCATCCAGGCGCTACGCGGCATGGGCTACACGGGCCAGGCCGACCGCTATACGCACTTCAGTTACGAAATGGTGGCGCTGACGCCACGCTGCGCCGTCGAGCTAGGCTATACCGTCTCCGAGGAAGACCTGGCGCGGCCCTACATTGAAGTGAGTGGCCGCAAGGGCTTCGGCGTCAAGGCTGACGACCTGATCGACAAACTTATTGTCGCCACGCGGGCCGAAGTGGACGCGCGCCAAACCGGACGCGACGAAGTTGAACGCCAGAAGATTGCCGTGCAGATCGCCATTGGCGCGCTGCGCTACTTCATGCTCAAGTTCACGCGCAACTCGGTCATCGCCTTCGACTTCAAGGATGCGTTGAGCTTTGAGGGCGAGACCGGCCCCTATATTCAGTACGCCGTAGTCCGCGCGCGTAACATCTTCCGCAAGGGAGAGACGACGCCGGAAGCGGAGTTAGCGAAGCTAGCAGGAATAGCGGAGTTAGGCACTTATCTCGAAGGCGAAGCAGACGAGGACATCTGGGCGTTGTGGCTACGCGCCGCCCGCCGCACGATGGTGCTGGAACAGTGCATTACCACTTCGGAACCAGCCTTTCTGGCCAAGCACGCCTTCCAGTTAGCGCAGGAATTTAATAACTTCTATCATCGCCATAACATTCTCAAGGAAGAAGATCCAGCGCGCAAAACCTTCCTTCTGGCAACAGCCGCAGTTGCGCTGCGCGAGTTAGTACTGGCGCTTAGTTGGCTGGGCATTGAAAGCCCGGAGGCGATGTGAAGAACATCTGCCAACATTCAGCCTCTGCGTAGTAACTGCTAACACTACCTGAACGCCATCCGCTCAGGTAGTGTTCACAGAATTTAGTGCCGGTGCAGATCCTTGTGCATGATTTTCCGGGTTTCGCGGAGACGATCGTCGACCGGCAGTTCGGCGAGAGAACGGTTCATATTCTCATCCCCCTCTGCGCGCAGCAATTCGGCCATATAGCTAATGGCGTTGGGGGGGAAGATTCCTTCCCGCTCGTATAGTTCCCGATTGGTTTCGAGAAGGCGCGCCGACTCGAAGCAGCTCCTCGGCAGGATCGGCAACGGCTGCTGAAGTTTTTCATCCTGGAACTTGCTACCGTGGATGTAGTGGCGTTCCGCGATTGCCAGTGACTCTTTTCGTGTGATTCCCCATTCAGCGGCCATGGCGATTCCGGCAAGCAAAAGATGAACCATGGCGCTGCCGTCCGGGCTGCGAAGCTCCACCGTCTGGCGCGAATCCGGAGCATGGTAGCCACGCGGTTGCTGCGGATTCAGATCAGCAGCGAGGTCCTCTATTTGAGCCCAGCCTAAAGGCACGCGGATCATGGCGCTGCGGTTCATATCGCTCCAGCAAACTCGGGTAGGCGCCTCCTGGTTGGACACCAAGCGGAGGTAGGCCGAGGAGACGGTGTTGCCGAAAGCGGTCAGGGAATCGGCGTAAGTGCAAAGGCCGCCCACGACGCTCCGAGCTTCTTCGGAGAGGCTGCCCTCATGCAACATCGCATTGCGTCCGTTGCGGCGCACTTCCATGTGCACATGGAAACCGTTGCCGGCTACGCCTTCTTCGATCTTGGGCGCAAATGTCGCCAAGTAGCCATGGCGATATGCCACGTTGCGGATCAGCCACCGCGCCAGCACCAGATGGTCGCCGGCGTCCTCGATCGGGGTGGGAAGAAATTCGATTTCCAACTGCTCGGCTCTCTTGCCTTTGATCTCCTCCAGATCGCTGTGCACCTCGTCGATACAGCCGACTTCGCTATGCGCATACTTGATGGCGCCTGTAATCTGCATCAGATAGCGCACCATCTCATCGAGAACCACTCCGCTCTTCACGAACGGCCCGGAAGCATGATAGCCGCGCTGCCTGGGCAGCGGATACAAGTTGGAAACCGGCTCGCTCAACATGAAAAATTCCAACTCGCCCAGCGCCCAAAGATCGCAGCCGGTGTTACGGCGAAACAGGTTGGCGGCATTCTGCAGAATGGTGTCCGGAGCGAATGGGACCAAGCCGCCTTCGCGCGTCAAATAGCGGCAGGTGATTTCCAGGCTAGGCTCGCCAAATGGGTTGAGAAAGGCGCTCTTGTAAACCGGCGCCACATAAAGGTCCGAAATCGTCGATTCGACCATGCCTTTGAAGAGCGACGACCCATCGACGCGCTCACCATCGGCCAGCAGACGCTCTGCTTGCATACGGCTCGAGACGGGAACCTTCAACTCCTTGTATTTGCCGTCGAGGGCCGTGTAGTGCAGAGTGATGCGCTCGATTTGCTTCTGTTCGATGACCCGGAGCAGATCCTCGCGAGTAAACTCTTCGCGCGGCTTATCCACTAACAAGCAGATGGGGTTAGTTAACGCATAGTCGGAATTAGCATGTTCGGTATGTACTGCCATCGGTAAGCCTCTCTTAGAAATCTTGCAACGCTGAAAACAAGATCATTAACTCGACCACGGATTATACCAGTAAGTTCCGAACGCCAGGAATGCCGATCAACACGTTTGTTAGAACCGGTTCTTTTCAACCGCTGCATCAACTCGCAGAACGCATGAGACCCGCCTTGTTGGCGGGTCTCATGGCCAGCGAAATGATCTCGGAGGCATTGATGAAATTGGTTGCAAGGACTGGGAGCTAGAAGCTCCGCGCCCACTCCAGAATCGAACGCACGCCGACGCCGCTCGGCCCTTTGGCGATATAGGGCTTAGAGTCTTCAAGCCAGGCCAGGCCAGCGATGTCGAGGTGAATCCAGGGGGTGTCTTCGACGAAGACTTTGAGGAACTCTGCTGCGGTGATGGCGCCGCCCCAGCGTCCGCCGGTGTTCTTGATGTCGCCGATGTCGCTCTTGATCATCTCGGCGTACTCGTCCCCTAGCGGAAGCCGCCAGAACTTTTCGCCCGAAAGAGCAAGCGCCGCGTTGAACTTGTCGTAGGTGGCGTCATCGTTCGAGAAGGCGCCGGCATTGACCGTCCCAAGAGCAACGACGCAGGCGCCGGTCAGCGTGGCGGCATCGATCAGATGGGTTGCGCCCAACTGGCGGGCATAGGTCAATCCATCGGCCAAGACCAGCCGTCCTTCGGCATCGGTGCTGATAATCTCGATGGTCTTGCCGGGCTTGTCTGGAGTGATGGGCATCGCTGTCTGCACGTCGCCGGGCTTCTGCGCGTTGCCGTCGGGCATATTTTCCGTCGCACAAACAATACAAAGGACGCGCACCCTGGGCTTGAGCAGGGCGATGGCCCGCATGGCGCCGAGCATGGCTGCGCCACCGGCCATATCGGTCTTCATCTCGTCCATATTGCTGGACGGCTTGATGGAAATGCCGCCGGAGTCAAAGGTGATGCCCTTGCCAACCAGGCCGAGAATTGGCCCATCCTTCACATCTTCAGGTTCATAGCGCAACACAATCAGCGCGGGTGGCTCCGCCGAGCCTTGTGCAACGCTCCAGAACGCACCCATCTTGAGTTCATGGAGCTTTTCGGTGGAGTGGACCTCCCAGCCGAGACCAACTTCGGCGGCCATCTGCGCGGCACGCTGGCCAAGGATGGTGGGCGTCAGCTTGTTGCCCGGCTCGTTCACCAGCGCGCGGGCGAAGTTCTGGCTCTCGCCCAGGATGACGCCCTCGGCGAAGGCGGCCTCCAGCGCGGCTTGGTCAGCACCAGCAGACGCGGCCAGGGTGAAAGACTCCACGCTCTGGTCTGTGCGGTCGCTGCGATAGGTGTCAGAGTCGTAGTTGCCCACAAGCGCGCCCTCGACGGCGGCGCGCACACTCGCCGTGTGGGGCAACGTTTTGGAATCGATTTCAGGCAGGGAAAGAACCAACTCGCGAATACCGCGGGGCTTGGTGAAGCGGACGGCGGTTCCAGCGGCATTGCGCACGGAGTTCGCAGTAGCTTTGGCCGACTTGCCCAGGCCGACCAGCAAGAGGCGCCTGGCTTTGAGGCCGACCGGGGTATGCAGCAGGACCGTTTCATTGGCGCCGGCCTTGAATTCGCCGCTGGCGAGCACGGCGGCCGCAGCTGCCTGTACGGCAATATCGGCAGTCAGCAGCACGGGCTGGGGCTTGGCGTCGGGGCCTTTGCCGGTTTGGGTATCAACCGCCGCGACGACCAGCAGTTCTGTTTCAATTCCAGCAAGAAGAGCAAATCCAAGTTGAGTTTTCATCGTTTCCTCGGTGTTTATCTTTCTCAAACCTAGCCGTCACCGCCCGTTGCGGTTTTTGCTGGCGTTGACGGCGGCGCGGGCTTCACGGTCGGCCTCGCGGCTGCGCTCGGTCTCGCGCTTGTCCCAGTCCTGCTTGCCCTTGGCCACGGCCAATTCGCACTTTACCCGCCCATTGCGAAAGTAGAGCCGGGTGGGAATGAGCGTGTGGCCCTTGATCTGCGTCTTCGATAGTAGCTTGCGAACTTCCTCCCGATGCAGCAGCAACTTGCGGGTTCGCGTGGCGTCGTGGTTGGCGATGTTGCCGTGGGAGTATGGACCAATATGAACATTGAGCAAAAACGCTTCGCCATTCTGGATGAGGCCGTAAGAGTCTTTGAGGTTGGCCTTGCCCTCGCGGATGGACTTGACCTCTGTCCCGCGCAGAGCCACGCCGGCTTCAAACTTTTCCAGAAGAAAGTAGTTGTGGCTGGCGGCGCGATTATGCGCGGCATCCCGCTCACCGCTGGCCACCGGGTCGCGGGGCCGGACCGGCTTCTGGGGGCCGGGAGCCGTTGGCTGAACAATCACGTGACTGGTTTGGCGAGCCATCCGGAAGCCTCCTTGAATCTTAATCCTAGCATCGGCGCGGGTTTCAGCGGTTCCGGCGCGGAGCTTTGCTAAAATGAGGCATCATTAGGATGGAAATTTTTACCCATGGGAATTGTGTCAAGATGCGCGTCTGGGGTGGCCAAGGCTGCCCCCAAGAGCCCGATCAGCAATGCGGGCCGACAAAGACGCCGGGGAGTTCGATGAAAAGCCGCGTTCAAGCTCCGGCTGCCTTCAGATCCGGCCTTTCTGGAGCCGCATTCTGGATTGCGCTTTTTGCTGTCCTGACCGTCTTCGGCCTATCCAGCGTTTCGCTGCGCGCCGAGTCGGCCAACACCTTCTTCAAGCGCGGCCAGAGTGCCGAGACGCGAGAGGATTACGACGCCGCCTTCGATAACTACCAAAAAGCTTACATGAAAGATCCCAAGGACCTGCGTTACCGGGCCGCCCTCTATCGCGTGCGGATTACGGCTTCGGCCGTGCACGTCACCAAGGGCCAGAAGCTGATGGATACCGGCAACGAACAGGGGGCGCTGGCGGAGTTTTTGCACGCCGCAGAGATCGACTCCAGCAATGAGGCCGCGCAGCAGGCCATCGCCCAGGTGCGAAAAAAACACGGCGAAGTGGCGCCGGCCAGCGAGACCAGCCTTCCCCAAGCCGAGGGCAAGCAGGAGGATCTCGAATCGATGGGTGCACCAGCCATCCTCCGTCCGGTCTCCAACGAGCCGCTCACCATGCATATGCAGGAGGACGCCAAGGTCGTCTACCAGGCTGTTGGCAAAGCCGCCGGAGTGAATGTGCTTTTCGACCCTGAATACGTCTCCAAGCGCATTCAGGTGGACCTGAACAACGTTTCATTGCTCGACGCTCTGCGGATTGTGGGCACCATTTCCACCACCTTCTGGCGGCCAATCACCGATAATACCATCTTTGTCGCCGCCAACACTCAAGCCCGGCACACCCAACTCGATGAGCAGGCGGTCGAGACCTTTTATCTGTCCAACGCCTGGCAGCAGAACGACTTGACCGACGTGCAGACCGCCATTCGCAACGTCCTTCCCACTGCCAAGGTCTATGCCGTAGCCAGTCAGAACGCCATCGTGATGCGCGGTACGCCCGATGAGCTTCTGCTGGCGCAAAAGCTCATCAACGATCTGGATAAAGCGCGTCCAGAGGTGGTGGTGGACATTTCTGTTCTGGAGGTGAGCAAGAACTGGCAGAAGACCCTGGGCATCGCCTGGCCCAGCGACGTCTCTGTCGCTTTGCAGGGGACTTCCACCACCACTTCTTCTTCAGGCAGCTCGTCAACAACCTCGACGCCGACGCTTTATCAACTGGCTCATCTGAAGGCCTCGAATTTTGCCGTGACTGTCGGTGCGGCCCAGCTCAACCTGCTGTTCAACGACGCCAATACCAAAATTCTGGACAACCCGCGCATCCGCTGCACCGACGGCCAGAAAGCGACGATGAAGATCGGCGAGAAAATCCCGGTCGCCACCGGTTCTTATTCGACGGGAACTACGACCTCCTCGATCAGCGGGCTGGTCAATACGCAGTTCCAGTACCAGGACGTGGGCGTAAATATCGAAATGACGCCAACCGTCCACTTTGACCGCGACGTGACACTGAAGATCAAGCTCGAGGATAGTTCGGAAGGCACTCCGGTGACGATCAGCGGTATTTCAGAGCCGGTCATCATCCAGAAGACCAGTGAACAGGTCATCCGTCTGCGCGAGGGCGAAGCCAGCATCATGAGCGGCATGGTGAACAAGACGGACACCACAAGCTGGAACGGTGTTCCGGGGTTGAGCTCGATTCCGGGGCTCAAGTATCTCTTTGGATCAAAGGACCACACCATTTCCGAGGATGAGATTGTCTTTGTAGTGGTGCCGCATATCGTCCGTTCGCAGTCTCTGGAGCAGGTAAATCTGCGCATCGTTGACACCGGCGCCGGCGCGTCAATCGCATTGCGCCACGCACCTGCCGAAGGCGCCACCTCGAACCCAGGACCGAATCCAGGCTCAACCCTGGTGCGCCCGGCGGCCAGCGCGCGGCCCAGCTTGGGCACGGTTCCCGGCCAAAGCGCAGCAGCCGCAGCTCCGGCTGCACTGGCCCAGCTCAATCAGGCTGCAGAGACCAATGGAAACTCCGCTCCAACCAACCCGCCGTCCACTCCTTTGCAACCGGCAACTGTGAGCTTCACGCTCGCTCCGCAGTCCGGCCCGGTGGCCGTGGGCGCCACCTTCCAAGTTCCGGTAGTTCTGAACGGCGGGACGAATATCGCGGCCGTTCCCTTGCAGATTAAGTACGATCCGGCCAAACTTTCCCTGCTCAATGTGGACCTCGGAGACTTCCTGGGCCGGGATGGGCAGCCTGTGGCGCTGGTCCACCGCGACGACGGGCCAGGCACGATCATCCTCAGCTCCTCGCGTCCGCCTGGAGCGGCCGGAGTGAGCGGAACCGGGGTGGTCTGCGTCCTCAGTTTCCAGGCCAAAGCCAGCGGAGACAGCGTCATCGTCATCACCCATCCGGGGGCCGTCACCAGCGCTCAACAGCAGTTGCCGGTCACGGGCGCGCAGATCAGCATTCAGGTGAAGTAAGCTGATGAGGCTCATAGCAATGAATGAAGCCCGGCCAACCCGGATCGTAAGCCCTCGAGAGCGGGGGCTTACGCTGGTCGAGTTGATTGTGACCGTGGCGATTCTCTCGGTTCTCGCCTCGGCCGCCATTCCTGTTGCCCGCTTCCAGGTCAAGCGCCAGAACGAGCGCTTCCTCCGCTACGACCTGTGGATGATGCGCGACGCCATCGACCACTACAAGGACGCGGCTGACAAGAATGCCTTCCAGATCAAGCTCGACAGCCAGGGCTATCCGCCCGACCTGGAGACCCTGGTCAACGGCGTTGATGTGCAGGGGAAAAAGGTGAGGTTCCTGCGGCGCATTCCCGTAGACCCCATGACCGGCAAAGCCGAGTGGGGATTACGCTCCATGCAGGACGATCCAAAATCGGACTCCTACGGTGGGCAAAGCGTTTTCGACGTCTATTCCAAGTCCTCCGGAACCGCCCTGGACGGAACCAAGTATTCTGACTGGTAGGCTAGAGCGGGGTTGGCGAAGCTGGCGGGGTTGGCAGGGTTGTAAGGTCAACCCTGTTATTACGGTACACAAGAGGATTCAGTGAGCAGGATTCGCAAACAAGACGCGGGCTTTACGCTCCTCGAACTGATGATCGTCATGGCCATCATTGGCGTGCTGGCCGTGGTGGCTGTTCCCAAATATTCCGCCGCCATCAAAATGGCCAGGGAAGCTGTGCTCAAGGAAGACCTGCACGTGATGCGGGCAGCCATCGACTCCTACACCATGGACAAGCAGAAGGCGCCGCAGTCGCTCGATGACCTGATCCAGGACGGCTACCTGAAGGCCATTCCCGAAGATCCGTTTACCCGCACCAAGGACTCATGGGTCACCGACTCCAATGGAGCGCTCTACTCGCTGGACCAGACCGACCCTGGCATCGACGACGTCCACTCTGGCTCGCAGGAACTGAGCTCCAACGGCCAGCCATACTCCAGTTGGTAACCGCAGAGGCAAGAATGTTTCGAACCACTCGTCGCGTTTTCTCTCTTTTCGTGTGCATGGCCGCGCTTTGCGGCTGCTTGTATTCGCAAACCGGGAAGACCATCACGGTCCGGATGCTGGATGGAAGGACCGGAAAGCTCATCTCGCCCTCAAATTACCTGATACGCGTCGATCATGAACAAACGGTCCATGCCAATTGGGTGGTGCAGAACGAGGACGGCACGGACAAGCTAATCGTGCCATCGGGCGCTACTGTTCTCACGATTCAAGCTACATACGACAGCGCCACTTCTTATTATGTCGATTGCGATGCCATCAAAAAACATGGGGCATCGGATCATGAGCCGTCCCTGGATCGCTGGTACAAGATAGCAGACATTCTGGCGACGGGAGTCGTGGCCCGCAATGATTGCGCCGGGAAAAAGCTGCCGGAAAAACTACAGGCCTTCGCCAAGCCTGGAGAGTTCGTCTTCTTTGTCCGCAGGCAAAACTCGCTGGAACAGATGCGGGAATTATCCACGCACTAAAGCTAAGTGCCTCAAGTCTCACACCCGGCTTATTTTCTCAGCGAATTCTCCATGGCAACCCCTCCCAATCCGTCTGCCGCCTTGGAGTTTATCCTTCAGGTCGAGCGCTTCTACGCGGGCCTTCTCCTGACCGCAAACCTCGGCACGGATTCAGAATCCAGCCTGGGCGGCAAACTTCTTTACGCCGGGAACCTTGACGCACAAGCTCGCACCCTACTGGTAGCGGCCAACATTGCAGGCACCGCTTCGCTGGCCGCCTCGACCGATGCCGCCGCTGGAAAGCAGGCCATCCGCGACGGGGTGGTGGACTTCCTCGTGACCTCGCTTGATGAGGCCCTGCGCATCCTGAAAAACGAGATTCGCACGCGCCAGACAGTCGCCGTCTGCGTTGCCCTTGTGCCGCAGGTCTCCGAAACCGATTTCGCCCGCCAGATGCTGGAGCGCGGCGTGCTCCCCAACCTGCTGGAGCAGGACGTTGCTGGCGGGTCTGCCGGCGCGTCTTTCCTCGGCCAGGGCGCACGCCGGGTAGAAGCGATCAATCCGGATGCAAACCAGGTGCTCCTTGGCTGGAGCGTGGCCTCGGCGCCGGCCCAGTGGCTCCCCAAACTCGATGCCTTGGCCCTTGATTGCCTGAGTCAGGATTGCCTCAACTCTGAATCGAATCCAACCGCTGGAGCCGCGCGCCGATGGCTTCGCCTGGCCCCGCGCTACCTGGGCCGGATGGCGCAAGGCCTGCGGCTGCTCCGCTGCAGCGAAAACTTCGCCGCAAACTTTCTCAAGGGGGTGCGCGAACAGGTCGAGAGCGAGGAGATCGGCGTTCCCGTCAACCTCAGGTTAAGCCGCAAGGGGCGGTCGGAGCAGTACAGCTTCGCGCCTCCCAGCGCACGAACGCGCTGACTACCTGCCTCGCTAACTAACCGCCAGCCGCTTCGATTCGCGCCCAGAGTTCCTTCACTCCGTAGCCGGTCTTGGCCGAAACGGGCAGCAGTTCGTCCAATCCAAGTCCCTGCTTCAGAGCCAGCAGATTGCGTGTGCGCTCGTTGCCGCTCAGACGGTCGATCTTGGTGGCCACAACGGCAAACTCGCTGCCCGCAGCTCTCAGCCAATCGATTAACTGCCGGTCGCTCTCTTGGGCGGCCACGTTTGAATCCACCAGGCACACGCAGAGCTTCAACGTGGAGCGAATCGCCAGATAGGGCTCGATAAACGCCGGCCAGCCCGCCGAAATTGACTTTGATATCTTCGCGTAGCCGTAACCCGGAAGGTCGGCAAAGACCAGCTTCCGCCGCCGACTGGAGTCATATAAAGCAAAAAAGTTGATGGCTCGCGTGCGTCCCGGCGTGTGGGAGACTTTGGCCGTCTTCTCGCCCACGAGCGTATTCAGCAGGCTCGATTTGCCGACATTCGAGCGGCCCAGAAAGGCGATTTCCGGCGCGTCCGGCTCAGGAAACTGTGCCGGCGCCATGGCCGAAAGCAGAAATTGTGTCGTATAGCGCATATCGTGGGCAAAGAAAAACGAACTGATTTGAGCATACAGTGTTGACCTGCCGCAAATCCTGGCTTCCCTGCAACCGGCACGTCTTGTGCTCCTGATCGTCGTCCCGAGATACGTCGATGCTTTATGCTTTCAATGCACCATGCTGCCCATGCGGCTTCGTCTGGAGGATAAAATTCGTGGCTCCGCTGCCATTCAATCTGGGTCTCGTGCAATTGCTGGCGGACCACAGAAATGTATTTCTTACCAAATTCTCTCTTGCCGCCGCTTTTTGGGGCGGGGTGGATGGATACATCCTCCTGGTCATGCTCTTCTACGTGGTCTGGAACAAGCGCCTGGCCATCAGGCTTGCCGTTGTAGTGCTTGTGGCCTTGTCGCTGAACGATCTATTCAAGATGTTCCTCCGCAACCCTCGTCCTTTCGTCAGCCAGGGGACCTGGCAGAAGAAATGGGCCGTGCCGGAGCCCAGCGCCCGCGATCTTGCCGCGCAGTACTCGACCCCCTCCGGCCACGCCACGGCGGCGGCCTCGTTCTACGCTTATCTCTATGGGGTCGTCCGTAACCGGGTCGTGCGCGTGATCGCCATCGCCGCCATTCTTCTTATTGGAATTTCGCGCCCCTATCTCGGCGTGCATTACTTTGAGGACATTCTCCTCGGCTGGGCTCTCGGGTTGGCCGTTGCGCTGGTTTCCCTGCGATACGCCGAAGCCATTGCCACAGCATGGAACCGGCTCTGCTACGGGCTACAGATTGCAATCATCGTGCCCGCCAGCCTGGCGCTGTGGCTGTTCGTTGTTCATCTCAACGGCGGGAGCGCGGCAGGTCAACCTTACGCATACCTGTGCTATGGCGGATTCCTGACCGGCATCGTCCTTGCCCGCCCGCTGGAGCTGAAAAAGGTAAACTTCGATCCGCGAAGTTCGACCGTCCTTCTCAAAATCATGCGCTTCAGCCTCTCGGTGGGCTTGCTCATCTTGACGTTGTTCTGTTTGGACAGGGCCTTCGGCATCCTCGCGGATCACGCTTCCATGCTCTGGAACCTGCTCGAATACATCCGCTTCACCGCCGCGGGCTTCGTAGCCTTCTTCCTGGCTCCTTTGCTCTTCACCAGAATTGGATGGGCCAATCCTATGGCGAACGGAACAGACTGAAACCGCACGGGTTCACAGATGATGTGAATCCGTGAAGTGTGTTCTTGGAAGTCCATGATTCTGAATTGGTTAGGTAAGGTTCCACAGCTTCACTGGTTTAAGGGATGCGTGTTTCCGCGCGGGATGCGTGCGTAAGTATTTGATTTTAGATTAGTTAGTAGCAGCTCCACAGTTTCACTGGCAAAAACGCAATTTTTTATTCCGCAATTTAGGATCGGCGGGGGGCTGTCCTCTACACTCCCCTCTATTCCCTATTGTGCGGCAGTGGGTGGTTATTGTCGGCAACGCAAACTGGAAGCGGCGCTCAAGGCGCTGGTGAATTAGCAGATTGCCTCGGGCATCGACTTCCTGGTGGCCTGCGGATCGACGGGCGAGGCGGCCACGCTGGACGAAGACGAGTGGCTGCTGACTGTCAGCACGGTGGTGGAGGCGACTGCGGGGCGCTACCTGATCCCAGGTCTCAGAAGCGAGACCCTTCGACTTCGCTCAGGGCAGGCTCTGGGTACCCAGTCATTTTGGGGTGGTCAAACCTGGACCACCCGACTCTAGTGAATTTCCTGAAGCCTGGCCAGCGCTTTGGCGGCCATCTGCTTTTCAAACGCCGCCCGCTGTGCAGGAGACGGATTTCCCGCAAGGAACTTCTCCGTCGCACTGAGGATTTCCCTCTCAACCTTCATATTTCCGGGCAACCACCCCGTTCCGGATCGATTATCCAACCGGGTAACGTCAACGAATTCATGTCTGTCAGACCCTGGAAGGGGCCTGAGAATATCCTTCAGCCGGGCCGCTTCGCGTGTGATCGGAGCGTCCTTGCCTTCCCGCATTTCGGCCGGAGTTTCGCCAGCGGAGACCCAAAGAGGCACTGCGATGGAACATAAAGGTTCGCCCAGGATGACCCACAACGTGCTGTTTTGCGGATCGTCTCCCTTGCGCACGCCGTGAACAACAATGACCGAGGCAGTGCTCACCCGATCAATCGTGTAATTGGCTTGCACCCAGTAGGGCTTGTCGGCGGGGAAGGTCTTCCAATCCTCGGGCGCCGGATTCCGCAAGAAAGGGCTTCCCAGATCCCTTGCGGCGTTTTGCAGGATAAATTCGTGGTTGATCTTACCGGAAGGAACCGTCTTGAAAAGAGCTGTCTCCCGATCAAAGCGTACATACCCGGCACCCTTGTCAGCCGTGCCGCTCATGGAAAAATTCGTCTTGAGAAGATACTGCTCCGATGTATCTTTCGCGTCGTAGCGATTGTAGCCCTGATCGCTGACTTCGAAACTGGCTGCTCCTCCGTGCGCGTCGATCACGCCGAAATTGGCGCGGATGCCCAGATTCGGGCCCAGATTCTTGCGGATGTACGCTTCAAAATCATCGACTGTCGCGCATATACGCAGCGCGTCAGCCATGATAATGCCCTCCTGGTCGTGTGGATTGTCCTCCGACTGCTTGGGCAGGTTGTACGAGACGGAGTTCATGATGGCGAATCCGGCTGCGTTGAGACCTCCCCAGACAATGCGCCCCGACGTGTCTTCGGCGTCGATTATAGCGAGATAATTGAACGGCTTCTCCTCGACGTAAACCACCTTGTTGGACAATTGCCCCGTATCCCGATTTTTCCAGAGAATCGGCCGGCCATCAGCGGCAGCTGCGGACGAAATGATTGCGGTGGTACATTCCTCATTCGGAGCCGCCGAAGCCAGAGCACCCAACGCGACCAGCAACAACGGAAATAGCAACTTTGCGCGACACAGTGTTTTCATTTTTTCTTTCCTCATCAAGAGGCAAAGACCTTCTTGATGATCACCTGAAAAACAACTCTCAGTCACTTCATAACTGGCCAGAGGGATTGACCGGAGACGTGATTGTTTTACCGTGCGAGAGCATGTCTTTGCAAGGCGAGAGAGTTGACTTTCAAAAATACTATTGTTATGCTCCGATTATGGTTCAGTCGCTCCATGCCGCCCGGCATTTTACTTGTTGTTGCTGTTGTCTCTAGCAGCAAACCCCTCTGTGCGACTGAAAATCCTACTGATTCAGCACTCTGATTGAGAGGGCCGAGTGTATCTCCAGCTCATGTGGGAGCACTTGCGGTTCCTTGATCTTCTGTAGAAACGGGTTTCTTTAGTCGCATGGCTTCTTCCCATTCAATCAGCCTCAAACAAGGAGAAAACTCTATGCGCGTACCTGAATATCTTTTTCATTCGCCAGTGCCTGTGAGCCGTTGGGCAGTATTTATTCTGCTTCTTTCCCTTCCCTTTGTACCGCGCGCCGCACAAGCGCAGAGCCTTGGCTATGAAGGACCGACGGGCATCTTCGTCACCCCGCTGGCCGCGACCGCGGCTTCGCCTGCCAAAGGCGCCGGGCATCCGGTGATTGCCTATCACTTGCTGGCCGGCGGGCCGGTAATCGGCACCTGGAACACCGTCTCAATTACGGAAGGTTTTGCCAAACGCATCGAGGTCGGCTATACGCGTGAGGACCATGCAGCGGGCAATACCGCGGGCCTGAGCCCACTGTGGACCGACGGTCTCAATATCTTCCATGGCAAAGTCAATATCGTGCCGGAAAACGCCGCCAAGACCAAGTGGGTTCCGGGCATTTCCGTTGGCGGCATCGCCCGCACCAACGACAGCAATGTAGGCGACGGTGCGAACGGACAAACCAAGACGAACGGCGACATTTATGTGGTAGCGACCAAAGTCATCACGCAGATCAACAAGAAGGTTCCGGTGCTCGTGAACGCCGGCGTGCGCGGCACCAACTCTTCGCTGTGGGGCCTGGGCGGCAACGCTCCCGACTTTTCCGCAAGGGCTTTTGGCGCGTTGGCCTTTGTCTTCAC
>Ga0255355_1000858_pt1 | contig 15818 bp, 7 predicted proteins | sample HBST75metaG_FD_189943 | JGI IMG/M metagenome (GOLD analysis project Ga0255355, IMG submission 189943) | Peat soil microbial communities from Stordalen Mire, Sweden - H.B.S.T75 | ecosystem: Environmental > Terrestrial > Soil > Wetlands > Peat | place: Sweden: Norrbotten County, Stordalen Mire...
GCCGGTTTTCAGGCCCTGCGATAACGATGCCTGCGCGTCATTACCAGGACAGCGTATCCAGCGTATCCGGCATCCATGGAGAGAAGCCTCTTGCCGTGTGGAGGTGGGTCTCGGCCGGAAACAGGCGATGCCCTCCATTTCTTCATATTCAGCCAATCCGGCCTGCCACGAAGCTCTGAATGCCGTCTGGATGGTATCGATACTATCCGTTCTTCGCCGTCATCGCCAAAACCAGGCGAAAGCCGCGCGCGCGCTGAGACAAAGGCGATTAACCCCTCTCGTGTTCTATCTTGCGTCCCAGGAGTGGTGCGAAGCATGGGAAATCATGATATTGTTCCCATTTTTCGCAAGTGCGAATTTTTTTCTTGACACGCGCATATTGATCAGCGTAATACTGCTTCCGAAGTTAAAACATTCTTTCAAAGTCTGCGTTCGCGTCGACGGAATGCGCTGCAAGTAAATTTAGTAAGAGTGCGGCGTGCCGCAGGCGGAGATTGAACCAGCCGACGGGAGATACTGCGATGACGTTCCTTTCTCGGATGAGGCAAACGGCCTCGCTGCTTGCGTTGATAACCGTTGCGCTGCCACTGTTGCAAGTCTCGCTCAATGCGCAGGAAACCAGCGGTCGCGTGACGGGGGTTGTGGCTGACACAACCGGCGCCGTCATTCCGAACGCGAGCGTCGCGATTAGAGACGAGCAGACAGGCATCACGCGGAAAGCGGTCAGCGATGGTCTTGGAGCCTTTGTTTTCTCGTCGGTGATCTCCAGCACCTCATACCGGATTGAGGTTACCGCGGCAGGCTTTCGTGCGTGGCAGTCGCAATTGTTTGCTCTTCGGCCAGGCGACCAGCTCAACTTCTCCGATATCCGCATGCAAATAGGTGCTGCCGCGTCGGAGTCGGTGACTGTGGAGGCCGAAGGCGAGGCCATCAAGGCACTTGACTCAGGCGAGCGCAGCGACGTGATCAACGCTGAGGAGATCAAAAACCTTGCCATCATTGGCCGTGACGCGGGCGAACTGGTGAGAACCCTCCCCGGCGTGGCGATGTCCTCTGGCAGTATCAACAACACTGAGGGGTACAATTCCGCCGTTATCGGCTTGAGCGGACCGAGCGGGAGTTTCTCTTCGAACGGCACCGGAACCAACGGAATTGCAGTGGTCTGGGACGGCGCATCGCTTACCGACATCGGGAGCAATGCCGGGACCGTCCAAAGCATCAACATCGAAATGATCTCCGAGGTAAAGTTCTCCACGGACTTCGGTGCTGAGTACGCCAAGGGACCGGCGGTCGAGAATGTCATCGGCCAGGCAGGATCTCAGGCATTCCATGGCGACCTTTATCTGGTCGCTCGCAACAATGCCCTCAACGCCAACGGCTGGTACAACAACGACCTTCACGAAACACGCCCCGAGGGCAGTTACTACTATCCCGGCGGCAAGTTAGGCGGCCCGGTGCTCCTGCCATTTACTGAATTCAATCGCAGCAGGGACAAGGCGTTTTTCTTTGTTGGCTTTGAGCCGTACCGCCAGCACTGGCAATCTGCAGAACTTGCGAGTTGGGTTCCGACGATGGCCGAACGCACGGGCGACTTTAGCGCGGAATCGCTCAATGCACAGCTCTGCGGCGCTCGTCCAGATGGAAAAGCCAATCCAAATGCCATTTTGCCGATGTGCTATACGCAGAACTATCTTCCCTCGGGAGAACCACTCGACAGCAGCAATATTTCGGCCTATGCCAATTCGAGCGGTGTCGCTCTGGTCAATTGGCTGCCGCTGCCGAATGCCGATCCGTTCGCTAATGACAATGGGTACAACTATATCAAGAATGTCATGCAGGACCAGAACGGAACCCAGTTGCACGTCAGAATCGACTACAACATCAACGACAAGAACCGGCTATTCCTGGCGTGGGGAAGACAGTCGCAGATCACGCAGGATCCGGTCAATATGAATTACATCCCGACTGCTTCCATGGAGTATCCGGGCGGCGTGACCAGCGGCGATCTTTCGAATATCTTTTCGGGAAGCTATACGCACTTCTTCAGCGCGACGGTAACGAATGATCTGACTGCCGCGATGTCCTATGTGTCGTCTCCTGGCAACATGGACACTCCTGCAAAGGTGGACCGCAACAACCTGAATGAGTACAACTGCTCCGATCCGACCGCTCGTGCTGCGGGAACCTGTGGTGGAACTGGCGGATTCAATTACCTCGGGATGTACAAGAACGGAGGCGATTTATCCGTTCCGGCCCTGTCGGACTACAACAGCGATGGCTATCCGCAGATGCTGATGGCGGGCGGGTTTTATAACAACAAGGTCCGCATGAAGAAGGCCGTTCCCGACGTTCAGGACACCATCACTTGGTCGAAGGGCCGGAATATTATCAAGGGTGGCATGTACTACGAAAAGGCCATCCTGAATGGACTGGCCGATTTCAACGCTTATCCGCAGGGCGAGTTTACCTTTAACCCGGGCAACTCCTATTTTGAGTATGGGTCGAACCCCAGCAGCGAAGCGCAGTTCATCGGATGCCAGAATCCGGATCCGCTCGGCAACGTGCGACTGTCGGGGGCGGCCTATCAGGGGAGTTGCATGAACGGCGTGGCCATGATGTATCTGGGATATGCCGATACGTATACTCAGGCGAACTTCTCACCAACAGTGGATATGCAGTACACGACCCTGTCGGGCTTCGTTACCGACTCCATCAAGCTGGGCCGCGTGAACATCAACGTGGGCGCACGTTTCGAGCACCTCGGCCCCTGGAACGACCGCCATGGCAATGGCATAGCAACGTTCTCTCCTTCCATCTATGAGAGCGCATGCTCCGGTCGGACCTGCAGCGGATCCGGAGACCCGGGCATCCTTTGGCATTCCCAGAACTCGTCGGTGAGTAACTCGGTTAACTCTCCGACGACCGTTTATGTCTCTCCGCGCATGGGTGCGGCTTGGGACATCTTTGGCAAAGGGAATACGGTACTGCGGGGCGGATGGGGCATCTACCGCGCGGAAGAGGAATTCAATCCGTACGCACTGGCGGCTGCGACGGCGCAGGGATACAAGACCAGTTTCCTGCAAGGCACGCTGACTTACGACCTGATTGACAATTACTCGCCGACAGTTCCGCCCGATTTCAGCGGCTACACGATTTCGCAAACCGACAAGGATCGTCCGGTGCACTACGTCTATAACGTGGGCATTTCTCAGCACATGCCTTGGAAGTCCCTGCTGGAAGTGGCATACGTGGGCAGCGATAATCAGCACCTGAGTTCATACAACAACGGATCGTACAATAGCGCCTCGGATTTGAATGTCATTTGCGGCTTGATTACGGGCTGTCCCGCGAACACCAACCCCGAGAATCTAACCAACAACCTTTTCAATGTGAACCTGGGTGATCTGCCCACTTCCATGACGGGGGATGGCACGGGAGGCGACCTCAGTTCGCTTACCACCGCCGAAGTGGACTTCTTCCGTCCCTATCCTTTCTACCAGCACATTTATCAACTCAGGCACAATTTCTACGCCCATTACAACAGTGTGCAGGCGAGCTGGAACAAGTCCGGTAAGCGGTTGAATTTCAATACGAACTACACATTCTCCAAGAATCTTGCGGTCGCGGCTTCTTACTCGAACGTCATACCCGATCCGGTGAACCTGCGCAACGACTACAACCCCGTACCCTACGATCGCACGCATGTGCTCAACGTGGTCTACACGGTTGATCTGGATCGTTTCTATCACCACCACAACGGCCTGATCAACCAGGTGGCCAATGGCTGGAGAATTTCCGGTATTTCATCGGTGCAGAGTGGTTTTCCAATGGCTTCCGCTCAAGGGCAGAACTTCGGATTTGGCTATGGATTGATTACGCCCGTCCAGGTTAAGTACAGGAACCAGATGAATCCGAGTATGCAGACGACTTGCTCGAACACATATGGAACTCCCCCAGACTCGAACGGAAACAAATATTGTGTGACGTATTTGAATCCGATTGTCTGGCTCGGCTCGCCTGATGTGCAACTGATGCCCACGGTTTCGTGCCGAGGAGCAGGGGGAGCGCTCAATCACCAGTTCATCGATCCGACCTGCTTTGGAGTGCCGATGCCGGAAACCAACGGCCAGTATCGTCTGCCGTACATCCATGGGCCGGCCTATATGCGCCATGATCTTTCCCTGATGAAGGACTTTCACGTGAGGGAAGGGAAGGGCCTGGAATTCAAGATGACGGGATTCAATTTTCTCAATCATCCGTTGGTCTCGTTCGACAGCAACAACACGAACAACCTGCAATTGCAGGTTAACGGAGCTACGGCGGGACAGGCGATCAAGACGTCGTATCTTACCTATCAGAACTTCGGCGTCGCGGGTGTCAAGAATGGCGCGCGCATGATGGAATTGGCGGTAAAGTTTAGCTTTTGATGAGTAGGTTGTTTCAGGTTAGCCGGTCACGCGGTAAGGAGTATGCCGGATAGCCTGTGAAAACGGTGAACAGGATTCGAGGGTGCTGGCCGATTGCCAGGCGCCTCTCATTAATCGGTTGGATGGAGTTCGGCTCTGGAGGTAGTATATGGCCATCAAGTCTGCGGCTTTACCCCGTCGGTTGGCGCGCATCGGGTCATTGGTTTGGATGATCGCCTTGTGCCTCTGCAACATGGCCATGACGCAGCAGGTGTCGGTAACGTCGGGTTCGGTCGTGCCGTTCCAGCACGGTAGTACATGGAACGACATCTCGCATGCCATCGTGGCGCACAACGGCAGCGTGCTGTTTATGGACTGGGCCAACCAGGGTGAGCTCTACCAACTATCGCCCGGCTCCACAACGCCGACAACAGTGATGGCGCCGATCCTGTCTACCAGCACTCATACTTGGTGGACGTATGGCATGGCGCTCGACTCTCACGACACGTTGTATATTGCCGACACCTATGGTGACTCTGGCAATCAATTTTACTGTGTGCCCTACGACTCCAGCACCGGTACGTGGGATCTGACCCTCAGCGCGGGGTGGGGCAGTTCGGTCGATGGAGGTGGCGTAGAGCCACTGGATATTGTCATCGACGATAGCGATGCTCTGATCGTCTCCACACAACCCGGAACCATCATCCGCATCCCGGTGACGCAGCCGAGCACTGCCGGCACGTGCGGAACCCCGGGCACACCCACTACGCTGGTCAAAGGACTCAAAGATCGTACATTGAACTTAGGCGTTGACCATGCCGGCACGGTGTATTTCATCGAGGATTCTACTGCAACCACGCGCAGCCAGGTTATCGAGGGAGTGTATGAAATTCCTGCGGGCAGCCAGATAGTGGGCGCGGGCGACGGCACGCTCGAACCAACTCTGACGAGACTCGATCCGCCAGCCGGCGGCTATAACTTCGACGGAATTACCATAGATGCAGCCGGAAATGTTTATCTCAGCAGCACTACATCGAGCCCCGGAGGAAATTTCAACGGAGTTCTCAAGGTGCCGAATGAGGGGACACCGACTGCGCCGAATCTGGTTTGGAATGATACCGTGATGGTGGCGCCCGTCGGCGCTCAAGGATCTGTCGGTATCGATGCGCGTCGGGGCGTGCTTTGGATTCCGGCCGCAGGTGGAGCATCTGGTGGATGGCAGCCTGCAGGCTCGACTGTATATCCGGGAACCAATGGCATGGTGGAGTGGATGCTCGGGGGCGTCAACCTGGCTTCAACCTCCATCGGAACTCCTGGTGCTGCGGGAACAGTGTTTTATAGCTTCAGCAAGAATACAACGCCGGCCGCCATCACCATTTCGCAGCCGGGCAGCACGTCTGACTTTTCCATCTCGACCTATCCGTATCCGGCGAGCGGCACGACGGCGACTCCCTCCTGCGCCGCCGGCACGCTATATCAGGCGTGGGCAGCTGCGGCCACAGACACTACGGCGCTCACCTATTGCGGATACTTTGTAGCGCTCAATCCTTCGCTGCCTGGCGGTGCGTCGGGTGAACTGCAGATGTTCGATTCAAGTAGTAGCCTGATTAGTGGAAGCGTGAGTTTCCTGACCGGCGTCGGCCAGGGACCCGCGGCCTCGATCCTGGCTCCGGCGGCGGAAGTGCAGGTAGCCTCAGGCCTGAGTTCGCCAAAGCAGGTTGCGGGAGACGGCGTTGGCAACTCCTACGTGGCTGATTCGGCGCTGGGTGAGATTGTGATGTTTGCCGCCGGTTCCAGCGCCTCGGCTGGCACTCCGATCATCTCTGGTTTGACAGCGCCTACCGGCGTTGCCGTGGATGGATCGGGCAATGTCTACGTTGGGGCCTCGGGAAGCGTCTATGCCATTCCTTATGTTGGGGGAAAGTTGTGGCCCGCGAACAAATTGACGATTGCCACTGGACTCGGCAATAACCTCAACCTCGCTGTAGACGGCGCGGGTAACGTATATGTGGCCGACGCGGATAATGCTCGCGTGGTCAAGATCCCCAACCAGTCGATGGAGGCGCTCCTCGTTGATGCTTCGGCTGTCACCGTTGGTTCCGGCTTTAAGAGTCCTTCGGCCGTTGCGGTGGATGGTGCCGGGAATCTGTATGTGGCAGACGGTACGGACTTGGTGGAAATAACATCCACGGGGGGACAATCCTCCATCACCAGCGCTCTAGCGGGATCGATTACCGGCCTCGCCGTCGATCCATCCGGTTCGGTCTTCGTGGCTGAAACCGGAGGCATCCTCCGCATTCCCTCCGAATCGGGCGTGCTGACGATCAATGATGCGGTCTACGTTGCGCAAGATCTCGTTACCAGTCCTTCCGGCCTGGCCATGGATCGGCTGGGTAATCTTTATGCGTCCTATGTTTCCAGCGGAGCAGCTTACCTTGCCCAGGTGGGCGTCAACGGATCAATGAACTTCGGGCAGGTAAGTCCGGGGGTGACAAGTGACCCGCAGAACGCGCAGGTCTTCAACATCGGCAATGCAGGGCTGACGTTCACGGCGGCGCCTGTCCTCAGTGGAATTGATGCGGATGAATTCCAGTTTGTCTCAGCCAGTTCCAGTGCCTGTGACACAACCGGTCTCACGGCAGTTACTGCTGGATCATATTGTGTGTTCTCGGCAACGCTGACGGCTGCCGACGTAGGTACGCGGCAGGCAACGGCTACCATTACAAGCAACGCCGCCAATGCTCCTTCGCTCTCGCTGGCGATGGTGGGTACATCCGTCGGCAACCTGACCAAGAGCCAGACCACACTCTCCATCTCGCCATCAGGCTTGTTGAGCTATCCGGCGAATGTGACTATCAGTGCGCAGGTTGCGTCTACCGTGGCCGGCGATACAAATGTTCCCACTGGAAAAGCGACCCTGACGTTGAACGGTAATGCAGTGGGTTCAGCTCAGACTCTGCAGAATGGAAGCGTTAGCTTCAGCCTGTCAAACCTGAATGGCGGAACCTACACGGCCAAGATCAGTTATAAAGGCGACGTCAACTTCAGCGGCAGTTCGGGCACGTCGAATTTCACTGTCAATCGTGTGTCACCCACGATTACCTCAAGCACACCAGCCACGTACATCCTGCTCGCTAATCAGTACACCATTACGGTGAAACTCGCATCCTCCGTGGGCACGCCTACTGGCAGCGTAGCCTTCATGGAAGGTTCTGCGTTGGCTGATCCGGCGCAGACTGCCGTTACGTTGGATGCGAACGGAAACGCCAGCTTCAATACGAGCAATTTGGCGCTCGGCACGTATAGCCTCACAGCTGTTTACAGCGGCGATGTGAATTTCGCAACGGTTACTTCCGCACCGATCACCTTTCAAATCGTCAATCCGAGCGTGCTGATTACGGCGTCGCCATCCTCCATGTCGGTTACTGCCGGCGTGGCGAGTACGGCGATCCTCACACTTCAGCCGGTGGTCGGGTTTGACGCCGCCGTCGATATGAGTTGCGTCTCCAGCTCCTTGCCCACCTATTCGGAATGCACGTTTGATAATCCAGTGCCGACGGTGGGCGACAAAAAGGCCCCCATTGCAACGGTAGTTGTTACGCTCAGTACAAACGTGCCCGTGAACGTGAGCTATGTCCCCAGTCTGCGTTCGGGGCCGCTCGGTATCTCGCTGGCCGGCCTGTTTGGAGTGGGCCTGTTCGGTCTGCTGCGAGCCAGGAAACGTGGCTTCCGTTCAGGCTTGTTCAGCGTGCTCTGTTTGGCAATTCTGTTGCCGGTCGCGATGATCGGCGTTTCGTCCTGCAATAACAACAGCTACACGAAGACGCCTCCAGCGCCTCATGTAACTACGCCGTCCGGAACATATACGGTAAGCATCATTGCGATCGACCCTCGAACCCAGAAGACCGTCTCGCTGCCCTTCACGATGTCCGTGACGGTGAAATAGGAGTAGTTCGTTGAAGTATATGCACGGAACAGCTTGTGCGGGGTGTGAAGCGGCCGCGCACAAGCTGGCAGCGAAGCTTCAGATTACCGGGTGGGGAGCCACTCGCGACGCTTCTCGATACGAGTTCTTTGGGAGGAATGCTATGGCCACCGCGTCGTTTCACTCTCTGCGCCGGTTACTGGCAAGTATGCTGACATTGTTGTTGTTCTGTGTCTGCGTCGAGCAGAAAGCGGCACCGCAGGGAACGCCGCAGGTCACGTCCACTTTCGTTACCGCAATGACGCACCCCGCGGGCTGGGGGCAGATCGTCGGCACGGCCATTACGACTGGGGGCGACCTTCTGGTCATTGACACCGGCACTGGGGCGCTTTTCGAATTCCCCGCCAACGGCGGAGCGATGGTCACGCTGGTTGCCGCAGGCGGATTAGTAGACGGATATGGCAATATGAATCATAATCCCGATCTCGCTCTCGATTCCCAGAATACGCTGTATCTGACGGGAAACTGGAGCAATTGCCTCCTCCGATTCCCTTATGATCCAGCGACAAAGACATGGCCAACCCTGTCAGCTATTACTCCGAGCACGCCGGTATATACCTGCCCGAATTACTTCATCCAGTATCAACTGGGTGGACAGTGGCCCGACGGCGAATGGGGAATCCAACCGTTCGGCCTCACTACGGATGTCAGCAACGATATTATTCTTGGCAATTTCGTCGATAACTCTATCTCCAAAGTGCCGGTTATCGTCACCGGTGGTGTGGCGACTCCTGGCACACCCACAAACTACATCCACAGCGTGAGCGCGGTTCCTATCTCGATCGCTGTCGACCAGTGGAATAACCTGTATTTTGTCGAGAATGGCGTATTAAATGCTGTCTATGAGATTCCCGCGGGAACTCCGGATCAGGCGGGCGTATCAGGTCTGCCGAATGTAAATCCTAACCTCACCTATGTGGAAGGAGTCAAGGTCGACTCGGCCGGCAATGTGTACATCAGTGATGCGGTCGAGGGCGTGGTGATGTTGCCGAGCGCGGGCGGTGCGGGCAATGTGCCCCAAACATCCGCCGCGGTGGTCATTTCGCCTGTCTCTGCGATGGGCGCCATCAGCATCGATTGGCAGCGCGATATCCTCTATGTGCCTACCAAGCCTGCGAGCTGGAGCGGATGGAACGGCTATTTTGATGTGGTTTCAGCCAATCTGAATACGGCGGAACTGGGAAGCACTCCTGTTGGTACCCCCATCACTGCCGCTGTTTACTACGCCTTCAGCAGCACCATCACCCCGGCAAGCATCGTGGTCGAGGAAGCCGGCTTGAATCCCACTGATTTTGCGGTCGCCACCGGCGGAAGCTGCCAAACGGGACAGGCATACAACGCGGGTGCGAGCTGCACCGTGAACGTGACCTTGAATCCGCACGTCGCCGGTGGAGTTTCCGCCAAACTGTTAGTCAAAGATGGGTCGGGCAATGTGTTGGCCTCGACTGTGTTGCACGGCACAGGGCAGGCGCCGATGCTGGCTGTGGCTCCAGCTCTTGAATCCGTAATCGGCGGAAACCTGATGACGCCAAGCGAAGTTGCGGTAGACGCTTTAGGCAACACCTACGTAGCTGATGCGGGCCTCGGCTCGGTCCTGATGTATGCGGCGGGCGCAAGCGCATCCACGGCACCCGTGAGCGTCGGTACTGGGCTGAAGAACCCTACCGGCGTAGCGGTCGATGGCGCTGGCGATGTCTTCATTGCTGACTCGGGAAGCGTGTATGAAGTGCCGAATACAACGAGCGGACTGAACACTGCCGGCCAAATTACTTTGAAGAGTGGACTTGGCACTAATCTCAACCTGGCAGTCGATGGCGCTGGCGATGTTTATATCGCCGACCCTGACAATCAGCGCGTCGTAAAGCTCAGCAACCCGGGCGGCACGTTCAGCATCATGGCGCAAACTGAGAACGACATGACGGGCTTTAATGCTCCTTCATTGGTTGCGGCGGATGCAAGTGGCAATCTTTATGTGGTAGATGGAGCCAACCTGATCCAGGTTACGCCTGCCGGCCAGCAAACGACGCTGACAAATACATTGAGCAACGCCACGGGATTGGCCTTGGATCCATCCAGCGCACTATATGTTTCCACAGCGTCAGGTACCAGCCGCATTCCGTACGTGAGCGGCGCTTGGGCGCCGGCTAGCATGACCTCTGTTGCCGCCAGTGTGACGAATCCGAAGGGCCTGGCCATTGACCTTTCAGGCAATATCTACTTGGCTGATGGAACGGCGGAGAACATCCACGTCGTCAGCACCAGTGGATCGTTGAACTTTGGTACGCTGGCGCTTGGTGACACGCCTTCGCTCGATGCAGTACTGACAAACGAAGGCAACGCGGCACTGAATATCACCGGTTTCACCAGTACAAACACTCCGGATTTCAGTGCATCCGGATCAAGTTGCACTTCCGCTGCCGTGGCGCAAGGAGCCACGTGTGATGTGACGGTCACGATGTCCCCTGGACCTGGTGAACAGGGCAGCCTGTCCACGCAGATTGGAATACAGGGCAACCAGGCAAACATCTCGGCGGCCATCGACGCAGCAGGCGTAGGCGCTCCATTGGCTAACAGCGTGACATCGATTTCTGTGGCCACAACGGCTACCGTGACAGATGTGCCTGTAACCGTGAAGGTAGCTACTGCAAGCGGCTCTGGCGTTCCCACTGGCAACGTGGCGCTTTCGGTCGACGGCGGAACTGCGACCACGATGGCATTGACTAACGGCAGCGCACAATTCAACCTCATGCCCATTTCAGCCGGGAGCCACACGTTCAGCGTCGAATATCAGGGAGATCGCGCCTATGGGCGTTCCAGTGCGTCAATCTCCGCCACCGTCGTTAAAGGCTCCGTTACCATGTCTCTTCCGGCCCCGCCCCAATATGTTCTTACCAACACAGTAGGAGTGAATAACGACGCGGGTACGGTTCCATACCTCATCACTTACAAGATGCAGGTGAAGGCTTCCGCTGGAATACCTACTGGCACAGTCACCTTTATGGAAGGTTCTAGTCCCGCTTGCGGCTCGGGTGCGACGGGACTTCCAGCTACGGTGCCACTGGACGCCAACGGATACGCGTCGTTTACGACAGATTGCCTGTCAGTGCCGACGGACACCAATCCTCCAACGCTGATTGCGATTCACACCATCACACCAGTTTACAACGGCGACAGCAATTACCAGAGCTATACGGGGAGCTCGATTACCTTCAATGTACTTCGTAACCCGAGCGTGATCATTACCTCTTCTCCTGCCGCTGTTACTGTGACGGCGGGGTCGACGGTGAGCGCTGGCCTTACACTGACGTCAGTTGAGGGCTATGGAAGTTCAGGCGCGGGCCAGCCAATCTGGAATTACACGCTTCCTCTTGCCCTCGAGTGCAACGGATTGCCCGCACATTCCACCTGCACCTTCAGTTCTTCTTCAATCAATGTCACCACAACCACGCCGGGAACGGCCACTGTCACCATCCAAACCAACGTTCCCGTTGGGACGACAACTACTGCTTCGATCCGGAATAGCCAGAAGGCGCCATTCGCATACGCCGCTCTGTTCGGAATTGGTTTCTTCGGCCTTCTTGTCCGCGGTAAGCGCAAGAGCATAACACGCTATTTTGCGCTCCTTTGCATTCTTGCGCTGGGCGGGGTGTTTACAGGAATCACTGCTTGTTCAACAAACACGCTATCTCAAAGTGCAGATTCCCTCAAGACGCCTGCAGGGACTTATGCGGTTACCATCACTGCGCAGCAGGTAGGAAGTGTCACCGTTCCCGGATCGAATGGCGCAGTAACCACTGTATATGGGAGTCACGACCAGATCTCGCTTCCATTTACCATCAACGTAACGGTGCAATAAAGGTAAAATCCGCATGGAGCGAGGTTCCAATGCCTCGCTCCATGTGGGGATTAGCTCGCAGTGTATATAGCAAGACTAGCATTGCCCTAACTACTAGGTCTCTGACCGCTTGAAGTTGTACCAATGCTGGGTGCCCCAGGTCTCGATTCTGAGACCTGGGAACGAGGATCTCAAAGGAACGAATTCTTGCTGTCAGAGACCTAGCAATGTCCTCAATTAGCTTTTCTCAAGAAAAGCCAACTCACAAACTCTAAAGAAGTGCATATTCACTTCGGTTATGATCTAGAGTCCTGAGTTATTCACGAGTTGTCTACGGAAAACCTTGTCGGTCTGGACTAGAGTTTTCCACTAATTTTTCACCATATACACTTTCCGCTGGCATCTTCGCTGCCTATCAGAATCAGAACTGACATCATTGGCCGAATAAATTTGCACTGGGTGGCACCGTTCAGTTGTGGACGGCAGGAACCAGACGCAGACAATTCAATGCGAAATGCCAATATTTCCCTATTGTGCGTAAATTTGCGTGAACTGGGCATTAAAATAGTAAGCGTCTACGGCGGGCCGTATTGACTCACATCGGCGATGGCTGAGATTGTTGGGAGGTCGTGTCCACAGGTTTTGAAGTGGACACGACCTGTGTGAAAGATGGCTCTCTATGTTGCGGAAGGGTTGTTGATTTCGTCTGTGTAGATTTCCTCGTGGAGGGCTTTGCCGACAGACGCGTCGAGCCGTTCGAGGAGTTGGGGCAGAGATTCGCCTTTGCGGCGAACCAGCATAGCCAGGCTCTGATGGGCATCGTTTGCAATGGCGACACAGCCCATCGGCCGGATGACGCCGACGGTGATCTGGCCATGCCGGATCAGGTCGGAAATGTTGGGCAGGGACGAGGAATCGGTCATGGTTTTCTCTACGCGGCGAGCTCGATTGGGCGAGACAAGTTTGTTGCGACCTTCCACGGAAATAGTTCCTCGATATGCTTGATGGGATGATCGGCGATGCGCTCCAGCACATAGCGCAGGTATGCTTCCGGGTCCATGCCGTTCAACTTGGCCGATGCGACGAGTGAATAGATCGCGGCAGCGCGTTCACCGCCGGCGTCGGAGCCCGCAAAGAGATAATTCCGGCGACCAACAGCGATGGCACGCAAGGCTCTTTCGGCAGCGTTATTGTCGATCTCAATCCGGCCATCGTCACAGTAACGAACCATTGCGCTCCAGAGGTTGAGCGCGTAGTGGATGGCTGCCGCTGTAACAGACTTGGGCGAGAGTTTTTCCAAAGACTCTTCGAGCCAGGCGCGCATTTCATCCAGCAGTGGCCGTGCTTTTTCGCTGCGCACTTTTTGCCGCACTTCCGTAAGCCGTCCGCGAATCTCTTTTTCAATCGCATACAACGCGGCGATTCGTTCTACGGCTTCGATGGCAATCGGCGACTGATGCGCCTCGACCAGGTCATAGAACTTGCGGCGAATATGCGCCATGCAAGGAGCCTCTTGGATGCTCCCATCCTTATACAGCTTGTCAAACCCGGCGAAGGCGTCGGCTTGCAGGATGCCTTGAAACTTGGCCAGATGCTGTTGCGGATGTTCCCCTCTGCGGTTGGGCGAGTATGCGAACCAGGCCGCCGGTGCATCCAGCGATCCCGCAGGGCGATCATCGCGAACGTAGGTCCAGAGACGCCCGGTCTTGGTCTTGCCGTTGCCGGGCGCCAGCACGGGGACGGGCGTATCGTCTCCATGCAGTTTTTTGGCGGCCATCACATAGCGCCGCAATGCTTCGATCAGCGGAGCCAGCAGCTTGCTGCTGTCGCCTACCCACTTGGCCAGCGTGGAGCGCTCCAGATCAACGCCCTCTCGCGCATAGATATCGGACTGTCGGAACAATGGCAAGTGATCACAAAACTTCGCGGTGAGCACGTGGGCCAGCAGGCCAGGTCCGGCAAGGCCACGTTCCACCGGGCGGCTCGGTGCGGGCGCTTGCAGAATCGTGTCGCATCTGCTGCAGCACATCCTGGGGCGCACATGGCGGATCACCACAAAGCTGGCCGGTATGTACTCCAGCACTTCGGAAGCATCTTCGCCAAGCTTCTTCAAAGTGCCGCCGCAATCCGGGCAGGACTTCTCGGCTGGAAGATGCGTCTGAACCTTGCGTGGCAGATGATCCGGCAGTGGACGCCGCCTTCTGTCCGGGGCTTTTGCGGGTGAGGATGCAGTCTTGGCAGGCGGTTCACTCTGGCTCGGCGCAGTTACTTCGGCACGGTTAACTTCCAACTCTTCGAGCTGCAGTTCCAGTTGCTCGATCTGCCGCGTAACCTTCTCCGAGCGGCGTCCAAACTGCATGCGCCGCAACTTGGCAACCAGCAGCTTCAGATGCTCGATCTCGTTGTCGTTGGAGAGGATTTGCAGTTGCTGCGCGACGATGATCGCCTTCAATGCATCCGCTTGCAGTGTGTCCAGATCGGGCATCGTGGCGGAGGCGGCAACCATGAACATAGTATGCCATAACTTATAACTCATGCGGTGAACGAAGTTATCTATTTTGCGTCTTTTCGATAAGTTATTTTCATACTTCCATCAACAGAGCAGAGGTGCGCGCCGGCCTTCTCCAATCTATGCCTTCGCATAACATCGCAAGCTGCGCCCGCGTCAGTGAAATGCTTCCGCTCTCCGCCTTCGGCCACACGAATCGGCCGCTGTCCAAGCGCTTGTGGAAGATGCATAAACCATCCCCATCATGCCAAAGCAATTTGATGACGTCCCCTCTGCGGCCGCGAAAAACAAAGACGTGACCGCTCAAGGGACTTTGCTGAAGCGCTGTCTGCACCATGGCGCTCAGCCCGGTGAAGCCGCGCCGCATATCCGTCACTCCTGCTGCAACCCATATCTGTGTGTTGGCTGGAATCATCCTCGCAGACTCTCCAACACTGCACGGATCACTGCTGGATCGGCACTGCCAACCACGCTGACAAAAGCGTGGCCGGGAAACTCGATATGAATCGCTGCCATGGATGCAACTGGAAGCGCCGTCGCCTCTTCTTCCTGTGCAGACTTGTCTTCTTCATACGCGCCAGACTCGTCGTGGACCACCACCGGCAACAGATGCACGTCGTTGGCCGCAGCCGCGCTGGGTGCTTGATCCAAAAGTCCAGCATGGTAGAGCTTGCGCCAATGAAAGAGCTGGTTGGCGTTCACTCCATGCGCCCGCGCCACCGTTGCCACCGAGACACCGGCCGATAGAGTCTCCTCAACAATCCGGCGGCGCTCTGCCTGTGTACGGTACCGCCGTGTCGCCTTGATGCCAGCAATAGCCTGCGTGCTTGTACTCATGCACTCCCTTTCGCACGGACAGCCTGTACTGCCCTGCAATCAAGAATGCTCGCCCGCCTTCAGTCTCGTCCAGACGGCCATACGTAGACGCTTACTTAAAATATAATGTAAGTTATTGATTGGCGGATTCAACAACGAAGTGCAACGGCAACTCCGGTGACAGGTGGATGGGATGGGGTAGCATCCAGGAAGCCTAACCACCAAGTAAGGTTTGCCGAATGTGCTACCGCCATCTCATCCAAGAAG
>Ga0255355_1000859_pt1 | contig 15811 bp, 14 predicted proteins | sample HBST75metaG_FD_189943 | JGI IMG/M metagenome (GOLD analysis project Ga0255355, IMG submission 189943) | Peat soil microbial communities from Stordalen Mire, Sweden - H.B.S.T75 | ecosystem: Environmental > Terrestrial > Soil > Wetlands > Peat | place: Sweden: Norrbotten County, Stordalen Mire...
GAATCTTCGTGAAACGCTGTCCTCTCATTCAGTGGAAGAAGCTGCGCGAATACTCAGCCGAAGCCCGAATGCTATTCGTTGCGCATTGCGCAGGAACAGTCTGAAAGTGAAAGACATTCGATGCGACTGTTTTTCGGTCGAAGCGTTGGCAAGGATTCTTCGCATCAGGAAATCCGAGATCCATGCTTGGATCGAGAAGAATTGGCTCGAGGCGACTACGCGGCTCACCGGCAAGAGGCTGACACACATCATCACGCCAGAATCATTCCGTGCCCTGTACGCCCATCATCTCAGCGATCTGTTGGAGCAAAAGAGGGTTCCGAACATTGCGCTGTTCGAGGCGTTCTACAACTATTGCTTCGTGCCGAAGCACACCATTGGCACACAATTACTGACCGTTCGCAGAGACAAGCGCGAACGTGCTGCATTCGCGGCAATACAGGAGGACGGCGAACTTGATGAGGAAGAGGAGATCGAAGGAGGATACCGCGTCAATCTTGGCGGTGATGTGGAGTCCTAGCAGGGCGTAAACAGCTAATGCGCCCGGATGCACGTCTCACGGTTGCTTCGTGGGTGGGAACGCCTGCCTTTTGCTTTTGGTACGCAACAACCCCGCCAGATACAGGACGCCATCTCAAAGTCGACAGCATTGTGTTCCCCAATGCCAAGGATGAGAAACTAGGGCTGACAGGATTTGATCGAGACTGCGGATTCCAGGATTGTCTTTCACTCGGCTCACTTGATTTGTGACGCGTGGGATTTGCACATTGGATAAGTACCTGATCCCTGGCGAGGATGCCGCCATCGTTTACCAGGTCAGTGCCGACGGCTACGACGTGGCCAAGATTCAATCTTGCGACCTCGAATCTTGCCGACGACACGGAAGCCCTTAAACATGTGTTCTTTTTCAGGAAGCGCGGATACTACAGCCTCGAAGAGCTGACGCCAGATCAATACAGAACCAATTCCTTCTCTCAAAATGAAAGCAACCATCGCTCCTGGCTCGCAGCAGTGGATGCATTCACCACGGATGCAAAGGGAAACGAAATTCTCTCGATTGAGGGCGAACGGCAGATTGATCAGATTATCGGCAAAGAGAAAGATTCGATCGTAGATGAGCCGCTCGTCGTTGAGGGTTATTCGAGCCAAGCGACCGCAGCCAATGAGGTTGTTGCATCAAGGTCGCGGTCTCTCCTTGTAGCACAGTACCTGGAGAAACACTTTTATCTGAGATCCATGGATACAGGGATTATGCCTCTGAATGCAACACCACTTACTAGATCAGGAAAATCCACTTGGGATGGCGCTTACTTCGTCTTTCTCGTTGTGAGGAAATGAAGATGCGGTCGGCAAGGTACTGCTCGGTCTTCGTTAGGCACGAAGCTTGGCAGTGGACCGGTCCGGTGATATCTCCGATTGGGGAACAAGGCGATGTGCTTGAGAGACAGGCTCAGGAAGGCGATCGAGGAGGACTGCTTTGAAGAGCGATTTATGAACCTGTATACGGCCGTTGTAGTCAATGAACCCGAGTTTGCGAAAGCGGTTCATGAAGAAGCTGACGCGTGACCGGGTGGTGCCGACCATCTCTGCCAGGGTCTCTTGTGTGATGGGCGGGATAAACTTTGTCGGTTCTCCAGGCTCACCGTATTCGGCCATCAGAAGGAGGATTCTTGCAAGGCGCTTTTCGCTGGAGTTGAAGAGCTGATCGACAAGATCTGCCTGGGCTCGCATGCTGCGAGTCAAGAGGTGCGACAAGAACAGATCGGAGAATGCGTGCTCCTGGTGCACCACCCGGATCATCTCACTTCGAGCGATCTTCATCGCATTGGACGGCGTGATTGCAGTGACAGTGACTAATCGGTGTCCAGCCGTTCCGGCAAGGGAATTCTCTCCAATAAAGTCGCCGGCGGAGAGGAGCGTAATCGTAGCTTCCTTGCCATTCGCCGAAACGACGGTGACTTTTAACTGGCCGCTCTGGATATAGAAAACAGAATCGGCTGAGTCACCCTGGGAGAACAAGGTACTTTTTGGATCACAGTGAACAACTCGTCTGCCCATTCCGGCGCATGTAAGAAAGTGAGTAATGTCGAATATTGGTTCTCTACCGATCGAGCGAATCTCGGTCTGAGCCATAAGGATCTCCTCTTTCTAGACTGAACCTCTGCCCCGGAGCAGTGGAACAGGCTGCTTGAAGGTATAGTTAACAGGTGAAAGTCAAAAGGGAAGTCACCGCCTCTCACGACAATCGATCCCACAGCACGAACGGATTAAGTTGGCATTGGGAGCGGCAGGATGCTCTTTGCTCAAGTATTCCGCAGTGCTTGCAACACCAGTTGCCTAAGCTCGCAAGGGGAGTGTCTGTTCCGAATTGCTCACAACTTGAGGTTTTCTAAGAATGTGCATCCTTGAATTATTCAAGCATTCACAATGCGCTGCTCGGTGTCCCTTGCGCTAGCCTCGACGGCAAACCTCCCGTAAGCCGGTTCCGCGCAGCAGGCGCGAGCCCGCCTGAACGCGGCCATGTAGGACTCCGCTACCCGCTTCCAGACCATAGGCCGGGCATATAGGTAGGCACGTTCGCGCATCGCCTGTCGTGCTTCATTGTTGGCCAGGAGTGCGATTGTCGCTGTTGCGATGGCGGCTGGGTTCTCAAATGGCACCAGCATTCCGCGTCCCTGGTCCAAAACTTCCGCGGCGTGCCAATATGGGGTCGAGATGATGGCCTTTCCGGCACCAAGGGCATACGCCAGGGTTCCCGATACAGCTTGCGCTTCGTGACAGTAGGACGTGATGTAAATGTCGGCCGAACCCACCAGCGAAGCCATCTCTTCAGGACTGACGAACCGGTTGACAAACAGGACTTGTTGCTCCACCCCAAGCTTCTTGGCCAATGCCTGCAACTCAAGCCGGTAGCGATCTCCCTCGCGAGCCCAGATCTGCGGATGAGTGGCGCCCGCGATCATGTAAACAGTGTTGCTGTGATTGGCCAGGATGCGCGGCATGGCTTGAATCACGCTTTCAAATCCTTTGTTCGGAGACAGCAGACCAAACGTGAGAAGGACACTCTTGCCCTGGCAAGAGAAACGCTTCTTATACATGTCCGGCTGCTCAAACGGCAGGTCGGGGATGCCATGAGGAATCAGGTCGATCTTCTCTGCCGAGACCCCGAATACCTCCTGTAAGACACGCGAGGAGTATTGGCTCATGACGATAAGGCGCTCGGAGCGTGCGGCAATCTTGTGCATTACAACCCGTTGGTCCAGATTCGGCTCACGAAGTACCGTATGGAGGGTCGTCACCACCGGCATTTTCAGATGCTTCAGCAGCTCCATGATGTGGTTTCCGGATTTGCCCCCGAAGATTCCATACTCATGCTGCAAGCTCACCAGATCGACGTTGCTCGCATTCAAATAGTCGGCGGCCGCTCTGTAGGACGCAACGTCGCCTTCACTGATCTCGAATCGCACCCTCCCTGGGTATGAGTAGGATGATTGTCCGTCATTGACCGCTACCACCGATAGTTGGGCTGCACCGTATTCGGCAGCGATCGCGTCACACAGATCTGTCGTAAAAGTTGCAATTCCATACTGCCTCGGAAGATGATTCCCAATCACTGCTATCCTGACCGGTCGTAGCGGTCGAGGCGCCAGTTGAAGGGAGAATGTTGAATCAACCCTGAAAACCGGGTACCGCGCTTCGGGACGGATGTGGTTGTTTAAGGGCGAATTGAAAGTGGTGCTTGATGCGGCCATTTCTCGTGTCTCCCATGATCGTAAGATTTTGAATGAAAATATCTAAGCCCTCATCGGGGTGTGATCTTGCTTCGCGAGCTCAAGTGTTTTCTCAGAAGCCGCCATCGAGTAGTCCTGAGCCCTTGAGCTCAACTCTTCCGCTGCTTCGTGATCGCCACGGTGGTGTGCGGCTGCGGCGGCAGTGTGGGCGTGGGCTGCGTAGATATGCAGGTCCGCTGCGATGTCGTATTTGCTCTGGGGCATTGTGTCCTCCATCTTCCAGGCACCATTCTGGATGTTGCATATGCAGTCTTCCACGTCGTATTTGAGGGTGCTGAGCAATCGTATACATCGCTGCCTGGCTGCTCCATTGCATTCAAAGCGACGATGCTGGCGGCGGATAAGAAGAGACTCCAGAGGAGAATCGCAGAGCTCCAATGCGTTTTAGAATTAGCCGCCCTTTACTCGCGAACCATGTTCAATTCTGTACAGCCAAATCATGGTTGCAAGCCTTAGATTCTACTCACTTGGTGTCGCGTTGCATTCCAATCCATGACGGGGCCGTCAGTGGTTAGACAATTCGTCATTCGAGGTGTTGTCAGCAGCGTCGCGCTATCCGGTGAAGACATTTCCTAATTCACTGGCACCAGGCGAGAAACGATCAACCGCACACTTTGGGGGTTAAGAGATGTACTACTATTTTGGTGGAATGCACTGGATCTGGTGGATTTTCTGGATATTTTTTTGGATGCTCTTCTTGTCATTCATGATGCCGATGCGCCGATCCACTTACCGGGAGATGCAATCGCCCCTGCAGCTCCTGAAAAGGAGATACGCCGCCGGAGAGATCACAAGTGAGGAGTACGAGGAGCGGCGAGCCAAACTTTTGCGGGATGCGAATTTGAAGTAGGGGTGTCTCCCTGGATTCAGCCAGCCACAGTCTAAAAGAAATCCAGGAATAGTTGTGTTTCTCGAACAAAATTCCGTTTGGCCTTCATCAGGGCAAAATGCTGACAGACTATTCTGCAAGCAACCGAACCACATGGTTGACGATCATCAGGTCCTCGGCGGGAGGAATGACCTGTACGATGACCGCTGAGTGATCTGCCGAAATCACCGCCGAACCATGGGCGTTGTTGCGCGCGGCGTCTAGCGTGATGCCCAGCGCGCCCAAGCCCGCGCAGACTTCAGCGCGTGTAGCGATGTCGTTCTCTCCGATGCCGCCGGTGAAGACCAGCATGTCCAGCCCACCTAACTCGGCCACGTAACCGCCGATCCACTTGGCGATGGTCCAGGTAAACTTCTCGACGGCAAGCCGCGCCTTTGCGTTGCCATGCGCGATGGCGTCGCGCAGGTCGCGCATGTCGCTGCAGAGTTCGCTCACACCCAAGAGGCCAGCTTTCTTGCTGACTACGGCCTCCAACAGGTCGGCGGCCTCGGTGGCGCTTTTGGCCGTCTCCGCAATTTTGCGCAGGATAAACAGGAGCACTCCAGGATCGATATCGCCGGTGCGTGTGCTGCTTATGATGCCGCCAAGCGGCGTGAGGTCCATTGAAGTGTCAAGGCCCCGCCCGTCTCGGATCGCCGCGATTGAAGCGCCATTGCCAAGATGGGCGACTATGAGCTTTTGCGGCACGGTGGGTTTCAGTTGATAAACGATCGATTCGTAAGAAAGGCCATGGGCGCCGTAGCGGCGTACGCCCATCGCGGCATACTCTTCGGGGATGGGCAGACGGGTGACCACTTCGGGCATGTCGCGATGAAACCAGGTGTCCAGGCAAACGAAGTTGGGAATGCCGGGAAACTGCCGTATAGCTTCGCGCATAATGTAGATGGCGATGGGTGTGTGCAGAGGCGCGAAGGCTGTGTAGAGTTCCATTTCTTCGATTAGTGCAGGAGTGATCCGCTGGTTCTCCTGTACCGTCGGGCCTCCGGAAACCATACGGTGACCGATGGCCGACGGGGCGGGGAAGTTCTTCGAATGCAGCGCGTCAGCCACCAACTTGAAGGAAGCGGCGCGCGTGGGTAGAGACGGGGACTTATCGACCAGTTTCTTCCCCTTGGCGTCTTTGATCCAGAACTCACCCTTATCGGTACCGATGCCGTCGACCGCGCCCTCATGGAGTTTCCGCGCTTCGCCGTTGCCGGTTCCAAATACGGAGAACTTGATCGAGGAAGAGCCGCTATTCAAGACCAATATGGACAATGCCGCCATGAAAACAACCCGTCGCAGGTAGCTGCAACCAAACAGGCCTACGCCCCTCGCTGGAGTAGTCGAACTACCGTCTATTTTCTAAACAATGAGCAGCCAGTCTTCTGTTCATAATTGACCGGACTCCGCGGCGCGTTCTTTTGGATAGTACTCATAGCAGCCCCGGTTTGTCTGCCAAATCTGGGCGCTGAGGAGTGGACTATGAATACAACAGCCGTGAAAAGAATCACGCCATTGAAAACTGAACCAACCAATGGCATACGCAGGTTTCTTCCACCATCCATCGGATTTCTGGTGAAGTGGGGCCTCTTTGCGCTAGTTGGAATTGGCATCATCCTCTCGGTTGTTCTTGGCCTTGTCCAAAAATGGCTCTGGATGCGGCAACTTGATTACGCAGGCATATTCTGGACGCTTCTCTCAGTCAAGTGGGGAATCTTCACCGTCACATTGATCGTTTCAGTCTTTTATCTATGGCTTAATCTTCGCTTTGCGGCGAGAAACATCAACCTGGTGGATGGAGAAAGCTTCTTCAACAAGGCCTTCAAACACCCCGCTGACGCAAACAGGACGATCGATGTCGACATAAGCCCAAGGCAGTTGGTCTTTGCTATCGATTTCGCCATTGTGGTTCTTTCGCTGATCTTTGCGCTGGGCGTTTCCGGCCAATGGGACACCTTTCTGCGTTTCAGGTATGGCGGCTCGTTTGGAATCGCGGACCCACTTTATGGCGTTGACCTCGGCTTTTATGTTTTCCGTCTTCCATTCTATGAATTGTTGCAGGGCTGCATTACGGTATTGACGCTTTCGGCGCTAGCGGTTCTTGCCTTCTGCTCTCTCTTCGGGATGCGACAGTCGAGGTCCAGCGGAAAAATTACGCTTGGCGACGGCACACGTAAGCACTTCATAGTGCTTTTATTCATCCTCGCGGCCAACTTCGGGTGGGGCTTCGTCCTGGATCATTACGAACTGGTCTATTCGACCCTCGGCGTGGTCCACGGAGCAGGCTATGCGGCGGCACACGTCACGAGAGTCGCGCTCTGGGTGATGACCGGTCTCTCGGCGCTGGCGTGCGTACTGCTTGCTATTGGGTTGTTCCGTCCGCGCACAAAACACATTGTTGCCGGCGTTGTGGTTTACGCAGCGCTTTATATAATTGCCGTGATGGCGCTGCCCAGCCTCTTTGAAGCCTTTGTGGTGAAACCCAATGAACTGAGTCTTGAGATGCCCTACCTGAAGCATTACATCGCCTTCACGCGCAGTGCATATAAATTGGACAATATTCAGGAAACGGCGTATCCAGCGCTCTCGGATCTGACTCCCGAGGTGATCGCGAGAAACCAGGATACGATCCAGAACATTCGTCTCTGGGACTCAAGGCCACTGCTTCAGACGTATCAGCAGACACAGGCGATCCGCCTTTACTACGAGTTTTATAACGTGAACGTGGACCGGTATCATCTTGCAGATGGCTTCCATCAGGTGATGCTCGCACCTCGCGAACTAGCGGCGCAACTGCCCGCGGAGGCGCAAACCTGGGTGAATGAAAATCTTGAGTTCACTCATGGCGAGGGAATGGTCATGAACTTCGTGTCGAACTCGACAGGCGGAGGTCTTCCCAATTATCTGCTTGAGAATGTGCCGGCCGAATCGCAATATGGTCTCAAGGTAACCCAACCAGAGATTTACTACGGAAACGTAGCTCCGGGATACAAGATCGTGAACACCGGAATCAAGGAATTCGACTATCCGCGGGGTAATCAAAATGTTTATGCGAGCTACCAGGGCACAGGCGGAATTCCAATCGACAGCATTTGGAAGAGGTTCCTCTTCGCATGGACGCAGAAGGACATCAATATTCTGCTCACAGGCTATCTGCGGCCCGAAAGCCGGATACAGATCTGGCGCGGTGTGCAGGAGCGTGTTGCGCAGGTGGCCCCCTTTCTGGTTCTGGACAAGGCTCCATACGCAGTTCTTAGCGAAGGAAAGCAGTACTGGATTCAGGACGCGTATACGGTTTCCGATCGCTATCCGTATTCCAACGTGCAGACGGATGGTTCGGCACAAGGGATGAACTATATCCGCAATTCCGTCAAAGTTGTCGTGGATATGTATAACGGCTCAGTGTCGCTCTACATTATGGACCCAAACGATCCGCTAGTGGCGATGTATAAGCGTGCATTCCCCGGTGTATTCAAGGATCTGAGCGAGCTATCTCCAGACTTGAAGAGCCATCTCCGCTATCCGGAAGATATGTTCGGCATACAGGCGGATGAATATAAGACCTTCCATATGACCGATCCGCAGGTGTTCTATAACCGCGAGGATCTCTGGGTTGCGCCGCAGGAAAAATACGACGGCGCAGTGACGGCGATGGATCCGTACTACATCCTGATGAAGCTGCCGGGAAGCCAGCAGCTCGAGTACCTGATGATGACTCCCTTTACGCCGCAGAAAAGGGACAACATGATTGCCTGGCTGGCCGCGCGTTGTGACTTCCCCGACTACGGGAAGATGCTGTTCTACGAGCTGCCGAAAGACAAGTTGATCTTTGGGCCGAACCAGATCAGCGCGATGATCGACCAGAGCACGACCATCTCGCAGCAACTCACGCTCTGGGACCAGAAGGGATCGGGAGTCATTCGCGGCAAGCTCATCGTCATTCCGATCGAGAATTCATTTCTCTATGTGGTTCCTCTGTACCTGAAGGCTGAAGGCACGAACTTCCCTCAGTTGAAACGGGTGATTGTGGCGGCGGGGGATAAGGTCGTGATGGAACCGACACTCGACGAAGCGCTTGGCTCGCTGTTTGGAACAGCACCGGGACAGTTGGGTCCTTTGCCCGGGAAGCAAACGGGTGCGCAGGCGCCGCTGTCGAAGGCGATTCGGGATCAAGCTGAGGCTCAACTTGCCGAGGCGCAAAAGGCAATCAATGCACTCAAGCAGTTACTGACTACTCCGGCTCAATAGCCTTACGAACCGAAATGCATTTAAGCGGACAGACTCAGATATTCGGAACTGAAACAGGAAGCGAGCAGGACCAAATGAATTTGCAATTGCTGAGAGATACCGCACAGGCCCTTGTCGCAGACGATAAGGGCCTGCTTGCGATGGATGAGAGTACTCCGACTTGCAACAAACGATTTGCAAAGCTCGGAATTCCGCAGACCGTCGAAGCTCATAGAGCCTATCGTGAATTGATTGTGACCACTCCAGGGTTGGGTGAGTCGATAGGCGGCGCAATTCTCTACGACGAGACGATCCGTCAGCAAAGGAGCGACGGCACTCCTTTTGTCAAGATCCTCATCGACGCGGGAATCATTCCTGGAATCAAAGTGGACGCTGGCGCCAAGGAGTTGGCTGCGCATCCCGGAGAGAAAGTCACTGAAGGTCTGGATGGATTGCGCGATCGGCTTCAAGAATATTTTCAAATGGGCGCTCGCTTCGCCAAGTGGCGCGCGGTGATTGCGATCGGCGATGGGCTTCCGAGTTGGGGTTGCATTCATGCCAACGCACATGCTCTGGCTCGCTATGCGGCGCTGTGTCAGGAGGCAGGTCTCGTCCCTGTCGTTGAGCCTGAAGTGCTCATGGATGGCGAGCATACGATGGACCAGTGTTGCGGGGTGACGGACAAAGTGCTGCGAACTGTTTTCAGCGAGCTGTTTGCGCAACGGGTCATACTGGAAGGGATGATTCTAAAGGCTAACATGGTGGTTCCGGGATTGGCCTGCCCCCAGCAAGAAGCCGTGGAGGAAGTAGCCGACACGACGGTCAATTGTCTCTTGCGAGCCGTGCCCGCTGCTGTGCCGGCCATTGCGTTCTTGTCTGGCGGCCAATCCTCGGAACTGGCTTCGGCCCGTTTGAATGCGATGAACGTGAGATTCAAGTCGCGTTTGCCCTGGGCATTGGCATTTTCGTTTGCCCGCGCCATCCAGCAACCGGCCTTGGAGATATGGAAAGGCCAGGAGGCCAACGTCAAAGCGGCGCAGCAGGCTTTGTTTCATCGAGCGCTATGCAACAAGGCAGCGCGCAGCGGCATATACTCCCACGCAATGGAAAAGAACTGATCGGATGCGTCCAGATGCATTCCTGCGCACACGAAATTTGAAAGACAAAGCATGAATAAAATGCCGTTGTACCCATTGCGGTTCGACCCGATCTATCAATATCGGTTGTGGGGCGGTCGACGCTTGGCCAGTCTGCTCTCCGCGCCGCTTCCGGGCGATGGACCTATCGGCGAAGCGTGGGTGCTGAGCGACCGCACCGATCACCAAAGCCTGGTTGCGAATGGACCACTGAAGGGCCAGACGCTAGGGCAAATGATGGAGCAGTTCCGGGAACCGCTGATGGGGAAGCTGTCTTCGCGCTTCCGCCGCTTCCCATTGTTGCTCAAGTTTCTAGACGCGCACGAGATGCTTTCTGTGCAAGTGCATCCCAGTGACGCGCATCCTGAGCTGATTCCAGCGTGCGATACGGCAAAGACCGAAGCATGGGTTGTGATTGAGGCTGGAAAGAAAAGCCATATCTATGCTGGCCTGAGGCCGGGCACAACAGCCGGAAATCTGCGGCGGTCTCTTGACGACGGTACCATTGCGGACCACCTCGTGTGCATTGCCCCGAAGCCGGGCGATGCCGTATTTATTCCTGCGGGAACGGTTCATACTCTGGGCGGAGATGTTGTGGTCTTTGAGGTTCAGCAAAACAGCGATCTGACATTCCGGCTTTACGATTGGGGCCATGTGGACCCGAAGACCAAAGAGCCGCGGCCGCTCCAAGTAGACCAGGCTTTTGCCTGCATAGAGTTTGGGGCGAGCAATAGTGGCTTGGTCGCGGCCCGCGTGGAAACTACCAGGCCTGTTGAGCGCGAGAGACTCTTCGACTGCCATGCCTTCTTGTTGTGGCGATTGCTCGGGCAAGACCCGTTCACTGTTGGAACCACAGCAGAGCCGCGCGTGTTGGTTTGCATTGAGGGCTCAGGCCAGGTTACGCACGAAGGAACTCCCTACGCGGTAGGCAAGGGAGATGTGTGGCTCTTGCCGGCGGAAGCCGGAGAGTGTGCGTTTCAACCCAGTGGAGAAGTGATCCTGCTGGAGATCGCGATCCCTTGATGGTGCAAGAAATCATCTGTGCAACAGTATCTCAGCTGGGAGATGAATGAAAAAGCTCATCGTGTTCGATTTGGACGGCACCCTTGCGCCCAGCAAGTCGTCTCTCGCTCCACAGACTGCGGCGCTGCTGCGTGACCTCTTGGGCATCATCAAAGTGGCAGTGATCTCTGGAGGAGCGTGGGCTCAGTTTGAAAAGCAGCTTCTTACCGATCTTCCCCAGGGAACTCTCCTCGCGAATTTGTCTCTTCTTCCAACCTGCGGAACAAAGTTCTTTCAATACAAAGGAAAGTGGGAGGAACTTTATTCAGAGGATCTGACAGCGGAGCAAAGAAAGAAGATCATTGACTCTCTGAACAAAGCGGCGAATGTAGCGGGCTATCACGCCGAAAAGGTGTGGGGGAAAGTGATTGAGGACCGGGGAAGCCAAGTCACATTCTCCGCATTGGGTCAGCAAGCTCCATTGGCCGAAAAGGAAAAATGGGATGCCGATTTCGCCAAACGAAAGAAGATCACAGCGATCCTGAAGAAACTTATCCCGGAGTTTTCCATTCGCATGGGCGGCGCAACTTCAATTGATGTGACAAAGCCCGGCATTGACAAAGCCTACGGCATAGGAAAGCTGCGGGACACTCTCCACCTTTCATTGGAAGAGATGGTTTACATCGGGGATGCATTATTTCAGGGTGGGAACGATTATCCCGCGGAACAAGCCGGCGTCATGTCGATCCCTGTAAAAGGGCCTGACGATACCAACCTGGTAATCAAGACTATACTTGCTTGCCTGGGTGACAAGTGAGCCTGCCAGATAGAGCAAGCGGGCGAGGAGACTCGATGAGTGGATTCAAGCTGCATCGCCTGGGAATGATCATGGAGCCGGAGCCCGGCAATCCCCAAGAAGTCGAAGGCGTCCTGAATCCGGCTGCCGTTCGTGGCCGTGACGGCGAACTCTACCTCTTCCCACGTCTGGTCGCGAAAGGAAATTACTCGCGCATTGGCATCGCACGAGTGCGATTCAGTGCTGACGGCGATCCTGTAGGTGTCGAACGGCTCGGCATTGCACTGGAACCCGAAGCCGACTATGAGCGGCGACCCGATGGCAGCGGTGGCTGCGAAGATCCTCGCGTTACATACGTGGAACCGCTCCACCGCTACATCATGTCCTACACCGCCTTTTCGGCCCAAGGCCCAAGGATCGCCTTTGCCCAATCGGAGGATTTATTGCACTGGAGTCGTCTCGGGCTTGCAACCTTTGCTCTGTGGCACGGTATTGAATTGGCTGACGTGGATGACAAAGATGCGAGTCTCTTCCCTGTCGCCATACCTGACTCCTCTGGGCACCTGGAACTAGGCATGCTCCATCGTCCGCTCTTTCCCGGCACTAGACCAGAGGAAACAGCTTGCCACCCTGCGTCCCGTGAGGTGGACCTCGATCGGGAGAGCATCTGGATTTCCTATTGCCCGGCAGCCTTGAAGAGTCGCGCACCGGATCGCTTGGGCCAGTTTACTTCTCATCACCGATTGGCAACTCCTGTGTCCCCGTGGGAGCGGCTCAAGATCGGCGCAGGAACGCCGCCTATTCTGACTAAACATGGCTGGCTGATCGTTTATCACGGCGTGAGCGAATTGCCGGTTACTGGTGGTGGTCATCCTCTGTGCTACTCGGCCGGAGTGATGCTCCTTTCAAAGCAACATCCGCGATTGATCCGATACCGCTCGGTTGAGCCGGTGTTGACGCCGGTGCTTCCGCAGGAACGCGATGGGACGGTCGCCAATGTCGTGTTCCCCACGGGCATTGACCGGCGCGACGATCTTGGCACACCTGATCGCTTCGACGTCTACTATGGGATGGCCGACAAACGGATTGGCGTGGCGCGCCTTGACTTGCCGGAACAGATACCCGCAGAAGCAGTTGCCGACGCACCTGGGGCAAAGGTATAAGCCGACGGTCGATGAGGAATCAAGAACTCAAAGGATATCCCTACGAATAGGCCGACAGAAGGACAGCTAATGAGGAAAGCAACTGGGATCACATGCGCATTTCTGGATATAGGCGGCGTCCTTCTGACCGATGGGTGGGATCACTTGGCGCGCAGACGGGCGGCGAAGAACTTCAAACTGGAGTGGGCCGAGATGGAGGAGCGCCATGGCCTCACGTTCGAAATCTGCGAGGAGGGCAAGATCACGCTGGACGAGTATTTGAGCCTAGTTGTGTTCCACCAAAGGCGGACCTTCACGCGCAACCAGTTTCGGCGCTATATGTTCGCGCAGTCGAAGGCCTTCCCGGAAATGATCGAGCTTGTCGCTCAGCTTAAGCTGAATCTGGGGTTAAAGATAGCGATCGTCAGCAACGAAGCCCGTGAGCTGAATGCATATCGGATCGAACGATTCAATCTGGACAGGTTGGCCGACTGCTTCATATCCTCCTGCTTCGTTCACATTCGCAAGCCCGACGCGGATATTTTCAGGCTTGCTTTAGATATAGCTCAGGTGCGGCCCACGCGGGCTGTCTTCATCGACAATACCTCGATATTCGTTCAGATCGCTGAGAGCCTGGGAATTCATGGCATTCTTCATAAGGACTGCCAATCCACGCGTGCCAAGCTTATCCCATCTCGGACTAAATGCCGAATGAACCGTGGGATGTAAGGCTCGCGTACGATACGCCAACCCAGTCAATTTCATCGCAGTTTGGAGACCGCATCCGCGCTCGTGATTTCGTAGTTCTTGTATTGAATCGTTAGTACTGCGCTTCCCCCAAGCCGGATATTGGTGATGCTGCGGTTGCGTGCAGGGAGCCAAAAGTCCCCCACTTGCATATACACTTCTTCAATTTTGCTGTGCTTCGTCCAGAATGAAGGATTTTTGGCAGGCTGGGCCTCTAACCGGGTTACAGCAAAGTCCTCAGCGTCCACGCAGATTCGGCCGCGATATAGAAACTTTCCGTTCGTTCTTGGTTTCACTTCGAGAACATACATTGAGCCGGAGGGCGTACTGTCGTATCCGACCAGAGTGAAATCATAATTCTCTCTGTTCAGAGCGGTGCGCCTTTGGGCCTCGGCGCCGAGCGCTTCCTGCTCGGCCTGTAAGAGCTTCTTGAATACAGTGCCAATAATCAGCTTCGATCCAGCGGAAGATCGAATCGTGAATTCTTTCGTTCCGGGTGATTGGTACTTTAGGTCCACGACCATCTCCGCGCTGCGAGTGCCCGCAAAACCGTGGTATTGCAACAGGTAATTTCGAGTTCCCTGGTAGGCATGCAGCGCATGAGCGCGCTCGAGGTTCATCGCCAGAAGGTTGTCTACGACTTGTTCTCCGCTGAGCGGGGCGTTGCCAAGCGCAGTGGACGCACCGGGTTGCTGTGAACTTGCGCGCATTTGTAGCCATGGAGAGACTAGAAGCGCCGCGATAATCAGGATGAAGGGGAACGCCCCCCGTGCCCCTGTTGCGACGCGTCTTCTATCAATTTTCCCATGAAATCTCATAGCGCCACCTTCTTCGAGTTCAACCCGTCAAGTGCTGACCTGCGGACAGGATCGTCGTCCTCAATATCTCAAGCCATGCTCCGAGGCCATTTTCGTTGAGCAATGATGAGGTGGTGGCCTAGTCGGCAATAATCCCGCAATCGCTGGTGCTTCTCATCATCGTGTTAGAACTTGGACCGTCCGCTAGTCGTAGCGTGACCAATTTTCTCCTGGTCGCAATGGAGCAATATGATCGATCGCGGATTGACCCGGTAGCTCGAACCGTCCACGCGAGCCGCTTTTTCTCCTTCGACGATGTCGCACGGCGTGGGGAGAGAGGTGTCCATGAAGCGAAGCCAGCCCCCACTTGTGCCGTCAGCGACGGGCGGAAGTGCAAATTCTAACGGCTTCCAGTATGCGTTGATGGCGATGTAACGCACCTGGGCACCGGCGAGATTATGCAGGGACAAAGCGAGACTGTGAGAGCTGCTACCCCAGTCTGGCTTTCCAATTTCGACGCCATGCCACTCGATGCGACTTTTGCTCAGGTAGTCCTCGAGTGTTGTTTGTCCACTTTTTCCCTTCTCATCGAAGTGGAGGCGCAGATGAATCATCTGCCGCACAAAGCGAAGAACGTCGGCGTTGGACTGACAAAGGCTCCAGTCGAACCAACTGGTTGCATTGTTCTGGCAATACGCATTGTTGTTCCCGAGCTGGGTTCGGCACACTTCATCTCCCATGAGCAACATCGGCGTACCAACGGAGAGCAGCGTGAGAGCGAGAAGATTCCTGATCTGTTGCTTCCGTATGTGCACAATCGCTGCATTGGCCGTCGCACCTTCGGCACCGCAGTTCCAGCTCAGGTTCGTGTTTGTGCCGTCGGTGTTCGACTCCTGGTTTGCCTCGTTGTGCTTCGCATCGTATGAAACAAGATCGTTGAGCGTAAATCCGTCGTGGCAAGTCACGAAGTTGATGCTCTGTCCGGCAGGCTGATCCCGCTCCTGATATAAATCGAGACTCCCTGCGATGCGCTCTCTAAGGAACCTCTGATCAGGTCCTGATATTTTCCGCGTTGAAGGTTGGAGGCTCTTTTCCTGGAAAGATTCCGTACCCTGACGGCGATTTCAAGGGTAAATGTGGTTTGCGCGTCCACGTTTTGCGTCTCTGGAGGCCGATTTCCGGTCTCCGGAGACACTACGCCCCTTGCGGGACCAGCCGCCTGCGGTGCTGGTAGAGATTGACCAGGGCGAAGGCCGCCAGATGCCAGTAGTGATTCTTCAGGATGCCGCGATAACGCACCTT
>Ga0255355_1000866_pt1 | contig 15689 bp, 11 predicted proteins | sample HBST75metaG_FD_189943 | JGI IMG/M metagenome (GOLD analysis project Ga0255355, IMG submission 189943) | Peat soil microbial communities from Stordalen Mire, Sweden - H.B.S.T75 | ecosystem: Environmental > Terrestrial > Soil > Wetlands > Peat | place: Sweden: Norrbotten County, Stordalen Mire...
GGCCGGTCGACCATGGGGCCGATGGTCTTCTTCCACTCGTAACGCTGGTCGATGTGGTCGCCCTCAAGGTAGTTGCCGCCGGGGAAGCGCAGGAAGGCCGGATGCAGGTCCGCCAGCTTCTCCATCAGGTCGATGCGGTTGCCGTTGAGGCGGTCGTGATAGGTGGGCGGAAAGAGCGAGACGAGATTGAGCCATAGCGTTCCGGCGTGGCCCACGGTCAGCGCCAGGTGGTTGGCAGCCGAGGCTTCGATGGCGCCGGTCTTCAGGGTGAACTGGTACTGCTTCCATTCCGTCGCGATTCCCTGGACAGTCGCAGTGGCGGCGGGCTTGCCGCTGGCGTTGTTGACCAGGCTCACGGTCACCGCGCCCAGGTCGCCGGAATCTGCCTTGGCATAGAACGAGCCCTTGTAGGTGGTGTTGGGCCGCAAGGGCATGCCCCAGTAGCCATCGTTGAGTACGCCGGCCTGGTGGTGCGGGTCGGCCTGTTTCACTTCGATGCGCAGGCTGTTTTTCAGGGCGTCGCTGGGGCCGGTCTTGTCATCGACTGCCATTTTGGCCTGGGCATTGCCGTCTTCGGCCAGCAGCCAGTGGGCCACGCCGCTCCAGTCGCCCCGGAAGGTGCGATTGCGGACCATTTCTGCGTAGAGGCCGCCGTCGTAGGAGTAGTTGATCTCCTCGGTCATGAGGCCGTAGAGCGTAGGGCTAACTTTGGAGATGGGCTGATCGGGGTGAATGGTGAGGACGGCCGGGGCCTGGGCGTGGAGGGAGGCGGCGGCAAGGAGGGCGGCGGCGACCAGGGCGGCGCCAGCAAACGTTTTCCCGTTCATCGATACTTTCCCCTTAAAATTCGTGACGTGCCAGTATAACCCGGCCAACCAAGACCTTGTCGCCATCGAAATACCCCTCAGCCAGGCAGCAAGGGCATGCTTCACGACTGGCGTGGCCTAGCCCAACGGAAGATCAGGTAGAGTGCGCCGGGAATGGCCAGCACCGCCGCCGCCAGTTCCATCCTCTCGATACCTTGCAAGCTCTTCAGATTGAGTGTGCCCACCAGAATGGCTGCCAGAACGGCGCCCAACATCGTCACTCCATTCGCCACTACGGCCCTGAATCGAATGGGCAGGGGGGCCGGTTGCGGCTCTGGTGGAACCGGCGCGAAGAGGAGCGGGATCTCTCTCGCGAGCGGATCGCCCGATTGAATGCCCGGCCAGTAGGGACGATGAGCCTCCAGCGCAGCTTTCGCCGCCACCGTTCCAGCCGTCAATTCCGCCGCCAGGGATTGGACCGGGACAGTTTCAAAGTCAACCTGATTGCTTCTCACTTGTCGTCCGGGCTCAATCGCAGCCGTCAAAAGCCCCTCGACCGGCCGGGTGGCGTCCAACCGGGAGCTGGCCTGCGGGCCGGCATGGGTGAGCTGGGCTGGGTCAGCAGCTTCAATGAGGGAGGCACCGGCAATGTTCTTCACCGGCACCGACGATTCAAACCAGTCTTCGGGCATTCCCAAGCTGTCTCTGCCACCCAAGGCGCGAGCAGCAACCGGCTGCGCGGAAAGCACCGGCAAACCTGGCGCCCCGGCCTGCGCCGGGACCTGTCCCTGCGTGGCCGCAAGACCGGCATCCGGCACCCGCGCGGAGGCAGCGCCGGACGCTGCCTCCGGGCCCGTCAGCAGCGATTCAACCACAGCCAGGGAAACAGCTTCTGCGGCACAACCAGCGGCAAAAGGCAGATTTGCATCTGCATTCCACGAGGGGACGCTCCCGGCCAGATTGATCGATATGCTCAAAGTGCCTTTCGGCGCGGCGCTTCTGCCTGCTCGCAGATCTGGCGCTGCCGTTCGGGTCCGCAGTTCCTTCCCTGCTGGAGGTCGCGAACGTTATCCCCAGACTATATCGACCATTCTTCCGAAGATTTCGCCCGCTTGACCGGCATTCCCTTGCGTAGATTTAAGCTCCATGAGCGCATAGTAGAAGTAACGCTGGCCTCCTGGCCGGCTGTACTGGCGGCGTCCTCGCCGCCAGCCGGCGTCGGAGCGAGGAACATTTCCCAGCGGTCACAATCCTGGCCAAGACCTTTTTTGAGGTCGATGCGGGGCAAAAAGCCAGCCAAATTCGCCCTGACCCCACCCCCCGCCATTTTGGGCCATCTTTTTCAACCTTTAACTCAACGCATGTATAACATAATAAGCTACTTACTAAAAACTTCCGTTAACTGATCGGTAATCAAAACCCGCGAATTTCGGCCTCTTTTTCGGTGTTTTTAGGCCTCTTTTCAGCCAAAAGGCCGCAAATCGACGCCAGAATTCCTCCAGTCTTGCCGCTCCGCTGCGATGTCGAATGGCGACCAATCAGCCTCGGGATCAAGCCATCCTGGAAGCGCCCTAGACGATCCAGCCGCCGCCCACCACTTCGTCGCCGTCGTAGAAAACCGCCGACTGGCCGGGGGTGACGGCGCGCTGCGGCTCGTCGAAGGTGGCGACCACTTCGTCGGCTCCGGCCGGCTCCAGGGTGGCCCAGCCGGGCTCGTGCCGGTGGCGAATCTTGATCTGCACCCGCATGGGGCCGGCCAGCGCGGGAATGGCAACCCAGTTCAAACGCCGGGCACGGAGGGTGCGCGTGGCCAGCTCGGCATCGGCGCCCACGGTCACGCGGTGGCTGGCGGGGTCGATCTGGAGCACGTAAAGCGGCGAAGGCGAGCTGACGCCCAGTCCCTTGCGCTGGCCAACGGTGAAGTTGAAGATGCCCTCGTGGCGGCCCAGCAGCTCGCCGGTGGAAGCCACCAGCTCGCCAGCCGTCTCTGGCAGGCGCTCGCCCTGCTCCTCGAGGTAGGCGGTGAGGAACTGCTTGTAGTCGCCACCGGGAATGAAGCAAATTTCCTGCGAATCGGGCTTCTCGGCCAGCGCCAACCCGTGCTGCCGGGCAACCTCGCGCACTTCGGGCTTGGTCATGCGGCCCAACGGAAAGAGGGTACGGGCAAGCTGTTCCTGGGTGAGGCCGAAGAGGAAGTAGGTCTGGTCCTTGGCCAGGTCGGCGGGGCGCTTCAGAATCCAGCGGCCGCGCTCGGGATCGAACTCGTTGACCGCGTAGTGGCCGGTGGCGATGCTGTCGGCGCCGATGGAGCGCGCGGTCTTGAGCAACTGGTCGAACTTGAGATGGTTGTTGCAGAGCGAACAGGGGATGGGGGTGCGCCCAGCCAGGTATTCGGCGACAAAGGGACGAACCACATCCTGCTCGAAGCGCTCCTGCTGGTTGACCACGTAATAGGGAATGCCCAGGTGCTCGGCCACGCGGCGGGCGTCGTAGACGTCGTCGAGCGAACAGCAGCGGCCGGCCTTGGGAGCGTCGGGGATTCCGTTGCGGCCGGCCAGCCGCGTCTGGTCCCAAAGCTGGAGGGTGAGGCCCACGACCGAATTACGCTGAGCGGCGGAGCCGTCGCCCTGGTGGACGAGCATGGCCGCGACCGTCGAGGAGTCAACCCCTCCGGACATCGCTACGGCAATGGTTGTGGGTTCGGTCATAACCTTCCTTCAATTAGATGTAGCAGAGACGAAAAGAGCGCAGGGAGTGGAAGCACTTCCGCCCGTCCTGCGCTCTTGATAGCGCCCAAATGGCTGCAACCGCCTTAGATGCCTATGACGCAGAATCCCTTAGCCCAGCGTTCCCGCCACCGCTGGAGAAAGCTCGCGCAGATGGCCGACTGCCTCCGGAACCACCTGCAAAACGTAGTCCACATCGGCTTCGGTCACCGTCTTGAGCAGGCTGAAACGGAGGCTGGCGCGGGCGCGGGTCTTGTCCAACCCCATGGCCATCAATACATGGCTGGGCTCGGTGGCACCGGAGTGGCAGGCCGAACCGCCCGACACGGCGATGCCCTTCAAGTCGAGGGCAATGACCAGCGCCTCGCCCTCCAGGTGGTCGAACCAGATGTTGGTGGTGTTGGCCACGCGCGGAACGGGTTTGCCGCCGTCCCAGGCTCCGTTGACGCCGGTGTCGAAGCTGCGCAGAATGCCGGCTTGCAAGCGGTCGCGCAACCGGGCCACGCGATCCATGGTTCCATCTTCCAGCGAGTACATGGCCAGTTCCGCGGCCTTGGCCATGCCTACGATGCCGGGGACGTTCAAGGTGCCGGCGCGGTGGCGGCGCTCGTGGCTTCCGCCCACCAGCAGAGACTCGACCGGCGTTCCACGGCGCACAAACAGAGCCCCTACGCCCTTGGGGCCGTGCATCTTGTGGGCGCTTATGGAGAGCAGGTGGCAGCCGAAGCGGCGCACGTCGAACTTCACCTTGCCCGCGCCCTGCACCGCATCGATATGAAAGAAAACGCCCGCGTCGGCGGCGATTCTGCCGATCTGCTCCACCGGCTGGAGGACGCCGGTCTCGTTGTTGGCCAGCATCACGCTAATCAGCCGCGTCTGGGGCCGGATCGCGCGCTGAATCTGCGCCGGGTCGATAAGGCCGCTGGGCTGGGGCTCGATGAAGGTGGTCTCCACGCCACGTTCGGCCAGGCGATGGGCCGGTTGCAGGACCGCAGAGTGCTCGATCGACGTGGTAATGAAGTGGTCGCCGGGACGCAAAAGGCCAAAGAGCGCCGTGTTGTCGCCCTCGGTGCCGCCGGAGTTGAACACCACCTCGGCCTCATGGCAGTTGAAGAACTCCGCCATGGTTTGGCGGGCCTGATCCACGGCCGTGTGCGCTTGCTGGCCGTTCAGGTGGATCGAGGAAGGGTTGCCGAAACGTTCCATCCAATACGGACGCATTGCCTCAAGTACCTCAGGCAATAGAGGGGTTGTTGCGTTGGCATCCATATAAACCCTGGGCATGGTTTCGGCTCCTCACCCTGAATTGTACGAGGAAACCGGGGTTGCTGGGCAGGGATCGGCCCCAAGCCCACTCAAGAGCCGCACGAATTTCCGTGGAGCGAGGGGCCGCCGGGGCCTACTCGGTTCGTTTCCTGGACCACTCCCAGAGGGCGCGGTCGAGGGCGTGCAGGGCGGTGGGGCCGGGGAGACCGGGCTGCGGCTTGACGATGCCGCGCTCGGCGAGACGATGGCAGAAGGCGACATATTCGGCGTAAAACTCGACGTTGTGCCGCTCGTTTCCCAATGCCTCCAAGGCACGGAAATCCAACACGTTATAGCGCTCAGGGGCGATAGCGGCAAGAATGGCGGAGGCCAGTGGCAGGTCGACGCCGCGCAGTCCGGTGAGCGCCTCGACCGCCTGCTTGACGGGGGTTTCAGGCGCGGCTGCCACGGCCAGGACCTTCCTGATCTGCGCCTCGCTGTTGGCGATCAGATAGTGAACGACACGTTCGGACTTCCAACGAACAATTGCTTCCAGATTGGCCAGCGTGTAGTCGCCGCCGCGGATTGCCGCCCCGGCTTCAAATGCGTCCTTCTCCAATTCCTGCTCTCGCGAGCCGGCTTTTTGCCAATACTGCTCCGCCAATTTCTGAAGTTCCGATTCCGCGGGCTGAAGAGTAAAGTGCGCCATAGTGTTGAGTCCTCCGTTCATGAAAAGCGAAGACACAATAGGCTCGGCCAAAAACTGTTGTCAATGACCGATTTGAGGCTGGGCTTTGCAGAGGGAATGTGCGGCATTTCCGGAGAGGACAGCGCAGGGTTTGGAGACGTTCCTGGAACCGTTCCGTGTCAGAGCACAGGCCATTTCGCAGGCAACCGCCAGGTTGACCGAGATGCTTGCCCAATCATGCAGAGAGATTTTTCAGGGAAGAAGGTCCTCAGTTGCACAGGCCGCAAGGAACGCGGCCTGCTTTGCTGAGGATAACAACTTTAGGGTTGGAACTATTTGACAGCACGGTTAGTGGACTTGGCTTAGGAAGACACGGAGTTAGCCATGGGAGCCAGTTCAGTCTTATCCGATGCGAGACGGCTTTGCCTGTTCTTGTAACTGGCGGTGATGAATTCACGAAAGAGAGGGTGGGGCTCCAGGGGTTTGGACTTGAACTCGGGATGGAACTGGCAGCCCAGGAAGTAGGGGTGGCCGGGGAGTTCGACGATTTCAACATAAGTCGCGTCGGGGGTGGTGCCGCTGATGCGCATGCCGGCGCCGGTCAAGAGGGCTTCGTACTCGCGGTTGAACTCGTAACGATGGCGGTGACGCTCGCTGATTTCCTTCGCACCGCCGTAGGCCTTGGAGGCAAGCGAACCTTCCTGGAGGACGCAGTCCCAGGCGCCGAGGCGCATGGTGCCGCCCATCTCTTCCACGCCCAGCAGTTCGCGCAGCTTGTAGATGATGCGGTGCGGACTGGAGGCGTTGAATTCGCTGGAATTGGCGTCCTTGAGGCCGCAGACGTTGCGGGCAAATTCGATACATGCGGTTTGCATGCCGAGACAAATGCCGAAGTAGGGAATCTGCTTCTCGCGCGCATAGCGGATGGCGTTCAACATGCCTTCGATGCCGCGCTTGCCGAAGCCACCGGGGACGAGAATGCCGTCGAATCCCTGGAGCTGCGACTCATAACTTCTATCTTCAGGAGTTTTGCACTCCAGCTTTTCGGCTTCGACCCACTTGACCTTGAGCTTCAGGTGCTGCGAGATAGCGCCGTGTGTCAGAGCTTCCTTCAGGGACTTGTAACTGTCCTCGTACTCCACATACTTGCCCACGATGCCGATGACGACTTCGTCCTTGGGGTGATGGACACGCTCGATGAGGGCCTTCCACTGAGTAAGGTCGGAGGCCGGAGCATCGATGCGCAGGTACTTGAGGACGAGCGCATCCACGCCCTCCTCGGCAAAGCCGAGCGGGACTTCGTAGATGGAAGGCACGGTCAAGGCGCCGATAACGGCCGGCTCTTCGACGTTGCAGAAGGCGGCGATTTTCTGCTTCATCTCGCGGCCAAGGGGACGGTCGGAGCGGCAGAGGAGGATGTCGGCCTGGATGCCGATGCCGAGCAGTTCCTTGACGGAGTGCTGGGTAGGCTTGGTCTTGAGTTCCTGGGCGGCAGCGATCCAGGGGACCAGGGTGAGGTGGATAAAGACGGTGTTTTCGCGGCCCAGTTCCTGGCGCATCTGGCGGATGGCCTCAAGGAAGGGCAGCGACTCGATGTCGCCGACCGTGCCGCCGATTTCGACGATGGTCACGTCCGCGCCGTTGGCCGCGACCTTGCGCATGGCGGCCTTGATCTCGTTGGTGACGTGAGGGATGACCTGGACGGTTTTGCCCAGGTAGTCGCCGCGGCGCTCTTTGAGGATGATCTGCTCGTAGATGCGGCCGGTGGTCAGATTGTTGTCGCGCGAGAGGGGGGCGTGGGTGAAGCGCTCGTAGTGGCCCAGGTCGAGGTCAGTTTCCGCGCCGTCGTCGGTGACAAAGACCTCACCGTGCTGGAAGGGCGACATGGTGCCGGGATCGACGTTCAGGTAAGGGTCGAACTTCATCATGTTGACGCGCAGGCCGCGGCTCTCAAGCAGGCAGCCGATGGAAGCAGCCGCGAGGCCTTTACCTAAACTGGACACAACTCCGCCCGTCACAAAGACATACTTTGCCGACATCTATGCAACCTCATATGAGAACTGTTTGGATTGGACGTACCAGGTGGGCACAATCAAGTATGTCAGAATTGGGAACGCGATGGAAGCGGAAAAACGGGACGGCAGGCGTTTCCAGCCTACGCATGAAGACCTATCCGCAGTGAATTGAACGCGTTATGAAAATGGATTCTCCTGCCGCTCAAGCCGATTGGACGTCCTTTGAAGCGCGAATCCAGGCGGCTGGACGGCGGAGGCGAAGAATCCTTGCCTGATTGAGGCATCCGTCCTAGGATGCTCGGTGAAGGAGCCGGACCATGAAGAGAGCGGCAACGGAACGGCGTACGTTGGGCCGGGGTGGCCCCGAGGTTTCTCCCCTGGCGTTGGGTTGCATGGGGATGAGCGGGGTGTACGGGGCAACGGACGAAGCGGAGAACCTGGCGACCATCCACGCGGCCGTCGACGCAGGCGTCAACCTGCTGGATACGGGCGACTTCTACGGAATGGGCTCGAACGAAATGCTGCTCGGGCTGGCGCTGCGCTTTTTGCGGGAGAAAGTGATCCTCTCAGTAAAGTTTGGCGCGCAGAGGGCGCCCAACGGCGCCTGGCTGGGCTACGACGCGCGTCCCAACGCCGTGAAGACCGCGCTGGCCTACTCGCTGAAGCGGCTGGGAACCGAGTACATCGACATCTACCGGCCGGCGCGGCTGGACCCCAATGTTCCCATCGAAGAGACGATCGGGGCGATTGCCGAAATGGTGAATGCCGGGTACGTGCGCTACATCGGACTTTCGGAGGTGGGTCCGGAGACGATTCGGCGCGCAGCAGCCGTGCACCCCATTGTGGACCTGCAGATTGAATACTCGGTGGTGAGCCGCAGCCCGGAGGCGCAGATCTTTCCCCTGCTGGAAGAGCTGGGAATGGGCGCAACGACCTATGGCGCGCTGTCGCGGGGACTTCTGACCGGCTCGCAGCCCGCCGAGAACGGAGATTTCCGCGCCTTCCTGCCGCGCTTCAAGGGACAAAACCTGATGCTCAACCGGACCCTGGTGAAGAAACTTGCGGAGATCGCACACGCCAAGGGCGTCAGGCCGGCGCAGTTGGCGATTGCCTGGGTACTGGCCAAGGGCAGCTTCATCGTGCCAGTGATTGGCGCGCGCACCAGGGCGCAACTGGCGGAGAGCCTGGGCGCGCTCCGTGTGGAACTGAGCACGGAGGAGTTGGCGGAGATCGAGAAGCTGGTTCCCGCCGAGGCCGTGGCGGGCACGCGCTACGACGCGGGGCAGATGCAGATGCTGGACAGCGAGAGGTAGAGCACGCGGAGTTCGCCGCGCAGGATAAAATCGGCCTTGTGAGCAACTCCTTTGAAATCGGTCCGGTTCATGTGGGCGGAGGCAGGCTGTTTCTGATTGCCGGCCCTTGCGTCATCGAGTCAGAAGCCCATGTGCGGCGCATGGCGGAGGCGATCCAGCGGATTACCAGCGACCTGGGCATCCCGTACATCTTCAAAGCCAGCTACGACAAGGCCAACCGCACCAGCGTCGAGAGCTTCCGCGGCCCCGGCCTGGTGGAAGGCACGCACATCCTGGGCAGGCTGGCCAAGGACACCGGGCTGCCGGTGCTGACCGATGTGCACGAGCCCGGACATTGCGAAGTGGCCGCGGAGTTCGTGGACGTGCTGCAGATTCCGGCGTTCCTGTGCCGGCAGACCGACCTGCTGGTGGCGGCGGGCAAAACCGGCCGCGCCGTCAACATCAAGAAGGGACAGTTCGTGGCTCCATGGGACATGACCTACCCGGTGGACAAGGTGCGCTCCACGGGCAATGAGCGCGTCTTCCTGACCGAGCGCGGGGCCAGTTTCGGCTACAACACGCTGGTGGTGGACTTCCGCTCACTGCCGGTGATGCGGCAGATGACGCCGGTGGTTTTTGACGGCACCCACTCGGTGCAGCAGCCTTCGGCAGCCAATGGCGTGAGCGGCGGCCAGCCGGAGTTCATTCCGCTGCTGGCGCGGGCGGCCGTGGCCGCGGGCATCGACGGGCTGTTTCTTGAAGTTCACGACGACCCGGCTCATGCCAAATCCGACGGCGCGAATGCGCTGGATTTGAAGCTGCTGAAGCCGCTGCTGGAGAAGCTGCTGGCCATTCACAAGGCAGCGGCGGCGGACTGAGACAGAGTTTCAAAAACGAGAAAAAGACGAATCCAGGCCCTAATACTACAGTTGTATTTGTTCCGGAGCACCCCGATCCGGGCCTAAAGGCCCTGATATTTGGCCTTTTTTCAGGGGGCTGAAGCCCCCTGCTCCCTCCGGAATCCTCGATTTACAACTGTAGTACTAAACCTAGTCGCAGCGCAGAGCCACCATGGGATCGACCTTGGCAGCGCGACGAGCTGGGAGCCACGCGGCAAAGATGGTCATACCGCTGACCACGGCAATGGCGATGGCGTAGGTCATGGGATCCAACGCGCTGAGGCCGAAAAGCTGCTGCTTGACGACCCTGGTCGCCGCCAGGGCAAGCGGCAGTCCCAGAGCCACGCCAATGGCCAGCAAGAACAACGACTCGCGGAGAATCATCCACAGGACCGCCGGGCTTTGTGCGCCCAGGGCGAGGCGAATGCCGATCTCGTTGGTACGGCGCACCACGTTGTAACTCATGACGCCATAGAGGCCAATCGCCGCCAGCAGCAGCGCCAGCAGCGAGAAGATGCTGGTAAGCGTGGAGATCAGCTCGTCGTGGGTCATCTGGTTGGAAACCTGCTCGCGAATGGTGGCGACATGAATCAGGGCCAGGTTGGGGTCGACCGATGCGACGGCAGCTCGCAGGTCGGCAACAGATTTGGCGGGATCGCCGGTGGTGCGGACAAGAATGGTGTTGGCGAAGCGGTTCTGATTCTCCACGGGCGGGGCCGGCGCGGCACCGCTGGGCGCGGGTGCGGAGGCATCGACGGGGACAAACGGCTCAATCTGGGCCAGGGGGATGTAGGTCATTCGAATCGGGTCAGGATTGCGGGGATCGCCGGACTTGGTGTCGCGGGCGATGCCGACAATCTGCCAGGGACCTTTGACGGGATCGATGTCGATGGTGAGAGAGCGGCCGAGCGCATCGCCCTTGGGAAAGAAGTGCTTGGCGATGGCCTGGTTGATCACGGCAACTTTGAGGCTGCTTTCCGTGTCGGAAGGGGCGATGGCGCGTCCAGCGACGATGGAAATGCCAGCAGTCTCAAAATACTGGCCGGAGACCCGATTGAGGGCAGAGTCCATATCCTCTTTGGGCGCGGGCGTGTAACCGGAGAGCTCGAGGCTGGAGGTCCACGCGGAGTTGGCGATGGGCGGGGCGCCAGAGAGAGCGGCGGAACGGACGCCGGGGAGTGCGGAAATGCGCTCGAGAAGAATCTGGTGGAGGGCTGCAACCTGGCTGGGCTTGTATCCGGCGAATTGCACGTTGAAGTCGGCAAGCAGCAGGTGGGTGCGCTCGAATCCGTAGTCCTGGTTCTGGAGATTGCGCAGCGTGCGCAGGAAGAGGCCGGCGCCAACCAGCAAAAGCAGGGAAAGCATCACCTGCGCGGTAACCAGAGCCTTGGGCCAGAAGTGCGCGGATTTGCCGCCGCTGCTTTGCGCCGTGCGGGCGCTCGAACTGAGCGTGTTGGCGGCTCCGATGCGCGCTGCCGACAAGGCCGGGGCCAGCCCGAAGAGTAGACCGGTCAGCAGTGAGACGGTGAGCGTGAAGAGCAGAACCCGCATGTCCGGCCGGGAACTCATGGCGATATTCGCGTTGCCATGGCTGACGAAGACGATCAGGGCGCGGGTGGCGCCGAAGGCAATCCCCAGACCGAGCAGGCCGCCGGCCAGGGAGAGCAGCAGGGTCTCAATGAGGCTTTGGCGGACGATGCGTGCGCGGCTGGAGCCGAGGGCGAGGCGCGTGGAAATCTCGCGCTGACGCGCGGCTGCACGGGCCAGCAGGAAATTGGCCAGGTTGGCGCAGGCGATCAGCAGAACCAGAGCCACCACGGCCATCAGGATCTGGAGCGAGTTGCCGTAAAGACTGCGGACGGAGGAGACGCCGCGCGCCGCGGAGAGCAAGGGGACGGAAATGCGGTTGATTTCCTGCTGGCGGGCGGGCGTGAGGTTGACGCCTTCATTGGCGCGGCTCTCGGTGCGAATCTGCTGGTCGAGCCAGTTCTGGCTCTGCGCCAGGCCGGCCTTGCTGGCCGCGGCCTGAGGGCTGAGACGGCCAAAGAGATGCAGGAAGAGGGGCCCGTCTTTGGTGAGGAACGAGGGCTCCAGGAAGATGGCGGACTGCATGCTGATGGGAGTCCACAGAGCGGCCGGTTCCAACTCGACCTTGATGCCGTGAAAGCTCTCGGGCATGACGCCGATGACCATGAAGGAAGTGCCGTTGATGGTGAGGTTTTTGCCCAGAATGGCGGGGTCGGAGGAAAGCGACTGACGCCAGAACTGGTAACTGAGCACGGTCACGGCTCCGCTGCCGGGCGTGGCGTCGTCCGAGAGGCCGATGGCGCGGCCCAGCAGCGGTTGCGCTCCGAGAAGGCTGAAGTAGTTGCCGGAAACCACGCTGACCGGGGCCAGGAGGGCAGGCGCATTGGAAGCTGGCGCATTGCCGTCGGCAGGCGGGCGCACGCTGGCCTTCTTTGAGAAGCTGTCATAGGAGGCTATGCCCTGGAATGGTCCGGGATCGGCTTGGAGCTGGCGCGCAAAAGACCACGGAAACATCCCGTTAAAGCCAAGATCGACGCCTCCCAGAACGCCGCCGCCGTCCGACTTGCCCAAGGTGACCAACTGCTTCGGTTCGCGGACTGGAAGGTTCTGGAGCAGCACCTGGTCGATCATGGTGAAGATGGCGGTATTGCCGCCGATGCCCAGGGCCAGCGAGAGCAGGGCCACGGCGGTGAAGCCGGGGCTTTTGGCCAACATGCGCACGCTGAGGCGGATGTCCTGAAGGATGCCTTCCAGTGTGGATTCCCAGCGGGAGGACCACACCTGATGCTTGACGGCGTTGCGGCTGCCCAACTCCACCAGGGCGGCCTGGCGGGCGGCATCCGGGGCCATCCCACGGCTCTGCTTCTGCGCCACGGAGGCATCCAGGAAGCCGTCCAACTCCTCGTCGAGCTCGCGTTCGACGCGCTGCTTTTGAAAGAGGGATTTCAGACCGGTGCTGAGGCTGGTCAACCAATTCATGGTGTTCCTCCTGTGGGCTCTTGCCTGGGGGTCCGAATTACGCTTCAAGAATGCGGGAGATGGCCATGATCTGGCGTTGCCATTGCTCGGTTTCAGCGGTGAGCGCCTTGCGGCCGGTTGCGGTGAGCAGATAGTACTTTGCGCGGCGATTGTTTTCCGTGGCGCGCCACTCGGACTTCACGCGGCCGGCGCGCTCCATCCGGCTCAGGGCCGGAAGCAGCGAACCGGGGTTCACGCGGAAGACGCCGTCGCTGACCTGCTCAATGCGCAGAGCCACGCCGTAGCCATGCATGGGCTCAAGAGCCAGGGTCTTGAGGATGAGCATCTCCAGGGTTCCCTGGATCAACTCGCGGGATTGGGGATCTTGCGGTGCGGTGTCGTCGATCTTGGCGGTCATGGCTGCTTCCTCTTGATTATCTAGAGGATGGCACTGCTCCTCTGGATTGTCAAGAGGAGAGAGCAAGCCGATGCCGCTGGACGCGGAATCGATGGGGTTGCGATGCCCGGCTCGGGCTGGTTGAGTTTTGTGCTATCCAGCATGACGAGGCAATCACATGGGGGTAGAGGCCGCCCTCAAACTGGCTGGAACTTTGATTTCGGCAAAAGCGCAACCAGGCCGATGGCGATAACACATCGACCCCGGTGCTCTTCCAGCGCGTACCTGGCGCGCTCCATATCGACATTCTTCCGGGCCGCAAGCTCGGTGCATATCCGGTAACTTACTGAGGAACGAGCCCTGATGTACTCGGCGAGCCCAGCTTCATAAACTCGTTTCAGGTTCGTGCAGATTGGGCAACACATATAGATACCTCTCCGGCGTTTTGCCGGAAGAGCCGCAACTTGCATGCGGCCGTGGTTTAGAAACTGCTTGAAATTTCGGTCGAAGCTATATCCAGACCGGAGAGAGAATGTTCCAGCAGGAAGTCCTGGACAAAGGCCAGTGTGCCCGCCCGCAGTCCGTCAGGCGTGATCTTTGGAGGGTCGATACTACCGGCCTGTTCCAACGGCCCTAACCAAGGCCGGATCTTGTTACGATTCGCACGTGGACGATTGTTTGCAAGGTATTTTTTGAGACGGCTCATCGCAGCCCCCGTCTGTCAAGTTGCGTACTTGAACGGTGCTCGTCTAGAGCAAAGCATGTAAAGCGGGAGGCGAGAAAACTTGTTACTACCCTTAGCTTACTCCTACCAACGCCCACGTGCCGATTATCAATACTTATAGCTGGGTATCTACTTCACTCAGGTGGCCCCAATGGGCTGTGGTTACCTGAGTCAGATGGATCGCCAGTTTGTCCGATATAGACCTGCGCGGCCAGAACGCGCGCTTCATCGTAGTCCAGAAGCTCGAAAAGGGAACGTGCCATAACTCGTCTGGATCAGATGGCCTGGCTGCCTAATCGATGGCCTGGAAGGGGCCTCCGCGAACCGTTTTGAACGACCATGGGAGAGCTGTCCCTGGACCGTAACTGGAACGAAGATGGTTTTTCGTTACGGCGCGATACCTGTTCTGCTTTGTTTTGCCTGATAGCATTTTCCTATGGTTTCCCGCGCGTATCGCATCTTCCTCCGCAATGCATTGGTTGTCAGCACGGCGCTGCTTCTGGGCGCATCCTCACCTTGGCTGGCGGCCGCGGCAGAGGGGGCCGCGGGGTCGCAGCAGCCGGATCGCGCGCACGTGGACGAGGTTCTGAAGGGGCTGAACCGAGGGCACTCCTTCGGCCAGGTGGCGGTTTCTCCGGACGGCAAGCGGCTGGCGTGGATCGAATGGACGCGGGAAGGCGCGGAGATCCGGCTGGCGCCCACGGGCGATCTGAAAAAGAGCGAGCGGGTGACGGCGGCGGCCAAGGCGGAAGAGCACTGCCGCGAGGGCGAAATCGTTTGGGCGCCAGATTCCCATGCGCTGGCCTTTTTCTCAGACTGCGCCAGGGGCGGCCAGGCGGATCTTTACCTTTCGCACCTGGACGGCAGCCCGGCGCAGCGGCTGACCGAGCTGAAGGGCTACGAGGAAGCGCCGGCCTTCTCACCCGATGGAAGCCGGGTGGCCTTCTTATACGTGAAAGGCGCGACGCGGCCGGCTGGCGCGCTGGCAGCGATGAATGCTCCGGCCGGGGTGATCGGCGAGGACGGAGTGGAGATTGAGCGGGTGGCCGTGGCTCAGGTGGATGCGCCGAAGCCCGCAGCTCCCGCCGTGGTGACGCCGGCCAACCTGCACGTCTATGAGTTTGACTGGCGGCCCGATTCTAAATCTCTGGCCTACGTGGCCGCCGATCCGCCGGGAGAAAACAACTGGTGGGTGGCGAAGCTGTATACGCAGACTCTGGGCCAAAACCCGAGCGCAATTCTTGCGCCCGCTGAGGTTCCCGGTGCGCTGCACGGATTGCAGATCGCAGTGCCGCGCTGGTCGCCGGACGGAAAGGCCATCGCCTTTATCGGCGGGCTGATGAGCGACCAGGGCGCGACCGGCGGGGATGTGTGGATTGTCTCCGCAGCCGGTGGACAGCCGGTCGATCTGACCCCCGAGCGGCCCACCTCGCCAGGTTGGATCGAGTGGGACGGCGACGAGCACATCTATATGAGCGAGCTGGCGGGCGGCAACAGCCAACTGGTTCGCCTCCGGCTGCAGGGCGACCGGACCAGCCTGAGCGCGGCCACCAGCTTCAGCGCGCCAGTCTTCAGCATTCCCGGCAGCGTGGGCGACGGGCGGATGGAACTGAGCCTTTCCGCCAGCGCCGATCGCTCCCTGTTTGTGTTCCACGCCAGCACCTTCGACCATCCCATGGAGATCTACGCAGCCAAACCGGGCGCTACAAAAGCCACGGGGCTTGAGGGCGCACTGCAACTGACGCACCTGAACGACGGCGTGGAAGCGGGCTGGGGCAAATCGGTTTCGCTGGAGTGGAAGAGCGGGAAATTCAACGTGCAGGGCTGGCTGCTGCTGCCCCTGCACTACGATGCGGCAAAGAAGTATCCGCTGATTGTGGAGGTACATGGAGGGCCGGCCTCGGTGGTGGTG
>Ga0255355_1000878_pt1 | contig 15470 bp, 13 predicted proteins | sample HBST75metaG_FD_189943 | JGI IMG/M metagenome (GOLD analysis project Ga0255355, IMG submission 189943) | Peat soil microbial communities from Stordalen Mire, Sweden - H.B.S.T75 | ecosystem: Environmental > Terrestrial > Soil > Wetlands > Peat | place: Sweden: Norrbotten County, Stordalen Mire...
CGTGGCCGCCCAAGGCCGCCGCGGCGAAGACGCTTTACTTCCATGCGGGCGGCAAGCTGAGCTTCAATCCGCCAACGGACGAGAGCGGCGTAGATGAGTATGTGAGCGACCCGAACCATCCGGTTCCGTTTGTGGGTTACACCACCGACACGGTTCCGCAACGCTACATGGTGGACGACCAGCGCTTCGCCAGCTACCGGCCCGACGTGCTGGTCTACCAGACCGAACCGCTGGAAGAGGATGTGACCATCGCCGGACCGATCTCACCCAAGCTCAAGATTGCCAGTTCAGGGACGGATTCGGATTTTGACGTGAAGCTGATCGACGTCTATCCGGAAGACTACCCGGACCCGCCGGATACCTCGCACGGCAGCAAGCGCATTCTGGACGGACCACCGCTGCACATGGGCGGCTACCAGCAACTGCTGCGCGGCGAACCGTTCCGGGCAAAATTCAGAAATGGCTGGGAGAAGCCGGAATCGCTAACGCCGGGAAAAGAGACCGAAGTCGACTTCACAATGCCCGATCTTTTCCATACCTTCCGCCACGGCCACCGTATTATGGTCCAGGTGCAGAGTTCGTGGTTTCCGCTAACGGATCGCAATCCGCAAACCTTCACCGACATTCCGAACGCGCGGCCGGAGGAGTTCCAGAAAGCTACCGAACAAATCTTCCGCAAGAAGGGCGCAGCCAGCGGAATCGAAGTGCTGGTGCTGCCACAACCGTGAGCGAAACCCCGGAAACTAGCGTCTATCGATTAGCCTTCGTTTTCGGCAATGTTTCCTCATATTTCTCTCTACGGGCACGAGTTGGAGAAACAGAATGGTGAAATACAAATCCGTTTGCGCCGGCATGGTTCTGATGCTGCTGATGCTTGCAACGGCGCCACTGCTGACTGGTTGTGGCGATTTTTGGCAGGCGCCAACCGGTTCGACGACGAGCACCACCACGCTCACGGCATCAACCTCGACGCTGGTCACTGGAGCGAGCGTGACTTTGACGGCCAGCGTTTCGCCTTCGGCGGCCACCGGGACGATCACCTTCTATAACGGCACGACTTCGCTGGGAACCGGAACGCTGAGTTCGGGGACCGCGACCCTGTCCACCTCGTTCTCGACCACTGGCACGAAATCAATCACCGCCTCTTACGGCGGCGACTCGACCTACTCCGCCAGCACATCCTCCGCGGTGAGCATTACCGTCAGCGCGGCAAGCCTCACCTCGACAACCACCACGCTTACACCGTCGACGACGACGCCCGTCAAGGGCGCGAGTGTGACCTTGACGGCCACAGTTTCGCCCTCGGCGGCCACCGGAACGGTCACCTTTTACGACGACACAACCTCGCTGGGAACCGGAACATTGAGTTCGGGAACCGCGACGCTATCCACCTCGTTCTCGACCACCGGAACGCACTCTCTCACGGCTGTTTACGGCGGTGACTCGACCTACGCCACCAGCACTTCCGCGGCAGTGAGCATTACCGTCAAAGCATCGTCCAACTCGGCGTCATCTTCCAGTTCGGCAGAGTGCGGTTATCAGGACAGCACCAATAGCGTCTACGCCACCGCTGCCAATACGTATACCAGCGGCACGAATACGGTGACGAGTCCGTCGATCACGGTTTCAAACGCCGACGAAAGCGCAGTCTGCGCCCGGAACTCCGGCACCACGGTCACCGTAACCAATCCGGCAATCGTCTCCAGCAGCGCGGGCAGCAACCAGAACGACAGCAGCATCGAGGGCACAGATGCCGCCGTGCTGGCCTATGGATCGAGCACATCCGCGGCCTTGGACGGCGCGATCATCATCACTGGCGGGACCATCAATACCACCGGAAAATACGGCACTGGCGCGTTTGCATCCGGCAACGGCGCAACCATCGCCCTCAACGGCACCAGTATCACGGCCTCCGGCGCCAATGCGCACGCTGCGGATGCGGCGGAAGGCGGAACGCTCAGTTTAACCGACGTGACGGCCACGACCTTCGGACAAAGCGGTGCGGCCCTGGCAACAGATCAAGGGGGCGCCACGGTGACCGTCAGCGGTGGGTCCTTGACCGCCAACGATGCCGAATCAGTTGTGGTGGAAGGCGCAAGCACGATCACCCTGACCGGCACAATGCTCAGCGGCGCCCTGGGCGACGATCGAGGCATCCTGCTCTATCAAGACACAACGGGAAACGGCACCAGTCTCTCCACTTTCGCCATGAGCAAAGGCTCCATCGCGTACACCTGCGACGCGACCAAGACGGCGGCTTGCTCCACTGGCACGACTACCACGGGACAAAGCAATCCGGCGACAGTGTTTGCCGTTGCCAACACTACGGCGACGATTTCGCTTACCGACGTAACCGTGACCAACAACACCTCGACCACCACCAACAGCTATGGGACACTGCTGACAGCCGCAGCGCTCAACAGCGGGACATGGGGTACGGCAGGCTCGAACGGAGGCAACGTCACCTTCACGGCCAATGGAACCGCCTTGACCGGTGACGTGATCGTTGACAAGATCAGCACGGCGACGGTCCAAATCTATATGGATAGCTCCCAGGCCGGCTCCACATTGACTGGCGCGATCAACTCCGCGAACACCGGTAAAACCGTCGGCCTGGTTCTGGACTCGGTCAGCAAATGGACGGTGACTGGAACCTCGTATCTGACGACACTGGCCGGATTGACGCTGAACGGAACCACCGTGAGCAACATCGACGGCGGCGGCCATTGTGTCTACTACTCGGGGACCATTAACGGATCCGCCAGCACCACTACCTATACCCTCAACGGCAACAGCGGCGGCTATTTGGCTCCCAAGGGAACCACTGGACTTACCTGCGACTGAACAGGCGGCGGATGTTTTCAACAACGACTGCCGCGCGCACGCCTCGGGAGTGCTCGGCTGGGGTATGATGGGAAGTCGGAAAATTGAGTTACGGGCGCAGGCTGTCCGCGTTGCCCTCTGATCCCCCACTACTGTTGGCGAGTGGTGCTGTTCTCAATGAGGATTTTATGTTCGCTTGTAAACTTCATTCCGTTGTGCTGCTGCCGGCGGCTTTTCTGCTGGCCGCAGGACCTGTGATTCACGCCGAAGAAGGCATGTGGACCTTTGACAACCCGCCACTGAAGCAACTGGCGGCCAAGTACAACTTCCATCCCAGCCAGGCTTGGCTGGATCACGTTCGCCTTTCCAGCGTGCGCTTTATGGATGGCGGTTCAGGATCGTTTATCAGCGCCGACGGCCTGGTGCTAACCAATCACCACGTGGCGCGCGGCCAGTTGCAGAAAAACTCGACGGCCGAGCACGACTACATTCGCGACGGGTTTTATGCGCCCACGCAGGATGCCGAGATGAAGTCTCCCGACCTGGAAGTGAATGTGCTGGTGGGCATGGAAGACGTGACGGCGCGAGTGCAGAGCGCGGCCAAGGGCATTGCCGACGAGGCCAAGGCGCAAAAGGCCCGCGATGCCGAAAAAGCGGCAATCGAAAAGGAGAGCAAGGACAAGACGGGCCTGCGCTCCGACGTGGTCTCGTTCTACCAGGGCGGCGAGTACTGGCTCTACCAGTACAAGAAGTACACCGATGTGCGCATCGTCTTCGCACCTGAGCAGCAGGCGGCCTTCTTTGGCGGGGACCCGGATAACTTCACCTATCCGCGCTACGACCTGGACATGGCCATCTTCCGCGTCTACGAGAACGGCAAGCCGCTGCATACCGATCACTATCTGAAGTGGAGCGCCAAGGGCGCCGCGCCGGGCGAGTTGGTATTCGTCTCCGGCCATCCCGGATCGACGGAACGCGATGAAACGGTGGCCGAGTTGCTGATGGAGCGCGATGTGCATGGACCGGCGATGGTCGAGTATTTGACGCGCCGTATTGCCGCAGCGCTGGCCTTTGCCGCGCAGAGCACGGAGAATCAGCGCCTGGTGGGCACCACCATCTTCAGCTTGCAGAACAGCCAGAAGGTCTACCTGGGCCGCCGCGATGCGCTGGCCGACAAGGCCATTCTGACCAAGAAACAGGCCGAGGAAAACGACTTCCGCGCCAAGGTAGCCGCCAATCCCGAGTGGCAAAAGGCCTATGGCGACGCCTGGGAGACGATTGCCCGCGCTGAAGAGAAGCTAAAGCCGGAGATGAAGGGCCAGGTTTTCCGCCGCGCTGACAGTCAACTGTTCACGCTGGCGATGCAGATAGTGCAGTACGTGGCTGAGATCAAGAAGCCCGATGGCGAGCGGCTGCCCCAGTTCCATGAGGCCGGCCTGGACTCGCTGAATCAAAAGATGCTCTCACCGGCTAAAATCTATCCCTCCACGGATAAGTTATTCATGGCCGCCGCGCTCAAACTGGGCGAGGAAAAACTGGGCAAGGACGACGCCTATGTGCAGGCCATCCTGCAGGGCGGCGACGTGGACAAGACCGTAAATGCGCTGGTGGATGGAACCAAGCTGGCCGATGTGTCCTTCCGCAAATCGCTGATCGACGGCGGCGAGGCAGCGGTGGCTGCTTCCACCGATCCGATGATTGTGGCCGCGCGGCGCGTGGACCCTATCACTCGCGCGACCTACCTCCGCCTGCGCGACACGATCACCAGCGTGCTGACCCCAGCCGGAGAAAAGCTGGGCAAGGCTCGCTTTCTGGTCTATGGCAAGGACGCCTATCCCGACGCTACCTTCACGCTGCGGCTGAGCTACGGAGCGGTCGAGGGCTATCCGTATAACGGCACCATCGCTCCGCCCTTCACCACTTTCTACGGTCTCTATGACCGCGCGGCCAGCTTCAGCAACAAGCCACCCTTCGACCTGACGCCCAAACAGGCAGCGGGCCGCGACAAGCTGGAGCTTTCAACTCCGCTGGACTTTGTCACAACCAACGACATTATCGGCGGCAACTCCGGCTCACCGGTGATCAATCGCGACGGCGAACTGGTGGGATTGGTCTTCGACGGCAACATCGAGTCGCTGGCCGGCGATTTTGTTTATGACGGAAGCAAGAACCGGACGGTCGCGGTACACTCGGCGGCCATGATCGAAGGACTGCGCAAGCTCTACGGCGCCAATGCACTGGCCGATGAACTGGAAGGTAAGAAGTAACTCAGCCCGATTGCCAACAATAAAGGGGAAGCCGCAATGGCTCCCCTTTTGCATGGCGCGGAGCTGCGGAGTCTAACCGCAATGCAGGCTCTCGAAGCACGGCTGTGCAGCTACGATGCAACCCGATGCTCAGAACGTTAAGAGCAGGTTCTCGTAGTGCATTTTAAAAAGCGGTTTATCCCTTGCGGAGGGATGGGTGAGCAAGGGCCCGCACGATGATGTTCGCAGCCAGTTTGCACGTAATTCCATCCCGGTCATACTCGGGGTTGACCTCCGTGATCTCGATGATGCGAGTGCGAGGGTCTGAGGCTGCCACATCCGCGATTTCGCACACCTCGCGAGCGGTAAGCCCCATCGGGCCCGGAGCGCTAACCCCGGGGGCCTCGACGGCCCTTACAACGTCCAGGTCGAAACCAAAGAAGATCCCGTCCGCGAGGCTGCTACTGACGATAGCCTGAACGGCCGATCCCACTCCGGCGGTTCTCAGGTCGCCCAGATAGTGGATGTGCGCGCCTACGTCTTGCACGTATTTCAGATATGTCGGAGAGTTCGCATAGGAGTTAGTGCCAACCTCATGAAACATGGAGGGCGGGATGGAGCCTTCTTCCAGCAACTGCCGGTAGGACGTGCCACTATTTCTAGGCCTGTCCGCGCGAACGTCGAGGTGACGATCAATGTTGAATACCAACGGAAGGCTTATCGTGGCGCACAATGCTCTGCAGTCCGGATAGGAGATGTCATTCCCTCCTCCCAGGACAACAACCTTTTTCCCATCATGCAGAAACCCCTGCAGGGTCTCGCATAGCCATTCATGCGTCTCTTCAAGGGTCTCCCCGATTCTTAGGTTGCCCACATCGATTAGCTTGAGATATTGGTGTGCTTCGCTCACCGGATAGCGGTACAGGGCCCTGCGGATCTCGTTTGGGGCAAGACGCGAACCGGTACGGCCTCGATTGCGGCGCACACCTTCGTCCTGCGGGCACCCAAGGATGACTACCTGAGAATGTGAGTACGCCTCGGGGTCTCTCCGCACAATGTCGCCAAACCGCACATCGTTCGGGTCATGGCGGCTGTAGAACACATCATCTTCCGCCGGAACAAGGTGCGCAAGGGTTGTCATCGTCGAAGTCTCCTCCGGTCAATCGTGTACTCAATATAGTCGTTTTCAGGCGTTCTCGATTTGAAAGAAACGGTATGCAGATCGTCACAGAAACTGAATCTGGCCACAGAAGCGCTACAAACAACGCAGAAAAATGCGCCAAAAAGCTTCAGGGAATTTCTTGAAATTCATTGCAGCGGCAGCCAGCACGGCATTGATCGCGTCACCAGTAATACCCCTCAGCCGATTGCGTTCCAACCGGTGTTCGTTCTTCAGATGTTTGATGCTAGGTTCCGCTGTGACACGGCGTTTCATCCATCACCATAGAGTTCGCGGTGTCCTGTCTATTCACTGTTTATCGACGTGCACGGTGACTGCGCCTTCATCTTCGTGGCCGCGATAAACGATGTCCATATGCGCTTCGCTAACTCGGTCGCCGATCAAGTGATTCACTTGCTGCATCTGCGCACTTAACGTCTGACCATCATAAGAGTTTCCGGTGAAGCTCTTCGCGCCGACAAACCATCCGCCACAACTAATTACTGCCACGCTTACCTTGTTACCAAGCTCATGCTGCTTGCCCTTGGCGATGCATTCGACTTCGGGTTCATGGGCGGAGTAAATCTTGTTCTTGTCATGCTTCTCTTGTAAATGGATTCAATGAACTATCGCAAGTAACTGAGGAAGTTTGTTGGACAGTATATCAACCTGGCGCTCTATCTCGCGGATAATGCGCCTCAACTGCGTTCCTAGCTTGCGCGTGCAGGCGCGTGCGCGCTTCCCCCGGCGCGCATATCGATAGAGACTGGACTGCCTCAACAGACAGCGGCCAACGTGCTCATGACTCTGCTTCGTACTCATGCCCAACAAGTGAGCTACTTTGCCATAGTGCGTTCCGTATATTGTCGGATCGCATGCTAGATGCCTGCGCAAAAGCGATAAAGCGAATTCAATCGACATTCAAGCCCTTCGGGTGGGCCACGCCGAGTCTGGCGCTAAGCGGCAGCACATTGCAGGGCGGGAGGATGGGCGAAAAAACGGAACTACCTCACCCTGTGCGAGTAAACATCCAGGGAATTCGCCGCGCACTAATCCTGATTTTTTGAAACCACCGGCGGCGTCAGCGCGATCTGGATTCCCAGCGTTTGCTGGACCGTCAGAACCTTGCCAATCTGGCAGGTTTCCTTTCCATTTTCGAGATCTATGACAAAGCGCAGCCCCTGTCTCAGGCCAGCGCCAAATCCTTTTGCGGGACGCCCAATCGCTTCCGGTTTTCCCGGATGATTTGGCCAATTGCTTGTGTCGTATACTTCATAAGTCCCGAGCATATTACCGTACGGGAATGCTAATCTTTGGCTTCGCCAATGTCATGGGATTTATTCCCGTCCGGTAACAACCAAGGACCGAAGTCCGGTGGGTTTTCACGCCAACGGGCCAATGATACCCGTGTCATCGTTGACATCGATCTCAAACGCATGCGGAGACCTACCCAGTCCCGGCATCAGCATCATTTCGCCAGCGACAACCACCACAAATCCTGCGCCTGCTGAGAGTGCCACATCTCGTACTGTAAGTGTCCAGTCTCTAGGCGCCCCGAGTATCTTCGGATTGTCAGTTATTGAAGCTTGTGTCTTGGCCATGCAAACCGGTAAATGGCCATAGCCAAGATCCGCAAACCTTTGCAGCTTCTTGGATGCTTTCGACTCAAACACGACTCCGGCAGCCCCGTAGACCTCGCAAGCTAGAGTCTTTACCTTTTCCTGCAGACTCATTTCGGGTCCATATATTGGCTGAGCTTCCTCAGAACGGGGACTGTCCACAGCCGAAAGAACCTTCTCTGCTAAATCGAGGCCTCCTGCACCCCCTTGCCCATAAAAGTCCGATATGGCGCAATCTACCCTCAGTTCTTCGCAAAACTTGCGAATCGCCTCAAGCTGTTCCACCGTGTCTGACGGGAAGTGGTTAATGGCGACAACGACCGGCACTCGGAACTTGCCAAGCGCCTCTACGTGCTTAGCCAGATTTTCAAACCCGGCTCTGAAAGCCGAACTCAATGGCACACCCAAGCCAACACTCCCCCCGTGGCGCAACACCGCCCGCACGGATGTGACCATTACCGCTCCGGCTGGCTTCAGTCCCGCAGATGGCATCACGACATCGAAATACTTCTCCGCGCCAAGATCGGCAGCGAAACCGGCCTCATTTACCACGTAGTCCGCCAGATGCAACGCCATTCGCTGCGCGATTACGCTGGAGGTGCCGTGCGCGATGTTGGCAAAGGGGCCAGCGTGGACCAAGGCGGGGGTACCTTCCGTGGTCTGGACAAGATTGGGCATGATGGCATCGTTGAGCAAAACCATCAAGGCTCCTGTTGCCCGCAAGTGCTCAACGCGTACGGCCTTGCCGTCTAGGTCGAAACCAACGATAATCCGGCTCAACCGTTGACGCAGATCGTGGCGGTCACTAGCCAATGCCAGAATTGCCATGATCTCGGAAGCCGCAGTAATCACAAATCCGGTTTCCCGGGCTGGACCGTTGATGGAGCCACCTAAGCCACACACAATCGTGCGCAGGGCTCGATCGTTTACGTCCATGGCGCGCGGCCACTGAATATTGTTGACATCAATACGTAATTCGTTGCCGTTGTGAATATGGGCTTCAAGCAAAGCGCCGAGCAAATTGTGTGCCGATGTGACGGCATGAAAATCTCCTGTGAAGTGGAGATTAATTTTATCGCTAGGGATTACTTCTGATTTTCCACCGCCCGTGCCGCCACCTTTCAGGCCAAAGATCGGCCCTAACGAAGGTTCCCGAAGCGTAACGATGGCTCTCTTTCCAATCCGATTCAATGCTTGGCTAAGGCCAACCGAAGTAACTGTTTTTCCAGCGCCCGCACCAGTTGAAGTCATTGCGGTCACTAGAATGAGTTTGCGCCGGGTCGCAGGTCTCGATTGCGACAATAGCTCAAGTCGCAACTTCGCCATATGTGCTCCGTAGAGCTCAAGATAGTTTTCTGGAATGTCCAGTCCTTCCGCAATCTCCCTAATGGGCCGTGGGCACGAGACATACATCACTTACACCTCCAAGATAAACTTGTCCGCCTTCCGCAAAGGTTCTCGGGAGCATGAGGCCAAGGCGGTCTGACCTGTGGGGCTCATCCCAATTTGTCCAATGACCCACCAGGTTTGATTTGGCAATCAAGATAGGGGGAGTATCTTTGAATGTAGAAAACACAGTCATAGGCTTGCTGGACTGAATCGGCAGCGTCTGGTCATTTCCTAATATTTCGAGTTCCGGGAGAATTGCCCGGTAGCAGTCCTGGTTGCGCGCCGCGTTGCCAATGCCGCCATCAACTGCGAGTTGATCCGGAGCCGCTGCGAGATTAGGAGCCGGCTTGTTCATCAGACACCGATGCGCTGCCTTCTTTCGCCGGCCCTTACAACGATGTGCCGACGCTTTCGGTGATCGAGCCATCGAAGAAGTGGAAGTCATGCCCATAGATTCAGCCCCGCAATTATTCTTTTATTTTAATAATTAACGTCTAGCGCATGAAAGATACACTCAACTGAAAAGTCTTCCATTTATAGTGGATTGATTGGCACATCATCAAAATACGATGGATTCGCCGGAACTGCTCCATACGAGCCATGAAATCATCTTCTCTGTGACCTGCGATTTGTTGGCGCTTACCCGAAAATTACTACAAGCTCATCCCAGTCATGAGACTTTAGGCAAATGCAAGACTCAATCATCGCGGCTGACGAGAAACGGTTTCGCTAACAAACGCTCGTACAGCAGACCCGACCATAACCTATAGGTTCGGGCCAGCACGGAGCGACTATCAGAAAGCCGCGCCAATCCAGCACTCCAACGCTGACATCTGAGGAGGTTTTTTGGCCAGGGTGAAAAGGTCTTCCGCGCGACCGCGAGTGGCACTCTATGCCCGTATCTCGACTCTCGATCAGCAGACGCTCCCACTTCAGATTAGGACCATGAAGGAATACGCGGCTCGACCGCTGGGGACGTTCGCTTCCCGATCTTGTCATCACCCTGAAGGAACTGGCCGAGTTGGGCATCGGTATCGTCTCACTCACAGAAGCCTTCGACATATCAAACGGCCCATTTTTGTACCGAATCGTTACCGTATCCTAATGAACGCGGGGATCGCCCCTAGGCGATTACTGCAGGGCTGGGAAAAGGCAATGCTCGACCTTCGCTCGGTCTATGCTACAACGCTTCTTTGGTGGGCACTCGGGAACGACGGCATCGGTGGAAAATTCGCAGGATGCCATCCCTCATTCGACAATGGGCATCGCGATAGCAGCCTGGATCAGAAAATGAACGCGTACCGGTCCGCGATGATCAGCTGCTCGCCGTAATGGATGGGCTGCTTGAACTCGTCCAGCACACTGGTTCGCATCAGGAACAGCGGATCACCCGGCGTGCATTGCATCTGCCTTGCGATCTCGCTGCTGGCTCTTTGCACCTCAAGCTGGGTTTCGCCCGAACAGGTGGGGTGGATATTGTGCCCTTCGGACAAGAGCTTGTAGAGCGAGCCCTCCAGCGGCTCGTTGAGCAGAAACGCAAAACGCTGGAAGGAATAATAGTTGTTTTCCAACATCAATGGGCTCTCATCGGCATAGCGGATACGCTGGATGTAGAGCACCCGGTCATCGGGGCCTAGGCCCAGAACACGCCGTGCTGCGGGGTAGTCATCGAGAACCTGCTTTTTTGACACCACACTGTGCGCGCTCATGCCACTGGCTTCGCAGGTAGCGGTAAAGCTGAGCAGGTGCACGGCTTTGCGCTTGATCTTGGGAAGGCACACAAAAGTCCCCTTGCCCTGGCGCTTTTGCAGATAGCCCTCGTTGACCAGTTCGGTGACGGCGTTACGCACAGTGATGCGGCTGACACTATACTGGGCGCTCAGTTCCTGCTCGGTCGATAGCTGGTCACCGGCACGTAAATGGCCCGACAGGATCAGGCCGAGGACGGCCTCCTTCAGCTGCTTGTAGAGCGGTACGGCGTTATTCTGGTCCAACATCCTAACCCTTTCTTTCGTTCCCTCGTCCGGGGCGCCGCTTCTAAAGATGCGCAAAGGCAGCGAGGAGCAGGGCACATGCCAACCACGCGGCCAGAATAAAAGGAAGCACCACTTTCAGCCATTGTCCAAACTCTATCCGCGCGATAGCCAGGCTGGCCATCAGCACCGGACTGGTGGGGGACACGGTATTGATCAGCCCGTTGCCGAACTGATAGGCCAGCACCAGTGTATCCTTGCCGATACCTGTCAGCCCGGCCAACGGCGCCATGACCGGCATCGTCAGCGCCGCTTCGCCCGAGGAAGACGGCACTAGCAGGGTGATCACATTGTGGACCGCCAGCACCGCCGTGGTAACCGCATAGTCAGGCAGGCGATGAAGCAAACCGTTCATCCCGTTAAGAATCGTATCAATGATCATGCCCCTGTCTGCCATTACGAGAATACCGCGCCCCAACCCTATGACAAAAGCGGGATAGACAAAATCGCGGCATCCTTCGGCAAAGGCATCGGCGATGCCGTTGAGTCCCAGCCGCGCCACCGTGCCCGCCGCCAGCGCGAACCCCAGGAACAACGCCCCGATCTCGAGGGTAAACCAGCCACGCGTCGTCAGACCCCACACCATCACCCCCAGCATGAGGATGAAGCCTACGAGGATGATCCAGTCCTGACGCGAGAGCACGTTGGTCTCACCTTCGGGTGTGGTGAAAAGGGTGCGGGTGTGTTGGTCGCTGGCATAAACGAGCGAGGTTTGGGGCGCGCGCCGCACCCGTCGCGCATAGGTCATCACAAAGACGATTTCCGCGCCCGTCAGCCCCACCCAGACCAGCGCTCGCAGCAACAGGTGCGGCTCGCCCGTCAGGCCGGAAAGGCTTTGCGCGATAATTACGGTAAAAGGGTTGATGGTCGAGGCAATATAGCCGACCTGGGTGCTGAGAAACAGCACCAGCACCGTGGTCATCGAATCATAGCCCTGGCGGAACAGCAGTGGCAGTAAAACGGCATAGAGTGGCAGGGCCTCTTCGCTCATCCCGAAGGTGGAGCCGCCAAGGCTGAGCAAGATGATCAACAGCGGCAGAATCAGTTCTACGCGGGTACCCGCCTTCGCGGATATGGCGGCCAGCCCCCGGTCGAGGGCGCGGGTGCGCACCAATATGCCGAACACCCCGCCCAGGATCAACACGAAGACGACCACATCCACCGCTCCGGCCATGCCGAGCGCGGGGGCAGACAGGATATCGCCCACCCCCTGGCGCAGATCGCCGGCGGCAGAATGCTTGGGCACCTGGTGATAGGTGCCGGGGCGAACCACTATATGCGTCGAACCATCGGCCGCCCGCACGGATTCCCGTTCGAACTGGCCGCTGGGCACCACCCACGTCAGCGCCCCCATCAGCACGATGATCAGAAAGATCAGGGCATAGCAATGGGGCAGGGCCCAGCGGCGGGATGGCGTCCGGGCGGTCATGGCCTGGCTCCTGCGCGGCGTCGGTTTGGAGCGGCGCGCATCAGTAGGCCAGCCCTTCGCCGAACGCGCCCCTTACCAGGCAGGCCGAGGCGGCAAACCTGGCACCCGCTTCCAGCGCGGGGGCCAGCGCCGCGCCCGATGCCCGATCTGGCTGGCCGGCGAGGCAATGGTGGGCAAGGAAAGCCGTGATGAATGCATCGCCCGCGCCCAGCGTGTCGATCGGCGTGACCAGGTGAGGAAGCTGAGTAAGCCAGTGCGTACCATCGAAAGCCAGCGCGCCCGCCGCGCCGCGCGTAGCCACGGCAATGCCGCATCCGGCCGCAACGGCCGCTTCCAGCAACGCGCGCGTAGCCTGCTCGCTCCGTTCGGCGCAGGAAAAGAAGGCGAAGGCGAGATACCAGCATAACTCCAACGCCGCACCCTCCTCGAAATCGTCCGAGAAATCATAGGACAGCGGCGTGCCCAGCCCGGCTAGCCGGGGTAATATCGCATCGATATAGCTGTAGAGGCTGGTGTGGATGAGATCGAAACCGGCAAGATAGGCTGTATCGTCGAATATGAAATCCAGCGAGGCATTCTCGCGCACCCCGCCCCGGTTGCTGCCCAGGAACACGCGATCACCCTGGACGACGGTCAACTCGGCGTGGCCATTGGGTCCAGCCAGTTCCCGGCAGTGTGACAGGTCAATGCCCCGTCGCGCTGCCACCGACTGCACATGGCGCCCGGCCGCATCGTCGCCAAACAGACCCAGATAGGCCGCATCATGCCCCAGTTGGCGGGCATAGACGGCGAAGTTGAGCGCATTGCCGCCCGGATACATCACTCGCTCATGCAGGTAATCATCGACGACATTGTCACCAAGGCCCAACAGGCGTAGTCGGATCGGACTCAATAGCTGACCTTTCCCATATAACGGCGGGTTTCCAGCGGATGCTGGCGCACCTCGGCAAGGGCCGCGCGATAGACGCAGCTCATCACGTAAAACAGCACCGGGTTGAAGTAATCGACCACCGAGGCAGGCAGCGCACCCAGCCCCAGTTCACGCGCGTCAATGATCTCCAGCTTGCGGGCATAGCGTTCCAGAAAAACGCGGGCGCGCTCGTCGAGCGGACGGGTGCGTCCTTCGTTGATCAGCAGGATATACGCTTTGTCATGGTCCGTCACCTCGAATGGACCGTGAAAGTACTCACCCGAATGGATCGCGGCCGCGTCTCGCCACTGCATCTCCATGAGCGAGCAGATGGCAAAGCCATAGGCGTGGCCAAAGCTGGCGCCGCTGGAGAGTATGTAGAATAGCGGTTCATCACGCCAGATCTCGCCGAAGCGGGCTGCTCGGGCCGCCACCTGCTGGCGGGCGGCGGCCACCAACTCGTCTATCATCGCCAGCGCCTGCTGGAAATCGGCGTAGGCATCATAGCCTTCAATACGGTGCAGCAACTCTACGCACAGAGAGAGGATGATTGTGATGGGGTTGTCGGTTACCGGCACCACGTCGCCCCACTGATAGGTAATTGCATGGTCGGCCTGTGCGCTGATCGCGCCTTCGGGATTGTTGCTGAGCGTGATGCAAAAGGCCTTGGCCTCATGCGCAAGCCGGACGGCGGCCACCGATTCGGGCGTGTCGCCGCTGTGCGAACAGACGATCACCACACTGCTGGACGACAGGGCGCGAGGCGGCATGTTGACGAATTCATTGGCGGTATACAGTGCGCCGCGCAAGCTTCTGGCCTCGGTTTCGAGGAAGGTCTTGGCCGGATACATATCGACAAGCGACCCCCCGCAAGCCACCAGAAAGACCTGGCGGATTCCATCCTGCCCGCCCGCCCGGGCCAGCGCTTGATCAATGATGTGTGCGATAGACATATGTCTCCTGACCTGTGAATGACTCAATGGTTATAATGCTATCAGATGTCATAAAATGATGCAAGAGAGGTGATCGTGGAAAATATCCGCAACGGGGCAATCCGGCATTTGCAAAGCTTAGGTATTTGATAACGCCATATGCCTGTTTGATAACGTCATACATCATCAAACAAGGGCGCTTCAGGAGGACGCCCCAGGTTCCACATCAAAGACCAGGTACTGCCACCGGATATCGCCACCGGGCGCAGAGGGAGGCCATTGTGACTCTTGCCTACAGCGCCGGGGTGGGGAGGGCTTTCCGCCCCGTCCGCAGCTAACGCAGAAACGGTTTCTCCGTGTCCTTTTGGCAAACGAGATAGCAACAATCCCCGGAAACCGTTATGCCCCGGGGATTATTGCTCAGGCGCACATGAACTTCGGACACGAAACAGCAAGGGGTCGAAATAGCCTACCCAACGCAGCCGTTGCACCATTGGCATCGTCGCCTACGACACTGACGATTGACGCCTGAATCCCGAGTTTGCTCAGGTTCATCGCGAAATCGACCCCGTTTCCCGTGGGATAGCAACGATCAAGTTCTTTGTAAATATCCATGCAACAGAAGCCAACCGCAGCTACTTTCATTTGAATTCCTTTCTTTCATGCCAAGATTGGTGGGTTTTTGGGCCGGCAAATGTGCCGAAACAGCCGCGAATATAATGGCCAATGACCTGTCCCTTGTTTCTCATCCAGCCAAAACTGGAGTTTCCCGGTCTTGGTTTTCAAGTGAGTATAGTCCATCGTATAGTCGGGGCTGTGGAGATGATGACGTATGACGTTATCAAAAATACGTATGACATTATCAAACATCTGAGCTTTGACGATGCCGAATCGCCCATAGCGGATATTTTTCCGATTATTCCCCTTGCA
>Ga0255355_1000883_pt1 | contig 15418 bp, 7 predicted proteins | sample HBST75metaG_FD_189943 | JGI IMG/M metagenome (GOLD analysis project Ga0255355, IMG submission 189943) | Peat soil microbial communities from Stordalen Mire, Sweden - H.B.S.T75 | ecosystem: Environmental > Terrestrial > Soil > Wetlands > Peat | place: Sweden: Norrbotten County, Stordalen Mire...
TGTTCGTACTGGTGCATGAAGTAGTAGTCCTGAACTCCCGGATTGCCGGTCGCGTTCAGGAAGCCGTTGGTTGGCGACCTGACGTATATCGCCGCCGAGGAGGGCTGGCTGTTTCTGGCCGTGGTCATTGATCAGTTCAGCCGCAGGATGGTGGGTTGGTCTGTGCAGCCCGATATGCGGCTTGACCTTGTCATCGACGCCTTGGAGATGGCTTGGTCTCAGCGCCGCCCAGATCGAAAGGCAGAGTTGATCTTCCACGGTGATCGTGAAAGCAGTACGCCAGCGACGACTTTAGTGAGGTGCTGAAGCAATGCGGATACTCGCAATCATGCGTAAAACCATCCAGAAATAGAACCAAGCCAAGTGGTCCCTTTTGTCTAGAAGCTGTTTCATAACCTCCGCAAGGCGATTATGGAAAGTGTGTAAGTTTATGATTATACGATATTTACTCTCTATTTCGGAAAGGAGAATCCCCGGATTTTCCGGGAGGTATTCACTTCATGAAATGATCCGCATTCTCACCGAATCTCCATTTTTACGGGAAGGAAGATGGCGCGAAATTGCCAGCATAGCCTTGCCTGGCCACCGCGCGGCTGCAGCGTTACCAAAAATATGCAGCCTCAATCTTCGGAGTGCCGGGTTCACCATCAATTATCTGTGTGCTTAAAACAATTTCCATGTTCTTCTTGTCTCCAGCCGCTTGGGCTGCGCGCTGCAACTGGGCAAGATATCCGGGATCAGTCAGAAACTCTCCGGCGGCGATGGTGCCGCCACGGGCCAGGCCTGCAACGACCACCGTCAGTTTTCCAGTATTTGTATCGGTGAAGCGAGCCGCGATGGCATAGTCCCGATAGTTGTTGGTAGTGAGTTGGTCTGACCGCTGAACCACCCAGCGAGACTGCGCCGGGGCAGTGCTATCGACAATCCTAACCTCCGTCATCTCGGGATTATTGGAGAAGTGATAGCGCAAGGGGTTAGTCAGCCTAAGCGTCCATGCGTTGTCGAAGGCTCCGAAGAAAATTGCCGGACCGGAACGAAGGTCGGCCAGGGTAGTAGTTCCTTCGCCGCGCAGGCTGTACTGTCTGCCATTGGACTGAATAAGACCGGCAATCTTGACGATAGCGCTCAAATCGTCGATGGCGACCGTAATGAGCTCGTCCTTCGATTTGCCCATGGGTTCGAGCTGAACCTGGCGCGCAGGATCCGCCGCATCCCGCAGAGACTGGCCGGCAGAGGCTATTTGATCCGCGACGCAGAGCAGCACGGGGTCCTTTGTTGTCAGTATCGGCCCCCAAAAGAAATCCAATGCGGTGCGATGCATCGATTGCCATAGAAGGACCGATCCTGCCGACAGAAGTCCCGCGACGACACAGGTAACAGCCAGCACGAAATGGGAATGGCGGCGAGCGCGCACGGCGCCACTAGCCGACAGGACGTCAGAGACCGCGAGAGCTTCCTCGGCAGCCAGATCAATCTCCTTCAAGACCGGATCGTCGGCGCCCTTAGGCCAATGAAACTTTGGAATATATGAGCCGGAGGGCAGGGCGATGCGCAGTTCGTTCACATGCGCGGGGTCCTGATAATACTGTGCAACGCGTTTGCGAATCTCTGCCGCGGTGACGCGGACGATGGGGTCGGAAGCAGTGTCGTAGTCAGGATCTCTGCGGAATATTTCTATTCCCAGAGTCCGTTCCTTTATATCGTCCTCTTTTCCTGCCAGGGTTTGTTCGGTCACAAATCGCAGAAATGTAGGGAACCGCTTGCTGTGGCTGAAAAAGGGACTTTCCAGGAGCCGAGCCAACTGCTCACGGATCGGAATCTTCTCCGCCTCAGTCAGAGTTGCGTGTGCCTCGTTCTGCGTAGCTGCCGACATTACATAACTCCGGATGGTCGAAGTGATTATACAGTTCCGGAAACGCCGGGTCTCTCTTTGAAACGAAAAACGTATAAGTGTATGCAAATAAACCACATACTAAAAGTATTTACCTGATAAGAATTGGGCATTTGCAGTTAAGACCTGACCATCCATTCCGTAAGGACCTTAACGGGCCTCCATCGAAAGGTTTACTTCTGGTCTGCTTTTCAAACTCCGATCTCCGGGTATTCAAAAGGTATGAAGGTCATGCCTCTGGAGCCCTGGACTGACGGGGAACAACCTGATGGAGGCTTCAAATTGAAAACAAGCAGGAGCAGGAGACAAGGGGTTCTGTTGTATTGGGGTGGCATTGCGACACTATTTGCCATCCTGGTAGGCAGCACGCCCTGGATCAACGCGCAAATCGCAACAACGACGGCGACCCTCTCCGGTGCCGTGACGGATCCGATGGGAGCATTGCTGCCCAAGGCCTCCGTTACGCTGACGAGCACCGAAGCAGGCATCAATCGCACGTTTGTCACCGACGCCGGAGGCCGGTATTTGTTCAGCCAGTTGCCGCCGGCAGCGTACAGCATCACAGTCAAGGCGAAGGGCTTCAAAGTGTATCAGCAAAATGGCATCGTGCTGAAGGCCGCCCTTTCCGCGACGCAGGACGTCACGCTTACGGTTGGATCTGAGGCGCAGTCGATCACCGTGACCGAGGATGCATCACAACTGAACACTAACAATTCAAACGTGGCGGCGGACATTTCCGCGCAACAGATTGTGGAATTGCCCCTGAATGTGCGCAACGTCTACGGTCTCGCGACCCTCAACTCTGCCCTGGGAAAAACCTCGGAAAGCCAGCAGTTGATGGGCGGCGGCAACAACACCAACGACGACGCGGATCAGGACATCTCATTCATGAACTTTGCCGGCGGTTTCTTCGGGACCTCGGCCTTCCTGCTGGATGGCGCGTGGGACACTGATCCCGAGTGGGGAGCGGTGATCAATGTGCCCTCCGTGGATGCGACACAGGAGATGAAAATCCAGAACAGCTCCTTCACCGCCCAATACGGGTGGAGCACCGGCAACGTGATCAACGTGGTCACCAAGTCAGGAAGCAACGCCTTCCACGGTTCGGCCTATGAGTTCTACGCCAATGAGAAGCTCGATGCGCTGAACTACTTCTCGAATGCGAATAATCCGTTCAGCCGCAATCAGACGGGTGCCTCGGCCGGCGGGCCTCTCTACATTCCGGGCCTGTACAAGCAGCGGGAAAAGACCTTCATCTTCGGTCTTTACGAGCGTGTTGCAATTACGTCCCCATCGACCACCCAATATACCGTGCCTGACAGCAAGTTTCTGGGCGGCGACTTCTCCGAGCTTCTCGGATCCACATCGCAGGGCAACGATGCCCTCGGGCGTCCAATCTACAAGGGACAGATTTACGATCCACGCAGCGGCCACCAGATTATCTCGGGACAGCCGGATATCTATAATGCCGCGACGAACCCGCACGGAACCGGCCTCACCGCTACCCAGACGGGCTGGATTCGCAATCCAATTCAGGGCAACAAGCTGAGCAATCTCGTCGGCTATACGCCGGATACGGTCGGCGCCAAGCTGCTGAGTTACTATCCCAAAGCTCAAGTTGATCAAGCCATTCCCTACAACCTAACCGTATCCGGAAGCTCGCCCGCGCATTCGGATGAATATAACGTTCGTGTCGATCACAACGTAAACGACAATGTTAGAGCCTATTTCCGCTACTCCTACAAGAAGGAGACTAAGACCGGCGCGGCGGACGATTGGGGATCCGATCCGGCAGGTCCCGGCAATATGAGGCCAAACAACCGCTGGGGCATGTGGGCGGGCATCTCTGAAGTTTTCAGTCCCACCTTCACCATGAACATCACCTCGGGTGTTACGGCCTGGCATGAAACCAGCGACAACCAATCCTTCGGGTTCGACCCCTCGGGACAACTGGGACTTCCAGCTTACGTCTCGGCCAACGACCCATTGTTCCCGACGATCAATGTGGGAGGAGGCATGTCGCCCTTAGGTCCTGGCGGCAATGACCAGCAAGCCGTCACTAACCATGGCCCCATCGGCACCGTCTCTGCGGACTTCATCAAGCTGAAGGGCAAGCAGACGCTCAACTTCGGCTTCATGGGCGTGGAGCAGGTGGACAGCCAGCATAACTACTTCCAGGACCAACTGACCTTCAACGGAGGTTTCACAACCGGACCGGATCCAAATAATCCAGTGTCATTCGCCACCGGCAGCGGAGTGGCGGAAATGCTGCTCGGCACTTTGGACAGCGGTGCGATTGGAACGCCTTACAATCCCCTGGTCTCGAATCATCTTCTGGGCTGGTATGTTCAGGACGACTGGAAGCCGACCTCCAGGCTCACTCTGAATCTTGGCGTCCGCTATGAAGTTCAGACTCCTGACACCTATCGCCACAACGTGGCCTCAACCTTCGACCCGAATGCGACCAATCCTCTCAGCTCCCTTGTTGGGCTACCGCTGAAGGGCGCGCTGCAGTTCCTCGGAACTGGCAATCGCTACGTCTATAACCCGAACTACGACAACTGGGCGCCACGTATGGGCTTCTCTTACCAGGTGGTTCCGAAGGCCGTCATTCACGGCGGGTACGGAATCTTCTATCCGCAGGCAGTTACCTGCTGCTGGCCTGGGGATTCGGATGGCTTTGCCGCCACAACCAACGTCAACGCCAGCCAGGACGGCGGTATCCTCCAAAATCCGCATATCAGCACCAGCAATCCCTGGGGCGGCCAATACGCGCAGATTACCGGAAACGCGAATGGCCAATTTCAACAGGTCGGCAACGGCATCGGCAGTGTCTTCAAGAGCCGCCCCTCGCCTTACGTTGAGCAATGGCTGCTGGGTGTGCAATATGCCATCACGGCGAACGATCAGATCGACGTCAACTACATTGGCAACCGCGGCATTCGTATGGTTGGCTCTCTCAATTACAACCAGCTGAATCCGAGTTACCTGGCGACAATGAGCGCAGCTCAGCTTAAAGCTTCGCCAGCCACCAATCCGTTTGCCGCGCCTCTGACACAACTTGAAGCATCGGGAACGATCGCCGCCAGCGGCTGCAACCTGGATAACGCAAATGTGCAAACGGCGCAGTTGCTTTCGCCTTATCCGCAGTTCTGCAACGGCGGCGTGAGCCAGACGGACGCTCCTGTTGGCCAATCCCTCTACAACTCTCTGCAAGTCACCTACAACCATCGCGTTAGCAAAGGGCTCACCGCGCTGGTTTCCTACACCTACTCCAAGTTCCTCGACAACACGGAGGGCAACAACTCCTGGTCCTACGCCGGAAACACCGGCCCGGCTAACAACTACAACATGGCCGCCGAAAAGAGCGTTGACGCGGGCGATGTTCCACAGGCACTAGTTGCAAGTTACGTCTATCAACTGCCCATCGGCCGTGGCAAACCCTTCGGTTCAGATTTAAACCGGATTGTGGACGCGGTGGTTGGCGGCTGGGAACTCTCCGGGATCGCGACCTTCAAGGAGGGAATTCCCATCAACGTTTCCGGCTCGAATCAACCGACCTTCGGCGGCAGCCCGAGGCCAAATGTGACCGGAAACCCACAAGGGCCCAAGACTCTCCATGAATGGTTCAACACGGGAGCATTCTCCTATGCCCCGTACGGCTCCTTTGGCAACGCGCCCCGCTTCTTCTCGAATGTTCGCGGACCACGTTACCAGGACTGGGATACGGTTCTCGAAAAGAACTGGCGCTTCAAAACCAACATGAGAGCCCAGTTCCGTCTCGAGACCTTCAACACCTTCAACCATCCGAGCTTCTACACACCCAATGGCGGTTACGGCGGCTGCGATCCCAATGCTGGCGGCGGTTGCCAGAGCGGCATAGGACAAATCACACACGCTTTCGCGCCAAGAATTGTTCAATGGGCTGGAAAGTTTTACTGGTAAACCACACGTGAACAACTGCACCAAATTGTTGTTGCTGGTCCTGCTGGTCAAGCCTGTATCTGGGCTTGGCCAGCAGCAACCGGTCTCCAAGCTCGAATCGCTCGTGGCTGCGGCTCAACAGGCCCAGGCAGCGAACGACTATGCCACGGCTGCAAACGCCTACAACCAGGCGGTAAGGATTCGTGCGGATATGCCGGAACTATGGGCCAATCTCGGACTGATGCAGCAGGAGAGCGGAGATATCTCTTCGGCCATTCTCAGCTTTCAGCGCGCTAACCAGCTCAACCCGTCTTTATATGTTCCGAATTTGTTTCTTGGCATTGACTATCAGCGCACCGGCAAAGCACCGAAGGCAATTCCATTTCTCATCAAAGCGGAAAAGCTCAACAAGACTGACCCGCAGACGCCCCTTGCGTTGGGGCGCGCCTATTTTGCCGAAGGCAGGTTTACGCAGGCTGCTCAGGAATTCTCGCGCGCAACCGCGCTTGATCCAAAGCTAGGCGCCGCTTGGTTCGCCCAGGGAATTGCGCGCCTGAATCAAGTGGAAGCGGATGCTCGCACCATGTCGGCGGAGGCGAAGGACTCGCCCTTCGCCAAGACGCTCTATGCCGAATCGCTGGAAAAGCAGGCGAGACTCGGCGAGGCGGCAACCGTATACCGGAGCTTGCTTGCTTCGCAGCCTCAACCTCCCTGCCTCCGTTCGGAGTTAGGCTTTACGCTCCTCCGGCGCCGCGACCAAATTGGCGCGACCGCAGAATTTGCCGACGAGCGCACAGCGCATCCTGAGTGCGGTCAGGCACTTCTTGGCCAGGCACGTATCTCGATCGACAACGGAGACAATGAGCAAGCGGTTACGTTACTCAGAGAGTTATGGGATCGCGATCATGGCTTTGTGGCGTCCAATGCAGCCATTCTTCTGGAAGGCCTGTCCAATGAAAGAGTCACTTCGCTCGCCAGTTATCTTTCTCAGCAGAACACAGTAATCCCGGATGATTTGCGCAGCGCTCTTCTGGCAGCCTTCCAAGGCGGCGATCAAGCGCTTGACGATAACGTCGAGCGACGCAAATCGGGCGCACAGAGTAAGGCAGAGCAGACCTCCGCCGCGCGCCACACCGCGGAAAAGTATTATGCGGCCGGAGAATTCGAGAAGTGCGCGCAGCGGCTCGACCCTGCCCTCGATGCAAAGCACGCCGACAAGCTCCGTTTGCTTGCCGCCTGTTCATTCTTTGCGGGAGACAGCGAGCGCGCCTTTAGCGCCGCAACTGCCCTGGAGGCGATGCAACCTCATTCTGCCGAAGCCCTCTACTGGTCGATTCAAGCCAATGAACGGCTGGCGCTCAAATCTCTGGCGCGCTTTCAGCAACTGGAGTCGGATTCGGCCAAAAGCCATGTTCTTCTCGGCGACATCTACAACCAGCTGGAGAGATTCGACGATGCGCTGGCCGAATACAACAAGGCGTTAAACATGGCTCCCGGTGACCCGGCTGCGCTGTTCGGACTGGCGTCGGCCTATCTCGGCAATAACAACCTCGACAAGACCGTGGAAACCGCGCAACTGGCGCTGGGGCGCAGTCCAGACGATCCGGAGCTGAACCTGGTCTTGGCGGAAGCCCTGTTGGGCAAGAACCAGTTTGTGGACGCCGAACCATTCCTCATGAAGAGCCTCGGCGCGAAGCCGCAGATGCTGCCTCACGTGCATGCCCTGCTTGGCAAGGTGTTTGCGGAAACCGGTAGGACACAGGACGCGATCGTTCAATTGAATTTAGGCGTCTCGAGCGATGAAAACGGATCAATTCATTACCTGCTTGCGCGGCTCTACCGCAAGATCGGAGACAGCAAGAACGCGGCCGCGGCGCTCGAACAGATGAAGTCGATCAAACAACAACGCCGCGACAGGGGCGTGAAGCTTGTCGAGGATCCTGACCTTTCCCAGTTGGAGTCGTCGCCAGGCGCAGCGCCTTCGCAATAGCAACTACAAGTTTGCTACCTATTTCCACGAACACAGCACAGGCATACTTTTCTATCCAGGAGTTATCATGCGTTTGCACCGCTCGTTTGCTGCGACGATTTATATCATTTTCATTTTTCTGTCATGCCACGCATCTTCAATAACCTGGGCGGAATCTTCATCCTCCGCTGCGGAGCTAAGTCTCCTTGCACTCCGCGCGACGTCGCAACAGTCTCCTAATGGATTTGAGGTCAATTCTGGCAATTTGAACATCAAGGTGTCAGCTCTGCGCGACGACGTTCTGCGCGTTACTTTGTATCGCGGCGGCGCCTCGCCAGAAGACGCATCCTGGGGCGTGCTCCCGGAAGCCCGCAAAAGCCTTGTGCCGGTAACGTTTGATTCAACCGGCGATCACTTTGGCTTTCGCACGAAAGCGCTGATCGTGGAAGTTGATAAGTCGACTCTCCAACTAACAATCCGCGATCTGTATGGAAACATCTTGCAGCAGGATGCGCGCCCGATTCGCTTCGACGGCGATGCATTTCGCATTTACAAAACGATGCCGCTGAACGAGCATTACTTCGGTCTCGGTGACAAAACCGGGCCTCTCGACAGGCGCAACGAGGCCTTCACGCTCTGGAATACCGATGCTTATCGTTTTCAGGAGTTCACGGATCCACTTTATAAGAGCATTCCCTACTTTATGACCTTTCGGGCTGGACGCGCGGTAGGCCTGTTACTCGACAATACCTGGCGTACTAGTTTCGATTTTGGAAAAGAGTCGCCCGAGGTCTATTCCTTTGGCGCTGTCGCAGGTCCCGTGAACTACTATCTGTTTTACGGCCCGACTCCGAAGCAGGTCGTGAAAACCTATGCCTGGCTCACGGGAACTCCGCCCCTTCCGCCACTTTGGAGTCTTGGCTTCCAGCAGTCGCGGTATAGCTACATGTCGCAGGAGCGTGTACTCGAAGTTGCGCATCGCTTCAGAGCAGATTCAATTCCCGTGGATGCTATTTATCTCGACATAGATTTCCAAGATAAGAATCGCCCTTTTACTGTAAACCGCGCTGCCTTTCCTGATCTTCCTGGATTGGTCGCTCAACTCCACGCGGAAAACTTTCATGTGGTGGCAATTAGCGATCCGCATATTGCCAATCTTCCGGGGCAGAAATACTTTCCGTATGACAGCGGAATTGCCGGCGACCACTTTGTAAAGAATTTGGACGGGTCGGTCTATACGGGCCGCGTCTGGCCAGGCCCTAGCGTGTTTCCGGATTTCACTCGTCAACAGACTCGCGCCTGGTGGGGAACTCTCTATCGCGACTTGCGGCATAACGGCTTGGATGGCTTCTGGAACGATATGAATGAGCCGCCAATTTTCGATTCGGCATCCTTTACCATGCCTGAAAATGTGATGCATCGAATCGATGAGCCGGGGTTCCTTACTCGCACCGCAACCCATGCCGAGATTCACGATGTTTATGGCATGGAGAATTCGCGAGCAACATTCGAGGGTCTCAAGGCGCTCGATCCCGATACCCGCCCGTTTGTTCTCACCAGGGCCACGTATGCGGGAGGGCAGCGATATGCGGCGACATGGACCGGAGACAATAGCAGTAGCTGGAGTCATCTCCGCCTCGCGACGCCCATGCTTGAAAATCTTGGACTGAGCGGTTTCGCATTCAGCGGAGCAGATGTGGGAGGATATGCCGGAACTCCGACGCCCGAGTTATTGACAAAATGGATTGAACTGGGCACGTTTCAACCAATAGATAGGGATCATACCGAAAAAGGAACTGGTGATCAGGAACCATGGGTGGGGGGTAAGGAGCAGGAAGCAATCCGACGCCGCTTTATCGAAGTTCGCTACCAATTGATGCCGTATCTTTATACTCTGGCAGAAGAGGCTTCACGCGATGGACTTCCTATTTTGAGACCGCTTTTCCTGGAGTTTCCCGATGCTGCTTCCGACGGCCACCCTATTGACATAGATATGAACGCTTCGAGTGAGTTTCTTCTCGGCCCTGATATGCTAATCGCGCCTCAGCCATATCCTGATGAATTGGATGCCTACTTAGTCGAGTTGCCATCGCCTGAGTGGTATGACTACTGGACCGGTGAGAAACTCGTATTGCCTACCTTCGCAGCCTCAACAGCCCTAGATTCTCCGGCTATCCCAGACAGAGATGGAAAGTTCTCTATCCGTGTTACTCCGGAACTTTCTCAGCTTCCGGTCTTCGTTCGTGCCGGATCGATCTTGCCCATCGCGCCCGTCGTCCAAAGTACGAATGAGACTCCGCAAGGCCCGTTAACTCTACGTGTGTATGTCGGTGATAAGTGCGCGGGCGAGCTTTATCAGGATGACGGCAAGACTTATGCATTTCAGCATGGCGCATACCTTCGAATGAAATTCAGTTGTCAGAAGACCGCTGATGGGTTGCGGCTGAAAATCAGCCCCCATGAGGGTTCCTATCCTGCCTGGTGGAAAGAAATCCATACGGAGATCTACGGCTTCACTCCCAAACAAAACGAAATCGAAGTCAATCCGAACAAGGTTGCGGCACATGTCGTCGTCGAGCCAAAGCGGGTAGCATTTACTCTCGCGGACGACGGCACTGGGTATGATGTCGAGCTGCGATAGAGACGCGATCGCCGCGTGAAACCTGACCAGCCGCTCCCGCGAAGGATTTTCGACATTTGCCGGGGCTCTCGCGCTCGATCTCTGTCCGTGCGATTAGGCCAATGCGCTCCTTAAAGTGCCGGTCAGCCTGGGGCCCGGTGCCCCAGGCCCGGACTCGCGCCGAGGAGGGGGTTCCATAGATGCCTTCCGGTTTCATAAGTTCTTAAAGATTTGCGTTTGGCTGGCTTCTGCGATATTGTCAGTGCGATCCTGCTTGAGATCGAGAACCCACCATGAAACTTCAGCGGCGGACTGCAGCGGTTGTTGCAATCGCGGCTAAGGGCCGCTGTCATCGGCTATGAGGAATGTAGAGTCCGCATGGTCCTTGTCAGTTCGTCGGCTTGGACTTGCTTGTCACTGCTGGACTCAGTGCGCCAGTATGCCATAGGTTTCCCATCGCGGTTATGGAGTGTTGGTGCCCGGCGCTCTACCCTGCAAGTTTCCACTTAGGCGAGGTGGTTTTAGGGCGCATATCCTAGGAGGAGCGTCTGCGGCTGCCAATTGCCCCGGGGATTTCTGCGCCCCTCGATTTGATACTCGGCGATTTCTCGTTAATCCGCGACTGGAGAGCGCCCGGTTCAATGTTGAACTGCAAACGCAGTGGAGAAAGTGCCTGTCTTGTTCATACTTATCAAAGTGATATTCCTTTCTCCACCCTACAGTAATTGTTGTGGGGATACTGTCTAACTCATCTTGGCACAGAGGGCGGAGTTCGCAGATAATGCGATAGGTTTGAGTCGGCATTTCCCCGAAGGTTCTGGAAGTTTTTGTTAGGGGAAATACTTTTGGCGCGATCGCCGGAAAGCTCATTGGCGCGCGCAAGCCCAAGTGTAGCCATGGCACTGACCGGGTCAGTTAGGGTCAACTGCGGATGATCGAGGATCTTTTGAAACTCCGCAGATGCCTGGGCGCCTTGACGGGCGGCCAGATATGCCTCGCCACGAAAATAGATGGAATAACAGGTCAGAAAGGCGACACGATCCACGGCGTGTGATCCAAATTCGGCAGGCCTGGCTGCAGCAAGTTCATTGAGGATGGCATCTGGATTGTTCACTGGCGCGCCACTGTGCAGCGCCGCAGCGGCACGAATCGTGGGAACATACTGATCGCGAACCATCGTGTTTTCCGGAAAGCGATTCGCGAGGTCATCGGCCAGGCGCGAGGCCTCGGCCGAGTCGCCTGTAACCGCCAAGGCTACGGCTGCGACGGCTTCTCCTTCGCGTCCCGATGAAAGCTGCAGTGCCTTATGAGCCTGCCGCCGGGCTTCGTCCCGGTTTCCGGCCCAGGCATCGTTCATGGCGGCTTGAGCCAGATAAAGAGAAGCAGTGTCGGGTTGCTTGGCGTGCAGAGTCATCTCGACTGCCCGATCCGAAAGCAAGCGAGACTCATTCAACCTTCCCTCGCGAGCAGCCGCCTGCGCTTGGTAGTAGAGCATAATATCTTCGAATTCCGCGGCACTCTTCAATTGAGCGGCTTCTCGAGTCATTCCCTGAGAGTCTCTCTGCTCATAGGCAATCAGGTAGAGGCAGATATGGAGCCAGGGGCTGTCCAGTTGGCGGGCACGCGCCGACTCGGCCGCAGCCTTGGCTTCCGGCAATCTCTGCAACGCCAGATACGAACTTACAAGATTTCCATTCCAGATACGGCTGCCCGGATTACGTCGCAATGCCTCTTGTGTCGCTTCAAGGGCTTTGTCATATTGCCCGAGGAGAAAATACACATTCCCGGCGTTGCCGATGGGAATATCGTCATGCGCGTAAATCTGGGATCGCAACTCGTAGGTCTTGCGCGCCTCTTCCAAATCGCCGGTCACGAATTCGTGATAAAGCGAGAGGATGAACAATCCTTCATGCTCGCTGACGCGATTGCGAAGTTCGTAGGCTTTGCGCAGATTATCGGCCGCTTGCCCCAGTTCGCCCAAGTTGATGTCACAGACGGCCAGCCGCGCGTAAGCCATGGCAAACTTCGGATCGAGAGCAATCGCCCTCTGAAACAGCTCCGCCGCGGCTGCTTCATCGAGCCTGACGACATGGACCTCAAAACCCAGGCTGTAGGCTTGCAGAGCTTCCAAAGAAGGTGTTGTGACGTTCTCCGGCGGGGCATCGTATTTCTCCACTGAAGTCAGTGACTCGCCGAGCTTGCGGCGGAGCTTTGCGGCGCTCTTGGCCATCGCGTCCAGGACGTGCTCTTTTCCGTCCGCCTGTGACTGTTCCGTAACCAGAATTTCCCCGGTATGACAGTTAATCGCCCGCAGGCCCAAGACATATTGGCTACCGAGTGCAGCGATCGATCCATCAATGACTATGGCTTTGCCGGTGCGCTCACAGACTTCTCGCGCCAAGTCCACCGTGAGACGTGTTTCCTTCTCTTTGCCCATGAGAGCCAGGGTCTGTGCCACCTGCGCATCGGATAGAAGGCTCAGATACGGCGATTGCTCCAACTGAGCCGCCAATCCCTGACGCAAAGTGTGATCAAAGATTACATCTCCCGTTGTGTTGGTAAAATCGGCCAAAACAAGCGTGCTCGCATTGGCTGAGAGATGGTTATGCCCATGGTTCCAGAACGCAACGAGCCCTCCTGCCAGCAATAATGTCGCAACAGATGCTAGCAACCATCCCCAAACTCCGATTCGGGGTGAGACCGGCGTCTGCGAGGAAACTTCGGTTTCGGCTGATGGCGAATCGGCAGCTTTGCGGAGCGAAAAACAGGGAACATAGCCGCCCTTGGGAAGCGTGATCTGGACTGGATCCTCTTTCCCTTCGTTCGCATAATAAAGGTCAATTGCGGAGCGCAATCGCCGTGCTTCAACTCGCACAACCGGATCGGTGCGGGTATCGTATGAGTCTCTGCGACCGCATACCGCGATGCCGACACAATACTCCTTCAGATCGCTCGATTGGCCTTGCAGACTCTTTTCTACAACATAGGTAAGAAAATGCGTGAGGCGCTCTGAGCGCAGAAACGGATCACTCGCCAGGATACGATGGAGTGCCTCTTTGACTTCGTCGGAGGAAGGAAACAAGGAAGGTGACTCGAGCTCTTCCAAGGCCCTGGGGCCGGCATCCTGCGTCGCTTGCTTGGTCATCGAATGGTCGTCACCAAACCAACTACGCCATATTACCGTAAAAAGTCCAGTGGCTTTCGGCAGGGAGACCTCGAGCGCGTTGCCTCTAAGGTACTCGTGAGCGTACTAAAGTAACCCGGAAGACTTCTCGCTTGCCTCCTCCACGCGAGCTCGACTCTGTAGCTTCCAGAGTACAGGTCATTTATCTCCCGAGATTGCCCAAGAGCCAAACCTATAACCTCTTCTATCTCCTGCGGTGAGGATCGGGAGCTGATTACACAATATCCCTGTGGGGCCGCTCTTCGTTCCTTCGGGCATTTCAGAACGATATTTATAGCCCTCACAGGGAAAACCCTAACTCCCGGCAAGGTTGGCGGCCAACTGTGAACGCTCTAGTCGATCCTCCTTCAGGGTTTCGTAAACCGTTTTACGGTAAAACACTTTCGCCTTCCGTCAGTGTTGGCTAGGTTCACAGACAGGTTCAAACCAAATTTCTGCTGCCGGAAGATCAATTTGCAATCATCCGGCGGAATCATGCCGCTGCAGGTCGGCTGAAGTGCGTCTATCGAGACTCTCTCCGAATTCCGTTTCGCAGCCACTCTCCAAAATGTGGCAGGCAAGAGAAATGGAAGCGCCCAAAGAACGCGGGCCGCTCCCGAGGATTCGGCTGATGGAATCGTGCCGATTGAAGATGACCGGAGAGACGAATCGCCTTCACCATAAGCACTTTACGCCCCCGTGAACTTGAATTTTTCCGTCACGCAATCTTCGCTCGGTTCGCGGGAAGTTCCCTGAGGACTGAAAGTTATTTCACTTCTTTGCCCACGAATGGGTCCTTGTGCAACTGGAGGGTTCGGATGTCTTACAAACGGTTGTCCTTGCTAGCTATTATTTTGACTTTGGCCTTGATTCTCTTGGGATGCAGCGGTGGTACTTCTTCACCAGCCGTCTCGGTAAAAGCCTCTGCATCTTCAGTAGACGGAACAGACACGACCACGCTGACCGCAGCCGTCACCAGCGACAAGAACAGCGCAGGTGTGACGTGGAGCCTCAGCGGGGGCGGAGCTCTATCAAGCCAAACAACCACTTCAGCGACCTACACGGCGCCGGCGGCAACCGCTTCAGCGCAGACGATTACGATCACCGCAACATCGGTCGCCGACACTACGAAGACGGGAACTGCGACGATCGCCATTCCGGCGACTCCGGCGGTTACGACAACTGGCGCGAATCTGGCGAGTTCGGTCGGATCCAGCTACACGGTGCCCCTGGCCGCTTCTGGCGGCATCTCGCCCTATAAGTGGACGCTAAGCAGTGGCTCGCTGCCATCCTGTCTGGCCATGACCTCCGCAGGTGTAATCAGCGGCACGATCTCGGCTTCCTGCTCCGGCACTTATACCCCGACGTTCACGATGACCGACTCGGGCACGCCTACTGCGTTGACGGCAACCGAGCAGTTGACGATGGTCATCGCAGCGGCAACGCAGATCAGCTTCACGGGCGCTGTGCCTTCGACCGGCACCTATAATGTGGCCTACTCGGGCAGCGCGGCGGCAACTGGCGGAGCGGGCGCGCTGACTTATACGCCACCGGAATCACGCTCAATTCGGCGACCGGCGCAATCAGCGGAACTCCGACGACGACCGGCTCCTATAGTTTTACAGTGAGGGCTTCCGATGCTTACGGCGACTCGGCAACCTCGCCGACATACTCGCTGGTCGTGAGCTATCCTGCGATGCACATTACGACGAGCGCGCTGCTGGCCGGCTACGTTAGCTCGGCCTATACCTCAACGGCGCTTGCAGCAGTGGGCGGTGCTGGCGTCTCTTCCAACTACACCTGGACACTGGCCAATGGTTCCGTGCTGCCAACCGGTCTTTTGCTTTCTTC
>Ga0255355_1000884_pt1 | contig 15397 bp, 14 predicted proteins | sample HBST75metaG_FD_189943 | JGI IMG/M metagenome (GOLD analysis project Ga0255355, IMG submission 189943) | Peat soil microbial communities from Stordalen Mire, Sweden - H.B.S.T75 | ecosystem: Environmental > Terrestrial > Soil > Wetlands > Peat | place: Sweden: Norrbotten County, Stordalen Mire...
CGGAATGCGGCCAATGCTCATGCCATCCACAGAAGTGACGGCCAGGTCAAAGGTGTGAATGATCGTGTCCAGAATCTGATTGATGGTTCGACAGGCTGCGGCCGCCTCGCTGGAATGGCTCTCCGGGGCGAGGCGCTGCTTGAGTCCTCCAGCCGAAATAGTTTTCTGCAACTGCTCTATCTCCGCCAGAAACGCAGTCCATCCCTCGTTCAGATTGTTCCTCTCAGCCGTCGCTTCCAATGAAGCCTCCAAGTGTTCTATCCGTCAATGATCAATTGTTGCGGGATCATAGCGCTCTATCTTGCGTCCCTGCTAAGCCCTCTATTTTTCTAACGAATGGGGCAACGAAAAATGCGGTCATCTTGAATTAGCGAAAGATAAGGCTACACAGGCTGCGGAAAAACCCCGAAGATGGTGCGAATCTCCCTGATTTTGTTCCGCAGGGCCTAAAGGCCACGCTATTTTTCAGCCACTTACGGCACGACTAAAGTCGTGCCCTGACACAATGTGCGCGCCATGCGAGTTTTTCCGCAGCCTGAACAACAGCAAAACGGCCATCAATACAGCCTCGGGAATAAGTTGATGTCCCAGCATGACGCTTAATTATCTTGCGACTTCAAAGAACTACGAATGGATTCCTTCGGCTCCCTATTTATCGGTCTTTGGCATTCATAGTTTCAACGCTTCGGATAGAGTGTCCAACCCAGGAGGTCCGTACATTTGGGTTGCCTGTGGGCAGGCTGCGCAGATCTTCGACCATGACTTCAAAACAGCCAGCATCCAGCCAGCGCCGCATTTGCGGATCGACCACTGGCCAAGGAGGCAAAGCATGCGGCATGATCCGCTACTGGTTGCCAATCTTCACGATAGAGCGCAACCCGTTGAATACAGAACTCAGAGAATGCCCGCGCTGTGTTGCATCCTCGCGGCACAGCGCCAGGTACGGCACCACAAATGACCACTCCTCATCGCTTACGCCGCTCGAATAACCGGTCCGATATTCCTTTCTCTTCTACTGATGCCGCCCGATCGCATCAACCGGTCTGCAATTTTTTCATTGCACCGGAATAACGTTCATCACAGACTCCAGATTGCACGGAATTTGGAGCAGCGTGGGCGAAGAGCGAGCTGGTTACATTTCAGCCCAGCGACGCAGAAGGTTGTGGTACACACCTGTCAATTGGACGCCTGCAGTATTGCCTGGATGATCCTTCGCCAGCCGTTGAATGGCAGTATCCAAATCGTACAAGAGTGAGCGATCGCCGTCGCCGCGGATCATGCTCTGAATCCAGAAGAACGAGGCCACGCGCGCACCGCGGGTGACGGCTTCCACGCGATGAAGGCTGGTGGAAGGATACAGCACCATGTGTCCTGCCGGAAGTTTGACGCTGTGCACTCCGTAAGTGTCCTCGACCAGCAGTTCTCCGCCGTCGTAGTCCTCGGGCGCGCTGAGAAACAGGGTTGCGGAAACGTCGGTCCGAATTCTCTGGCCGGACGAAACCAGGGCGCGAATCGCTGTGTCGACGTGCGTGCCGAAGTGGCCTCCACCTGTGTAGCGATTGAACATGGGCGGAAAGACGCGCAGAGGCAGCGCCGCCGACATGAACAACGGCGAACGAGCCAAGGCGGCCAAGACCATATCGCCCAGTTTGACGGCAACAGGGTGGCCCTCCGGCAATTGCAGATTCTCCTTGACGCTCTGAGCCTGGTATCCAGCGGTTACCTTGCCGTCAACCCACTCGGCCGCATCCAGGGCGGCCCGCGCCAGCGCCAATTCGCCGGCATTCAATACGTCTGGAATGGTGGTCAACATTCTTTCTGCTCCTGCTGCTTTTGGATTGGATGTTCTTGATTTCCGCGGCACGGCACTCGCGCGTTGGGCAAGTGCCGTCCTGAGCTGAGAATGGTGCGCTGATCAGAAGCGAAAATTGACGCCGATCAAAGCACTGGCTCCCGCACCCGGCACCAGATGGCTGGGATGGGGAAGATCGATGTAATAGCGATTCAACAGGTTATTTACGTTGATCTGGAAGTCGATCTTCTCGGTGATCGGGTGTTTCAACATGGCGTTGAAGACCCAATATCCTGGGACCTGCTTCATGGCCACACTGGTCACGATATAGCCGGCTCCATTGGGATTGATTGCATACCCTGTCGGAACATAAGGAACGGTTGAACTGGCGGTTCTGCTGCCAACGTAATTGCCGCCCAGCCCGCCATTCAGTCTCAAGGGAAGCCGGTGCGTGACGAATAGATTGAAGGTCTGTTTCGGGACGTTGGCCAACGGGTACCCAACCGCTGTGGGAAAGAACTGTGAGAAGATTTCCGCGCTGTCGAGATAGGCGTAGCCCGCCACCAGGTCCATTCCTTCCGGCAGGCGACCGACGAGGCTGAGTTGCGCGCCTTTCACCAACTGGTTGCCGGCGGCAACAATGTTATTGGAGTTGGTTGGATCCGTCTCGTGCGCGTTATCCTTCTCCGTGCGAAAGAGCGCGCCCTCCATCAGCAGACGACCGTTCAGGAAACTCCATTTGGCTCCGCCTTCATATGTCTGGTTCTCTTCCGGCTTTACCGAACCATTGACCAGGCCAATACTGAGGCTGAGCGACTCCGCATCGGGATTGAAGCTGGTTCCGTAGTCGAAGTAGATGCTGCCCCGCGTCGACGGTTTGAAGACCAGCGCCGCTCGATAGCTCGGCTGTTCATCCAGGCGGCTGATGGGCGGCACAGCGGCGGTCAGCGTTCCACCCGCCGGCGGCACCGGAGCCACCAGGTTGTAGTCCGTGTCGAACCGGTCCCAACGCACGCCTCCGCTCAATTCGGAGAGATGACCAAGCTTCATGGTGTCCACAAAGTAGAGGCCGACGCTCTTCGATTTCGTATGCACGATCGACGTGATATAACCGGTCCCGGCGAACGGCTGATCTTCGTTGGGATCGAGCAGCGTTGTGTCAGGAACGGTGTTGATCTTGTTGATGGTGTAGCTGGTGCGGATGGGATTTGAAATCTCCTGACCGCCCTCGGCGCCCGCAACCAGGTCGTGTCGCGCGCCCCAGGTTTTGAAGTGCGCGGCAACTTCGGTCTGATCCCAAAGATCGCCTTCCACGCTCTTGACCTGGATCTGATTGCGATTCACCTGGGTGATTTCGCTGGCCGGAGTCTCGGACGTATAGGGGCACGTCAAATTCGCGTTATACGCCAGTGTGGGCAAGGCGGCGACCACCCCGCCCACCGGCACACTGAGCGACGCATTGGAACAAATCTGAGGCTCGGTGATCTGCGCCTGCCGCGGGTAGTGGGCAGCCCGCGCGATGGTGTGCAGGTTGAGGCTCGGAGAGAACTCGTGTTCAACTTTCAGAGTCAGGATGTCGTCGTTGGTCTTGAGATAGTTCTCATCTGGAAAACCGAAGTAGCTGTGCCTGTCAGCGGGCGCAAGCTTGTTGAAAAACCATGGCAGTCCGTAGTCCGGCGTATCGTCTTCGGAAAGATGCACATAGCTCAGCGTGGCGCGCGTCTTGGTGTCCATGCCGATGGAAATGGACGGAGCAATGCCGAAGCGCCGAAGCTCAGCAGCATCGCGGCCGGCCACCCCGCCTTCCTGAGCCATTACGTTGGCGCGAAACGCTGCACCGCCCCATCGATCTGCCAACGGAGAATTGAGATCCGCGGTGATTCTTCGCGTGAGATCGGTGCCAAACTGCATGTCCATACGCACAAACTTGTCCACCTCGGGAGCCTTGGCTTCCTGGTTAATGACGCCGCCGGTGGAGCCGCGCCCAAACTGGATTCCCGCAGGTCCTTCAAGGGCTTCGACCTGCTCAAAGTTGAAGGAATCGCGATAGTAGCTGCCGAAGTCGCGAATGCCATCCATGAAGATGTCATTCCGTGCGGTAAAGCCCCGGATAGTCAGGTTGTCGCCCTGCGCTCCGGCCTCGCCGGCGGCAAGGCTGATGCCGGGAACATTGCGCAGCGTATCGCGCAGGGTTGAGGTGCCCTGGTCCTGCATCACAAACTGCGGCACCACGCTGATGCTCTGCGGCGTATCAATCTGCCGCTCGGTAAACTTCTCCAACGCAATCTCATCAGCAACGGGCGCCGTCACTGATACCGTATCCCGAGCCTGAACGCCAACAACCATGGTTGTGGCATCCTCGGCACGGTAGTTCAATCCCGTCCCGTCCAGAATCTGCCGCAGCGCTTCGTCCTCGCGGTATAGCCCCGTGACTCCGGGGGAGCGGAAGCCAGCGAGCGTCCCCTCCGGCAGCACAACCTTGACTTTCAACCCGGTGGTTTTCTCGTATGCCTGGATCGCGGCTTCCAGGGGACCCGCGGGAATGTCAAAGCGTTTCAGTGGAAGTGTCGCGGCAGCTCCGCCATCGGCCGGCTCCGTCTTCCAGATCGCGGCCAACGCGGGCCGGTTCGCCCCCAATGCGGCATAGGCAGCCAGTGTTCCCATCGCTACCAGGCCGCGGGCGTTGCCCAGGATTGTGCTCTGTGTGCGTCGCTTCTTTCCCGTATGGTTCCAAGTCTTTGGTTGCACCGTCATCTTCGGTTTCTCCTCCGGTTGGCAAAGGCTGATTCACTACCTTTTGCGGTTCAGGTCGTTGGGCGAGTGCGCCGCTCGAGACACAGGGGAGCAAGAGCGTGGCAGCTACGCCTTTACCGTGGGGTTCGTTCCCAGGCGCGAAATTGCACCAATTCTGCCGATTTTTATGAACGGGGGTTCAACCGAGGAAGAGCGAACATATAATGCAACCAGCTCGCAGTCCAATCGGCTGTAGCTCCAGGGTCTTCGCGGTCTCCGCCAAGAGACATTCCGCGGGACCCTGGTCTATTCACGCTTGCGTTCTCGCTAGAGCCCTTTCTGAAACGAATTCAGATTCTGTTGCTCAATAGAATATACGACAATTTCGGTCGCATATCGAGGGAATCAAGAGGAACCCAAGAAATAGTCCCGGAGGCTGCCTTCCGGTTGGGTTCCGAGGGCCTGTTTCACTTGTTGGCGAGCTTGCTGCCGAACTCGACATAGGCTGGCGTCGCACCGAGGGAGGTATTAGGTTCGGGACGCTCTATGAGCCGGCATCCAAGACCGTCCGTGAACTTACCATCGACCTGCAGAAGCCGCCCAAGGATCATAAAGACCTGACACCATTGGGGATCGATATGGGTCCGACTCGTATTCTCGTATTGAAGAGCGCCACGCCGCCAAGGTGCGGCGATTATATTCAAGGTGCGCAACAGAACAGAAGACAGAGTGCATCGGAAGATGCAACAAGACTGCCAGGTTGAATATGGGGCGTCAAAAGAGCTTCAAGAAGTTGACGCAAACAGTCTGAGGCCAGAAATCTGAGGCAGCCCTGATCGCCGCTCCAAAGCGGAATGGCACAAAAGGCTGTGGAACTGCGGCAGGTGTATTCATTGGAGACCCTGTTCTGGCGGATGGCCATCCGACATGCATGGCGCAGAACCGCTGGCAGAATCAATTGCTTGAAGCAGGTCTGGTCAGTCATCGCTCCCGATAATGTCAGCGCCAAACCACGCCGCCCTCCGACTTCTTGACGCTCACCGTGGTCTCGCGGGCGAGTGCTTCTTGTTCCGCGCCCTCGCCCAGGAACCGATTGCGTGAGGGCTCATATTGTCGTACAAATGGCATATCTTGTCATATGTCAGAATTCATCCGGAGTGGCCGGGCGCGGCAAGTGACTGAAAATGGAACACATCACGGATGCCTTATAAAGAAAGTAGAAAAGCGGTAAACGTCCGGCATCGGTCACACATTTTTGTTGTTGCCTTATTCTACGTGTGCTAAGGTTCGCTTGTGCCCGATTTTGAATGCACGAACAGTATGCTGCGAGGCACAGTCGGGCAGCCCCCGGATGAACTGCGAGCACTTTCTTCCAAGGTGCACGCAGTCTGTTTGGTTGTCGGTCCAGTGTGATGGGACCGGGGGGGGCGGGGCCTGCCCCGGACTCACTTTCGAATCTCTATCTATTAAATTAATAAATTAACCCCCCGATATGCCAGTCTCTTTCAATTCTCAGTTGACAGACGCTTGCGATTGGCAAAAGCCGTCCAGAAACTCTGGCCGGTGTCCGAACTCCGATGACAGTTTTAAAACCGCGGTCGAAGATGATAAGCGTTCGTCTCTCCGAAGAGGAGTACTCGGCGCTCAAACGGCTCTGTTTAGCAGACGGGGCGCGTAGTGTCTCCGACCTCACCCGCGACGCTATGCGCGCCCTGCTGAACGGTGCAAGCCGACGGGATGGGTTCGGCGCTCACATGGACGAGTTTCGCACTGAGATCCGGACTCTGAACAAAACGATTGAGCAACTTGCGGCAACAGTCGCAACGCTCAAGACTGACAACAACCGTTGACTGAGGCCGCGGAAGCTCGACCGGGATCGAGCAAGAGTATGCATGGGATGGACAGGATGCCGCAAGCGGGTATTCGGGAGCCGTTTATGAGATGCTTAACCATTTCGCTGCTAGCAATTGCCGTGGCCAGTTCAGCGTCGGCACAACAGCAGACGAATCCAAACCACGTGGGAGCCGGAGCAACCTCTTTCAGCGACGGGGCCAATCTGCCTGTCGAGAAGATCGGCAGGGACGATCTGATCGGCATCACAGTGTACGATTCACCGGAGTTGACGCGTACCGTCCGAGTTGGCTCCGACGGCGATCTTCGCTTGCCGATGCTGCGGCAACACATCCATGCTGCCGGTCTCTTTCCGTCTGATCTTGAGAATGCGATTTCAACAGCTTTGACGGAAGAGAATATTCTGGTTGAGCCCCTCGTGACCGTATCTGTTGTGGAGTACCGCAGCCGACCAATCACTGTGGTCGGGGCCGTCAAGACTCCCGTGACTTTTCAAGCCACCGGTACAGTGACGCTGCTGGATGCGATATCGCGGGCAGGAGGATTGGCCGAGAATGCCGGGTCGGAGATCCTTGTGAGCCATTCGCCGTCGAGCACCAACGACAAGGGGATCACTCTGACTGACAGGATTCTGGTGCAGAGTCTGATCAGTGGAGAGGACTCTGCGTTGAACCTGCATCTGGAGGGTGGAGAAGACATCCGTGTTCCGGAGGCAGGCCGCGTTTTTGTTCTAGGAAGAGTGAAAAAGCCAGGAGCGTTCTACATCACGGATGGATCCGAGAGCAGCGTGATGAAGGCGCTGGCCCTTTCAGAAGGTTTGGATAGCTTTCCCTCGCATAGCGCCTATATCTACCGCCTTGAAAGCGGCAGTGGGGGCAGGAACGAGATTCCTGTCGACCTGAAGAAGATCATGGACCGCAAAACCGCAGATGTGGCGTTGTTGCCCAACGATATCCTTTACATTCCGAATGCGTCCGGAGCCCGAGCAAGTCTGAAGGCATTGGAAATAACCGCAGGTCTAGGTGCAGCTGCGGTCAGCGCCTTGATCTATGTTGCTCGCTAGGTTATCTGAGGTGAACACATGCCTGAACAATCGCGACTGGCTGAGGTAATTCCTCCCGGGCAGTCGAACACTCTTCCGGGGGTTGCTTACTATCCGCCGATCCCACAGCCGCAGGACTTCGAACCGGAGACCCCACCGGTTCCACTGTCGCATTACCTTTGGGTTTTGCGTCGCCATCGGTGGAAGATCATCGCTTTTGCTGCAAGCTGCGTACTGGTAACGGTGGTGGTTTCTGCACGGCTGCAACCAATTTACGAATCAACCGCGACAGTAGATGTAGACCGGCAAGCTCCATCCGAAGTCGTCGGACAAGACTCAACGCGGTCCACTGCCCCAAACGATGCTGACCAGTTTCTGGCTACGCAGATCAAACTGATCCAGTCCGATGCGGTACTGCGCCCTGTTGCCGAGCAATTCCGTCTGTTGGACCGTGAAGGGCAACTGAAGCGCATGAGTCCTGAGAAGGCGCAGGAGACGGCGCGGGCGCCCGTGACGCTTAGCCGCCTTAAGGTCACCCGGCCTGCCAATACCTATTTATTGCTCATCAACTACAGGTCTCCAGATCCAAGTCTCGCCGCTGACGTAGCAAACGCGATAGCCAATTCCTATCTGGCGCACACATATGATATTCGCATCAGGTCGTCGGCCAGCTTATCAACCTTCATGGAAAAGCAACTCGATGAGCTGAAAGCAAAAATGGAGAAATCCGGCCTTGCCCTTGCGCAGTTTGAAAAGGACCTGGACGTTATCAACCCCGAGGAGAAGACAAATATTCTCTCGGCGCGATTGCTTCAGCTGAACACTGAGTACACGACCGCTCAGGCGGAGAGAGTCCAGAAGGAAGCCGCCTGGAACGCAATGAAGTCCGGTTCCCTGGAAGCGGCGCAGGTTTCTTCTCAAGGGCAAGATCTTTCGAAGCTGAACGATAACCTCAATCAGGCTCGCCAGCGCTTTGCCTTGGTCAAATCGACCTATGGGTCGACCCACCCGGAGTACCGCAAAGCCGCTTCAGAACTGGCGGAAGTAGAGAGGCAGTTCGACATTGCGCGCGGCAACATCGCCGAGAGAATCGCAGTAGACTACCGCGAGGCGTTGAATCGCGAGCAGTTACTCCAGAAAACCGTAGCTGAGACCAAGGCGGAATGGGACCGTATCAATTCTCGCTCGTTTGAATATCGGCAGTTGAAGCAAGAGGCCGAAGCTGATAAGGCTTTGTATGACGAGCTTATCCGCAAGATCCGGGAAGCAGACATCAACGCCGGCTTTCAGAACAACAACATTCGCATCGCGGACCTGGCGCGCCCGCCGTTGCGCCCGATGTTTCCCAATGTGCGGCTGAACATCCTGCTGGCCCTCCTTATTTCAACTATCTTGGCCATTGGCGCTGCATTGCTGCAAGACACCTTAGATACGACTCTTCGCGATCCAAATGAGGCTAGCCGGTTCCTCGGTACGGATGTCATTGGGACGATGCCGTTAGATCGCCTCGCAGCTCAGCTTCCGAAGAGTGCGGTGGCCATCCCGTCGGCGGCGATTGTGGCTACACCCGGACAAAATGAAAAGCGAAAGGGCTACTACCGCTCGACTTCCGATTTCGAGGAAGCTGTGCGAACGATCCGCAATACCATCCTGCTGTCCGATTTCGAAGGACGGCTGCGCTCGATTGTGCTCACGAGCGCAGCTCCCAGCGAAGGAAAGACGACGATTGCGGCACATTTGGCAATCGCCAACGCTGACCGCGGCAAGAAGACGCTTCTGGTGGACGGCGATCTCCGGCGCCCGAGCATTCACGCAAAATTCGGCTTGACACCGCGAGAGGGACTCTCCAATGTTCTGACCGGTGAGCTGGCGTGGCAGGATGTTGTGGTTCAAGTAGAGGGCAGGCCCAATCTCAGTGTTCTGGCAGCCGGACCTGGCTCTCATAGGGCCGCCGATCTGATGGGCCCGCGCCTTGCCACACTTTTGGATGAGTTCGCGAAGGAATACGATTTGGTGTTTCTCGATTCGCCCCCGCTGCTAGGATTTGCGGAGTGCCTCCAGATGGCTACCGCCGCGGACGGAGTGCTTATCGTAAGCTTGGCAGGAGAGACCAAGCGAAAAGCGGTTGCAGAAGTTATCTCCGTGCTGTCTCGTCTTCGTGCGAATATCGTAGGCGTGGTCCTTAACCAGGTAAGCCCCAACACGTCTTCGGATGGGTATTCGTATTATGGGTATTACCGATACGGGCATTACCAGAAGTCCGAGTGAGGAGTTGGGCGGCACCCGCTGTGCCTTCATCGTGTTGTGGACTGATTTTCAAATCGGAAGCGCTTTAGGTTATGACATTCAGTGCATGGACCCCGGTTCGCCAGTGGCCCTGCGGAAACCAAATACAATCGACCATCGGCAATCGTGTCAAATGGTTCTCGAATTGCGAGTGGTGGAGTGATGCTCGAGCACGGAGTTATAAAAAGAAGAACTCAATGACTGTAAAGCACTCAATGAAGCACTTGCTTGCGTCCTTAGCTTCCCAGGCCACAGCGAATACTTTCGCTCAGTCATGCCTCATAAGGAGCACGCTCATCGCCGAATACTTAATGGGCATCGGCGCTGGCAGCTGCGTGACAACAAGTGGGGAAGTATCGGTTCTCAATGCCATAAAACGATCAGAAGGTGAACTTATCGTTTTCGATGTAGGGTCAAACAAAGGCCAGTTCCTTACCATGGCACTTGAAGTTCTAAGCTGTGTGCCGCGGCACATCCACTGCTTCGAGCCAAGTAAAGTCGCGTGGGCCTCTTTGTGCGATACTGCCGCGGGCTCAGAAGGTGTCACGTTGTCCAATATCGGTCTTGGTAGGGAGGCCGGCGAGAGGGTACTCTATAGCAACGCTCCAGGATCTGGCGGAGCATCACTGAGCAAACGCAGGTTGGACCACCTAGGAATTTGGTTCTCGGAACGGGAGAACGTCTGCATTGATACCCTTGATAACTACTGCCGGAGCAATGGAATCGCGCACATCGACCTTCTGAAAATCGACGTGGAAGGCCACGAGATGGATGTATTGGATGGTGCCGCCGAGCTCTTCAGGATGAATGCAATCAGGTTTGTCACGTTCGAGTTCGGGGGGTGCGACATAGACACGCGCGCCTTTGTCCAGGATTTCTGGTACTTTTTCAGCGCTTATGGCATGCGAATGGCGAGAATCACGCCCGGTGGATTCTGGTTTGAGCTAAGCGATTACCGCGAGAGCTATGAGCAGTTTAGAACGACAAACTTCGTTGCATATTCATCACCTAGCCAACGTAATCTAAGAAGAGCGTGACATGTGGAGCGAGACTGTCATATCGACGACGCATCGCAGGCGCAGGGAGTTCATAAACGTGACCTAGAGCGCAGCTCTGTCAATGGACGGCTGTTCAGCAGTTCATAACAAGGCTATGGATCCGAAAGGATGATGATGAATGCCATATTGAGGAACTTTGTCGATTCTCAATTACCTACCGTAAGTAGACTCTATCGACAAATGCGGGACGAAAGACGAGTCGCGCAGTCGCTAGAGACGCCTTTCGGGTTTCGGCTTGCGGGGAATACTTCGATGGCATCCGGAGCGTTTGAGCGAGATGAAATCAATTTGTACAGGAAGATCCTCGCTTTATCTTCCGTCTGTGTCGATGTTGGGGCCAACGTCGGGCTGTACACATGTCTAGCCGCGGCTGCATCGAGGCAAGTAATTGCAATCGAGCCGGCCCCGAGCAACCTTGCACTGCTGTACAGGAATCTCAAATCCAATGGGTTTGATAGCGTCGAGGTCTTTCCGGTCGGGCTAGCGAGCAAGGTGGGGTTGACCGCACTTTATGGCGGAGGAACAGGCGCATCGCTTGTTCCTGGCTGGGCACACACGCCGGAAAACTGGAATATCATAGTCCCCGTTACGACCCTCGACAATCTTTTGGCCACACGATTCCAGCCGAGTCAGCTTGTGATCAAGATCGACGTGGAGGGGTTCGAGTTTGAGGTTTTGAAGGGTGCAGAGATGACACTAACTATGACACCCTCACCAATGTGGTTGGTTGAGGTCTGTTTTGATCAACACCACCCGCAAGGTATAAATCGGGACTTCCTAAATACATTCGACATATTCTATTCTCACGGCTACGAGGCAAGGTCAGCTGACCAGGACCTGAGGGACACGTCAAGAGAGGATGTGTTGCGCTGGGTTGCGAACCGCCGTGTAGATTTTGGCTCGCATAATTATCTCTTCACACGCGGCGTATCAAGCGACGCTCTGCAATAATCGGCTGTACGGCACCTGCCGGTCAACGTCACTGTTTGTCGCAGAGTCACCCGTCTACTCCCTGCGCCTCGGACAGATTCCCTCCCCGGCAATGGCCCTTTGAACGAGTATCATGCGCAGCCCTCTCGATCATCAGTCGCGCGGTCCTGAGTCCCGGCGCGCAGCATCGTTGAAATGTTAAAGCGGGAATGACATGAGTGAAGATACATATACCTCCCATCACAAACGACCGATAGTACAGTTGCGAAGTGAGATGTCAACGGGATCACAGCTTGATTGAAGATCAAGAGGCTTTGACGTCGGGGCGAGCAGAATGTTCTTCCATAAGCGCGGGTATCCAGTCTTGGTTGCCAAGACTAACTCATGCTTTAAGGAAACTCGTTGTGCTTCGCCTCGTGGGCGAAGCAGCCTGGGTGCTTACCGGCCAAATCGCAGCCGCAGCTGGCGGTATCATAGGAGTTCCGCTTCTAACACATTTCCTGCGGCCTGCCGACTACGGGCGGCTAGCTCTAGGAGGTACAGTCGCAGCGCTCGTTTTACAGGTGACCACAGGTCCGATTGCGAACGCGGTAACACGGTTCTACGCTGCCTCAGTAGAGGCGAACGCATTGTCAGATTACCTGCACGCGGCCGGACGGGTGGCTCTGATTGTAAGTACATTCGTAGTAACAGTTGGCAGTGTAGGGTTGATTGCGTTGGCGAACTCGCCTTGGCGCGGGTCGGTGGCGCTGGCGGGCTGGAGCCTGACCTTCGCAATGCTCTCCGGAATCTCTTCGTTGTTCGATGGCATCCAGAATGCGGCTCGGCAGAGGGCGATTGTGGCATGGCACCAAGGGCTTGGCGTGTGGCTCCGCTTCGGATGCGCGGTTCTTCTTGTGCGGATACTCAGAAGCGCAGAAATGGCCATGGCTGGGTACGCCGTTGCGGCTACGGCAGTCCTGCTTTCCCAGATTATGTTTTTGCGCAGGGCCATCCTGGCGTCGCCAGCCTACCGCCCAAGCTTCGATCGGCAGGCGACGCGAAAGCTGCGCAGCCAAATGTGGGTCTATGCGCGGCCGTTCAGTACCTGGGGACTCTTCACATGGGCGCAGATCGCCTCTGACAGGTGGGCGCTTGAAGCCTTCACGACGACACAAGCGGTCGGCATTTATCAGGCGCTTTATCAACTCGGTTATTATCCACTCTTAATGGCCTCTGGATTCTTAAACACGCTGGTTCAGCCCGTTCTCTATTCTCGTGCGGGCGCTGGAACCGACGTGACGCGAACGAAGGGCGCAAACGTGTTGATCAACCGACTCTTTGCAGCGAGCCTCATCCTGACGATTGCAGCCACTATTGCCGCCGGTTTGGTGTGTAAGCCCCTCTTTCATCGCTTTCTCCCTCCAGCATACGGATCTGGGGCGCCCTTGCTGCCGGTTATTACATTGGCCGCTGGAATGTTCGCTTGCGGCCAAGTTGCCAGCCTAAAACACCTACTCTCAATAAACCCACGAAGCCTGATAGCACCAAAAATCGTCACTGCATTGTTGGGCGTGTGCCTAAACTTAGAAGGCGCACGGCTATTTGGCCTTACGGGAGTAGCAACGGCAGCCCTCTGCTTCAGCACAGTCTATTGCGCTTGGGTTCTTGCAACCGCTCCGAGGCCCGGCCCTGCGACCTGACAGTAGGCTTGGGCGGAGCAGATACTTCGTGGTGTACACCAGGCGGATATCGACACTGCATGACAATCGAAACGCAAGGCGCTCAGTAACCTTGCCCAGACCTTGCTCAAACCCAAGTACAGCGTTGTCATGTTCAAGACATTTCTAAAGACTTTGGTCCATTGGCCGCTGCGGCTTCTCGGGATCAATCCGTATCGTGAAGACGGTGAAGAACGGGGGTACGCTCTACATCAGCCTCCACATCGGGGCCGAGACACGCGTCCATTTCAACGCGCACCGGGATTTTCATTCCAGAGAGACTTTCACCTGGCTCGGACATGAGATGTTGCAGCCTAAACGATTTGACTACGTCGACGACCAGGGATCCCCGCACAAGGACTACCCGTTGATGGAAACCCTCCCATTGCCGACCTTTGAATGTGGCATCCATACCTTTCGCAAGCATAGCTTGACCATGCCGCAGTTCAAAGGCCGTGCCGGCTCTCGGTTGGACTGAACTTGTAAGAGATTACGCATGCTGACTCCAATCCAAGAAGCTATTCTTGTGTCCCTTTGCCTGGGAGGAGTATGCATCTGGGTCTCCCGGATACTGAATCGTACGCTCGTTTCCGCCTGCACAGTGTTCTGGGTATCGTGGGCCGGCCTCCTTTTTGCCGCATGGTACTCCGAGTGGGCCAAGCTGATTCCCCCCATCTCTGACGGCGCGATCGGACTGGTGGAGCGGGGCGAGGCGGGCGCAGCCGTGGGATGCATTATCGGTTCGTTCTTGGCAGGACGCGCAAGCCGGAGCCCACACACGTATGACTCTGCTGTAGATCGCGGCATGGGCCAGAAGCAGCTCTTTGTTGCGATGATGATGATCGCTGCGACTGGCATGGCCTATCTTGTTGAAACGCTCATCCACATTGGATGGAGCATACAAAGCCTGCTCTTCGACGTGCGCACCAACTTTATTGCCCAGGGGCTTACGCCACTGGGTAGAGTGTCGGAATACTTCTGTGAAATGGGGATCCCACTTGCGATCATTCTTGCACGGAGAGATGTGAGCGCTGGGATTCGAATCTACCCGATCTTTCTGCTGACTCTCGCCTATGCTCCGAATGGCTTCGCGACCGCCGGCCGCGGGTACCTGGTTACACCGCTGATTTTCTACACTCTAGCCTATCTCAGTGCGACCCGTGGGCAGATAAAGCTAGCTTCGGTCATGCGAAAGATTCGCACGCCGAGGCGCAAGGTGGGTTGGAGAATTGCCATGGCTCTGGTAGTCTTCGCCGCTGCGTTTACCGCTATCGGCGAGTTGCGATGGGGAGCCACATCCACTCGGCCATTTTACAGTCGCGCCTTTGACATGGTCATGGCGTATCCGGCATCTTCTATAACGAGCATCTACCCGTGGTCGAATGCTTACGCTGACACACAGGCCCATGGACGCCTGATCGTGGAGTGGCCCGCGGTTCAACTGGAACGCCTGGGCATTCTCTCTACGGATACGCGCAAGGACGAGGATACAGCTCACAGAGATGTATTTGTCATGAACAGTTCGGCGAGCAACAGCCCGCCAACGATCATAGCCTTTCTGGTCGGTGATTTTGGGTTCGACCTCATGCCTGTCTACTTTGGAGTGCTGATGGCTATTTCACAATTCGTCACGGTTCGTCTCGACCTCAGAGGGTTCTTCGCACACTGCGTGGTGGCCATGACACTCAACGCTGTTTTCCTTTCAATTGGGTCCAATATGTTCTTTCCGTCTTCTCACTGCCTGGGGCTGATGTGGGCGGCGCTCTTTATGTTATTCACCAGAAGAATGCCACAGCACAGGCGTGAAAGACTTCCATTTCGTTCTTCGCGCCCTGTCCGGGCATGACAGCTCATGCTATCTCATGATTAATGCTGTACGTCACTGGTGTCCGGTTAGATGTCGAATAGATTCAGTTGTTTAGAGGAAGTTGTCTGGTCTGTTCCGTGGAGATTTGGCTGAAGGGCGCATGAAATATCGGTCTTCTCGAAGATCGATACCGACAGA
>Ga0255355_1000886_pt1 | contig 15391 bp, 12 predicted proteins | sample HBST75metaG_FD_189943 | JGI IMG/M metagenome (GOLD analysis project Ga0255355, IMG submission 189943) | Peat soil microbial communities from Stordalen Mire, Sweden - H.B.S.T75 | ecosystem: Environmental > Terrestrial > Soil > Wetlands > Peat | place: Sweden: Norrbotten County, Stordalen Mire...
CTTCCGGCATTTCTTCAATGGAAGCTTCGTCTATGAACTTCCCTTTGGAAAAGGTATGCGATACGGGATTAGAAATGGGTTGTTGAACTCAGTTGCCGGCGGATGGGAGATATCCTCCCTTTTCCAACTCCACTCGGGCATGGCTTTTACGCCCTATGTTGGCACTCCGAACAATTCCGGCTCACTGGCTGGATCTTGGCGTCCGAACCGCCTCGCCAAAGGAACCGTTGCTAACCCAACGATCAATGAATGGTTCGACCCAAGCGCGTTTGAGGTGCCAGCAGCGAATACCTTTGGCAATTCCGGCCGGAATATCTTGTATGGCCCGCGCTGGGATAACGTAAATGGAGCATTGCTCAAGAATTTCTCCATCCAACGCCTTGGTGAGAAATCGAAGCTGCAACTCAAGGCGGAAGCCTCGAATCTGTTCAATCACCCCAACTTCGGATTTCCAAACGCGGCGATTGGGACAGGCAGCGCTGTCGGCACAATTTCCAGCTCTGCTGCGGCCCGCACCATGCAGTTCGGAGCCAGCCTGACGTTTTAGCTGGCTTTTTCACGATCACCTTCCCATGGGCCCCCGCAGCTCATCACTGAGCCTGCGCCGGGCCCACCCTGAAGCCAGAAGGCAATAGCTTTCACGGCACAAGTTATTAACTGCAACTAACCATAGGATGAGCGATGAATCGTTTGTTGGCTCTATCTGTGTTCGCATTCTCATTCCTTGAGCATGGCTTTGCTCAGCAGTTTCCTCACCCGCAGCCCGTGGCGCCTCGCGATTTTGCCATTATGGCGTGGGACAACGCACCTTCCGACCCGACACTTTTGCAGGAGATGAAGGATGCGGGAATGAATATCGCCGGGTTCTGCAAAGCAAAAGATCTCGAGCGTATTCAAGCGGCCGGCCTCACATGCTTTCTTGAGGACCCTCGACTGAGCGGCTATGACTGGGACAAACTACCCACCGAGGAGCAGATTCGGAAGGATGTCGCGGAACTGGCTGATAAGTTCAAGGATAATCCTACCGTACTTGGATTTTTTCTGACCGATGAACCCAAGACGCCTCAGATACCCGCCATTGGCCGCGTAATTGCATTACTGCGAGAAGCGATGCCCAGTAAGCTTCCTTATGTAAACCTCTTCCCTTATCGCAGGGGCAATATGGGATGGTACACAAACTACGAGGATTATTCCAAGTCACTCGTCGATTCCGTTCGTCAGCCATTTCTGAGTTTCGATAACTATTCATTGTCTTACGGGGGGATGGGGGACGAATTCTATACGAACCTTGAAATCGTGCGCAAAACAGGATTGGAAAGTAAAACTCCGTTCTGGAGTTGCATTCAGGCCGTCGCACACTTCGGCTATCTCGTGCCTTCAGATGCCACCCTGCATCTTCAGGTATACAGCACGCTGGCCTACGGCGGACGAGGCATCGAGTACTTCACGTACTTTACGCCCGAAAGGGGAAATTACCGGATGGGAGCGATCGATCAGTTCGGTAACAAAACCTCGACGTGGGACGATCTGCGCCGTATCAACAATGAGATCCGCGCGCTTGCGCCAACGCTTGCCAAGCTGCACAGCACCGGCGTCTACCATTATCCCGATGTGCCTGAACAAGGCAGGCCTCTTTCGGAGAGCCGGCTGGTCCGATGGGTCGGCATGGTGAAGGACGAAGACGGCTATGTGCCGCCTTCCGTCGCTGCCCGCTTTCTGATCGGTGAATTCGAAGACGAAAAGGGAGGGGCGTACCTCATGCTTGTGAATAAAGATTTGACGTATTCCTTCCGCTTTGATACTGAGTTCGCGCAGGAAGTACATCGCATTCTGCGTATCAATCCATACTCGGGCCAGGAGGAGCCGTTCAGCGGTGAGCAAAATTGGATTGCGCCAGGCAGCGGGGTTCTATTACGGCTTGAATAGCACCCGGTGAGGATTCGTTCAACAAACGGTCAAGAGCGCGTTGACCTATGCTGGCACTGTTCACATCCTGGATGCGAGCGTGCGAATAGAGGCAGGAACAGGGTCAAGTTGAAGTTGATCTTGCGATCACTACCCAACATCTGCAAAAGAGAATGCTTTCCCGGGTACGGATTAGTAATCCTCTGTGGATTCCACCTCCGGCAGTATGTCGTTGTCGCGCGCAACCCACACGTAGAGAGTGGGCAGCAGGAAGACGCCAATAATCAGGTTGGCCAACAGGCCACCGACGATGACGATGGCGAAGGGCCGCTGCGAATCGGATCCGATGGCGTGCGAGGTCGCGGCGGGCAGCAGGCCGAGCGTGGCCACCAGCATCGTCATCATGATGGGACGCAAGCGCAGTACCGCGCCCTCGACAGCCGCCTCGATGATGTGCTCACGGCTCGACTTCTCCGTGGGCTTGCGGCGTACGCGCAACTGGTTGATGAACTCGATCATGATGACACCGATCTCCACCGAGACACCGAAAAGCGCCAGGAAGCCAACCGCAGACGATACCGAAAAGTTTGTACGCGTAAGGAACAAGGCAAGCGGACCACCGACAGAGGCCATGACGACGCTGACCAGGATGAGCAATGCCCATTTGTACGAGTGGAACATGGTGTAGAGAATGAGGAAGATGGCCAGCACGGTAATCGGAACGACGATCATCATGCGCCGGTTGGCGCGTTGCTGACTGGCATATTCGCCGGCCCATTCCAGGTGATATCCGGCTGGCAGCGCCACGGTTTTATTGACCTTGCGAATGGCCTCTTCGACCGTCGAGCCGAGATCGCGTCCGCGCACGGAGTACTTGATGGCGATGTATCTCTGACCACCCTCGCGGTTGATCTGCTCGGCGCCGTCGTCGGCGGAGACTTTGGTCAATTGCGTGAGGGCAACTCGCTCGCCCGAAGGTGCGATCAGGCGCACGTTCTCGATAGCCTCGCGCGTATCCCGGTACTGCCGCTGATAGCGCAGGGTTACGTCATAGCGGGCCTCACCCCGCTGTACCTGAGTGATGGCGTTGGCCCCAACTGCGGTCTGCATGGCGTCCTGAATGTCGGCGACGTTGATCCCCCAGCGGGCGGCGGCGGCGCGGTCCACGGTGTAGTTCAGGTTGGGCTGGCCAACGATGCGGAAAATTCCTAAATCCTCGATGCCCTGGATACCGGCCATCTGCGCCTGAATTGCGTCTGCTTTCTTCTCCAATGTGCGCAGGTCGTCGCCGAAGAGCTTGACGGCCAGCTCTCCCTTGACGCCGCTTACGGCCTCTTCCATGTTGTCGGAAATGGGCTGCGAGTAGTTCCAGATGACACCGGGAAACTTCGATAGTTCCTTGTCAATGGCGGCGATCAGCGCTTCCTTGTCCTGATGAAAGACTGGGCGCCATTGCTCCTTGGGCTTGAGATCAACGAAATACTCGGTGTTGAAGAAGCCGGCGGTATCGGTGCCGTCATCGGGGCGGCCGGTCTGGCTGACGACTTGGGTGACCTCGGGAAACGATGCCATGACCAGACGCGCCTGGTTGGTGAAGCTGATCGAGGAGGTGGGGCCTTCGCTGGGGGGCAGCGTGCCCCGTACCCATATGGCGCCTTCGTCGAGATGGGGCAGGAACTCTGAGCCGACAGGGCCACCGAAGGAGAGATAGAGAGCGATGGCGAAAAGTGCGGCGGAGATTCCCACGGTCCATTTGCGATGGAGAATGGCCGCGCGCACCGCTGTGCGATAGTGCCCGGTGAGCCATTCCATGAGGGGATTCCTCCACTCCTTGGCGCCCGAGCGAAAGACAAAGCTGCCCATTACCGGAGCGACAAGCATGGCGAAGAAGAGCGCCCCTAGCAGCGCGAAGCAGACCGTCCAGGCCATCGGCTTGAACAGACGGCCCTCGACGGCCTGCAGGGTGAAGATGGGCAGATAGGAGGCGATGATGATGCCGCGTGCAAAGAAAACCGGCCTTTGCACCTCGTGGGCAGCCGCTCTGATCTTTTCAGACGACATCTGCATATCGTCTTTGTCGTTGAGGCGCCGGACAATGTTCTCGATCATCACCACAGAGCCATCGACGAGCATGCCGAAGTCCAGCGCGCCAAGCGAAAGCAGGTTGGCGGGAATGTGGTTGAAATCGAGACAGATGGCCGCAAACATCAGCGAGAAAGGAATCGTAAGCGCAACGATGATGGCGCCGCGCACATTGCCGAGGAAGAGGAAGAGAACGATGGAGACCAGAAGCATCCCCGCTGTCAGATTGTTCTCTACGGTCTTCACCGTGAATTTAACCAGGTCCGAGCGGTCGAGAAAGGGAACGATCTTCACGCCCTTGGGCAGGATGCCGGGGTGGTCTTTGTCTCCGTTGAGCTTATCGACTTCCTTGTGAATGCCGTCAAGGACGGGATCGGAATCGTCGCCTTTTTGCAGCAGGACGATGCCCTCGACGGTGTCGGGATTGTCGACGATCTTGCCATCGACGCGGTGAATGGCCTTGCCGATCTGGCCGAGGCGAATCTTCGGCCCCTGACTGACAGTGGCAATATCCTTGATCTGGATGGCCGCGCCATTCGCGGATTTGACGACGGTGTTCTCGATGTCCTGCACGCTGGTGAAGAGGCCCATCGACTGCACGTTGATCTGCTGCGCGCCCTGCTCGATGAAGCTGCCTCCGCCGTTGGTATTATTGGCGGAGACTTGCTGCTCGACCTGACCGATGCTCAATCCGTAGGAGACCAGTTTCTCCGGATCGAGCTTGATTTGATACTCCTTGGTGGGTCCGCCGAAGCTGGAGACATCAACCACGCCGGGGACGCTCTTGAAGGATTTCTCCAGCGTCCAGTCTTCGAGCGATTTCTTCTCCATCACGTCGTAGGCGGGGTTGGTGCTCTCCAGTGTGTACCAATAGATCTGGCCGACAGGGCTCCAGTCAGTGCCCATCTGCGGAACCAGATTGGCGGGCAGGTTGACCTGGCCCAGCCGCTCCATCACGTGCTCACGGTTGAGATCGCTGGTTGAGTTGTCATCGAAGATGAGCGTCAAGCTGGAGAGACCGGCCAGCGTGGTGGAGCGCAGATGCGCCAGATGGGGAATGCCGGCCATTTGAATTTCGACCGGCACGGTGACCTGGCGCTCGATCTCTTCGGCTGAGCGGCCCGGCCATTGGGTGATGATCTGCACATAGTTGTCGGCCACGTCGGGATAGGCCTCGACGGGCAGGCTGCGGAAGCTGAGAACGCCCCAGATGGTGAGTAGCACGACCCCGCCGAGCACCATCCAGCGGTTCTTGAGCGCGAAATCGACGAGTGCGCGAATCATCTTATTGATTCCCCGCTGTTTCCAAGAGCAAAGCGTTGCCGATCACCTGCTGGCCGGGCTGAATGCCAGAAAGAATCTCCTGCCGGCTGCCGTCAAGCATCTTGCCGGCGCGGACTTCTGTGCGCTTGAATTGATTTCCGCCTGCGGGCACGAAGACCCAATCGCGGTCGTGCAGATGGAGAACAGCCTCGCCGGAAACTACGGCGTGCGTCTCTTTGCTCTTGCTGGTGAAGGTCGCGGTAGCAAACATACCGAGCCGGAGAAAGCCGGGATTGCGAACTTCGATGCGCACCTTGGCAGTACGCAACGAGGGATCGAGGATGGGACCGATGTCGCTAATGCGGCCGGTGAGCGGGCGGTCTGGGAAGGCGTTGAATTTGATCTTTGCTTCCTGGCCCAGTTGTAGCTTGGGAATGTCGTTCTCGTAAACGTCGCAGACAATCCAGACAGTGGAGAGATCGGCAATGGTAAAGGTCGTTGCAGAACCGGAGAGGCTTACGCCCGCGGCGGCCGCGTTGGTCACATTCTGGGCCACGATGACGCCGGAGATCGGCGCATAGACATTGACCACGCTGCTGGGATGGCTCTTGTTTACGCCGAGCGTCGTGAGCTGCTCTTCGGCAGCGGTGAGATCCGCCTTGGCATTCTTGGCCGTGTCTTCCGCCTGTTCCAGTTGCGCCTGCGAAATGGCTCCATGCTTCAATAAATCATCGGCGCGAACGAATGCCTTGTGGGCGAGTTGCTCGTCGTTGGCAGCCTTGAGATAGGCATTGAAAGCGTTGGTAATATCCGGGCTTTGCACCTTCAACAGCAGTTGGCCTTTCTTGACGTTGTCGTCGAGGCGGCCCTTGATGTCCACCACGCGGCCGTTGGCCAGTGAGATGACCGGCACTTCGCGACTGATGTCGGGAAAGACAGAGCCGGTCGCCGTCAGTTCAGATGCGGACTCGATCTGGGTGGCCGTAATCAAGGGGAACTTGGCTACATCCTTGGCGTCAATGGTGATCAGATTCATGTCGGCCACCGGAATGACCTGGGCCGCGGGAGGCGCACCACTGCCAGTCTCCCTGGCTTTGCAACCGGCGAGCGCAAGGAGGAACAAAGACGTTGTCATGGCAACCGTCAGAGAAGCCATCCGGCTGTATTTCATGAAGGAAGAAAGAATCATTGAATCACCTCGCGTCCCACGGCAAGATTCAGTTGTCCGGCAGCGGTCATATAGGAACCGATCAGTTGCAGATAGGCCAGTTCGACGGTCCTGTAGTCGCTCTGCGCGTTAAGAAAGTCCATCAGCGAAGCGCCGCCGTGCTCATAGGAGTAAGTCACGGTGTTCCGGACGCGCAGCGCCTGGTCCTTGTACTGCGCCTTGTAGGGCTTGAGCAGTGCGATGCTGCTTTCCACCTGCGTGTAGGCCGAGTCCACGTCACTGAAGACCTGCGCGCGAGCAGCCTCGGTCAATTGCTGGTTGCGGCCAATATCGATCTGCGTGCGCTGCTTCTCGCCCTGATTGCGGTCGAAGATGCGCAGCGGAACCATCACGCTGAGTCCCAGCGACTGCTGGTCGTTGGGATTGTTGAAGGACGGGTTCCACGTGTACCACGCGCTGAAAGTCGGGTCGGTGGAACCGTTGGCGATAGCCAGCTTGTGGTTAGTCTGCGCTTGCCGAATAGACTCGAGAGCGGCGCGCAGGTCGGGCCGGTCGTCGAGAGCGATCTGGCGGAACTCTTCAAGCGGTTTCAGGTCACCGGCAAAGTCGAAGACGCCCGTCACATCGAACTGCTCGACCGGGGTGCGGTCGTTGAGCAGTTGGAGAAGCTGAATCTTGGCTGTGCGCAGATTGACGATGGCCGTCTGAATCTCCATCTCATATTGCACGCGCAGCAGTTCGATGCGGTCCAAGTCGATTTGGGCAAGATCGCCGGCCTTGAAGCGGCTGCGGCTGATCTCGATGATCTTGTCGTAGTAGGCCAGATCGGCCCTGGCCAGATCGAGCACCGCCTTGGCTTCCAGCGTCTGGACAAACTGCGAACGCAACTCGAAAAGCAGGTTGCGTTCGAGATCCTCGTGCTCGGAGGCGGAAATTTTCGTGCCTTCCTTGGCGCTTTCCAGTCGCAACGCGCGTTTGCGGTCACGCTCGTGCAAATAACTGAGAGTCCCTTGAACTTGGTTGCCTGAGAGCGGCTGCCAGACCCCATTGTGGCGGGCGATTTGCGTCCCGTCCGTTGCCGCGGTGAATTGTGGATTGGGGCGCAGAAAAGCTGTTATTTCTGCCGCCTTCATCTCGTCCACACCGAGAGCATCGGCCTTGAGAGCGGGGTTGGAGGCCTCGAATTTTGCCTTGACCTGTTCCCAGGTCAGGCTTTGCTGCGCCGCAAGCAACGCCGGCGCCACAAAAAATAGCGTCGCCGCTGCCGGAATCGACAGGAAGAAGAAGATTCGCTTCATACACAACCTTTGCGCCGTGGCTTGCCCGGCGGTAACGGAAGGTAAAGATGCTCAATGATTTATACGATGGAAGCGAAAGGTCAGACAGTCGGCGGCGGACGGTTCTGAATCGAGGTCAATGCAGGATTGTTCACTGTAGGAATGGGAAGAATGGAAGGCACGGCAAGGCGCCGATAGCCGAAAGGCCGACCTGAAAAAATAGCTGGAGGCAGCACGGCGACTACGGGAAAGAGGGCGTGCTGGCTGCCTGCCGTGTGACCCCGGCGTACATAGGTCTCGACATCCGCCGGGTTTTGCGCCGCTTGCAAGTCGTCGGTCACTGAAATGACCGGGAACAGAATCAGAAGGAACGTGACTATAGTGACAACCTGCATCGGCCGGCTTGCGCCCTGACGCGGAGCATGGCGTATCCACAGCCGTACAAGGACGACTGCCAGCAATGCCCAAACGAGATTGAGAATTGTTTCCATTCCTAGCACTAATTCTACATGGCCGATTAGGTCTCCAAGGAGCATCTTTCCCGAGTGAAGGCAATCAGAAGTTGTGTCAGTTGGCGATAACAGTTCAAGGCATTCATCGACAGCACTTTACACGGCGACAACTGGATTGGTTTTTTGAAACGCCCTGGGGCAGGGAGTCTCGCGAAGCAGTGGAGCACCACATGGAAGAGGGCTTGTCGCCGCACGACGCCACGGTGAAAGCCGTGGAGGAAGTCTCCGGCCCGGTCATCGCCATCGCTCTGATCCTGGCAGCCGTCTTCATTCCAACGGCCTTTGTTCCCGGCATCACGGGCAGGTTGTATCAGCAGTTTGCGGTCACCATCGCGGTCTCCGTGCTCTTCTCCGCATTCAACGCTCTTACGCTGAGTCCAGCGCTGTGCGTCCTTCTTTGAATGGTTCAACAGAACCTTTGCCCATGCACAGAATGGCTACGTCAAGTACTCCGGCTGGATGATCCGCAAGAGCGCATTCAGCATACTCTTCCTTGCCCTGATGACTGCGGCGGCGTTTCTCCTCGGGCGAATCCGGGGCCGATTGCGCGCGGCCTGAAGCTGACCGAACAGCCGTTTCTTCCCTCCATTCCGGCTGGACTTCCGTCCGAGTTGATCGAGCGGCGTCCGGATATTCGTCAGGCGGAAGAACAGTTGATTGCGGCCAATGCACGCATCGGCATGGCGAAAGCTGCGTATTTTCCGTCGATTTCGCTGACCGGCGCCGTCGGCTATCAAAGCACCGCGCTCACCAGCCTGTTCAGCGGTCCTGCCTGCTTGTGGAATATGGGCATCTCGGCAGCACAGCCTATCTTCAAAGGCGGCCGGATTCGTAACAATGTGCGTTTGACAGAATCGCAGCAACGCCAGGCATTGCTGGTCTATCGGCAAACAACGCAAGGCGCATTCCGTGATGTTTCCGATTCTCTAATCGCATACCGGAAATCGCGTGAAGCGCGTGAACAGCAACAGCTCCTCACAGAGGCGGCGAAGGATGCGGCCCGGCTTTCGCATCTTCGCTATGAGGCGGGCGCTACCTCCTATCTGGAGGTTCTAACCAATGAGACAAACTACTACAACGCCGAGTTGAACCTGTCTCAGGCGCGTTTCAGCGAAGTACTCACACTGGTCCAAATCTACAATGCGTTGGGAGGTGGGTGGCAATGACCGACCTTGGCAATCGGCAACTTACGGGCCATTCACCGCCTCGGGCCAGCCAGCCGGGCCGGGCCGCATCACTATGATGGAAAGAGCGCCCGCTCCCGATGTCAACCAGCGACAACCCAACCCGCGCCCTGCCCACGCTGCACGAGTTCTTCGCGCCCGGCGGCATTCTGGCGCGCTCCGCGCTGCCCTACGAGTACCGCCCCGGCCAACTTCAGATGGCCAAGGCCGTCGAGCGCGCGCTGGAAGAGCATCGACACCTGATTGTCGAAGCCGGCACCGGAACCGGGAAAACTCTCGCCTACCTGCTGCCCGCCCTGCGCACCGGCCAGCGCGTCATCGTCTCCACCGGCACCAAGGCTCTCCAGGACCAGCTCTACTTCCGCGACGTTCCCTTCCTCGAAACCCTGGTCGGCGAGTTGCGCGTCTGCTACATGAAGGGCCGCGCCAACTACCTGTGCCGCCACAAACTGGTCGCCTTGCGCAATGAGCCCATCCTGTCCGGCCTGGAAGAGATCGATCAGTACCGCCAAATCGCCGAGTGGGAGCAAACCACCGAAACCGGCGATCGCTCCGAGATTGCCGGTCTTCCCGAGTCGAGCGCCCTTTGGCAAAAGCTAGATGCGCGCACCGAAGCCTGCCTGGGCTCAACCTGCCCCGACTACCATCGCTGCTTCATCACCGAGATGCGGCGCAAGGCCCTCGAATCTGACATCATCATCGTCAACCACCACCTGTTTTTCGCCGACCTCTCGGTCAAGCGTGAGGCCGAGGGCGCGCCCGATGCCGGAATTCTTCCCGAAGCAGCCGCCGTGGTCTTCGACGAGGCGCACGAACTGGAAGACGTCGCTTCAAGTTACTTCGGACTTTCGGTCAGCAATATTCGCTTTGAAGAGCTGGCCCGCGACACCGATGCTCTGCTGCGCGGCAAGCAAGGCGCGGATAACATTCCCGCCCAAACCCAGCAACTCCGCGACCGCGCCCGGATGTTCTTTGCCGGGCTGCCCATGAACGGCGACGGTCGCCAGCCCTTCACCAACCGCGAGGAGTTTCTGGAAAGCTCCGGCGATCTTTATATGGCCGTTCGCACCACGCTCCAGCGCCTTGAATTAGAGATGGAGGGCTTGAAAGCCGTTGAAGAAGCGCCGGGACTGAAGAAGCGCGTCACACGCCTTCGCTCGGAATTTGAATTTCTGCTCGAATCGAACGCCAGCAACATGGTCTATTGGATGGAGCGCCGTATCTCCCTGGCCTCAGCATCGCTCCATCGGTCCGCAGGACGCAGCGCGTCGCGCACCACCTTTCTGCAGGCCACGCCCATCGATGTCTCCGAGCTTTTATCTGAGTTAGTCTTCGAGCAGATTCCAACTGTCATACTTACTTCGGCCACGCTCACCGTGCAGGGCGGCTTTGAACACATTCGCAAGCGCCTGGGCCTGAGCGAGGCGCGCGAGTTAGTGGTGCCCTCTCATTTCAAGTATGGCGAACAAGCGCTGCTCTATCTGCCGCCGGAGATGCCCGACCCGCGCGATCCGGAATTTCCCGAGGCCGCCGCACGCTGCATCCAGCGCGTGCTCGAAATCACTCGCGGCCGCGCCTTCTGCCTGTTCACCAGTTACGCTCAGATGCGCGACCTCTACGAGCGCCTGCTGCCGGTGCTGGACTTTCCCATCCTGCTGCACGGTACGGCGCCCCGCAAAACCCTGTTGGAGCAGTTTCGCAAGACGCCCAACGCGGTCCTCTTCGGCACTTCGAGCTTCTGGCAGGGAGTGGACGTGCAAGGCGAAGCCTTGAGCTGCGTGATCATTGACCGCCTGCCCTTCTCCGTGCCCAGCGATCCGGTGGTTTCAGCGCGGATGAAAGCCATCGAAGAGGCCGGCGGCAAACCCTTCTTCGACTACCAGGTTCCCACGGCGGTGCTCACTCTCAAACAGGGCTTCGGCCGCCTGATCCGCTCACTGGAAGACCGCGGCGTGCTGGTTCTGCTGGACCCCCGCATCCGGAGACAACGCTACGGACAGACCTTTCTTGCCAGCTTGCCGCCCTACCGCGTAACGCAGACGATCACGGACGTGGATGAGTTCTTTTCAGAAAAATGAGGGCCAATTTTGTTGCGCGATGGCTCAAGTATCGATCCTGTCTCCTTCGCTCATGAGCCGGATTGAAGATCTTGGTTTCCCGTGTCCAGAAGTCGGGGCCGACGGTCTCCAGCAAGAGTAGAATTCAGAGCCAGTGGCCATCCTACGTTTAAGGCAAACTGTAATGGAGATTCCCGATTTTCAAACCTTGATGCTGCCAGTTCTACAACTTACTGATGAGAAAGAATGGCGCATTTCGGACGCAGTAGAACGCTTGGCTGACGACTTCAGCCTTTCGCAGGAAGAACGCACGGCTCTACTCCCATCTGGCCGCCAAACAACATTCGCGAATCGGGTAGGGTGGGCAAAATCGTACCTTGTCAAAGCCGGTTTGCTCAAAGCAACCAAGAGAGCACATTTTTGCATTACAGAACAAGGTAGAGGCGTTCTGGCCAATCCACCTGAACGGATTACGATCCAGTACCTCAACCAATTCCCGGAATTTCAGGAGTTTCGGAAGCCGAACGAGGCTGCAAGTGAAGCGGTCGATGCGCAGTCCACCGATCTATCCCAGGAATCATCTCTGACGCCGGACGAAACCATGCGTCATGCCCACTCGCTTCTTGAGCAGGAACTCGCCGATGAATTGCTAGCCAAGATTCGCTCGGGCACTCCGGCGTTCTTCGAAAATCTGGTCGTCCGTCTATTGTTCGCGATGGGATACGGAGGGTCCGTAACGGAAATCAATAAGGCATTGGTAGGTGGAACGGGAGACGGTGGCGTAGATGGGGTCATCGATCAAGACATTTTGGGATTGGACCGGATCTACGTTCAGGCAAAAAGATACGCCGACGGAAACACCATCGGAGCAAGCGCAATTCGAGATTTCTTCGGGAGCCTTGACCGGTTCAAAGCGACCAAGGGACTCTTCGTCACGGCATCAACCTATACTGCTTCCGCCCGCGATACAGCAGGAATGTTGAGCAAACGAATTGTTTTATTGGATGGAAGCCAGCTAACCCGTCTTATGATTCGCCATAATATTGGATGCCGTGTTGAAGAGACCCTGGATATCAAGAAAATTGATGAGGAATTTTTTGAGTAGTTAAGGACCGTTCAAAAAGCCGAGCCGATGGAAATCACACCACAAGACGCCCTCCTGGTCATTGATGTACAAAACGATTTTTGTCCCGGCGGCGCGCTGGCCGTTGCTGATGGGGACGCCGTGATCGAAGTTATCCATCGGGTTGCGCTGAAGTTCGAGCACATTGTTCTCACACAGGACTGGCATCCCGCCGGACACTCTTCCTTCGCCTGCGCTCATGCCGGGAAACAGCCGTTCGAGCAAGTCGAGTTGAGTTATGGAACGCAGACGCTCTGGCCCGATCACTGCGTCCAGGGCTCCAGGGGCGCGGAGTTCCATCCGGCGCTCCATCTGATTCAGGCAGAGCTGATTCTGCGCAAGGGCTTCCGGCCGCAGATCGATTCCTACTCGGCGTTCTTTGAGAACGACCACGTCACACCCACCGGGCTCGGCGGTTACCTGCGTGAACGCAACCTGAGCCGCGTCTTCCTGGCTGGACTTGCCTATGACTTTTGCGTTGGCTACTCGGCGCTGGATGCGCGGCGGCTGGGAGTACAGGCCGCTGTGATTCGCGACGCCTGTCGCGCCATCGACCTGAACGGCTCGGCGGCAAAAATGGAAGCCGAAATGACCCAGGCTGGCGTGACGCTGACAAACTCGGCTGAACTGCTGGCCTGAAACCGCGCGCCGCGTAAAATTGGAGCAGGCCGGCGATTGTTCTCCGCTGCCTTGCTTATGTCCCGCAACTTCTACATCCTGGCTGCCACGCTGATCCTCTTCGCGCTGCTCTCGGCGGGGATGGCGCTGCTGCCCTCGAGCTTTCAGCCTGGCCTGCCGGCCAACGGGTCGCTGTGGCGGACGGCGGCGTTGATTCTGCTGCTGGCAGGGCTGGCCGCGGCGCTGGTGGGCGTGCTGAGCCATCTTTTCGAGCAGGTGGACCGGCGCAGCGAAGAGGCGCGGCGCAAGCGGCACGGCGGACAGAACCGCTAGAATCCAACGGCAGACCCTAAAATAGAAGCAGGGGCTTATCCCCGCAAAGAATCGAGCAGACACCAATGTATGAAGTCACCGTGGAGGCCGGTTTCTCCTCCGGCCACTACCTGCGCAACTACAAGGGCAAGTGCGAGAATCCGCACGGCCACAACTACAAAGTTCGCCTGACCCTGGCCGGAGCGGAGCTGGACCCCGCCGGCCTACTGCTGGACTTCAAGCTGCTCAAGCAGGTGCTGCGCCCGGTGATCGACCGCATCGACCACCGGATGCTGAACGACCTGGAGCCGTTCACCGTGCTGAACCCCTCGGCCGAGAATATTGCCAAATATTTCTACGACCAGACCAACCAGCAGCTCGCCGCCCTGACCCAAGGCCGTGTGCGGGTGAAGGACGCAACCATCTGGGAGACGGACACCTGCACGGCTACTTACTACGAGTAGGCTAAGCGGGAGCAGCTTCCCCGCTGCCGCTTAGTTCATCTGGCTGGACTTCGACTTGAGGTATTTGTCGAAGGGAATTTCAAAATAAAATAGCTCTTTGCCGTCAGCGTCGCGCAAACGACGCAGGTGCAGTTTGGCGCCCTGGAGCGGATGGTCGAGCCCGGAGACGTCGTAGAAGAGGAAACCGGCGCGGGTGGTGTGCGGCTCGACCACCACGGCCCGGTACTCGAAGGTGTTGAAGTCCTGCTCGATCTCCTTGTTGCTGGCCCTGGGCTTGAGCTTGATGCCGGGCAGCGGGACGGGCAGTGGAATCTTGCCGCCCTCACGCTCCTTGCGGGTCATCAACCGCTCCACATCCTGCGGCTCGGCGGCCTGAATGGTGTCACCAGCGGCGGTGAGAAAGAGAATCCGCGCTTCGACCAAGCTGATTGGCCGGTTGCCGTTGTTGGTGACGATGAGCCGAATGGGCAGGACGCCGTGGCTGAGATAATCGACGCGGAAGATGGCCTGCTTCTCGCGCGTGTCGTAGGGTTCGGCGGCGATGACCACCTTCTCGTCCTCATGCGCCTCGACCGCGGCAAACGACGTGGCAGGCTGCACGGGAGGCGGTGTACGATTGCTAGCCAGGAGCGGCAGCGCCAACCAAAACAGGGTTGGCGGAATGGCTCGCAGAGTCCTCATCGTGCTCGACTGTATCATTATCATTTGATTATTGAACCCGGAAGTGGAAACTGGGAAATTCCATACCGCGCATGATTCTGCTTTTTTACAATCTGGCTTTGCTGGCGTTGCTGATTGCGGGCGCGCCCTGGTGGCTTTTCCGCATGGCCACCACGCAAAAGTACCGCGAGGGACTGCTGGAACGGCTGGGATTCGTTCCGGTCCGCCTCCGCAAGCCGCAGGTTGAAGAGGGCCACGAGCGCCCGGTTATCTGGGTTCATGCTGTTTCAGTGGGCGAAGTGCTGGCCGTCAGCCGCCTGGTGAAGACGCTGGACGCCGCACTGCCTGATTATTTTATTGTCGTCTCCACCACCACGCGCACCGGCCAGGCGCTGGCCCGCGAACGCTTTGGCGCGAACCGGGTTTTCTATTGCCCACTGGACCTGCCCTGGACGGTGCGGGCGTATCTGAACGCACTCAAGCCGCGGCTGCTGGTGCTGGCCGAGACCGAGTTCTGGCCCAACCTGCTGAGCGGCTGTTCTCGCCGCAAAATCCCCGTCGCCGTGGTGAATGCCCGCATCAGTGACCGTTCCTGGCCGCACTACAGGCGGCTGCGCGGGTTATGGCGGCCTTTTCTTCAGCCGCTAAACCGCGTTCTGGCGCAGAGCCAGACGGACGCCGACCGGTTCAAAGCCATTGGCTGCTGCCCGCAGGCTGTGACCGTCGCCGGCAACCTCAAATTCGACGTGCGCGCAGCCGCCTGTAG
>Ga0255355_1000894_pt1 | contig 15301 bp, 14 predicted proteins | sample HBST75metaG_FD_189943 | JGI IMG/M metagenome (GOLD analysis project Ga0255355, IMG submission 189943) | Peat soil microbial communities from Stordalen Mire, Sweden - H.B.S.T75 | ecosystem: Environmental > Terrestrial > Soil > Wetlands > Peat | place: Sweden: Norrbotten County, Stordalen Mire...
GGCACGCACCAAAGAAGCTCTCGACCAAGCTATTTCGGAACTACTGCCTGAGATCACACCAGAAAACGCCGTCGCATGGTTCAGACTCGGACAGGGTACATCACACTAACTGTGAAAATGCTCTAGCGCCATGCAGGAAAAGTAACCTTGCTTTTTGCGCCTTATTGGTGTGGATGATGCCGGCATCCCGGTTCCGGCGAAATCGGGTCCAGCGCAAATAGGCTCAAGCGTTTGGCGGCGTCGCCATCGAGCGGCAGGTTGGCCTGGACAATTCCATCGCGCACGATGATCGCAGCCGGAAAGCCATCCGCGTAAAACTGCTGAAGCACCGTGTCGGGCACCACCAGGATGGAAATCTTCGCGGGCAGGGTCTTTGCGGTCGAGCGTAGAGAATCGAGAAGTTCCTTGCTCGCTTCATCGGCTAGGCCGGTGTTGGCGGTCCAACTGGTGAGCAGGTAGATCTTCTGTCGTGGCGCGGTTCTGTGGAAATCCTGGACGATGGACAGCACGCCCGGCGTCCACAACGCAAACGGAACCAGCAGAGCCGTGCCGCGCGCCAAAACGATCCCGGCGGGCCGTAGCGGACCGGCAGAGTTGACGAGTTTGCCGGAGATGGTCTCAATCGGCGTGGGCTTGCCGGTCATTTCCGAGCGGGCAAGGGCGGACTGCATGGCGGCCAGTTCCGCCGTCTTTTGCCATGCGGGGAGTTGGACGATGCGCTCCAGCCGCGTAGCTGTTGTTTGCGCCGATCCTTCGTGCAGATTGCGCGCAATAGCAAGGCAACGTACTGCATCGGCAAAGAGCATCCCAGGCGTGGCGCTGCTCTCTTTTCCCAGGAGTCCTTTGCCATTCTCCAGCAACGGCAGCGTGTTCTTGAGCTGGTCGTCGCAGAGCTCGATCACACTGCAGTTCGCCTCGTTGTACATCGCTCCAGCATCAATCACCTGATCGGTGGCGTAATGAATCTGCGCATCGTAGGGATAGACGAGCTCGAGGGTGAAGATTTGAGCAGCGGCATTCACCGGGTCATTCAGCCTGAGGAACACCTGGGTGAGCAGCAGGATTGCTTTCTCGCGTTCCGGCGGTGCAGGAAGCGCCAGATAGCGCAAATCGGCCTTACGCGCTGGCTCATACTGCCGTCCAAATAGACATAACCGTGCAAGAGCCAGAAGCTCGTCGGGGTTCTTCGCCCATTCCTCCTGCGCGGGCTCTAGTCTGAGGCACGCCTGAGCTGCGCGCGAAACGCCGACGCCCAGAGCAAGAAGATCCGCCTGGGTCATGTCGTCTGGCTGTGCCCGCGCTGCGATAAATGGCGCGGTAGAAGACTTTAGCTCCTCGGACGGAGGCATCTGAGCTGCCGGCAGTCCCTGAGCCAACATCGGGGAGGCGCCCAGAAGCATCGCAACGAGAAGGGGGATGTGCATGGCATCCAGCTTACACCTGCACATTTGACTTCGATCAAGCGGGGCAGACGGCTTCAGCAGAGCGCAACGGCGCGAGATGCCCTATTCCAGCACGGAAATCATGCTATATTTCGAGTATGGCCACGGCTTTGTACATCCCGTTGAATGAATACCTCGGCAACAGCTACCGGCCGGACCGTGAGTATGTGGATGGAGAGATCAGGGAGCGCAACGTGGGCAAGTGGGAACATGCGCGATTGCAGTGGCTGTTGGCGCTTTGGTTCGGCAAGCACGAGAAGCAGTGGGGAATCACCGGCAGCACGGAGCAGCGGGTTCTGGTTTCGGAAAACCGGGTCCGCGTGCCGGATGTGGTTGTACTGGTAGCCGGAGCACAGCCGGATGTGCTGAGTGATCCGCCGCTGCTGGTGATCGAAATTCTCTCTCCCGACGATAGCTACTCCGATACGCAGGAGCGCGCGCAGGACTATCGCGCGATGGGCGTGGAGACGGTGTGGATCATCGATCCCAAGACGCGCACGGGGCGCATGTGCTCGGGATCGGAATGGGTCGAAGCCTCGCGTCTGGCAGTTAAAGGGACGCCCTTGTACGTCAATCTTCCTGAAATCTTCAGCCAGATGACCTCGGCTTAAAAACCTGGGTGGGGCAGACGCTAAAGCATTTTAGGAATGGTATAGACCGAAAGCGCGCACTCCAAAGGCTTTTTTTGTCTCCGGGGTCCCCGGCGAGCGGTCTTCGCTCGTCGGGGTGGAAGAAAAAGCCACCCTTCACTGCTCCCAAAAAGTCTACATGTATTCCTAAAATGTTCGAGCTGATCACTCGTATGAATGTTGTGTTTTTCCAGGTCTCAAGAGTGAAACGGGCGCTCATTGTGCCTCCACTCAGGCCTGACCTGGCCGATTTCATAGCTTCCCTCGATAGCCATAAACTGACTCGCACACCACTCAGCCAGTTCGGCCACGGACAGAATGGGCTTCTGGGTCCTGCCTTTCTCTCGCTTTCAGGATTGGCGATCAAAGAGAACCACATCGTCAAATTGACGTTGCATGGGGTAGGACTCCTGATTCGTTTGCAGTGATTTCCGATTTGTGCCCCGCGCGGTATCCTCAAATCATGGTTCGATTCACTGTGCTGGCGTCGGGGTCGAAGGGCAACAGCACGGTTGTCACCGGCGGGCGGACCCGCATTCTGGTCGATTGCGGGCTGAGCTGCCGAGAGCTTTTCCGGCGCATGAAGCTGATGGAAGAAGAGCCGGAGACGCTCAACGCCATCCTCATCACCCACGAGCACTCCGACCACGTTGGCGGCGTGGCCGTCACGGCGCGCAAGCTGGGCATTCCCGTCTACTTCACCGAAGGCACGCATCGCGCCTGGATGCGCTGGCTTTCGCCGCGCAAACAAATGACCTACGCCCAGTGGCTGGAGCAGACGCGCAAGCAGGCCGCCGAACGCCAGGCCGAAGCCGAGGCCGCGGCCGACGAGGGCGAACCCGACGAGTGCGACCTTGCCGAGACTGCCGAAGCCCCGCACGAACCCGCCGAGCTGGTCAAGGAACCCGCCAAGGCAAAAGACCCCACATCGCTGCCTGCGGTCGAGTATTTTGCGGCCGGAGAGCCCTTCCGGATTGGCGACATCAATGTCAGCCCCTTCACTACTCCCCATGACGCCGCCGATCCCTGCGGTTTTGTCTTCGAGACAGAGGGGGTGCGCATGGCCTTTGCTACCGATCTCGGCTACATTCCCCCCAACGTCAAGGCGCAGCTCAGGAACCTGGATTTGCTGCTTCTGGAGTCCAATCACGACCTGGAGATGCTGCGCGACGGCCCTTATCCCTGGCAGGTGAAGCAGCGGGTGCTCTCGCGCGTCGGCCACCTGTCGAACGAGGCCGCCGCGGACTTCCTCGAGAACGGCTACGATGGCAACGCCGCTTACATAATTCTGGCCCATCTCTCTGAAAGCAATAATCTTCCTGAATTGGCGCGAGTCACCGCCGAACGCGCCCTGAGCGGCCGGGCGAGCCTTCTGGCCAACCGCCTCCTGCTGGCTGCCCAGCATGATCCGCTTTCCTCTATTTACTTTTAGATGATATAAGTTACAATGGTAAGACACGGGCATCACTCTGTACCAGGTAAATTGGCAAGGGAAACGCCAGGGCATTTTGCCTTGGAAGATGCGGAGCAGGTCGGGCGCGCCACGGATTGCGTCCCGGACAGTTGAGCGTCCAAGAGTTGAAGCTTTTCCTTGCTGCGTGAACCGCGTGGGACAATTGCGGTCGGGCACATCCTTTGCAAAGTGAGTCTTTCGTATATGGCAAGAACAACCCAATGCACTGACAGAGTCGTAGGCTCCATCCTGGCAGGCTGGCGCTATGACATTTCGGGCATCTCCCCGGAGATGCGCAAGGACTACGAGCAGCATTTTGCCGAATGTCCCCATTGCAGCTCGCGGCAGAAATTCCACCGCAGCCTGGATGTCACGCTGGCCGTCCTGACCTCGCTGGCGGTTTTCTTCTTCCTTTTCGCGCTGGCGGTTCTCAAGCACATCAAACCGCTGGAGCATGTCGCCTTCAACATCTTCGGCCTGGACATCGCAGACACCTACCACATGCTGGTTTCGGCCGGCGTTGCGGGGCTTTGCTTCTCGGTGATTGCCTTGCTGCTGGTGCTGACTACCACGCCGGCCTCGTCCTACCTGGGCAGCATTGCCGCCGAGCACGCACGGCTCCTCGAAGACCGGCTGCCCGAGGCCATCAAATCCTTCCGTTCGCGTTAAAGCGTTAAAGTAAAGCCAGCCTTCCGAACTTCAGGGTCTCCCCATGCGGGAGACCCTTGTGCGTTCAAGGCGGGACGGAGATTCTTGTCAATGAAAGCCGGAACGGGAACGCGGCGTTTGCTGCCTGGACTCAAGGTGGGCGATGGATTCATGCGGCATCCCTTCGACGAAAAGTTTGGGGTGCGGACCAGCGGGCTGGTTGCCGGGCGCAACTTGAAGAGCGGCCACCCGCATGATCACCATGCGACGGCTTACTACGGAATTGCGCCGTCCATCTTCCAGGCGATGGTCAGGCGATGGCGGAAGAGCCGTCCCGGCGCGCCCATTGAGGACTTCAGCTTCATCGACATTGGCGCAGGCATGGGGCGCGCCGTGCTGCTGGCCGCCCAGTTGCCCTTTCGCGAGGCCGCGGGCGTAGAACTCAATCCCGCGCTCGTGCGGATTGCCCGCCGCAACCTCTCCGTCTGGCGCGCCTCGGGCCGGGCGCGAGCGCCCATGAAGATGATCTGCGGCGATGCGGCGGAGTTCACGCTTCCCAAGGGGCCGTGCCTGGCGTTTCTCTTCAATCCCTTCGGCGCGCCGGTGATGCGGCGGCTGCTCGCTGCCTGGAGCAAGCGCCTCACCGCGTCTGGCGAGCGGTTGGACCTGATTTATGTGAACAACGAGCAGGAGCATGTGCTGGAGCGGCAAGCCGGTTTTTTCCGGCTCTTTCTCGGCAAAGTCTGCCGCTCCAGGGCGGATGCGGTTGCCGACCACAGCATTCTCACCAACCAGCCGGATGGAGAGTATGCGTCCTCGATCTATGAGGATTGTTCGATGTGGCGCTGGCAGGGATAAATAGGCGTTTTTTCCAGGAAGAACTTGACGAAAAAGCTCTCCATGGAGAAACTTCTGAAATATGACGTTGAAGGAACCGCACCTGATCCTCGGAATTGGCGAACTGCTCTGGGACCTGTTGCCAGAGGGCCCCAGGCTCGGCGGCGCGCCGGCCAACTTCGCGGTGATGGCCGCGCGGTTGGGCAATCATGCCGGCATTCTGAGCCGCATCGGGCGTGACGAACTGGGCCGCAGGGCGGTCGAGCGCCTTGACCCGCTTCCGGCCGATACCAGCTTTCTTGAAGTCGATCTGGCGCATGAGACGGGCCGGGTGACCGTGGCCTTCGAAGGCGGGCAGCCGGTTTACACCATTCATCAGCCGGCAGCTTGGGATTTCATGGAGTTGACCGGCGAATGGGTGCAGCTCGCCGAGAGGGCCGACGCCATCTGTTTTGGTTCGCTGGCCCAGCGCTCTCACGAGTCGCGCCAGACCATCCAGACCCTGGCGGCGCAGACCTCGTCCTCGTGCGTGCGCGTCTTCGATGTGAACCTCAGGCAGCCTTTCTTCTCAAGTGAGGTAATCCAGGAGTCTCTGGAACTGGCCACAGTGATAAAGATGAACGACGCCGAACTCCCGCAGGTTCTGGCCCTGCTGGGGTTGCGTGGCTTGGCGCATCAGGAGGAGCCCATGTCTGGTCTGTTGCGCCGCGCCGCCGGACGGCTGCTTGCGGAGTTTCCTTCGATCGAGATGGTGGCCGTGACTCGCGGCTCTCATGGCAGCTTGCTGGTGACCCGCAAGGAGTGGCACGAGCACCCCGGATTTCCCGTCGAGATAGCTGACACCATCGGCGCAGGAGATGCATTTGCCGCGGCCATCGTCCATTACATGCTGCGCGGAGCCAGCCTTGCCAGATTGAACGAGGCCGGCAACCGCTGGGGTGCCTGGGTAGCCTCGCAATCAGGCGCCATGCCTCCATTGGCCGACGCTGTGCGCGTTGGCATTGCCGCGGCAATCGAAGGCTGAGCCGCGATTTCCGGAAACTCAGAAGATGTGTATGGTTCTGTCGGTTGCTGCGTCGTGCACACAGCTTCCCTCCAGCTCACGGCCTCTCTGCCGTCCGCTTGTGTAGAATGAAGGCGTTCCTGCAAAGGCCTTGGATGATGCACACGACGTTTTCCGTTCTGGCGCGGAGAGTCTTTTCGCGCGTTGCCCTCCTTCTGTTTCTTTCCGCTCTCGCCATGACATCGGCTGCACAACGGTCCGGCGGCCGGCAAAGGCAGCTCGGCCAGAACCAGTCCTGGAGCCCCGCGGCGCCGCCAGCAAAAGCGCCCGACGCGCAGCCCACGGCCGCGGATCGCCAGCCTCCGGTTTCAGCCAAAATCAATTCGCTCGCGCACCGCCTTTTGGCCGCCGGCCTCAAGGCAAATGCTCTTGCCGGAGACGACCTGAAGCCGTGGCACCTCAAGATTGACTATCAGATGCAGTTGGAAGGAAATGCCAAACTGGTCAGCGGAACGGTGGAGGAGTGGCACGCCAGCCAGTACCGTTGGCGGCGCACCTTCACAGGCCCTGGTGGTACCGGCCTGAACGGAACTATTTGGAGCGTCTCTGAAATCGAGCGCTACGAAACCAAAGCCGAACGGGATTTTATCGGCCGGCGGCTTGTGACTCTGCGGATCGCCCGCCCGGTCATCGATCCGCTGTACCAGACGGCCAATATTCACCCCGAATACGATATGGACCTAGTGCAGGCAAATGCCGGCTCGCTGGTCCTGAATTGCGTCTCGGTGATCAATGCCAGGCAATATGCGGTCGATACGAATCCCGATTGGCTCTTCCCGACCATGTGTTTCGATACCGAGGCCCATCTGCGCGCAACCAATGCGGGCAATACCTCTGTTCAGTTCGACAACCTTCAGCCCTTTCAGAACCGGGCCGTGGCCAGGGATGTGAAGGTGATTTTCAACGGCAATCTGGACGCGGAGATGAAGGTCTCCGTGCTTGAGGCTTGGGATGGGGCCGACGCAAGCCTGCTTAAGCCTGCGAAGAACGCCGTAGCGGTGCCGTATGAGATCGAGCCAGGTCATCCACTGCCCGAGTCTGTGTATGAAGTGGCTGCGCATCTTCCACTGTTGCCGATCAAAACCGAGAATTATGACCGCGTTGTTATGGTAAGTATCTTGATCCACAAGGATGGCAGCGTGAAAGCGGAGAGCGCCTTCCCGAACTTCTTTGCGCCGGGCAACGCCTTGCAGGATTCGGTCGAGATGGCGGTCAGCCATTGGAAATACAAGCCGTATCTCGTCGATGGGAAGCCCGTCGAGATTGCTTCCTCGGTCGTCTATCAGTTGGACAAGAAACCCTTCGTTCCCTCCTATGAGCGTCCGAAGTCAGGCCCGGTGACGACCAGCCCGGATGATTACTCCAGCGCCTACGACCCCGGCCGCGACCCGGCGAAGGATCTGGAAAAGGCCAAAGCCGCCGCCGCACAGCAGCACAAGAGGATTCTCGTCGAAGTCGGCGGAAACTGGTGCATCTGGTGCAAATTGCTGGACAGCTTCTTCGCCGAGCAGCGGGATGTCCGCCAGTTGCGCGACAGCAACTTCGTCCTGCTGAAGGTCAACATGAGCCCCTTCAACGAGAACATTGCCTTCCTCAACCAATATCCGAAGATCCCGGGTTATCCTTACCTCTTCGTGCTCGATGCGGATGGCAAACTGATCGTCGCCAAAGACACCGGAGCTCTGGAGCAGGGCAGTGGCTACAGCGCGAAAAGCCTCACCGATTTCCTGAACAGCGTGAAGGGGCAATAAGAGCCACTGTGCTTCGAGTTGGGCCCAGAGCGCAGCCATCTGTGTCAGGGCACAACCCTTGGTTTGTGTGCGCATCCCGAAGTGTGCCGTAAAACCTGCAATCTCGCATTGAATTCCGGATGCCCGCATCAGGGCAGCCTCAGTGTGATCTGCGCGTCGGCGACTTATCTCTGGACTTTGGCCCTTGTCGTGTCCCGTAATATGAGACGTCGGTCCGAAATGTGAGTTTTATCACATCTCAGGCCCTTCCTGCCATCTAAAATTTCACTATGAGTCCTGAGATCCTTATTCTGGTTGCGCCATGCTTGCTTCTGCTGGGCGCCGCGCTGCAAATACTCGTAGCGCGGTTTTTTAATGCCCGGGCAAAGGGGATACTGGCTTTTCTCACTTGCCTGCCGGCAGTGCTTGCCGTGGCCGCGACTGCGGGATCGGTCCAGTCCGGGCATTTTGTCGAGGTGAACGTCCTCCCCTGGGACGGTCCGCTGGCCCTCGTCCTGCATGTGGACGCGCTTAGCATCTTCTTCGCGCTGATGGGAACACTCATCGGCACTTTCGTTCTCCTCTATTCCATCGGCTACATGGCCCACGACAAGTCCGCCACCCGCTTTTTTACCTCGATGCTGATCTTCATCGGAGGCTTTGTCGGACTGGTCTATAGCGCCAACCTCCTCGTCCTCTATCTCTGCTGGGAAGTGGTCGGGTTGTGCTCCTTCAGCTTGGTCGGCTTCTGGTACACCAATCCGGAGTCGGTTCGTGGCGCGCGTAAAGTCTTGCTGATGACTCACATAGCGGGCTACGGCCTGCTGGCTGCCATCCTGGTGATCTTCCATCGCACGGGCAGCATGTTGTGGACTGATCCGAATGTGGCTCACGCCTTCACCGGCGGCGTCTTCGTTCTGATGCTGGTTTCGCTGGTCGCCAAGAGCGTGCAATTCCCCCTGCATACATGGATTCCCGAAGCCATGGCCGCGCCCACTCCGGTCAGCGCCCTGCTGCACGCCGCCTGCTATGTGACCTCCGGCGTCTATCTGGCCGCCCGCATGTACAGCTTTGGCGCGTGGCCGCAAGGCTGGGGGCAGCTCTGGGGCAATGAATCCCTGATGTGGATCGGCACCGTCACCATGGCCATCGGCGTGATGTATGCCATGGTGCAGAGCGATTTGAAACGCATGTTGGCCTTTTCCACCGTGAGCCAGATCGGCTACATGATGATGGGCATCGGCATCGGAACTCCGCTGGCCATCGCCGCGGGCCTGTTGCACTGTCTCAATCACGGATTCTTCAAGGGCGGCCTCTTTCTGGGCGCCGGTTCCGTGCAGCACGCCTGCGGCACGCGCGACATGAACAAGCTCGGTGGCCTGGCGCAGAAGATGCCGCACACCACTCTGTTCTGGCTGATCAACATTGGCAGCATGATGGGCATTCCGCTGATGAGCGGCTTCGCCAGCAAGTGGATGCTTTACGCCGCCGCCCTGCAGGCCGGATGGGCCGTTCCCGCCATGGTCGCCTGGGCCGCCAGCCTCGGTACTGTGTTCCTCGGCGCCAAGTCCACCAGCGCCGTCTTCCTCGGCCCGCTCACCGATGCTACCAAGGATGCGCACGAAGTTCCGCCCACCATGGTCTGGGGCATGGGATTCCTGGCGGCGGGCAGCGTCATTCTGGGTATCGCGCCGCAGTTGGCGGTCAACTTCCTTCTCAATCCCATCTTGAGCATGATGAAGATGGAAGCTGTTCAGGTGACGTGGTTTGGCCTCTCGGGCAATACCGGCAGCTTCTCCAGCATGGGCGGCCTGGTGCTGGCCCTGGTTTCCCTGATTCTGGGCGGTTTGATTTACGCTATTGCCTACGCCGGGCGTCCGGTGAAGATTGCTGATGGCGGGGCGCTGGCCGACGGCGGGGTCTTTACGGGTGGAGAGCCTCTCTCCGATCAGGGAAGGCTTTCCGCCAGCGACTTCTCCGCCATCTTCATGCAAAACTGGGATGGATTCTTCCGCTGGACAAACGTCGATCGCGTTTATCTGGGCGCATGGGACTGGCTGCTGGCTGCTTCGCGCGGTCTGGGCGTCGTCGTTTCCTGGATGGAGCGTCACGCGCTGCCCTTGGTTGTCGTGCTCGCTGCGGTCGTCCTGGCAGGCGTTAAGTGGCTCACTCCCGGAGCGAACCCAAGCATAATCTACTACGTGGCTGGACCTGCCCAGTTGCCGCCACTGCTGACGGCAGCTTGCGTCATGGCCGGGCTTGCCTTGGTCTCGGCAGCTCTCGCGCACGCAAAGAATCGCCGCCTCGCTCCGCTGATGATTCTGGCCGCTGCGGCCGTTGCTGCCGGTCTGATCGTTCCCGATCACGGCCTTCGGCTCGCGCTTTTGGAGTTCGCAGCATTCGTCACCGTCGTGCTCGTCTGGCAGAACGCAAAGACGAAATCCGCCAGGCTGACTTACCTGACAGTGGTTCTCATTTCGGCCATCTCTCTCATCTCCAGCGACTTCCTGCTGGATTCCGGGCAGAATGATTGGGCCTGGGCTCTGCTTCTGACCAGCGTTTGTGTCAAGCTGGCCGCCGTGCCGCTCTTCTTCTGGCTGCTTGCCCTGGCCGACGAACTTCCTGCCCTGGTTCTTGGCCTGATTATCGCGGTCGTTGATATGGCCGCCTTCGGCGAGTTCTGGCTCTCTGCATACTCGATTCCGGGCTCATACTTTGCGCCTCACACCGCTCTGTTGTGTGTGGCCGCGGCCACATCCTTCCTTGCCGCTCTGCTGATGCTCACGCAGCGCAGCCTCAAGCGCCTGTTGGTTCTTTCCACGGTCGAAGATGTCGGCTTCCTTCTGCTGGCCGTTTTCTCTCTGAACTCTGTTCTCGGAATCAAGGGTGGGCTGGTTGCCGCCGCTACCCATTCGCTGGCCAAGGCTCTGCTCTTCACTTGCCTCAGCGGTCCGGAAGCCGACGGCGCTCTCGACGGCGAGCCGAAGGGCCTCGCCGCGCGCTATCCCGTTGCCGCCTTTGGATTCCTCTTTGGAATGTTGGCCATGCTGGGCATTCCGCCCACCCTCGGCTACATTGGCCGCTGGCGGCTCTACGAAACGGCGTTGCAGATCGGCTGGCCTCTGGCCGCGGTTTTCATCCTTTCGTCGATCTTCGCGCTGATTGCCTATGTTTTGGCCTTGACCCGCGTCTGGTGGGGACCGCCGCCTGACCCGCATCCGGAGTCAGACCCGCCGCATCCAATAGGGGAACCGTTTGTCCTGCAGGCTGTGATCGTTGCGCTGGTGGTCGTGCTGCTTGCTGTCGGAATCTGGCCGAACGCGCTGCAACTGCTGCTTGGAGGGAGACCATGAAGCTTTGGAATCGATTGATGTGTTACTGCCGGCGCCGCAGCCCATGGCTCTTCCATATGAACTCGGGCAGTTGCAACGGCTGCGATATTGAACTCATCGCCAGCCTCACGACGCGCTACGATGCCGAGCAGTTGGGCGTGCTTCATGAAGGCAGTCCGCGCCACGCAGACATTCTCTGCATCAGCGGACCTGTCACGCACAATGCTGCGCAGGCCATCAGGACAGTCTACGGACAGGTCTACGGGCCCAAGGCAGTTGTGGCTATCGGTTCCTGCCCGGCCTCGCTGAATGTTTTCATTGACAGCCGCACGCTGGATGGCCCGCTCGACCGGCACATTCCGGTTGATGTTTATGTTCCCGGCTGTCCGCCCCGTCCCGACGCGATTTTGCAGGGTGTGGCCAAAGCCGCCGAGATTCTGGCCGAGAGAGGCAATCGTCAGCCGGCTTTTGAAGCCGCCGCCGAAAAGAAGACCGAAGAAGAGGTGCAGCAATGAATATGACGACTGCGCTCATGCGCCTTCTTATCTTTCCGGGTCTTCTCTTTGCTGTTCCCGCCGCTTGGTTCTTCTTGTGGGTGGAGCGCAAGGCGGTCGCGCGGATGCAAGGCCGCATCGGCCCTCCCTTCATGCAGCCCTTCTACGACTTCATCAAGCTGCTCGGTAAGCAGGTTCCGCCGCGCCCAGGCGTGGGCGGCATGTTGATGAAGGCCTGGCCTCTGCTGGCTCTTGCATCGGCCGGAGGCGCGGTTGGTCTTTTGCCCGTTCTGCCCGCTTCCGGCGGCTTTGAGGGCGATCTGATCCTGCTGCTGGCGCTGCTGGAAGTTCCTTCCATGTGCATCATTGCCGCGGGCTTTTCTTCGCGTTCCATCTTTGGTGAAATCGGCTCGGCCCGCGAAGCTGTCCTCAGCGTCTCTTACAACGTGGTCTTTCTTCTGGCCATACTTTCCATCGCCGCATCGCAGCACAGTTTCCGCCTTGAGGCGCTTGCACAGTTGCCGTTTTCGCCGCTGCAAATCCTGGGCGTGCTTGCGCTGCTGGTTTGCCTGCCCGCCAAACTGCATCTGAATCCCTTCTCGCTGCCCAATGCCGAGCAGGAAATCTACGCCGGGCCGATGACTGAGTATGCGGGTCCCGAGCTGGCGATGTGGGAGCTTGCGCATGGGCTGGAATTCGTGGCGGCGACTGGCCTGGTGGCAACGTTGATCGCGCCGCAGCTCACTCTCTGGTGGCTCGGCGCGCTCATCTTCGTCGCGCTTTCCTTTGTCATCGTGTTGCTCTTGTCGGTGGTTGCGGCAGCCACGGCGCGTTTGCAGATCGATACTTCGGTCCGCTTTTACTGGCAATGCACTCTTATCTTCGCGGTCCTGGCTGTTGCCTCCGCGCTTTTCATGAGGTTTAGATCTTGAACATACTCGCCATGCTGTGGAAGAACCTGTGGGGCGGCTCGCGCACGCTGGTCTATCCCGCTCGTCCCGAGGTGAGCGAGCACTACCGGGGCCTCGTCCTTTTCGACCCCTTGCGCTGCACCGGATGCGCGGTCTGCAAATTCCGCTGTACCTCGCGCGCCATTGAATTCAAACCCGGCAAGGGAGAATTCACCTGGAGCTACGATCCCGGCAAATGCACTTTCTGCGGACGCTGCGTGGAAGGCTGCAAGGCCGAGGCTCTGACGCAGGAGTCTGCCTGCCCGCCCATCTATCTGACCGCCGGCGAGCTGAAAGTTTCCCATACGATTGTCCGCAAGCCGCCCGCTCCCCGGCCGGCCCCGGCAACCCCACCGGCCGCCCCGGCGCAAACGCCAAAGCCCGCCACTGGAGGCGCGCAATGACCGATACAACGACTCAGCTTGAGAGCATCTCTGAAAAACTGGGCATCACGGAGCCCTGGGTTGAAACGGGCGGCGCGCACTGGCTCGCGCCTGGCACGAAAAGCGTGCGCGAAATCACCAAGGTGATGAACGAAGTTCATGCCCGCTTCATTACCATTACCGCTTTTCAGCTTCCCGCTGGCGAGGGCTTTCGCCTGGATTACCACTGGGACCTCGATGGCCAGTTGCTGGGCGTTTCCTTTCAGCTTGCCGCCAACTCCCTTGAGAGCATCTTCGACATCTGCGAGGCCGCGGACTGGATTGAGCGCGAGGTCCACGAGGGCTTTGGAACCGAGTTTGTGGGCCGCGAATACGAACCGTTGGAATTGCGTCAGGGTGACACGTCCGGCGTGAACCTGCGCGAGGTGAAACAATGAGCTACAAAATTCCCATGGGGCCTTTTCACCCTGGGCTGGAAGAGCCCTACAAGCTCGATATGATCTGCAACGGCGAGACCGTTCAGGACGTCAAGCTGCATGTCGGGTTCAACTTCCGCGGCATTGAGCATCTGGCTGAAACCCGCAACTACATTCAGGTCATTGCGCTCATGGAGCGCGTCTGCGGCATCTGTTCCAACGTCCACACCTTCACTTTGTGCCGGGCGATGGAAGAACTTACCGGCCTGACGCCGCCCCCGCGCGCCCAGTACATTCGCGTCATCGTGGCGGAGCTGGAGCGACTGCACTCGCACATTCTCTGGGCCGGCGTCGCGGCCAAGCTCATGGGCTTCAAAACCATGTTCATGACCAGCTTTGAGATTCGCGAAAAGATCATGGAGGTGCTCCAGGCCATCAGCGGCAACCGCGTCAACTACGCCATGAACCGCATCGGCGGAGTCAATCGCGACATCGAGGACCCGCAGGCGGTTCTCAAGATGGTTGAGGCCTTGGAACTCGAAATGGCCCACACCGTCATCCCCATCTTCACCACCAGCTCCACGGCCGCCTCGCGCTGCGCGGGCGTCGGTGTGCTGACCAAAGAGAAAGCCATCTCCTGCGCCGTTGTGGGGCCGGTGGCGCGCGCTTCGGGCCTGCCGCAGGATACGCGCCGCTCCGCGCCCTATGCGGCTTACGGCGAGCTGGAATTCGACGTGCCGGTGCAGACCGGCGGCGACGTGCGCGCCCGGCTTCTCGTCCGCGCCCTGGAGATTATGGAGAGCTGCAAGATCATCCGCCAGGCGCTGACCAAGCTGCCTCCCGGCGAGATCCACACTCCTGGCGAGAGGTTTGTCTTCACCACGGGAACCGCCGCCAAGCGCATCGAGGGACCCAGAGGCGAAGTCCTCTACAGCGTTTCCTGGAAAGCAGGTTCCAAAAACCCCGCCAGGATTCACGTCCGCACGCCGACCTTCGCCATCATGCCGTCTGTCCGCTGGATGATGCAGGGCGCGCGTCTGGCCGATGCCCCCTTGATCCAGGCCTCCATCGATCCCTGCTACTCCTGCACCGACCGCTAAGCGAATCATTCCTCGCAACAACCTCCGTGCCCCATCCTTTCGCCTTCTTTCTGGCGAAAGGGTGGGATACCTCATACCCTGAAATCTGGGTGCCCCACCCTCGCCGCGTCTTTGTTTTTGTGGCTAGGGTGGGATGCCTGGTGCAGTGGTGCAGTTTCCGGTTGACTGGTGATCCTTCCGAGACGGCAATAGCGGCCAAGAAGCTGTACTTTAGGGAATCCACCACAGCAGAAGGAGTGTGATCGCACTCGCTGCCAGAACAATCAACGCTGGTCGGATCAGAAAGCGATCATGCGCGCTCGGTATCATGCTCCGCGATAGTATTGCCATTTCTTGGCCTTCAGCATGGCCTGGAGTTTGCACGGACGTCGACTCAGGCGGCGGTGCTGCTGCCGGATTTTCCGTGGACTTACCATTCGCCTGCGGAGATGCCGTCCCCTTGGACTGGCCCGCGAGATAGCGCGAGACCCCCGGCAGACGCATCGCGGAAAACCACCTATCAGACCTCAGAACAGTGAAAAAACCGTTGGACGTCACCGAGGACTCCCTGCGATTCCAGGAACGACGACTCATCACTGCATCTCCCTGAAAGACTGTTCGTGGCTTTCGTTCCAGCCGCCGCGATTCTCTGCGCTCATGCTGCGCGGAATCATAGCACTGCTGAAGCGCAAAGGGATGTGCAGCACCCTGAACTTGCCGCGCTGACAAAAGCGCACCACTTGGAGTGACCCCCAAAACTGAGACAGTTGGGAGTGCCACACTATGCAGTAAAAGGAGCATGGAGTGGCGAACAACGGGAATCGATATAGTGAGGCATTCCGTCT
>Ga0255355_1000903_pt1 | contig 15241 bp, 13 predicted proteins | sample HBST75metaG_FD_189943 | JGI IMG/M metagenome (GOLD analysis project Ga0255355, IMG submission 189943) | Peat soil microbial communities from Stordalen Mire, Sweden - H.B.S.T75 | ecosystem: Environmental > Terrestrial > Soil > Wetlands > Peat | place: Sweden: Norrbotten County, Stordalen Mire...
CGGCGGCGATGGAGGTTGCATCCATCTTCATCTCCGCCAGCACTTCAGCCACTTCGAGCGGATGAATAATGTAAGGCTCGCCGGAGGCGCGCCTCTGCCCGAGATGATGCCGGACGCTGAACTCCCACGCTTTGCGAATCAGAGCGATGTCATCGCTGGGGCGGTTGGCGTGAACCAGTTTGACCAGGGCATCTATTCGCCGGTCAAAGGCCTGCTGGTCGACCTCGAGCACCGCAGCCTGCGCCTTTCCCGCGGGAGCCGGAACCGCGCCAGGTACCTCTGTTGGGATGGGTTGCGGGACAATCGCCATACTTTATTATAGGCCGCATGCGTTCCACGGGCATGAAACCACCCTTTGGTAACCCTCTATACTGGTTACCACAAATATTTTGTTTGAAACGTGACCGAATGGAATGAACACTATTAAGGATAGTAGTAATACTCGCAGGTAACAAATATGCGGACCCTATCGCCGCAGGGAATAAGCGATGAGGTCCTAACCGCAAATCCCGGCGAAATTACAGGTTTTCGCCACAAGACATCACCACAGAAAGGGAACTATGCGTCAGAATTTACCGGAAATTCACGGTGGGGGGGGGCAAGATGTGCGTAGCCTCAATGTGCGCATCCTCTGCGTCTTTCTACTGAGCGCCTCCCTCACAACCGCGCTTTCATTTGCACAGAACGCCGCACAACCAGCATCAACCGCTCCAGCCAATACACCAAATTCCGTCGCGAAAATTTATCGCCAGATTAACGATCAAGCTGTACTCGCCCGTTCCGGCGACGCCAACGCTATAGCCGGTCTTTCGTTGAATGTATTCCATCGTGTAGGTATCCCAGCAGAAGCTGTGAATACCTTCCATTATGCGGGGCGTGTTGCTCAGGCCGAGACCGACTACCGCAAAGGCGTTCATAGCGCCGTGCATGAGGAGGATATTGTCAAGGCTCACAACAGCTTTATGAATACTGTTGGCGCTCCTGCATGGGCCTTAACCAATCAGGCTGAGGTGCGTAAACTACGCATGGGGTATTTGGCGCGCTATCCAAAGTTGCTCGCTAATCAGGTGCCGCCGGATGCGAACGGGAAATATGAGGCGCTCAGCAAGGATATTGCGCCGATTGAGGCAGTGTTTCTGGCGACAAGCCTCATCTATTCAAAGCAATACTCGCCCGAGTACCAACTCACCCCCAATGAACACGTGGCCGGTGGTACGAGTGTACACAGCAAGTCGGAATTTTCCGCGCGAACCATGGCTCTTCACAAGATATTGCACGCGCAGTCACAAAACATTGACCTCCTCGACCTGGCCCGTGCGGCGGACGCGCTTTTGAACGATCTCGGTATCGGCTCATCCATTCGCCCCGAATTCGAATCCATACAGGCGGCAAATCTCCAGACTGCTGATAAAGGAGGCCGCTAATGAAAGAACTACGGCTTGTATCCGCAATAGCTCTGGCGTTGCCACTAATCGCGATAGCAGGCTGCGGTGGCGGCGGCATATCAACCTACGGGGCATCAAATGGAGCAAAAACGTTCACGATCGCGACAATCGCAACAGCAATCGAGATCTCTCCACCGGAACCATGGCCGGACGCAATCATCACAGGATACTCAACCGGGTCATATAGCTGCAATGTGAGCGAGGATGCTGCTTGCATAGTGGAAATTGGGTACGATCCGATCACTGATGAACTCGATCCCGGCGCAATCCCATCCTTCAATACTGGAGATTCGGGTGAAGCGTATTTCGGTACAGATGCTTGGGATGGAATATGGCGCTTCGATGCAAAGACAGATCCTAATGACGTAGGAGTAGAAGTGTGCACGGCATCCGTTACCCTTGATTATAATCAGACGAATGGATATGTCCCGTTGTACTGCGGCTCAAACGCAGCAGGGATGGTCGCCACGCCAAGCAGTTGCTTCGTCGATGAAGGATCTCCGTACAATAACACCTGTACTGGCTCCGTCACTCTCACCTTTCCACCCCCAAGCTCTTCAACCAACAGCCTTCCGGTCGCAACGGCTCTCTCAGCCACCAACTACGACAGCTCCGGCGACAACCTGGCGCAAGCCAGCGTCACGGCGGCTTCAACATCGTCCGTGGTAGTTCCTATGCCGACAGCGTCTGGAACCACCTATCTCGTGGTTCAAGATGCGTCCGGAGATGTGCTAGGTGCGGCAGAGTTTACACGCACTAACGTTCCACCTCCTCCTCCGCCAGAGCCAAAGTGCAAGAGTGGCGGCCCATGCAGTAATGTGGTCAGTGCAAATGTGAATTGATCTTCAAGAAACCGCGGTCAGTCTTGGAGGCTCAACCAAGCTTCCAAGGCTGGTCGCAGTCTTGTCTCAAAAACACAATGAAGGCATGACCGATGGGAGTTGAAATGAAGACAAGGAGGAATGGCTTGAAGTTTGCATCGCGAAGTTTTCTCATTTTGATTGCGGTTACGGCGTTGTTTTTCTCGACCCAATCGCTGGTAGCTCAAGAAGCAGCACTACAACAGCAAGGCGAGAGTGGCTTATCGAGGCACCCTTGGCAGATAGGCGGGTATGTGCAAGGCGGCTTTCCGCCGGAATATAAGGCTCCGTTTTCTTCAACACAAACCTTGAATATGCAATTGGATTTTTTCAGCGCCGGGATTGAAGTGGGCAAGCAAACTCGGCGGATTGAAGGGGCAAAACTTTTAAGTGGTCGCGGCGAGATGATGCTTGAAGTAATACCCTTATGGCTGGCGCGATATCCGGCCCAGACAGTTACCGTTAACCCCGCTCATACCGTTATTCCGTTCCAGATGGCCGCAGAGAGTTATCATGGCGCGAGCATCACGCCATTTTTATTGCGCTGGAACTTCAATCAGCGAGACTCAGTGCGAGTTGTCCCGTGGGCGCAACTTGGCTGTGGGCTGCTCTGGACTAACCATAAGTTTCCTATCGTTATAGTTCCCACCGACCCTCATGCGGGCACAAGCGTCATCAACTTCACGCCGCAGGCGGGGGCCGGAGTCAACGTTTTTAACAGGCCCAATCACAGCGTCAACTTCGCGATGAAAGTGATTCATATCTCCAATGCCACCCTGGGTGACCATAACCCTGGACTAAATCAAACGCTTCAGTTCTCCGCCGGCTACTCCTGGTGGAAGTAGGTGAAAAACTGCACGGTATTCCCTACCATCTCACGGAGAACGTCACTGGAGATGTAATGGGTTTGTCCCTTGTAATAGTGTTCCGAGACCACCCCTCCGTGGTCTCGCCAAAAGCTTGCCAACCATTTGCCCTCGGCGGCGGGGACATTGCGGTCGTCCTCGCCCTGGGAGATAAGCAGAGGCGGCAGTTTCTTTCGCGTTGGGACAGCGGTGACATCAAGGCCGCCTGAAATCTCGCTGACGGCCGCAATCTCAGGGCGTTCCAGAGCAAGGGTGACGCCGAGATAGCCGCCGAGCGATTGGCAAAAGAGAAAGACCGGCCTATCGCGCACAGGGGGCAGCGCCTCGGCGTCGTCGAGAAGTTGCGAAACGGCGTGCAGAAGCTCATGGGAGCGGGCGCGCATCTCCCCCTGCGAGAGGAGGCTCTCCACTCCGAGAGCTTCGAGGTAATGTGGAAAGACGACCGTGAAGCAATGGCTGGCAAGCATCTTTTCGCCGAAGTTATCCGAGGCGGGTTCTACTCCAGGCTGGATGCGAAGCGCGCCGGCGGAGCCATGCAGCATGAAGACGAGCGGGAAGGTCCGCAGCCCCTCTGGCTGGTAAATTTCAACGATAACCTTATGGCCCTGAACAACCGATGTTCTTTGGCTGTACCGATATGCACACTCCGCGCGCGCGTTGCCTATGCCGGCAAAAACCGCGGAGAAAATTATCAAAAGCAGACAGAAATCGCGGAGTGAAACTGCGTTTTTACCTTGCATGATGAAGTGTTGCCCAACCTTCGACCATTGTAACCATGCCATTTGCCTATCGAGAATTCCGCGGGTGAGATGATAGAAGAATGAGCCGGAACAAACCAGATCATCCCTCCCCCAAAGTCCAAGAGATTGGCGCCAAAATCAGCCGCCGCGCCGCAGACCGGCTACGCGCCGGCCATTTGTGGGTTTACGCCTCCGACATTGAATCTGTCGAGTTGCCCACGGGCGAGGCTCCCGCTCTGATGCCAGTGGCCGACAGCCGCGGACTGCTGCTGGGCACGGCGCTTTATAGTCCCACATCGCAGATTGCATTGCGGCTCGTCTCGCGCGAAGCCGTGGGCGAGGCCGCGTGGCTCCAATTGCTTGAATCGCGGCTGCGCACGGCTATCAGCCGCAGGCGGATGTTGCTCGACGAGCGAACCAACGCCTGCCGGCTCTGTTTCAGCGAGGCCGACGAGCTGCCCGGCGTGGTGGTGGACAAGTACGGCGAGCTGGTGATTTTGCAGTTGCTGGCCAAAGGGCTGGACTCTGCCGCAGTGCGCGAAACCTGCGTCCGCGTGCTGCGCGAGGAGCTGTCTCCGGCAGCAATTCTGGAACGGCCCGACCCGCGAATGCGCGAACTGGAGGGGCTGGCCGTGCCGAATCCGGCTCCGCTGTTTGTCGGTGACGCAGCGGCTCCAGCCGCCAGCACGCACTTCCGGCTGAATGGCTTGGTCTTTGAATTCGACGCCAATTCAGGGCAGAAGACGGGAGCCTTCCTCGACCAGCGGGCCAACTATGCCGCCGCAGCTGAATGGGCGCGCAAGCTGGGCTTGGCGAATCGCGACGGGGGCGGACGGGCGCTCGACGTCTGCTGTTATCAGGGCGGCTTTGCGCTGCACCTGGCACAGGCTTGCGCTCAGGTTACGGGCGTTGATGCTTCCCACGCTTCGCTCGAAGTGGCAGAGAAGAACTTTGAGGCTAACCGCACCAGCCTTGTTGGACAGGTTGAGTGGGTAGAGGGCGATGCCTTTGAAATTCTGCGCGGCTGGTCGGATGCGGGTGAGAAATTCGATGCCATCGTTCTCGACCCGCCAGCGTTTGCCAAGAGCGTGCGCGCCGTCGAAGGCGCACTGCGCGGGTACAAGGAACTGAATCTGCGGGCGCTCAAAATGCTCAGCCCCGGCGGCCTGCTGGTGACCTGTTCCTGTTCGCATCACGTGAGCTGGACAGACCTTGAAGGCAGCGTGGCATCGGCTGCTGCGGACGCGCACAGGCGTGTGCGGCTGCTGGAACGGCGTGGCGCCTCGCCTGATCATCCGGTTGTTCTGAACCTGCCAGAGACCGAGTACCTGAAGTGCCTGGTGCTGGAAGTGGAGTAAAGGTTGCGCCAAGGCTCGATACATTCAGCCCTGGCGCAAGACCTGTGGTCGATAGCCAGGTCAAAGCTTTGCGAATCTGAATTCAGATTGCCGCGCCGCACCCTGAGCAGAAACGCGCACCGGCCGGGAAGGTCTGCCCGCAGCACCCGCAAGCCACCAGAGCACCCGGCTGCGGAGCCGCAGGCACGTTGACCGTAATGTTGAATGGATAGCCCCAGCCCTGCGGCATCGAGATCCCCAGCATGGCCGCAATCCCAGCCGCCTGGATGGCGTTGAACTCGCGTACACGGCCGGGCATGAAAAAGCACTCGATAAAGCCGAGAATCCACGGAAACGGCGTCCAGAAGAACAAAAGATAAAGGACTCCCAGCCCCGTCCGCCGCAGATAGAAGTGGTGAACGCCGAAGCCTCCCAGAAACAGCGCCAGCAGAATGCCGACAACTTCGTCGCGGCGCACCGACTCATACTGCTGGTAAAAGATTGCCTGCGGATTGGGATATGGTTGAGTGCTCATGGCTCGTTCTCCTTGCTCTGAGCCAATATACGCGAGCGGGCCGTCCGGGGTTCCGTGAGGCCAGAGAGTCCGGTTGCACCAACCAGCCGCACCGCAGCATCCAACTCAGCATGGGAATAGAAAACGCATCCGCAAGCGGCACATTCCTCATCGGGGGCGACTTGCCCGTCAACCGTCTCGGCTACGGAACCATGCGCCTGGTGGGTGAGGGCGCATGGGGCGAGCCAGCCGACGCGGCCGAAGCTCATCGTGTCTTGCGCCGGGCTGTTGAGTTGGGCGTCACGCTGATCGACACCGCCGACGCTTATGGCCCGGAGATTGCCGAGCGGCTGATTGCCGAGGCGCTGCACCCTTATCCGCCCGGCCTGGTCATCGCCACCAAAGGTGGAAACACCCGCCCAGGCCCCGCGCGCGCAGAACCAGTGGGCCGCGCTGGCTATCTTTTCCAATGTGTCGAGATGAGCCTGCGTCGGCTCAAGCTGGACCGCATCGACCTCTACCAATTGCACCGCATCGACCCGCGCACGCCGCTTGAAGAGAGCTTGGGCGCGCTGAAGCAGATGCAGGAGCAAGGCAAGATTCGCCACATTGGATTGAGCGAGGTGACACCGGCGGAGATTGAAGAGGCGGAAAAGATCGTAAGGATTACGACGGTCCAGAATCGATACAGTCTGGCCGACCGCCGGCATGAAGAGACGCTGAATTATTGCGAGCGGCAGGGCGTTGGCTTTTTGCCGTGGTATCCCATCAACGCCGGCAAGCTGTTGAAGGCGGACAATCCGTCGGCGCAGACGCTGGCGAAGATTGCCGCCCGTCGCGAGGCTTCTGTCGCGCAGCTTTCCCTTGGCTGGCTCTTGCAGCGTTCGCGGGTGATGCTGCCCATTCCTGGCACGTCAAAGGTCGCGCATCTCGAAGAGAACGTCGCCGCGGCCGGATTGAAGCTGAGCGGGGAAGAATGGGCCGAGGTTGAAGCTGCCGTGAAAAGCTAAGGAGGCTCTGTTCAAGTCCAATCTGTCAGGCAAACATTCCCTCAGGGGCTAAAGCCAATGTTGATTTTGCAGCTTTTGTGGCACGGATAAATCCGTGCCCTTTCAAAATATCGAGCGAATCAGAGCTTTCCTAAGGCTGTGCCGGCGGAATGACCGAGGTATCGCGCTCCCAGCCTTCGTTTTCGAGCTTGATATGCTCAATGGCGACGGCGTTGGCGTTGGCGTCCAGATCGGGAAGCGCCTGATACTCCGAGGGCCAGCAGCGGTAGATCTTGTACGCGCGAACCACCTGCCCGGCCTCGTTGTAGAACTCGAGGTAGATGTCCTTGCGGAACTCCTTTAGCGAGACCTCGGAGCCGAGGCCCGCGCCGAACTTCCAGACCAGGTTGGCCCAGTCTTCAAAGGCGCTATCGTCGGTCAGCCCGCGTTCCAGCGTGATGGGCCCGAACTGGGTCAGCCCGGTCGATTTCCGGGTTGTGCTGGGATCGCCGCCCTCGCGGTGCTCCACGACCTCCGTTGAGCGGATGAGGCCGGTTATGCGCGAAATTGCAGCGATGTATTTGCCATCCCATTTCACGCGAAATTTGAAGTTCTTGTACGGATCGAGGCGTGTCGGATTGGTGGGGAATTCTGCCATGCGAGGAAGCATATCACCGGAAATGGCCTCCGGGTTAGCGAATTCCGCAAACAAAAGGCCGCAACCTTTGAGAACTGCGGCTCTTTGCGGTTTTCCAGACCCCGAAGGCGGGATCTGGATCACGCAGAACCCGGCTGAACTCAGATACCATTGGCCTGGTCTCTAGCTGTGATATGCGATACAGATTTCTCGCGTTAGCAGGTTAACCTCAAGTGATTGACCCGTAGGCACATTCATTGTTCCAAAACGGATCGGTAGGATAGGGGGACACGATGGCCAAAGTGGATATCAATACCCTAAGGCAAGAACTTCGGGAAGTGCAGGACTCACATCCTATCTGGACTCTGGATAATGCGTTCGTCCACTGGTTTCTTCGCGCATTCTTAGTCTCGGATGACGAGCTTGCAGCTCGCGCAGTCACTGGCGTAAGCCATGACAAAGGAATCGATGGAATACTGATAGACGAAGAGACAAACAAAGTGTTTATCCTGCAGGGCAAGTGTCACCTAGGTGCTAAGCCCCCACACGAAAATCGAAATGATGTGCTGGGTTTTGCGCGGCTCGCCCGCATCATTCGTGGCTCTCAAGCCGAGTATGCTGCGTACCGCAAAGAAATCGATCCAATCGTTGCCGAACAGCTAGATAAGGCGCGAAAAAGACTGGCCGGCAAGGGCTACAGTCTCCAGCTCTACTACGTAAGTTCTGGCCAATGCAGTTCGCCGCTAAAAGACGAAGCGGAGTCTGAGGTCTATCAAGCCAATGGTTATTCCGACATCAGCGTATTAGATCGTAAGGAGGTATTGACGTTATTGACGGATTATCTTGGCGGAGCGGCTCCGCCGGTGCCGTCGCTCGACTTGCATGTAGATTCGAGGGGTATCGTTGGCTCCGACGGCATGATACAGAGGTATGACCAGAAAACAGGCATCGAGTCATGGATACTCTCGATGACCGGAAAAGATGTTGGATTTCTCTATAAAGATGCACGCGATAGATTGTTTGCCCGCAACATTCGTGGATTCCTCGGGGACAATGCGATAAACGAGGGAATGAAGGAAACCTTGCAGCAAGAGGCGGAGCACTTTTGGTACTTCAACAACGGAATAACGATCGTTTGCAATACTGCGCGTAAGACGGCTGAGAAAGGTCAGGTGATCTTGAGGGTCTCAAATCCTCAAATCATCAACGGGCAACAGACGACGAGGACCCTGGCCGAATACCCACAAGGTAAAGCATCCGTCCTGGTTCGGGTAATCAGCATTCCTCGCGATGATCGCCATGACGAGGTCGGCTTCGAAAAGCTCGTGTCCAACATAGTAGCCGCTACAAACTGGCAAAACCCAATAGTTCCATCCGACTTGCGTTCGAACGATAAACGGCAAGTTTCGCTAGAGCGGGGCTTTGCAAAGCTGCGCTATCGATACATTCGCAAGCGGCAGACGAAGCGCGAAGCCAGAAGAATTAACGGAGCCCAAAACTGCTTCTGGATCAAGAAAGAGGAACTAGCGCAATTTGTGGCCGGATGTGAGGCAGATCCTCAAGATGTTCGTAGCGGCAAGGAGGGGCTTTTTAAGGCTCCTTTTTACGACCAAATCTTCGATAATCGCCCGCTGCACCAATATCTAAGTAGCTATTGGCTCGCCCGCACCGTCAAGCGTTTAGCGAGCGGGTACCCGGATCGGTCATATGCGAAGTGGGTAGTGTTGAATGCACTCTGGTCCCGAATCGGACTAGAAATGAAGAAGAGGCGTTTGGCAACGACATTCCGCGAGCAATGTGAACGAAACCGTTGGAACCGTCATCTGGACAAGGCTGTCGGACTGCTTTACCGTTCGGCAATCGAATTCTATCGCTCGAAGCGAGGCAGCGGCGCAACTGCCGTCGACATCTCAAACTTCTTTTATCGCGCCAATTTAGTCGAGGGCTTCGAGACTTTCTGGCGCAGCCGCGCCAATCAACATCGCACAGTCTTAGCGCAAGAGCTGCGCAGATTTGTTTCAGATATGTCATCCATCAGTGAAGGCCAGCAGTAAGGCGGCCTCAGTCGGGCCATTTCCATCCTTGCACCCAATCCAGCAAAGAGCCGCAGCCCATTCCAAGGCTGCGGCTTTTTGCGGCTGAGTCACTGGCCGAGTTACATTTCCTTCACGCCTTCGACGAAGGCTTTCAGCTTGCGGCTGCGCGACGGGTGCCGCAGCTTGCGGAGGGCCTTGGCTTCGATCTGGCGAATGCGCTCGCGGGTTACCTGAAAGCTCTGGCCGACTTCTTCGAGAGTGTGCTCGGAGCCGTCTTCCAGGCCGAAGCGCATCTTGATGACGCGCTCTTCGCGCGGGGTGAGCGTGCGCAGAACCTGCGAGGTGTACTCCTTGAGGTTGACGCTGATGACGGCTTCAGAGGGCGAAACCGCCTGACGGTCTTCGATGAAGTCGCCGAGGTGCGAATCTTCCTCTTCGCCGATGGGCGTCTCGAGAGAGATAGGCTCCTGTGCGATCTTGAGCACCTTGCGCACCTTGGCCACGGGAATGTCCATGCGGCGGGCAATCTCTTCGCTGCTCGGCTCACGGCCCAGTTCCTGAACCAGTTGACGGCTGGTGCGGATGAGCTTGTTGATGGTCTCGATCATGTGCACAGGAATGCGGATGGTCCGGGCCTGATCCGCGATGGCGCGGGTAATGGCCTGGCGAATCCACCATGTGGCGTAGGTCGAGAATTTGTAGCCGCGGCGGTATTCGAATTTGTCCACAGCCTTCATCAGGCCGATGTTGCCTTCCTGGATCAAATCGAGAAACTGGAGGCCGCGGTTGGTGTACTTTTTGGCGATGGAAACAACGAGGCGCAGATTGGCTTCAATCAACTCGCGCTTGGCCTGATCCGCGTCCATGTCGCCCTGGATCATCTCGCGCTGAGTACGCTTCAACTCAACGATGGAGACACTGGCGTCGGCCTCGATTTTTTCGAGATCGGCCTTGCAGTTCTTCTGCTGCCGACGGTACTCCTTCTTCAACTCCTCGCTACGGCTGGCCTCGTGCTTCTGGTCGAGCGAGCGAATCTGCCGCTCCAGCGTGCGCATGGTGTCCACGGTCTTGTTGACCTTGTCCAGCAGGCGCTTGCGCTCCATCGGCGTGTATTTGAGCTCGCGCACAATCCGCGAAATGAAAACCCTCTCACGGGCGATGAGCCAGCGGGTTTTGCGTGCCGCGGAGGCCTTGGGCTTCACGGCGCCGGAAGCGGCCTGTTTTTCCTCGAGCACGGCAATTTTCTTCTGGTGCTTCACCAGCGCGTCGATGCGGGCGGCGGTCGCCTTGACGCGCGCCACCACTATCTCTTCGGTGAGCTCCTCGTCGTCGAAGATCACGACCTCTTTGACGTTGCGCACGCCGCGCTTGAGGTCTTCGCCCAGGGCCACAACCTCGCGAATCACAATGGGCGAACGGGAAATGGCCTTGAGAACGCGCAACTGGCCGCGCTCGATGCGTTTGGCGATCTCGACCTCGCCCTCGCGCGTGAGCAACGGCACCGTGCCCATCTCGCGCAGATACATGCGCACCGGGTCATTGGTCTTTTCCAGCGTTCCGGGCGTCAGGTCCAGCTCGACGTCTTCGCCCTCTTCCAGGTCGAAGTCCTTGTCGCCGTGGAATTTGGGGCCGTCGAGCAGGTCAATGCCCTGGGTGCCGATGGTGGTGATCAGGTCGTCCAGATCGTCGGGCGAAGTAGCCATCTCATCCGGTAGCATCTCATTGACATCGCCGTAGGTCAGATAGCCCTTTTCCTTGCCCACTTCGACAATGGTGTCAATGTCATGCTCGTGACCTAGCTCATGCTCGTGCTCGTGTTCGAATTTGTCGTCGCTCGCCAAAATACTCCTACTCTCCAGCGCAAGGCAGATTCAGCACCGTCTTGCGCGACGGTGCGCAGGTTCCAGCCTGGGTTTGGTCCTGAGCGTGCAAAAAATCCCGTCGAACCGGGAAAAATCGGCTCACTCGCACACAAACCTGCGGTCACCCGCATAAATGATGCGGTTTCTTGTGGTTGCTCGGAACAGGATGACAAGCGCTTCAGGTTTCACCTGGGTCGCCCGCGAGCCGCGGCTCATAGATGGGGCAAAGGGGCGCGCATCCGCACTGAGATCAATAGATTACCACGTCCCGCCATGCCCCGCCAAGCCAAATTTCGGGCGAGGTCAGGAACCGTTCTCGGACGATCTCGCAGCCGGGCCAGGCGGTTTCTGCCATCCGCCTGCTCCAACCTCTGCTTATTTGACGCTAAATTTGTTGATTCGACGCAGGAAATTGCGGCTATTGTTCCGGCGGCCTTTGGTTATGCAACTGCCGCAGCGCCCGGTCGAGATCCAGCTTTTGCTGGGTCAGGACCGCCAGTTCGGAAAAGTCGCCCCGCCGCTCCGCCTCGGCGATTTGCGCCCGCATGTCGCGCAGACGACGCTCGATGGCTCGCTCCTGAATCTCCTGAATGGCGCTTTGTACCTCGTTCTCCTCGGGCGGTTTAGTCTCGGCCAACAGCGTCTCAGCCAACAAGGCACGCTGCGCCTCGTCCTCGACCACATCCATGGGTTCGCGAGCCTGCCGCCCGGCAAGCGCTTGCAAGGCAGCGAATGCGCCCAGATGTTCAAACCAGGTTGGCTGTTCGGCTAACGCCTGGACTGCAAGTCTCCGCGATCGCTCGAACTCGGGGTCGTCGATGGCCAGCGCGCGCAGCAATACCCGCTCGACTTCAGTCAACACAGAGGCTCGTGTCTCGATGTGGTCGCGCCGGCGGAGCGCGGCCTGGCGCAGTTCTTCACGCAGTACCGCCGAGTCAATGCCCAGCTTTTGCGCTGCGTCGGCGGCAAACTGGTCCCGTGCCAGCTTCTCCGGCATCCGGCGAATGTGAGGCAGCAAGAAGTTCATGGCCTTCACCTTCTGCTCCGCGCTTGCCCCCGGAAACGCAGTCCGCGCCCGCTCGATCAGGTAATCAGCCTGTCGGCGCGCCCCTCGCAAGGCCGCGGTGTATGCCTCCACGCCGCGCTCGCGAATATAGCGATCCGGGTCGAGGCCGCCGTCGAGGGTGACGATCTTGATGTTGAAGCCCTCTTCGGTGAGCAGGGAAATCGACTTTTCAGAGGCGTTGGAGCCGGCCGCGTCGGGATCGAAGTTGACCACCACCTGCGAGGTGTGCCGCTTGAGAATAGCCACCTGTTGCTCGGTAAAAGCCGTTCCGCTGGTGGCAATCACGTTTTGAATGCCGCGCAGGTAAACCGAGATGCAGTCCATCTGGCCCTCGACGAGCAGCGCAAACTCATGCTGGCGAATCGAGGTCCGCGCTTTGTCCAGATTGAAGAGGACGAGACCCTTGGAATAAAGCGGCGTCTCCGGCGAGTTAATGTACTTTGCGCCGGCCTTGTCGCCCGTCTCCAGGGTGCGCGCGGTGAAGGCGATCACCCGCCCGCTCTCGTTGGAAATTGGAAACATGACCCGCTTGCGGAAGCGGTCGTAGATCGGGCCTTGGGAGCCGTCGCCCTGCTCCTTTGAGGCAAACAGGCCGCTGGAGCGCAGGGTTTCGTTGTCGGCCATGCCGCTCAGCCGGTCGCGCAGGGCGTTGAAGCTGTCGGGTGCGTAGCCGATGCGGAAGGTTTTTATTCCTTCTGGGGTCAAACCGCGACCGGCAAGATATTCGCGGGCCACGGCGCCTTCAGGCCCGCGCAACTGTTCCTCAAACCATGCGGTTGCCGTCTCGTGCAACTCGAAGAGCTTGGCTCGCAGCCGCGCTCCGGCAGCCTCTTCCGGTGAGGAAAATTCCCGCTTTGGTAGAGGAATCCCGCATTTGCCTGCCACAATTCGCACCGCCTCGGGAAAGCCGACGTTCTCGATCTTGGCCACGAAGCTGAAGACATCTCCCGAGGCCTGGCAGCCGAAGCAGTAAAAAAACTGTTGCGACCCTCCGTTTACGTTGAACGACGGCGTCTTTTCCTTGTGGAACGGGCATAACCCCTTGAACCTCTGCGCCCCTGCGTTGCGCAGGCGGATATAACCCTCAATCACCTTGACGATGTCGGCTTGCTGCTTCACGGTCTGGGCAAAATCGGACATGAGGTCTGTATTGAGAATAAGGCCGGGGATTGGGGCGCTTCGCGAAGGGAGTGGATAACGGGGCGGCTTCTGCGCCGTTGATAATGCGCCCACAAACGACTTGTCAAAATATGTTCTCGATAGGCCTCTCAATACGGTAGATTATCCACATGCGAAAACTTGAGTTCCTAACTGCCTTCATTCTTGGCTTGACGTGTTCCGCCTCGTTCGGTCAGATCAAGCATACCGCGATACCTATCGGTAATGCGCTGGACAAGGCATTAGCGAAGGAGTCGATTACCGGCGAAGGAGCGCGGCCATTTCATATTCGGGTCAAAGTCTCCGAGCCGGAGAATCCGCAATCGCCCTACCAAGGCTCCTTTGAGGAGTGGTGGAATTCGCCCAATCAATGGCGGCGCGAAGTGACAGATAAAGACGGCATGCGTCAGACGATTGTGGTCGCAGCCGGGATGAAGACTGAAAAGGACGAGGGAGATTACTTTCCGGTTTGGCTTCGCAATTTCGTAAGGGCCGTCTTCGATCCCATCCCAGACGCGGCGCAATGGACCGGAGATGGACTGATGATCGAACAGACCACTTTTCCTGGTGGGGCCAGGACAGATGCCTGTGCCCGCAGGGAGGGGAAGATAGGATCGGCAGGCCGCGACTCGAAGGTCTATTTCAATCTGTGCTTTGACGATGATGGGCGGCTCAAGTTTTTCGGCAGCCCTGGCTATGGCATGGAGTTTCACGACTATCGTGGTTTTGGAAAGAAACTGATCGCGCGCAGACTGGTCGACAATCCAGAATCTGGTACGACGCTCGTCGGGCAGATCACAATCCTTGAAGATCTGTCGAAGACACAGGGCGTAGCCGAATTGTTTGTTCCTCTTCGAGAAGATGAAGACAGATTCGAAGAGGTCCAGGTGAGTGCGGAGACGATGGAAAAGCTTACTGCGAGCAGCCCGTCCATCGTTTGGCCGACAGTTCACTCCGGCAATACCCACGGCAAGGACGCAATCTACATTTCTGTCGACACGGAAGGCCGGGTGCGGGAGACATGGCCGCTGAACTCCGACAATGGCCTCGTAGACGACTCCGCTCGCGACCAAGTCCGAAACTGGATCGTGAAGCCCGCGTCCGACGAAGCCGGGAAGCGGGTGCAAGTGGATGGAGGCCTTTCCTTTTCCTTTGAAACCCGGATCGAAGACCCGCCGGCGGAGTTGAGCGATGCCGAGGTGCGCCAACTGGCGACAAGGATTGTCGAGCCGGTTTGGCCGGCTGGAACTGTCGAGACGGGGCAGGTGATCGTGGCTGACGTCAGCGTGAACGAACAAGGCCAGCTCACCGGCGTGGCATATCAAGCGGCTCCTTCAGCCACAGGAACGGTGATTGCGCTAAACGATGCAATTCACCAATGGACCTTCCGCCCGCTTATGCGGAACGGGAGAGCGGTGAATTTTCATGCAACGGTGAAGTTCATTGTTCCATGATCCCAGGTTGGAACTCTGCGGACAAGCGGAGCCTTCCCTTGAAGAGGCAAGTGTTTGCCGTCCGGACTTGAGGGTGGTACTGCGGAAAGGCTTTGCATTGGCGAAATCCGCTTCGATTCTTAGCCCCTCGCCAACGGATCCGTTCGATGGGTTGGGGGAATACCTGTTGCAACGAATATCTCCTTGGCGCATCCAATCTACTGTAAGCCACAAGGAGGTTCCCCATGTCGCTTCGCCCTGTGAAGCAGATTCTTGAGACCAAACCCACCATCGAAGG
>Ga0255355_1000904_pt1 | contig 15241 bp, 9 predicted proteins | sample HBST75metaG_FD_189943 | JGI IMG/M metagenome (GOLD analysis project Ga0255355, IMG submission 189943) | Peat soil microbial communities from Stordalen Mire, Sweden - H.B.S.T75 | ecosystem: Environmental > Terrestrial > Soil > Wetlands > Peat | place: Sweden: Norrbotten County, Stordalen Mire...
AGCACGCTGAAATTCTTCCGGGATATCGCGAGCGGTTCCAATGGTACCTGCAAATATTATTGCGATGCGCGGAAACGTTACGATTATGTGACGGGACTCGGTAGCCCTCTGACGGTGAATTTCTAATCCGAGGCATTATCGGGTCTAGGCCTCGATAGTGCTATAATGGAAGCATGAAAATAAAGTGGAATGAGGTCACATGGTATTCGAAACTCATCGCACTCACGCTCTTTATTGTGCTTGTGTATGGCGGATTTTGGCTCGGTGTCGGCTACGGCCAGATGGTCCAACGTATTGCTGACGTGCCAATGGAACTTCGGAACGCGCCGGCACAGGCGACCTCATCCGCAGTCGGGCTCGATCCGTATTATTCCGATGTCACGGCGTGGCGGACGGACGGGAACAACTCCAGCTTTTCGATTGCCTATCCGCTTGATTTTGACACGCAAGATAACCTGACCGGTGTCGGCTCCGCCGATTGGACAGTGAGCGATCTCGGTCAGAGCGGCGTAAAAGAATTTTCGCTCACCATTCCGCGCGCGTTCGAGCCGCAGACGAATTTCGAAGATGCGACGCTCACGGTCGGATCGAGCGGCGATTCCGGCGCGGTCGTGAATTGTCTTGACGCGTTCCGCTTCGGGGGTGGTTCATTGTCCACATCGAGCGTTTCGATCAATGGCGCTGATTTTACCGTGATCCGTGGTTCGGATGCGGGTGCCGGAAATCTGTACGACACAACGAGTTATCGCACGCTCCATGCCGGGCAATGCTGGGCGATCGAATATACGATCCATTCGTCGCAGATAGCGAATTATCCTCCGGAATATCAACTGAAACCATTCGATAAAACAAAATTGACCGACGTGCTTGATCGGATCGTGGGGACATTCAAGTTCGAATGAATCTATATTCGTAATTACTCACAAGACCCGGAATGACAGCATTTCATCCATGAAACCAAAAGCTCAAAAAATAACGGTCATTATCGTTTTCTTGCTTGTTATTATTTTTGGTATCGGACAATTTTTCGGGCGTATTCCAATTTCCGGCAATAGTGCGACCGACCAGAATACGGCGGTTGCTCCAACTCCGACTCCGACGCCAACGCAGATTGTCGCTTTCGTTCCGCAACCTGCAAGTTCCACGCCGGTCGTTAAGGGTTCCTGCTGGACAAGTTCGATCGCGGCACCGTATCGCACGGATGCCTGGCGTTGTACGGTAGGGAACAGCATCCAGGATCCGTGTTTTGCGATAAACGGAAGTACGAGCACCTTGCTTTGCGGTATGGATCCGGCCAATCCTGCGGCAACATCGAGTTTTGTCCTGTCTCTCACGAAGCCTATTCCGGTAACAAGCAGTTCTATTCCTGAAATTCCGAGCAATTGGGCGTGGCTCGTGGAATTGCAGGATGGAACGGTCTGTTCGCCATTTACGGGAACGCTGCCGTTCGCGGCGGATCAGGAGGTTGCAGAATATGGTTGTGCGCCAAAAGTATCCGGTGGTCCGGCGTGGGATATTTTCGGTGATCTGAACGCTTCTTCCGGCGTTTGGACGGCAAAGATAGGAATGCTTTCCGCATCAACCTCGACTTTCCCGCCCCCGATCGTCACCTCATCCGTTGTTTCCGTGATGTCAGTTTGGCAATAGATAGGTTCTAAGAAATTTTTTTCAATATCATTTTTGAAGCTTTCATTGAAAATTGAAAACTGTAAATCGAAAATCGTTCCTGGTATACTGTAATCAATGACCGATGCACCGAAGGGGCAAGATGATCTTCATTCGCAACTCGCGAAGATCCGGCGTGCCGGCGAGGAGCGCGCGGCGGAGCGTCTTGCGGAAAAATTAGGATATCCTTATGCCGACCTCTCCAAGATGCCGGTTTCTTTGGATGCCGTCCGCGTGATACCCGAAGCCGACGCCCGCGACGGGAAGATATCCGCGATCGAAGTGCGCGATAAGAAGATCGCCGTTGTTGCGGTGAATCCGATCTTGCCCGCAACCATGAAGGCACTCGATGATCTTGTTGCGCAGAAGTACGAGACGAAAGTTTTCGTGGTGTCGCCGTCAAGCTTGGAGTCGGCATTCGCCTTATATAAGTTTGTGAAGCCGCCTACGGAATCCGTTGCGGGTAAAGTTGCCATTTCAAAGAATCGCCTCGAAGAATTGACGGGCCAGCTTGTGACGCTTGAAGCTATCCATACTACGATCATGAATCTGGATTTTACGAAAGCTTCTCCGAGCGATCTTATCCAGATATTGTTCGCGGGAGCGCTCGCGGTCCATGCGTCGGATATTCACACTGAGGCAGGGGAGAAGCAGGCGAAGATCCGTTTCCGCGTGGACGGCCTTTTGCATGATATCTGCGAACTTCCGCTTTCGTTCTATGCCAATTTCGTCTCACGCGTGAAATTGCTTTCGGAGATGAAGCTCAACGTCCGGAACGAGGCGCAGGATGGGCGCTTTACGATCAATCTTGCCGGCAAGGATATCGAAATGCGCGTTTCGGTCATTCCGGCGGAGTTCGGCGAAACGATCGTCATGCGTGTTCTCGATCCGTCGGCTACGATGGTCGGTTTGCCGAGTCTTGGTTTGCGTGCCGACAATCTCGTGATCGTGAAGAGGGCGCTCGACCGGCCGAACGGCCTCATTTTGAACACCGGCCCGACAGGATCCGGCAAAACGACGACACTTTATGCGTTCCTTCGTTCCGTGAACAGTTCGGAGATGAAGATCATCACGCTTGAAGATCCAATCGAGTATCGCATTGAGGGAATTGAACAGACGCAGGTGGACGAGGAAGCGGGATATACGTTCGCGAACGGTCTTCGCGCCATCGTCCGGCAGGATCCCGATGTGATCTTGGTCGGCGAGATCCGCGATCTCGAAACGGCTGATATCGCAATGCAATCGGCTTTGACCGGACACCTCGTGCTTTCGACGCTCCACACGAACGATGCGGTTGGCGCCGTGCCGCGGCTCATCAACCTTGGCGTGAAAGCGGTTTCGATCGGGCCGGCCCTCGCGCTCGTGATCGCCCAGCGGCTGGTTCGCGTACTATGCCCCGAGTGTAAAAAGGAAGTTCCGGTTGATGATGCGATGAATGAAAAGATAAAAGCTTTGCTTGCCCGCTTGCCGGCACAGGTCGACAAAACGCTCTATGAGCATCCGACGTTTTTCGCTCCGGTTGGCTGTCCAAAGTGCAACGGCATCGGCTATAAAGGACGCGTCGGTATTTTTGAATTTTTGGAAGGCGGTCCCGATCTTGAAACTACGATCCTTCATGAAGCGTCCGAAGTTGCGCTCCGCGAAGTGGCGAAACGGCAGGGGATGGTCTCGATGCAGGAAGACGGAATCCTAAAGGCGATCGAAGGAAAGACAACGCTCGATGAAGTGAAGGATGCGACTGGTGAGCTTGCGTGGTGATCCTCTCCCATACCATCGAAAAAAAGGCTCAGAACCGAGACAGAACCTTGTCGCGAGGTTCGGACCTGAAGCTTGGATGCCGACCCTTGCCGGAATGACGGCAAAGATTCCTCGCGGCGCTCGGAATGACACATAGGACAAAATCGGAAATATGAATAGCCTTCCGATTTGCGTTTCGTTGTTTTATTTGTTACACTCTTGCCTATGGATTTAGCTGCAAAAGAACGAACGGTTTTCGGGAAAAAAGTGAGCGCGCTGCGGCGCGGCGGTTTGATCCCTGCGGAACTTTACGGTCATGGCGTTTCGAACGTCCATCTTTCGATTTCCGCGAAGGACTTCACGAAGATATACGCTGCTGCCGGCGAGAATACGGTCATTACCTTGACGACGGAAACCGATAAATTCCCCGCGATCATTCATAGCGTCGAGCGCCATTACATTTCGGGCGAGCCGGCGAGCATCGATTTCTATCGGGTCAATATGAAGGAAAAGATCACGGCTCGTGTTCCGATCGAATTCATCGGGGAGTCTCCGGCGATCCGCGAGAAGGGCGCGGTCATCAACAAATCAATGGATGAGATCGAAGTTGAAGCTTTACCGAGCGACTTGCCGCATCAGTTCACCGTTGATCTCTCGGTTCTGGACGATATCGACAAGACGATCTATGTCCGTGATCTTGCGGTACCGAAGGGCGTCACGTTGCTCGTGGAAGGGGAGACGGCCATTGCGACAGCGACCGCACCGCGCGCCGAAGAAGAAGTGGTCGCTCCGGTTGCCGATGTCTCGGAGGTGAAAGTGGAAGCGGAAGAAAAAGTTGCCGAGCGCGCTGTCGGAAAAGAAACGGAGGAGAAAAAGTAGATATAAGAATATCGTCGTTTCGAGAAACTGGAGAGCGAAGAAGGAATTCCCTTCTTCGCTTTTTTTCTGTCGTCCCCGTGGAAGCAGGGACTCAGGTTAGTATTTGAAAGGCCTGGATTCCCGCCGTGCCCGCTCCGCCGAAGCGGCTTCGCGAAGGCCGGACGCGGCAACGACGAAAGAAATAGTCGGTACGACAGAAGATGATGGAATTTTCTCTGGCGTCGGATTTTTTTCTTTTCTTACCTCGGCTTAACGTGGTATAATGGAATTGTTATGGAGCAACCTATAAAACCGCGCGTTGCGGGAGATATCGTCCCTCGGCGCGGCCGCGGAGGGAAATGGAACGCATTCAGTGTATCGAAATTACGCCTCAATCTTTCTTCTCGGAAACGCGGCACGAGGATATCGCTGGTGAAACTTATGCGCCCGGTCATCATTGCCGTTGCGGTCGCCTTTTTTGTTTTCGGCTCGGTTCTTGCGCCGACGGTCTTCACCCGTGCGTCGGGCGATACGGCATCATCGAACTCGAGCGTTGCGGAACGAGCCCAGCTTGAAAGCCAGTTGCAACAGCTTGAAACGCAGATCGACCAATATCAGGGTCAGATCTCAAGCTATGAAAAACAGGGAAACACGCTCTCGGATCAGATCGCAACGCTGAATGCAAAGATAGCCAGCGTCAATTTGCAGATCCAGGCGACCAATCTGACCCTCACCGAGCTTAATCAGAATATCGCGCAAACGCAGTCCCAGATCGCCACGACGCAATCGGAGATCGTAAGCAAGGAAGCGGCGCTCGGCAACTTGATCCAGGGTCTTTATAAGAATGACCAAGTGAGCTTGATCGAAATTTTTCTCAAAAATCCCCAACTTTCCGACTTCTGGAACGACACCCAGAACATCTCCCTTCTTCAGGACAATCTTCGCGTTGCCGTGACCCAGGTGACCGATCTGCAGGGTCAATTGCAGGATCAGCAGCAGCAGTTCGAAGCATCGAAGGCGGATACGGTTAACATCGCGGCATATCAGCAGGCGCAGGCCCAGGAGATCGCGAGCACGAAGAGTCAAAAGAATCAGTTGCTCTCCGAGACCAAGGGCCAGGAATCGAAATATCAGACACTCTTGAAACAGACCCAGGCGACGGCAGCGCAGATCCGTGACCGTATTTTCCAGCTCTTGGGCGGTGGCCAGCTTTCGTTCGAGGACGCGTATCAATATGCAAAACTTGCTTCGAACGCGACCGGCGTTGATCCGTCGCTGATCCTCGCGGTTCTTGATCGTGAATCCGCGCTTGGCCAGAACGTCGGACGGTGCAGTTATGATTCAGCGATGAGCCCCTCGAACATTCCTATATTTCTGCAGATAACCAAACAGCTTGGCCTCGATCCCTCTACGATGATGGTGTCGTGTGCGAACTCCGACGGCGCTTATGGCGGGGCGATGGGACCGGCGCAGTTCGAACCATCGACCTGGGAGCTTTACGCGCCGGATGTCGCCAAGATCACCGGAAATAATCCGCCGTCGCCATGGAGCAACGCCGATGCCTTTGCGGCGACAGGTTTATACCTTGAAGACGCGATGTCGGGATGCAAGGCGAACTATACCGCGGCCGTGAGCATTGAGCGGTGCACGGCGGCGAAATATTATGCAGGTAGCCGGTGGAAGAATTATCTTTGGACCTATGGTGAGGCGGTCGTTGAGCGGGCGCAGTCCTTCGCGCAGGATATCGCGACGATCACGTCATCGTAAGCAAAATTATAAATTTTATCTTGTTTCTGTCATCCTGAGTTTAGCGAAGGATCCCCAGAGATTTCTCGCACGGCTCGAAATGGCAGAATAGTTTTGATTTTTCCGCAAAGTTTGCTATTCTTAGCAACACTCATGGAAGATATCTCACCAGAACAGGAACAGCCAAAAGAAATCGAAAATCCGCATGGTGCGGATTTTTTGCGCCGAAAAAAATGGAGCATATTGCTCATTGCGGCGATCATTGGTGTCCTTATTTTTTTTGCCGCATCGGTTTTTTCCGGTCTTGCTCCGATAAAATCTTCGAAGGGAGGAAGCGTCGGAACGGTGACCGTTAAGGTCGCACAGGGCGAGAGCTTCTCGGAAGTGGTTACGGCACTTGCGTCGGCGCATCTTTTGCGCGCGCGCCCGGCGTTCGAAATCGCCGCATTTACGAGCGGCAAGGCCTTTCATATACAATCAGGCACGTATCGTCTCTCGGCTGCGATGTCGGGTTTCGCCATTCTCAGGGAACTTTCCGCCGGAGCTTCAACGGTAAAAGTGACGATCGCAGAAGGCTCGAATATTTACGAGATCGATCAGGAGCTTGCGGCTGCCGGCGTCATTTCGCGGGGCGACCTGATCAACTTCAAGGATGACGGCGATCTGGAAGGGAAGCTTTTTCCCGATACCTATCAGTTCTATTTTTCATCGGACGTTGCGGACGTTGCGCAGAAATTTTTGGACAATTTCAACGAAAAGGCGGGACCGACGCTCGCAACGGATCCGAAGAATGTCGAAAAGGACCTGACGCTCGCATCGATTGTGGAAAAAGAAGCGCCCAATCCGGAGGATCAAAGCATTATCGCCGGCATTATGGAAAAACGGATGGCGAAAGGCATGCGTCTTCAGATTGATGCAACGGTATGTTACGCGAAACAGATCACGTTGCCGACGGATATCGTGGATTGCTCGGCGCTCACGCACACGGATTTCTCTCCGGATTCTTCGTATGATTCGACCTATAATACGTATCTCTATGCGGGATTGCCGCCGGGACCCATTGGAAATCCGGGCATTGCGGCGATCACGGCAGTGCTTCATCCCGTGAGTTCTTCTTATCTTTATTATGTGAGTGATCCTGCAACAGGGAAGATCATCTATGCTTCGACGCTCGCGGAACAGGACGCAAACATAAAGAAATATCTGAGCGATTGATATCTGAGCTAAAAAATATAAACGTAGTTTTTTGTTTTTCGGCAATCTAAGCGGAAGTGGGCAAGGAATGCGTGAGCGAATAGGAAAATTGTCGGGTGCCCGGCGACTGCGGAGCCGGGCGATATTTTCCGTTATGAGCGGGCTGCATTCTTCGAGCTTCCCGCCTTCGCAGGGACGGGTTCCGCGGGTTGTCAAAAACAAAAACCCGAAGTCCTTGACAAATGGATGTCAAATGGAGTTAAATACCTAGACATCATGTTTGGAGAGGATTAATCGAAAGGTTCGGTGAGGGAACGGTACCGCTTAGCAAAGGGGAGCGGTTTGCCGTTTTTTGCGTGTACGAGGCGATGGGGTACACGATAATTTCTTAATTTAGCCAATACGCGTTTTTGAAAGGCGACCAAAAACGTGAGAAGGAGCATCTCGTAGCACCTTCTCTTTATATAATAAAAAATAAACAAACAATGGCGAAATTTTCTTCAGTCAAAGATTTCTCAAAATCAAAACCTCTCCTCGCGCCGCTCGACCTTAACGAGGCGCAGCTTAAATCTTATCGGTGGTTTTTAGAAAAAGGGCTGAAGGAAATTTTTGACGAGATATCGCCGATTCCGGACCATACCGGGAAGGAATTTGCGCTCTCGTTCGTGGGCTATCGTTTTGACGAGCCGAAGTATGACGAACCGACGGCGCGTTACAAGGAAGCGACCTATGAAGCTCCGTTGCGGGTAACGGTGAAGCTTGCCAATAAGCGTACAGGTGTCGAGCAGTCACAGGAGATCTATTTCGGCGATTTCCCGATCATGACCTCGCGCGGAACGTTCATCATCAACGGCGTCGAGCGCGTTGTGGTTTCTCAGCTTGTGAGGTCTTCCGGCGTTTCGTTCTCGGCGACGCCATGGCATGGCAAGCAGCTTTTTGGCGCAAAGATCATTCCGACGCGCGGCGCCTGGCTTGAGTTCGAAACGGCGGCTGATGGCGAGATCGCGGTGAAGATCGACCGCCGCCGCAAAGTACCGGTGACGGATATGCTTCGCATCTTCGGCATGGATACGGCGGAGATCCGCAAGACGTTCACTGACGAGAACGGGCCTTCCTCCTATATTGAAGCAACTCTTAAGAAGGATATTGCCGAGGACGCCGGCGCTTCATACGTCGAGATCTATCGTCGTTTGCGGCCGGGCGATCCGGCAAATGCGGAAACCGCGAAGAATCTCGTGAGCGCTATGTTCGAGCGCTCCGATCGTTACGATCTTTCCGAGGTCGGACGATATAAGATGAACCAGCGGTTGAGCCTTGATAAGAAGAAAGCGAGCCGTTTGCTCGATAAGGAGGATCTTATTTCCATCGTGCGCGAGGTTGTCAGATTGAACAACGATCCTGACGCGGAGGCGGACGATATTGACCATCTTGGCAATCGTCGTTTAAAGACCGTGGGCGAGCTTTTGCAGGGAAGAATGCGCATCGGACTCGCGCGCTTGCGGAGGATCGTGCAGGACAGGATGTCCACGGAAGACCGCGATACCATCCAGGCATCCCAGCTTGTGAACTTCCGGCCCATCACCGCGGTCGTGAAGGAATTTTTCGCGTCATCCCAGCTCTCGCAGTTCATGGATCAGGTGAATCCCTTGGCCGAGCTCGAACATAAGCGGCGTATTTCAGCCTTGGGTCCCGGTGGCCTCACGCGTGAGCGCGCAAGCTTCGAAGTTCGCGATGTGCACAGTTCGCATTATGGCAGGATCTGTCCGATTCAGAGTCCGGAAGGCGCGAACGTCGGTCTTATCAACTATCTGGCAAGCTTCACGCGCGTCAATGATTTCGGGTTCCTCGAAGCTCCGTACGCGAAAGTAGTGAATGGCACGGTGACGAAAGAGATCGTCTGGTTCGATGCGTTCGAGGAGGAAAAATACAACATCACACACGCGGGATCGCCGCGCGACGCAGAGGGTCATTTTATCGGTCCGCTCGTTGAGGCGCGCATTAAAGGAGAGGCAGGTACATGTACGGTGAGCGAGATAGATTATGTTGATGTCGCTCCGCACGAATTCGTTTCCGTTGCAACGTCGCTTATTCCATTTTTACAGAACGATGATGCGACCCGCGCGCTCATGGGTTCGAACATGCAACGACAGGCAGTCGTTTCCGTGCACCCCGACGCTCCGTACGTTTCGACGGGCCAGGAAGATTCCGTGGCGCGGCATTCCGGCTATGTGATCATGGCCGAGGATGACGGTACGGTCGTGGCTGCGGACGCCGCGCATATTTCGGTGAAGTACAAGAAGCTTGGCGTGAAGCATTACACGCTCGAGAAGTTCAAGCGATCCAACCAGTACACCTGTATTTCCCAGAAGCCGCTCGTGACGACGGGCGATGTCGTGAAGAAGGGACAGATGATGACCGATGGTCCTTCGATCGAGAACGGGGTTCTTGCGCTCGGTCAGAACCTGCTCGTCGCATTCGTTTCTTTCGAGGGCGCGAACTTCGAAGATGCCATCGTGCTTTCGGAGCGCGTCGTGCGTGAAGATCGTTTCACGTCGATCCATATCGATGAATATTCCTGCGATGTGCGCGATACGAAGCTCGGTCCGGAAGTGACGACCTACGACATCCCGAACGTTTCGGAGGACAAGCTGAAGAATTTGGATGAAGAAGGAATTATCCGCATCGGCGCCGAAGTGAAACCCGGCGATATTTTGGTCGGTAAAATTTCTCCGAAAGGCGAGTCGGAACTCACTTCGGAGGAACGCTTGCTCCGCGCTATTTTCGGCGAGAAGGCGCGCGACGTGAAGGACACTTCGCTCACCTTGCCGCATGGCAAGATCGGCCGCGTGGTGAACGTGAAGATTTTCGATCGCGAACGCGGTGATAAGCTTGAACCGGGCGTCATCCGTCGCATTCAGGTTGAGATCGCGGAACTGCGCAAAGTGCAGGCGGGAGACAAGCTCTCCGGACGCCACGGCAACAAAGGCGTCATTTCGCAGGTTCGCGCCGTCGAAGACATGCCGTATCTCGCCGATGGAACGCCGGTTGATATCATTTTGAATCCGCTCGGTGTTATTTCCCGTATGAACCTTGGGCAGATCCTGGAAACCCATCTCGGCTGGGCCGCGAAGAAACTCGGTTATCGCGCGATCACGCCGGGTCTTGATTCGGCAACCGAAGAGGAGATCCGCGCGGAACTTAAGAAGGCCGGTTTGCCGGAAGACGGCAAAGCGACACTGTATGACGGTCGCACCGGCGAACCGTTCCAAAACCGCGTGACGGTCGGACAGATCTATATTTTGAAATTGAACCATCTTGTCGAAGACAAGGCGCACGTTCGTTCCATCGGTCCATACTCTTTGATCACGCAGCAGCCGCTTGGCGGCAAGGCGCAGTTCGGCGGCCAGCGTTTTGGTGAAATGGAGGTCTGGGCACTTGAAGGTTACGGCGCGCGGCATACCTTGCAGGAAATGCTCACGATCAAGTCGGATGATATTCTCGGCCGCGCGGCGGCATACGAATCGATCATCCGCGGCGAACCGATCAAGGAACCGAATGTTCCGGCGTCGTTTAACGTTCTCGTGAGCGAACTCAAATCGCTCGGTTTCAACATTCAGCCGCTCTATGAGGTGGAGACTGATCGCAAAGATGCCTTCTCGGCCTTGAAGATATCGATCGCTTCGCCGGAAGATATTTTGCGCTGGTCGCATGGCGAGGTGACGAAACCGGAAACGATCAACTACCGTACGCAGCGTCCGGAAAAGGATGGCTTGTTCTCGGAGCGTATCTTCGGTCCGACGAAAGATTACGAATGCTACTGCGGTAAATACCGCCGTATCCGGTATAAAGGCGTCATCTGCGATAAGTGCGGTGTGGAAGTGACGAAGGCTTCGGTGCGCCGCGAGCGCATCGGCCATATCGAGCTTGCCGCTCCTGCGAGCCATATCTGGTTCCTGAAGAGCATTCCGTCGCGACTTAGCTTGGCGCTTGATGTTTCCGCGCAGAAATTGGAGCGCGTCATTTACTATTCTGCGTATATCATCACGGAAGTAGAAGAAGAGAACCGGAAATCATCACTCGAAGAACTGGAGCGCGAGCTCAAGGGGAAATTAAAGACGGTTGGAACGAAGGACAAGGAAGTGAAAGGGGAGATCGTCGAGGCCGCGGAGACGACACGCGATTATTTGAAGAATCTGCGCGTCGGCCAGATACTCTCGGAGTCCGAATATTTCAATCTGTCACGTAAGTTCGGCAGTATTTTCAAGGCGTCATCCGGCGCCGAGGCCGTGCGTTCGATCCTGGAAAAGATGGATCTGCGCAAGGAGGTGAAGATCGTGGAGGCTCAGATCGAGAAGATCAAGGATCCGCTCGCGGAAGGGAAGATGCTGCGCCGCTTGAAGATGTTGAAGGCGATGCTCAAGAACGGTACGCGTCCGGAGTGGATGGTGCTTACCGTCCTGCCGGTTCTGCCGCCGGACCTTCGTCCGATGGTCGCGCTTGAAGGCGGCCGTTATGCGACATCCGACCTGAACGATCTTTATCGTCGCGTCATCAATCGCAATAACCGTTTGAAGAAATTGCTCGAGATCAAGGCGCCGGACGTCATCGTCCGCAACGAGAAGCGCATGCTTCAGGAAGCCGTCGATGCACTGATCGACAATTCGGCGCGCTTCGGCACGCAGGAAATGTCGGCACAGCGCCGGCCGCTCCGATCGCTCGCCGACATGCTGAAGGGCAAACAGGGACGGTTCCGCCAGAATCTCTTGGGCAAACGCGTCGATTATTCCGGCCGCTCGGTCATTGTGGTCGGTCCAAAATTGAAGCTGGATGAGTGCGGCGTGCCGAAGCAGATGGCGTTGGAACTTTTCCGTCCGTTCGTGATCAGCGAGATCTTGAAACAAGGACTTGCGCATAACATTCGCAGTGCGGGACGCTTCATAGAGGAGCATGTTCCGGAAGTGCTCGCGATCCTTGAGGAGGTCATCAAAGGCAAGCGTGTTCTTTTGAACCGTGCGCCGACGTTGCACCGTCTCTCGGTTCAGGCGTTCCAGCCGATGCTCATTGAAGGATTGGCATTAAAGGTTCCTCCGCTGATCTGTTCGGCGTTCAATGCCGACTTCGACGGCGACCAAATGGCCATTCATTTGCCGCTCGGTGCGGCGGCGCAGGATGAGGCGGAACATATCATGGCATCCGGCAAAAATCTTTTGAAGCCGGCGAACGGCGACTTGGTCGCGGCTCCTACGCTTGATATGGTGCTTGGCATCTATTTTGTCACGCGGATTGATGACGCGCCGAAGATCATGCATCATTTCTCGAGCCATGATGAAGCATTGCTTGCCTATCACTTTGGCATAGTGAAATTGCAGACGCCGATCGTATGGGACGGCAGAGAGACGACCGTCGGCCGTATGATCTTCAATCGCGAGCTGAACGGCTATGTCGATTACGTGAACGACACCATGACGAAGAAGAAGCTCAATAAGATGCTGAACGGTATCTTTGAAGCGCATGGCGTTGATGCGGCGCGCGATGCCCTTGATCGCATCAAGCTTCTCGGTTATGAAATGGCGACATTGTCCGGCATCACCTGGGCGATGTCCGAGCTTATCATCCCGAAGGAAAAGAAAGAGATACTCCGGGAGGCGGATGCGGCCGTTGCGAAGGTCGGGGAACAGTTCGAAGAGGGATTGCTCACCGCTTCCGAGCGCAAGGTTCGCGCGATCGGTATTTGGAAGGATGCTCAGGCAAAGATCTCCGCGCATGTCGCGACCATTCTGCCGCATGACAATTCGATCTATCAGATCGTGGATTCCGGTGCCCGCGGTTCCTGGGCCCAGCCGATGATGATGATGGGTATGAAGGGTCTCGTTTCGAATCCGAAAGGCGAAACGATCGAACTTCCCATCAAATCATCGCTCAAGGAAGGGTTGTCGGTCCTCGAATATTTCATCGCCACGCACGGTGCCCGCAAAGGAACGACCGATACGGCATTGAAGACCGCACAGGCAGGATATCTTACGCGCCGTCTCGTTGATGTTTCTCAGGAACTTACGGTTCGCGAGGAGGACTGTCACGCTAAGGAAGGCATCGAACTTCGCCGCGAGGATGGCAAGGAGTTCAATCAGACGTTTGCGTCGAAACTTTTCGCCCGCACGGCGCTCGACGATATTAAGATCGGCAACAAGATTGTGGTTCGTGCGAACGAGATCATAACAAAGGCAGCCGCGGAGGAGATCGATGAGTCGAAGATCACTTCGATCATTGTCCGGTCGCCGATCACGTGTCGCACGCTCTACGGTGTTTGTGCGAAGTGCTATGGTTATGATCTTGGCGTGAACGAACCGGTCCGTATCGGTACTGCGGTTGGCGTTATCGCCGCCCAGTCCATCGGCGAGCCGGGCACCCAGCTCACGATGCGTACGTTCCATGCCGGAGGCGCGGCTCAAGCCGATATTACGCATGGTCTGCCGCGCGTCGAGGAGATTTTCGAGGCGCGTTCGCCGAAGGGCCGTGCCGCAATGGCTCCGTTCGACGGAACGGTGCAGGCCATCGAGGAGCGTGGATCGCAGAAGATCATCCGCGTTGTCGGCGAAGGTAAGAAGGCGAAAGCCCAGGAAATAGCGCTTTCGCGCGGGGCGGTTGTGTTCGTAAAGGCGGGCGACATGGTCAAGAAAGGCGATCAGCTTTCCGAAGGTACGCTTGATATCCATGAGCTTTATGAACAGAAGGGGACCATGGAAGTCGTCCGCTACATCACGAACGAAGTCCAGCGCATTTATCTTTCCGAGGGTGCCGCGATCAACAATAAGCATATCGAGATGATCGTTCGTCAGATGGTGTCGCGTATCCAGATCACGGATGCAGGCGATGCTCCGGATTTTGTGCCGGGCGATATCGTGGAAAAATCGAAATTCCTTGAAGTGAATCGGGCTGTGAAAAAGGAAAGTGGCCATGCGGCGAAGGGTAACGAAATACTGCTTGGCATCACGCGCGTCGCGCTTTCTGCGGAAAGCTTCCTTTCTGCGGCATCGTTCCAGGATACGTCCCGCGTACTCGTGAAGGCGGCCATCGAATCGAAGATCGATCCGTTGCGCGGCCTCAAGGAGAACGTGATCATCGGCCGCCTTATTCCTGCCGGCGCTGATAGAATGGCGTCATATGTCGAAGATGACACCTTGGACGAAGAGGCGATCGAGAAAAAGGAAGAAGCAGCCTAACGGCGCCAACTTGCAATCGTCGATAAATCCGATATAATAGCAGAACTATGGAAGAAACGGAAAAAGTCAAAAAGGAATACGAAATCGGGGTTTTGGTCCGGAAGGAAGACGATGTCCCTGAGGTGCGGCGCATCGTGGAACAGCACGGAGGTGTGTTCTCTTCGGAATTTCAGGCGAAGAAGATAGCGTTGGCTTATCCGATCAAGCACGAAGAAGAAGCGGTTTTCGCTTTTTCGCGTTTCGCCGCCGAGCCCACGGAAGTGAAGCAGCTCGAGTTCGATCTCGAGAACGTGAGCATCGTTTTGCGGTCGCTCATCACGATTCCCTTCAAGATATCGCATCGCGAAGCGGTTGGCGCGGGTAAGAAGCGGAGCCAGATTCCGTTGCGGCCGGCCACCGGGGCCGTATCGCCATCCAGCGTGCCTGCCGTGCATACGTTGAGCAATGAAGCGTTGGAGAAGAAAATAGAGGAAATGCTGAAATAGGGAGGAGCGATCAACGAGAAAGTGGGTGATTTATGAAATGGTATAATGCTATTGATAAGGTCGCTCATAACTAATCGCTAAAAACCATCATGGATCTGAATAAAGTCATCATTGTCGGCAGGGTAACGGCTGATCCTCAGCTCAGGACGACGCCGGGCGGCCAATCAGTGGCGACAATCGGTGTCGCGACGAATCGCACATGGAACGACAAGAACGGCCAGAAGCAGGAAGAGACGGAATTCCATAACGTCGTCCTCTGGGGACGGCAAGCTGAGATAGCTGCGCAATTCTTGGTCAAAGGAGCTACTGTTTTGATCGAAGGACGTTTGCGGACGC
>Ga0255355_1000910_pt1 | contig 15171 bp, 14 predicted proteins | sample HBST75metaG_FD_189943 | JGI IMG/M metagenome (GOLD analysis project Ga0255355, IMG submission 189943) | Peat soil microbial communities from Stordalen Mire, Sweden - H.B.S.T75 | ecosystem: Environmental > Terrestrial > Soil > Wetlands > Peat | place: Sweden: Norrbotten County, Stordalen Mire...
CTTCTTGGATGAGATGGCGGTAGCACATTCGGCAAACCTTACTTGGTGGTTAGGCTTCCTGGATGCTACCCCATCCCATCCACCTGTCACCGGAGTTGCCGTTGCACTTCGTTGTTGAATCCGCCAAGGATTTGGTCGAAGGCCTGCACATAGCCGCTGAGATTTTCCGAGGAGTCACAATCCCTGAACGTAACCCAACCCGGACTAGCGATATCGATTGCCGCAAGGATCTTGGGCTTCGGAACATAAATGAAAATGTTACCCTCGGAGTGATTCTGACCTTTGTAAGACAGTTCTACTTTGACGCCGTTGACGTCAAGTGTTGCGTCCTTTGAAAAGGTTTCTGTCGGCAGTGGCCGATTAGGATCAGGGAAGCGCTCCAGCAGTTCACGCGTCTTATCATGGGCGATTCGCTTTACTTTTGATCCATAGACGGACGCGGCACCGATATGATCAGCGTGCCAGTGACTGTAGATGACGTGCGTGACGGGCTCGTCCGTCACCTCTTCGATTGCAGCGAGCAGGTTTTCGCCGAGCGCCGGCGGCGCATCAACCGCGATCACACCGGAGCCAGTGCGAATGAACATGCAATCGTACCAACCCGAGCTGACCCAATAGACCCCGTCGGAAATCTCCTCGACGTGATAGCCCTTTTTCAGGCGATCCGGAAGGAATAGAGACCCATACGATGACTCCGGTGCTGGAATAAAGTCCTCGATGACATTGTTGTAAGGCACACCCAGGGGACCGAGATCTTCAACAAGCCAAGATGGCTTATTACCGGCGGGCGCGTCTTTTGGTTTACTCAACATGGCAATTACCTCCCCTCGTAAATACGAGTACTAACGATTTAGATTCATGAAGACCTTCGCGGAGGGCATTGGCATAGTATGGTTGCGCAATCTCCAGACAACTTGCCTCGACAACAGATATAGCTGCCTCAGCGACCATGTGGTTTACCCTCAAGCCAGCGCTTCCCTTCCGCGTAGAGAGCCTGAACCTCTGGCCCTTTCAATCCAGGCATGTCCTTCTTAACCGGATAACCGATCTTCGCTTGCAGATAAGCCAAGTGACGATAGCCTTCCGGATATTGCTGCAATAACGCTTCGTCCAAGACAAGCGGCTTAGTGAGGTCCACGCGATCCAGTCGGTCCTTTTCATAGATCGGTTGTCGCAACACCAAGCCCCATCTCCCACTGCGCTTCTCAAAAAAGTCGTAGAAACGTCCGGTACAGAGAACGTCACACAAGACACCTTCAACCAAGGCGCGCTGCGAAATGGTCATCTTGGTCTGGGCAACAGCCCGGTCCCCATCGATATCGACCGACGTTCCGCCAAGAAAGTGTAAGATACTGACCCCGCGGCTCCATCCCTCCTGATTGGCATCGATGAATTCCTCAGCCGTTCCCTGGAACCACGTTGCCATCATTCGGCCATCATCATGCCAGACCGTGCGGAACCGTGCCCAGTCTCCCGCATCGCGCCAAATCGCCCAATTATCAATGGCCTGCCGAATTTCTAAGATGTCCCTGAAAGTGTCAGTCATCACTTAAGTTGTCCCGAGTTGAAGGCGATATGCTTGTATTCCAGGAAATCGTCTATGGCGGAAACGCCATTCAGACGCCCCATCCCGCTTTGTCTGAACCCGCCTTCCTCGAATTCGTCGTAAACGACGCCCCAGTCGTTTATCCAAACAGTCCCGCATTGCAACTCGCGTGCGACGCGTAACGGACGATCTACATCGCGCGTCCAGATGCTTGCACACAGTCCATATTCGGAATCATTCGCCAGTGAGACGGCCTCCGCCTCGGTGTCGAAAGTCTGCATTGTGAGGACCGGGCCGAATACTTCCTGTTGGACGATTGGCAACTTCGAATCCGCCACTGCGAGCAGAGTTGGTCGATAGAACGCGCCTTTCACTAACGGTCCCTCTGTAATGGGACCACCACGCACAATCACTTTGGCCCCAGCGGAAATTGCGGCTTCCACCATAGCGTCAACGCGCGTCACGTTAGCCTTGTCAATAAGTGGCCCCATGTCGCTGGCCGGATCAGAGGCAGGACCTGTCCTGACGTTTTCGAGGCGCTTTGCAAGAGCATCGCGGAAGCGGTCTTCAATCTTGCGTTGAACCAATAACCGACTTCCGGTCATGCAGAATTGACCCGCGAACGTGGTGAGCGCCTTTTCGATCCTCGGCACGGTGGCATCGATGTCCGCGTCATCGAAAATCAGCATCGGGGTTTTGCCGCCCAATTCAAGGCCGAAGCGCTTCAGGTGGGCTGCTCCAGCCGCGCAGATTGCGCGTCCCGTCCTGGTGCTGCCCGTGAAACTGATCACCGGTACATTGGGAGACTCGACAAGTAACTTCGATCCCTCGCTTCCGCTTTCTGAAAAGACATTCACCACGCCTCGTGGGAGACCATCAACCTCCGAGATCACCTCACTAAACAGTGCGTTGATCTGGGCCGTCTGTCCTGGCAGCTTTACTACCGTGGTTGTGCCGGCAGCCAAGGCTGGAGCAAGAGAACGTACTGTGAGGATGACAGGAGAATTGAACGGCGCAATGATCCCAGCAACTCCAATAGCTTGCCGAATAACCATGGAAATGTGACCAGGCTTCACCTCAGCGGCACGACCGTAGTCGGTCATGACCAGCGCTGCCCAGTACCGAAGTTTCGAGGGGACCATGGTTACCTCGAACGTCGCTTCGGCAACCACCTTTCCATTTTCGGTGGCCAGAAGCTGAATCAAGTCTTGGCTACGTGCTTCGAAGCGGTCGGCCATTGTGTTGAGTACATGCGAGCGAAGCGCTCGATCCTCCTTCCAGGAGCTATCCCGGAATGCACGCAAAGCCGCACTTACAGCTTCTTCGGCCTCCTTCCGCCCGCCGTCAGCATAAGTACCGATGACCTCTCCCGTGGCTGGGTTGATACTATCTTTGTGTAGCTCCGAATCCACCCACTGACCGTCAATCCAATGTCGAGCTGTTCTGTTGCTGCTTTCCGTCGTTGAGTGACTTACTGCTACTTTCTCCGTGGTTACTAACACTGGATGATCTCCTTCTCGCACCTTTTGCGTTCCCGCTATGAATGTGCTCACAGAGCCCTGCGGAATAAACCAGTCAATGCGCCCGATTGGGGGCGCGCTGCCCGGCTCTTTATTGCGCGAGTCCGATCTGTTTCATGAATGCTAGGTTGTCCCAGAACAGATATTCCTCGTCAATCACGCCATCTTTCCAATGCGAAACGGTGCACATGACCAACTTGAACGGCTTTCCGGTTGGCGGGATTGTCTTGCCGTCGGGAGTTGGCATCGGCTTTGTAAATGTGCCTTCCATAACACCGATCACACTGGTCCACTCGCCCGAAGCGAACTTAACCGGATGCTCCTTGATACGAGTATCGGGCGCATATACGAACATCGCCGTCAAGTCTGCGATGTGTCTCGCAATACCGTTGGTCTGATGCCCATCCGGCCAGTGCACGACAACGTTCTCCGAATGGCTTTCTTTGAGCCTGTCCCATTTCTGATTCGTAAAAACATCAAAATCTAAGGTGTCGAACTTTGCGATTTGCTCGGCGCCAATCCGTTCCGCCGTTTTGTATCTTTCCAGTTCTGTTTGCGCGTTTGCAGAGGCTGTCAGGAACAAAAGCACTACGAAGCCGACTAAAGCTCCACCGCATGCGAATATGTTTCTCTTGATCGTATGTGCAGACATCGTATTTCTCCTTTTATAAAAAGCAGACTGCAACCGAATGGATACTGGATGTAGTTATTGCGTTGTTGCCTTCAGTGCTGCGCTTCCGCTGACATCCGCCAGCTTGAGGGCTTTGGCAACGGCGGTAACACGCTTCCCCTGGAACACTGCTACCTTAAGGTCATCCGCGGTTGGAGGATCGCTTGTCATTCCGCTTACAGTTGTTGCCCCATAAGGAGTTCCGGCTTTGAACAGCGCCGCATCGGCGTAGCCGGTCGGTACCACAATCAGTCCCAGATGGGAGAGGACGGGAAATAGAGAAGTAATCACCATCTCGTTTCCCCCATGCGGCGTACTGGTCGAACTGAAAGCTGCGCCAGCCTTTCCATTCAATGCCCCTTTTGCCCAAAGTCCCCCAAGTGAGTCAATATAGGCTTTCAGTTCCGCGCAGACGGTTCCAAACCGAGAGGGGGTTCCGAAAATGATGCCGTCGGCCCATTCCGCGTCTTGTGGAGTTGGAGCCGCGTAAGCACTATCCATGCGCGCGCGGTTAGCTCCCCACTCTGGAACCGAATCGATGATCTCTTGCGTAACAATGTCTCGAGCACGTCTGAGGCGCACGTCGGCTCCCGCTTCTCTCGCTCCGTGTGCGATTGCGTTTGCCAGAGCTTCCGTAGAACCATTGCGCGAATAGAAGGCAATCAAAATGTTGGTTTGTGACATATCTCTCCTTTCTCGGAATTAAATGCAAGTGTCATTTGAGCGTCTGAGCGTCGCCATAACTTCTGCGGGGTGATGGACCAGGATGGACTATGATCTGGCCCGACCACAGGACTCCCCCTTCCTGTTTTCCTTGATACGCGAAAGACCCGCCTTCAAGGCCAGCCCTCACACGACAGAGGCCGTTCGTGTGCCACCTTCAAGGCACCATGCAGTCCCTGGCCGCCTCTCTAATGTGCCCTGTACCGATGTGCTTCGTCACATGGCTCCTTGTGCGCCCATATCCACCCCTCAGTGGGGCAATTTTCTGGCCAAAGATTCTGTTGTCGAAGCGAAACAGCAACTACTGACTAATCAGCAATTTACAAGAGTAAGCTCGGTGAGGAGCGAAAAGTGCAGTGTCGGCAGTTTGGCAAATGACCAATTACCGGCAGTCAAATGCGTGCAAGACCCTTGCGGAACTCATATCTGGAGATGCCAAGCTTTTCCATCTTATACAGAAGCGTGGAACGCTTCAGGCCAAGCCGAAGTGCGGCCCCACGCGGCCCCGAAACTATTCCAGCGCTCTCTCGTAACGCCCCAATAATGTGTTCACGCTCAGCATCAGCCAGCGTCCCAGATCTCAAGACCTCAGGGGGGGATAACTCCAGTTCAATTATCGGCACTTGGAGGACCGGGCCCCTGCTCAGAATAACGGAGCGCTCGATAATGTTCTCAAGTTCGCGTACATTACCTGGCCAATGCCAGGCAGCGAGAGCGTCTTGGGCACTCTTAGGAATGGTTTCAATTTTCTTACCCATCCGATTTGCAAACTTTTTTACAAAAAAGCACACCAGTTTTGGGATGTCGTCGCGGCGCTCTCGCAGTGGCGGCACACGAATTGGAAACACATTGAGACGGTAAAAAAGGTCGCTTCGAAACTCTCGCTCGGTAACCATCCTACCAAGATCCCGATTTGTAGCCGCGATCAAGCGCGCGTTGACATGAATCGTACGTGTGCTTCCGAGTCGCTCAAATTCCTGCTCCTGAAGTGCTCGAAGCAGCTTTGGCTGTAATTCAAGTGGGATGTCTCCAACTTCATCAAGGAATAGTGTCCCTTTGTCGGCCAGTTCAAAGTACCCAATCCTTTGGTTGATGGCTCCGGTGAATGCGCCTTTTTCGTGGCCAAACAACTCGCTCTCAAGCAAACCAGCAGGAATTGCGGCACAGTTTAGTTTCACAAACGTTCTGGAGTTACGAATACTGAGGTTGTGAATCGCGCGGGCAATCAGCTCTTTCCCGGTGCCGGTCTCTCCGAGCAGAAGCACAGTCGCGCCGCTGGAGGCTGCCAATTCGACGTTTACCAAGGTCTTTTTCAACGCCTCGCTCTCGCCGACAATTTGTTCGAAATTGTGCTCCGTCCGGATCTCATCCTCAAGATAGTGCTTCTCCTGTGCCAGACGTTCTTTCAACGCAGCAATCTCTTGGAATGCCGTTGCATTCTCCAGAGCGATTCCCACCTGGGTAGCAATCTCCATGAGTAGGTTAGTGTCGCTCGAATCTAAAGTCTGGTCCTGAAAGCTGAAAAGATTCATGGTCCCAAGTTGTCCATGGCATGTGGTAATTGGGATGAGAATGATCGTACGGACCCCTTGAATCAGTACGCTCTTCAGTAGGTCGTCACGATTACGGTCAACCAAGTCCTCATATCTAAACGTCACCGGCTTGCCATGCAGCATTACCTCTGATGCGAGCGAGTCGACGAGCGGAACTTCAGTTGTGCGAGGCATAGCGAACGTTACTGATTCATGATGGTCAAACGTATGAACTCGAATCCGAGTCTTCTCTTCGTCATAGAGAGTCAAGGATGTTACATCATGCTGCACTACGGTCCGCAGTGAACGGGCGATTGTAGAAAACAGGCTTTCAAAGTCACGATGCTTCACAAAGGCGTTGCTGAAATCAAGCTGCGGGCGCAAGTGCTCCCTCTCATGCGCGGATTGCCGATGGGTCAGGGCGTTCTCGGCCATTGCCGCCACAAACATCGCCAAATGCCGAATAAACGTAATATCTACTTCTTTGTAGGCTCCTACACTGCTGCTGCCGATTCCAATCGTGCCCAACTTGCAGGCCGTAGTGCTCATCGGCATCAGGCAGAATGACCGTATGCCGCGCGCGCGGAGCACATTCAGAATTTCCGGAAAGCGCGTTTCCGATTCGATATCAACGAACGTCAACGCCTGCTGTTGTTCCCACACCCATGTAGAGGCAGTGTCCTCAACTGCAATCTGAATGGGGAGAGGTGCTCCAACGCTTAAGACGGCCTCCCAGCTATAGAGGTGCATCAGGCTTAGAGCCGGATCATGTAACGCGAAACTGATATAGCCGAATGGTAGGATGTTTTGAAGTCGGTCGGCAAGATCGCAGAAAAGATCGGCCACCTCTCGCGGCGAGATCATTGCTTCGGCAATTCCGAGAAGTGCCCGATAGCGATCCGTCTCGTTCCAACTAGACCCGCCACCTGCAATATCAGCTGACACAGATAACATTGCTCCAAATCCTCATCGCATTATAAGGCACACAGTATCAACTAATTACGCCGGGTCTCTTGGATTCCGAGATCGGTGAACGCTTAAAGCAGGCCGACGGCAGGCAACACTGGGCACATTGATTCTTTGCGCAAGGGCAATACCCAGTCAAGTTGAGCGATGTGCCAGATTCACCACTTGAAGGTAGCCCCCAAGCGGAGGACCCGGACCGCATATTCCATTCATGTACGGCTAATGCCCCCCTCCGTGAAATGGTGGATTAACCGATCTGCACCGTTAGCATTGAGACTGAGCCCCCGTCGATTCCTTCGACAGGGAACCTTATGACCTCACCTTGCTGCTTGCTCGCGATCACGTAGAGGAGCGGCAAATAGTGGTCCGGCGTAGGAATTGAGAGCACTGCATCCGCTCCGAGCTTCTCGTAGTCGACCAGTAGCTCGAAATCGCCTGCTGATAGGATGTCCCTCACCTTATTCTCAAAGCGAATTGCCCAATCATAGGGTTCGGGCATATGCCGTCCCCAGGCGTAAGCGTGGAGATTATGAACCAGATTTCCGCTGCCGACGATCAGTACACCGTCGTCCCGCAATGGCGCGAGCATTTTGCCGATCTCAAAATGGAACGACGCCGGCTGAGTTTCGTTGATACTGAGCTGAACTACCGGAACATCAGCATCTGGATACAAGTGCCGAAGCACAGCCCATGTCCCATGATCAAGGCCCCACGATTCGTCGAGCTTCACCGGCAAAGGCGCCAGCATCTTCTGCACTCGGCGAGCCAGCGCCGGGTCACCGGGAGCAGGATATTGCACTTCATAAAGTTCTCTTGGAAAGCCGCCGAAATCGTGAATGGTCTTGGGTGCTGTAGTAATCGTGACACCGGTTTCTGAAACAAACCAGTGGGCAGAGATCGACAGGACAGCTCTTGGCTTCGGCATTGACAACCCCATTCGGCGCCACGCTTCGGTGTACTTGTTGTTCAAGATGGCATTCATGGGATTGCCGTGTCCAAAAAAGATCGTGGGTTGTCTCTCAATCATCAGAAAATGCTCCTCCTCTATCTGCCGGACTCACAGTTCGCCGATTAGTTCTAGAAGTCCGACGACATCATAAAACAAATTCTCTTCCCCCATCTCGCCATCGCCCGGTGCGCAACAGCACGGAAATCGGCCTTGAAGCTGCTGTTCGTGGCCAGGATCATCTTACAGGCGGCTCCCGACATAGGCTGTTTCATTGTGCCCGCCAATTCGGTTGCAAAAAACAGGACGCGACTTTGGCGTTATGCAGAAATCGCATAACGGTTTTCAAAAAAATCATTGGACACGAAATGCACTACCAACCATCATGAGCTACATCCTGGCGTCTCTTCCAGGCATATCGATCGAATCGAACTTCCTCGATTTTTTCATCGATTGGAACGCAAACCGCTGGAAAGGAGGGGCAATGGAACATCATCTGCTCAACGCACACGAAGCAGCCGAGGTGCTCAAGATGGATAACCGCACCCTTATTCGCTGGGCGCGTCTCGGCCAGGTACCAGCTCACCCCATGGGAGAAGGAAAACGCAAACTCTGGCGGTTTCTTGAACACGAGTTGTTGGACTGGGTCGAAGCACGAAAAGCGGAGAAAGAGGGGCCGCTGGCGAGTAGGATAGAGCTAGCCATCAGTGCTCATGCAAGGAGATCAGCATGAGCCGTATACAACAAGGAAGCCTCTTGAAACTGAAGCGCAAAGCCGGTCCCGATGTGTGGGTGCTGCGTTGGTATGACGAAACCAACGGCACACGCACCTATCGGAAACGGACTCTTGGAACTGTCATCCGCTATCCGCACCAGAGAGACGCGGAAAGAGCTGCTGACGCGCTTCGCAACACCATCAATTCCGAGTTTACCGTGCCGGAGACGGTCGCGGAACTCGTAACCCACTACCGCGAAAACGAACTGACGGAAGAGAAGAAAGCCTACGCTACTATTGAGGCCAACACTCACTATCTAGCAAATCACATCGTCCCGCAGTGGGGAGCGATGTATTTGCAGGATGTCCGTACTGTTGACGTGGAATTGTGGCTGCACACGTTGCAACTGGCCCCCGGCACAAGAAGCAAGATTCGCAACATTATGTCGGCGGTCTTCAACCACGCCATCCGGCACGAGTGGATGGATCGGAATCCCATCACAAAGGTTCGAGTTTCCGCAAAGCGCTTGCGGGAACCGGACGTGCTCACCCCGGCTGAATTCGCTTCGCTCATTACCGTTCTCGACTTGCGCGAACGTGCGATGGTGATGCTTGACGGCAGCACAGGACTGAGGAGATCGGAGCTGGTTGCGCTCACTTGGGCGGACATCGACCTCGAACTCATGCAGGTCAATGTCCGGCGATCCTGCGTGCGGAATCACTTTGGGGATACGAAGACCGAGGCAAGCCACAAACCGGTGCCACTGCATCCTTCCGTGGTGAAATGCCTCAAGGCGTGGAGAGAGGAGTCTCCCTACGCTGCCGAGGCGGATTTTCTTTTTCCGTCCTTGCGGCGCGGAGGCAAACAACCACTTTCACCCGATACGCTGCTCAAAAAAGTGATCCGCCCGGCGGTCGAGCGGGCGGGCATCAAGAACAAACGTATCGGTTGGCACAGTTTCCGTCACTCGCTGGCAACCAACCTGCGAGCTGCCGGCGTGGATCTGAAGACGGCGCAGGAACTATTGCGTCACGCAAACTCGCGGATCACGCTTGAGGTGTACACCCACGCGATCTCCGCGACCAAGCGCGAAGCCAACAACAGGGTGATGCAGATGGTCCTAGAGGCTGGGAAGGAGCAGCTTTCAGCACCCTCTCCAGCACCCTCGCGGATGCCTCTTGAATTTGTCACTTACCATAAACCGTTTATTTTCTTCGGTTTAATGGCGGGGACGACGGGGCTCGAACCCGCGACCTCTGCCGTGACAGGGCAGCGCTCTAACCAACTGAGCTACGTCCCCCAATGAAGCATGCTTCCCAACAGTAAACAGCGCCGAACAGACCGTCCTCCCTCTAGCGGAGGCTTTTCTTTCCAGCTTGCCTGCTGCTCTCGACCACGTCCTTGCCCAGGCGGACAGGAAGCGGCGCTTGCTTCAGCAACATGAATGAGTGTATCAGAAAGGGCGTGTCTTGTGAGGCCATCTGCCCGAGGAAAATGTCCCCGGATGACTCATTGAAAGAAAACCAGCGCCCCTAGGCTGACCAGACGGCGCGATTGCCGCGGCCACTTGGAATGAACCCCATATCCGCTGAAATTCTCCGAACGCACTGCAGCAGGTGGTTGGCAATTGAAGGCAGCTTCTGCGCCGTGACGCGGAACGACGGCCCGGAAACGCTCACCGCCGCCACCGGCATCCGCTGCGCATCCAGCACCGGCACAGCGATGCAGCGCAGGCCCTCCTCCAGTTCCTCGTCATCCACAGCATAGCCGCGGCGGCGGGTCTTCTCGATCTCCACGCGCAGGGCTTCAGCCGTGGCGATGGTGCGGTCCGTGAAGCGCTCGAAGCGGGTGCAGCGCAGCACCTCAGCAACACGCTCCTCGGGCAAAAACGCCAGTATCGCCTTACCCACTGAGGTACAGTGTATCGGGTTGCTGGCGCCGATGCGGGTAATCATGCGCACTGAACGGGCCGGCTCGATCTTGTCGATGTAGATCACGTGGGAGCCTTCCAGGATGCCCAGGTGCGCGGTCTCCTCGGTCTCGGCCACCAAGCGGCGCAGGTGCGGCTGAGCGCGGTCGCGCAGGTCATATTGGTCGATGGCGCGATTACCTAAATCAAACAGCCTCAGGCCCAGACGGAACTTGCCGTTGGTGGTGCGTTCCACCATGCGGTGCTTCTCCAGAACCATCAAGAAGCGGTGCGCGGTGCTCTTGTGCAATTGGAGCAACGAGGCAACCTGCGCCAAACCCTGCGGCGTGTCGCTCTCTCCAAGCAGATCCAGAATGGCGAATGCCCGATCAAGGGCCTGAACTTTGTAAGTGCCTTGCGGGGCCGCGTCTCGCATTATGGTTCTCCATTTTGCACGGTGATTTAATATAAGTTTGCTGAGATTGGGACGATATGTCAAGTTCTGATACGTGATTCCTTCTTGTGGGAAATGGGATCAACGCTAGGCGACTAGAAAGCAGCTATTCTTGAGCGTCCCGGCAGCAGAGGGTCTCCATCTCCCGCAAAGATATTCTCAGAAACGCAAATGCCATTTCCTCTGCTGCCTATAGTTCAAATGAGAGACTGTTTATGTCTCCGAGAGCAGGACAGTCCATCGGCCTCTTTCGCGAGAAAAGTGCGATCAGCCTGCTGAACGCACTGAATCTTACTACACAACTGGAAGCAGTGACCCCGCCATGTCTACCCCAATCCAAATTCCCGATGCTCTCACCCTTAGCGCAGACAACTTGTCCATAGCGGTCATCAGCCCGGACGAGAAACGCCGCAACGCTGCGATGAGTGCTCTGAGCGAATGCCAAACTGGCAAAATTCAGGAATTTACCTCCTACCCTCCGGGACTCGACAATGTGCAGCGGATGCTCGGGCATGACTTCGACATCATCATCGTTGACCTGGACAGCAATCCGACCTCCGCCCTCGATCTGGTGGAGGCTGTTTGCACAAATGACCTGGCTACCGCAATGGCCTATTCGGCGCAGGCCGATCCCGAACTGCTGCTCCGCTGTATGCGGGCGGGTTCCCGCGAGTTTCTCGCGATGCCCTTCGCCCCCGGCGCCATGGCTGAGGCTCTGGTTCGGGTCTCGTCTCTTCGCTCGGCAGTTCACCCCTCCAAAAAGACAGCCGGCAGACTGCACATATTTCTCAGCGCCAAAGGCGGTTCCGGAGTCACCACGCTGGCCTGCAACTTTGCTGTTTCTCTGGCCCAGGAGTCGAAGCAAAGAACCCTGTTGATCGATCTCAACCTCCCGCTTGGTGATGCGGCGATCGATCTGGGAATCAAGGCTCAATACTCGACAATCAACGCGCTTCAAGATCCCAGCCGGCTCGATTCGAATTTTCTCTCCGGCTTGCTTGTAGAGCATAGCTCTGGATTATTCATTCTCGCGGCACCCAGTGAACTTGCCACCACGAAAGTCTCTGAGGGCGCCATCGACAAGTTGCTTAAAGTTGCCTGTCAGGAGTTTGATTATGTGGTGGTTGACGCGGGATCGAAACTCGACCTACAGCATACATATCTCTTCGATGAATCCGCCACCATCTATCTGGTTACGCAGATAGGCATTCCCGAACTGCGTAATTCAAATCGCCTGATTTCAATGCTTTCCACCAGCAATAGGCCCAAACTTGAAATCGTGATCAACCGCTATGACCCTCGCTCCCGGGAAATCGATGAAGAGTATATTACGAAGGCTCTCACCAAGCCGGCCGCGTGGAAGATTCCCAACAACTATGCCGCTGTGAGGCGGATGCAGAACACAGCCACCTCGCTTATGCAGGATGATTTGGAGATTTCACGGGCGATCCGGAAGATGTCCAGATCCGTTTGCGGCCAGCCAGATATTCCCAAAAAGAAAAAGGGGTTCAGTTTCTTTAGGTAAGGGCTCTACCTTTGCGCTTTGCTCTTGCCGATGAACCTTGAAGAGGTTCATCGGCATTTTCATAGTCCTTTGGACGCCTCTTTGGGACGTAAAGATCATGTCCAGGAATCTGGGAAGCGCTCGCATTTCCTCGGATATCCTGGCAATCGCCGAGGCCGGCTAGCTCAAATCGACTAAAAAGCCCTCGAACAAGTCCGATTTTCACACTCCGCTTGGATAAGATGATAAGGGGAGGTAAAGACTATGCAGCGTCAAGCACAAACACCAAAGTCGAGATCTGAGAGATTTGGCCGGAAAAGCCAGCGGGAGATATTCCTCGACCGCGTGGAGCAGGTGGTGCCGTGGAACGAATTGTTGGCGTTGCTGGAGCCGCATTATCCGAAGGCAGACAGCAGTCAGACTCCGGCCGAGCTGTCGATCATGCTTCGGACTTACTTCGTGCAGCAGTGGTTCAACTTTTCCGATTCCGGCACGGAAGAGGCCTTCTATGAGTCTCCCGCGCTGCGCCGCTTCGTGGGAGTTGATCTTCGCGTAGCTGCCGCGCCGAACGAGACGGCGATCCGCCAATTTCGCCATCTATTGAAAGAGCACAATCTGGACGGCGAGTTGCTGGCGAGAGTAAACCATCAACTGGATGCAGAAGGCATCCTCATCCCCCCTGGCTCGAATGCGAATGCGACGATCCTTAAGGATCCCTCCTCGACCGGGAATGGCGCGGGCGAGCGCGATCGGCAGATGCCTCAGGCCCGGGAGAACGACCAGCAACACATCATGACTGACGCGCATAGTTTGCCGGAGTTTCTGCGAGGCGACGACCTGTCTTTTCATCCCAACGAACTCAGTTCACTCGCCCGGGATCCCGAATCCGCGGTGACACCGGGACCGGAACGCTTCTCATATCAAGGACAGGCGGAAGCGCAGGATAAGAGCGGCAGCCAGACTAAGTCCAATGTTATGGACCCTTCCTTGAATGCCTTGTCCATAGCGGTCATCAGTCCGGACCATCCGCGCCGCTACGCCGCGACAAGTGCGCTGGGCGAATGCCGGAACGGCCCAATCCAGGAGTTCAATTCCTATCCCAACCCCGACGAAGTACCGCAAACGCTGGATCACAACTTCGAGGTTGTCATCATTGACCTGGACAGTGACCCCGAATACGCTCTCCGTCTGGTGGAAAGCATCAGTGTCAATGGTTTGGCAACCGTAATCGTCTATTCAGAACAGACAAATCCGGAGATATTGCTTCGCTGTATGCGTGCGGGCGCTCGCGAGTTTCTCACTTTGCCCTTCGACTCCGGCGCCATGGCCAATGCTCTGGTCAGGGCCTCGGCCCTCTGTTCAGCAGTTCGCCTCCCGAAAAAAACGTCCGGAAGGCTGCTCGTATTTCTCAGCGCCAAAGGCGGCTCCGGAGTCACCACCTTGGCCTGCAATTTTGCTGTATCGCTGGCTCAGGAATCCAAACAGAAGACCCTGTTAATCGATCTCAATCTTCCGCTTGGAGACGCGGCGATTAACCTCGGAATCAGGGCTGAACACTCGATTGTCAGCGCGCTTGAGAATTCCAGCCGTCTCGATTCGAGTTTTCTTGCCACCCTGCTGGTAAAGCATAGCTCCGGGTTATTCGTACTCGCAGCTCCCAGTGAGCTGGTCTCCACACACGTTTCCGATGAAGCCATCAACAAGCTGCTGGAAGTCGCCCGGGAAGGCTTCGATTATGTGGTGGTCGACGCTGGATCGAGACTCGATCTGCAGCATACACACCTTTTCGATGAAACCACCACCATCTACCTGGTCACGCAGGTCGGCATTGCCGAACTCCGCAACTCAAATCGCCTGATTTCCCGGCTTTCCACTGCCGTCGGCCCGAAACTCGAAATTGTCATCAACCGGTACGACCCTCGCAGCCTGGAAATCGCTGAAGAGCACATTACTAAAGCTCTTACCAGGCCGGCTCAGTGGAAGATTCCCAACAACTATGCCGCTGTGCGGCGGATGCAGAACACAGCGGTCTCGCTCATGGGAAGTGACTCCCAGATTTCACGAGCGATCCAGAAGATGAGCAGATCCGTCTGCGGTCAGCCGGACATCCCGGAAAAGAAAAAGGGGTTCAGCTTCTTCCGGTAGGAAAAGGCCAGCCTTGGCCCTGCTTGTGAGCCAATGATGCAATTCCCTGTCCAGTTTCTTGAACTGCTTGCTCTGGGTTCTGGAGAAGCTGTGTCCCCCGGCATTTTTGTTCCAACCCTGCTTTTGCCCCTCCAACCGGCGCAATAAGCCGCGCAGCGCACCCCTTGCGTTATCATTGCGTCTATAAGGATGAGCGGTCTGGTTCCCCTCAAGGGCCGCCCCGGTGGTGTGTGTGCCTCGACTTTTCCAGCGATTTGTTTTCGTTCTTTCCGTGACGATCTTTGCCGCCCTGGGCCTGGGCTTTCTTTTCGGCCAGCTTGGCTGGTTTGGCGTTCATGCCGGCGGCCAGCAGGATGGCGCCTACCGCCAGATGGGCATCTACGCCGAGGTGCTCAAGAAGGTCCAGACCGACTACGTGACCGAGCCCAACATCAACGACGTGACGACCGGCGCGCTGCATGGCCTTCTGGATTCTCTGGACGCCAACTCCAGCTACCTGACCCCGGCTGAGTACAAGATATACAGAGAGCGTCCGGCGAC
>Ga0255355_1000911_pt1 | contig 15167 bp, 14 predicted proteins | sample HBST75metaG_FD_189943 | JGI IMG/M metagenome (GOLD analysis project Ga0255355, IMG submission 189943) | Peat soil microbial communities from Stordalen Mire, Sweden - H.B.S.T75 | ecosystem: Environmental > Terrestrial > Soil > Wetlands > Peat | place: Sweden: Norrbotten County, Stordalen Mire...
CCATCACCGGGAAGCTGGAAAAGCACTATCGCGATATGCAGGACTTCGAGTTCACCATCCAGGATGGCAAGCTCTATATGCTGCAAACCCGCAACGGCAAGCGCACCGGCTTGGCTGCGGTCCGCGTGGCCATCGACATGGTCCGCGAAGGCCTCATCACGCAGGAAGAGGCCATCTTCCGCGTCGAGCCCAATCAGTTGTACGACTTTCTGGTTCCCCGCCTGGTGGAAAAGGGCGCGAAGGTCGAAGTGCTGGCCACCGGCCTGCCGGCCTCGCCCGGCGCGGCTGTGGGCCAAATCGTTTTCTCCGCCGAAGAAGCCGTCAAGCAGCACACGAAGGGCGCCTACAAGAACATCATCCTGGTGCGCGGCGAAACCACCCCTGAGGACATCGCGGGCATGGAAGTGGCCGCCGGTATTCTCACCTCTCGTGGCGGCATGACCTCGCACGCCGCTGTCGTCACCCGCGGCATGGGCAAGTGCTGCGTGGCCGGCGCCGGCGACTGCCTCGTGGACGGCGACGCCAAGGAATTGCGCGTCAAGGGCCACACCTACAAGCAGGGCGACTGGATCTCGCTGGACGGCACCACCGGCCGCGTGATCGCAGGTCAGCTCAAGACGCTGGATGCTCAGCCCGACGATCCTGATCTGGTCAAGTTCATGAGCTGGGTCGATCCGGTTCGCAGGCTCCAGATTCGCGCCAACGCTGACATCCCCCGCGATGCCAAGAATGCGCGCCTCTTCGGAGCTGAAGGCATCGGCCTCTGCCGCACCGAGCATATGTTCTTTGCCGAAGACCGCATCGATCACATGCGCACCATGATTCTGGCCGACAACGAGAAGGATCGCCGCGCCGCCCTCAAGAAGCTCCTGCCCATGCAGCGCGCCGACTTTGTTGGCCTCTTCAAGGCGATGGAGTCGCTCCCCGTCACCATCCGCACAATCGATCCGCCACTGCACGAGTTCCTGCCCAAGCGCGAGGATCTGATGGTGGAAATCCAGCACCTGGAAGACACCAAGCCTCGCTCGCCGAAGCTCAAGGAGTTGCGCACGCTGCTGGCGCGGGTTGAGGAACTGCACGAACAGAACCCCATGCTCGGACTGCGCGGATGCCGCCTCGGCATCGCCTTCCCCGAGATCACCGAGATGCAGGTCCACGCCATTATCGAGGCCGCCGTCGCGGTCAAGAACAAGGGCGGTGATCCGCATCCCGAAATCATGATTCCTCTCGTTGGATCGATCGAAGAGATGCGCAATCAGGCGACAATCGTCCGCCGCGTTGCCGAGGAAGTCTTCAAGGAGAAGGGTGCGAAGGTCGATTACAAGGTGGGCACCATGATCGAGCTGCCGCGCGCGGCTCTGACCGCCGACCAGATCGCCGAAGAGGCTGAGTTCTTCAGCTTCGGAACCAACGACCTGACGCAGACCACCTTCGGCATCAGCCGCGATGACATCAACCAGTTCCTGCCTGCCTACATGAAGGCAGGCATCTTCAAGCAGGATCCCTTCGCCACCCTCGATCAGGCGGGCGTGGGCCAATTGCTGAAGATAGCCACGACCAAGGGACGCCACACCCGCCCCGACCTTCATCTCGGCATCTGCGGTGAGCACGGCGGCGATCCGGAGTCCGTCAAGTTCTGCCACAGAATCGGCCTCGACTACGTCTCCTGCTCGCCCTTCCGTCTGCTGACGGCAAGGCTGGCGGCTGCGCAAGCGGCCCTCGAGGAGAAGCTGACCGGACCCATGCACTCCAACGCATAGCCAGTAAACCGGCTCCATCAGCAAGGGCGCAGCCTTCGGGCTGCGCCCTTGCCGCGTTTGGATGGATTGATAGAGCTATGGAATCTCTGAACAGGCCGGTGTTTTGAAAGGCCGCAGCCTTCCCAGGCCAAAGTGGAATTTTACTTCCTAAAATGTGCAATATTTTGCAGCCAGCTCTCACCTGCGGACTCATTCCAGATGGCTTGCCGCCTAGTCGATATGGCACTCCAATTGCATCCGTATATTCAGATCGGGAGATCTTCCCCTGGACGCCCCGTTCTAATCGCATCAAGACAAACAGGAGGTTTGAACAATGAACAACAAGCAGAGTGTCAAGACATCCCTGGGCGTCGCTGCCCTGGCGCTTTTCACGTTAGTTGCAGTGCCCGCTTTCGCTAGCACGGCTAACCCTTGTCCGATTCCCAACGGCGGTAGTTCCGGCGGTAATGGCGTTTCCAGCACCTATCTTTCGGACGACCACAGCGGAACCGCGGGCTGCAACGTCCTGATCACATTTGAGGCAAACGGATCGATTGTGACAACTAACCCCAACGGCGCGCCTTCCTATGACACGGGAGGCGACGACAATCTCGTTGGCATCGTCAATGACACCGGCAGCGCCATCACCTCGATCCACCTTTCGAGCGCAGTCGATGATATCTTCGGCTTCGATGGAGACGGCATCTGCGGCGGCTACACTTTTGGGGGCGGGAATGCCTGCGCCGGTGTCGTGAATAATGCCGCCAATGGCAGTGGCTATGGCGGCCCGGGGGTGACCTATTCAGGCATCAGCGGCAACAAAAAGAGTGGCACAGTCGATTTTGCAAATGGTGGAATCGCGGCAAACGGAGGCACCGCATTTTTCAGTCTGGAGGGGCCGGCAGACCTCAACCTCCAGGCATCGGCAACTCCTGAACCCAGCGGTCTCTTGCTGTTGGGCACTGGCCTGATGACCCTGGCAGGCTTCGCTCGCCGGAAAATTCGTGCCTAGCTTCAAATGCTTCCCCGTTCTCACAGCCCCTCGCCTCAGACCAGATGCGAGGGGCTTTTTTCAGCGCGTCGCAAGGGTGCCGGGTGCTCCTAGTCTGGATTTTCAGACTTGGGAGACCGCCGAATTTTGCCAAACGATGCTGCTGGAAATGCCAATAGCGCGACCAGCCCCATAGCGTGGAATGAAAGCCCTACGGGAGTTGCGTGCCGAAGGGGTCCGCTTTCCCGTCGAAACCATCCACCCGGTCACAGGGGGCCGTGCAGAGAATTACCCTCCGTTGGCGCACACTGGTAAATAGAAGCCCCCCCTTATCGGCCGGAGAAGCCATGCGAAAGATCACCGTTCCCGCCAGCAAGAAGTGTGCATTCACCGTCACCCTTCAGCGAGAAAAAATTTCGCGTTTTTTGCCGGTGAAACTGTGGAGGCACACATAACCCTTTGAATATCAATAATATCCGCGCAGCATCCTCACGGAAACACCAATATTGCTAAAAACTGTGAAGCTGTGGGGCATGAACTAACCCTCTCAATATGAACAATTTACACAGCCCTGCTACACAGAGACACGCGACCTGTGAAAGATCACGCAACCTGTGAAACTGCGCGGCTCTGAGGACCACTTGAAGAGGATTTTCGGGAGGAAAAGGAAGGAATCTGGTAGCGCTACCGGGAATTGAACCCGGGTTTTAAGATTGAGAATCTAGCAGCCTAATCAACAGGATGAATAACTTACGAAAGATTTCAACCAAACTGTGTACCGCCGTGTGTACCACGACGAAAAAAATCCTTCATGCAGGTCACTATCGTCTCGCTCTATGCTCGATGCCAGTTCGGATTGGCCGACCTTGAGTGCGCTAGTGCAGTGCGTACAGATTGGGTTCCGGACGCTGTTGACAAGCAGCGCTTCGCGGAACGGTTTCTTCAATCCTTATTGTGGAACCTAGGCCATAACGACTTCATCCACGAAGGCAACAGCGCAAACAGCTTGGCGAACACGGACTCCGATACAACGCCAGACAGCAACGCTATCAGCAAGATCAGAGCTATTGCCAAGATGAAGGCGATTACGCTAACGCAGACCTCAGTCGTGGTCGATCTCTGCTCAGCATTGTAAGTGCATTCCCAAACAGCGCCTCCGCAAACAGCGATAGCAAGCAAGGCTGCTACAAAAGGATTTATCCGGCGGCGTAGTCGCCGCTGGTCCTGATGTGTCTCCTCCGCCAGCCTAAGCGCCAGCTCTTGAATCGCGGGCTTATCGGACTTCTCGGCAACTCCAATGTAATAAGCAATCTGACGGTTTGCTTGATCCTGAAGCCCAGATGAGCGAGAGGTCTTTTGGGCTTCAGGCTTTTTGGCGTTGGAATCTGTCATGCCGCCCGCATTAGTCCGTCGCCTACAGGTTTGAATGCAATCTCCACCCTCAGGTCAGATGAGGTGTGATTTGCATCGCAGTAGTCGCAATGGGGAACATCGTCAAGGGCGTCAAGGGAGTCCACCGTCGCCAGCAGCATGTCCTTCTCACGGCAGCGAACGTTGTATACCCGACGAAGAATTCCCTCATGCGCCAGCAATTCGAGCAGAATGAATGCTTCGCCATCGGTCAGACCCAGTTTGGCTGCTGCCAATTTTGGAAGGAGGTACGTCTCACCTGAACTGAACTGGGTACAAATGTACACATTCAGCCGATCAAGCCAATCAGCTAATTTCGGATGGTTTCGCTTCACGTGCTCGAATTTGGGTAACGACATACTCTACCTCACCATCACTACAATCTGCGTTAACTTTGATGAATCCCTCGTCTACATCGATGCGTGAAAAAAGCTCGCGCGCAAGAAATCCGCTTGAAACCTTTGGCAACCAGTAGAACGACGGCGAATCCCAAGCCCATGATTCACCATTTCCCTGGTATCCAGCCTTCCACTCTGGATCATCCCTAATATCAGCCCTAGAGGATTTCGATGTGAGCTTCAGGTCGCGTTGGTTGGTGTGATTCTCAATGTGAAGCCGAACAATACGCGGGTCTTCTTCTTCGATGAGCCGTTTGATGATTGGACGCAGTTCGATGGGCTGGAGTGAGCAATTGAGTAGTTCCTTCGCCTTGTCGAGATACGCCTTAAAATAGGCGTTGTCAGTTGGCCGCCCACCATCATAGTGCGAGTGACGATTCTCGGGCGGATTGAGACGCAATTCCGCAATTTGCTTGCGAAAATCTACATTGAGCACGATCCTTTTGTAAATCGACACGTAAACGGGCTGATCTGTCGCGTCGTCTAGTGTCACCCTCCGGTGCTCTTCAGCCCATTTCACGCGGAGAAAGTCTCCCTCCAAATGGGCATAGATGGGAGACATTGGCTTGCTTCTCTGACCAGCAAACACTCTCACATCCGACAGAGGGATGCTCAGTGCTTTGAGTCGGTCGAGTAGCCATTGATTAGGAGGAAACTTGGGCGCGTCCACCATCCGGAAGAGGTAGATACGCATATCGCTGGCCTCTTCGAATCCGATCAGCGCAGTTTCCAAAGCCGTCTCAGCGAGTTTGCCTTCGGCGATGTGCTTGACCACCAATTCAGTGATCGTAGTCCTCGTGTCTGCCGTGCCGGGAAGCAAGATTACCTTGAGCCACGCCTTCAACGCTTTCACGGCAAATCGATCAAGGATTGGCTTGATGCGCGTTCTTATCGCGTCGGTAGAATTGTCTTGGCCGCTCATCAGTTGTCTGTATCTCGAGATTCTGAAGATTGGTAGCCATGATAGCACACCCTATTGAATGGCCTCACTGGCATCGGGGAACGCATTCGCCAGTTCCTCTGCCACGTTGCGTGTCTGGTACTCCACAAATTTCTCGAATCCGGCGGCAACGTGCGTCTCTGTGACGTGAACGTAGTACCTGCCAGCCACGGACGGCGAACTGTGCCCCATGAGCCGGGCCAGCGTGAAACGGTCCATGCCGGACTGTGCAGCGCGGGTGCCGAACGTGTGACGCCAGCAGTAAAACTCGAACGTCTCCAGACCGGCGGCCTCAATTGTGGCCTTGTGCGGGTGTTGTAAAGACGTGATGTGCCCCGAAAGGCCCGTCCCCGCAAACACAAACGCGGATTGTTCCGCCTTAACCTCTGCCGCTGCCTTTCGCCGCTGTAGAACCTCTGCGGCCCGTGGCGTGAGGGGAAGGCTACGCTGTGCGCTGTCCGTCTTGCCTTGCCGGACGTGGACCACACCATGCGGGCATTCTGCGCGGGTCGTCAAGTCCACATCTGCCCATTTCAGCGGGAACAGTTCACTGTTCGGACGCAAGCCGGTATCCACGGCCAGAATCGCCGCATCCCGAAGATTCTCGGAAGCCTTCGCCAAGTAGAGCGCTTCTTCCGCGAAACTCAGAACACGGTCCCGGCCTTGAGGCTGTGGCAGTTCGTGGATGGTTGGCACACGGTCCAATCTGCCCCACTCCACGGCAAGGTGAAGAATCCGCCGCAACGTGCGCAGATCGCCGTTCACGGTCACGACGGAATTCTCTGGCACCTCTTGCCTGTGCCGGGCGTAGCGGCTCACTGTCTCGCCTGTAATCGCGTCCAGCGGGGCGTCTGCAATCGCGGCGAAGGTCAGCAGCCTGTCCAGACACACGCTATAGAACGTATGCGTTCCCGGCTTCGTGTTCGTCTTGACGTATTGCAGGAATTCCTTGGCGAAGGCCCGAAAGATCGGCGGGCCAATGGTTGCCGCCTTCGGCCACGGATCATTCGGGTGAATCTCGCCCAGCCGCAGCGCCCGGCGGTGTTCCTCTTCCACGTCCTTTGCCGCGTTCCTGTTCTGTGTCTTGGCGGACTGCCGAATGCGGAAACTCTCCACCGTCCCGTCTGCCTGTTTGATGGACCACCTGAAGTTGTACCAGTAGACTTTGCCTCTTTTATAGAGCATCGCTGTGCCTCATTTCCCCAGCGGTTCGGACTTGTTTGTCACTTCCCCTGGTAAGCAGGACAGCAGCGAATAAGCTCGACTTCATAAACCGGGCATTTCATAAGGTCCACAATACCGGACAAAATGGGATTTACAAGGGGGCGCTACTTGGTGAAGGACCGGGGCGGGTGTGTGGACAGTTCCATTCCTCTCTTGAGCGTTCCTCTTCTCTCGCCGCCAAAATGTCCCTGAGCTTAGAGAGCTTTCCTGGATTGCTGGTTTGCGCATGGCCGGAAACTGATTGATGCCTGAGGCAGAGGTATAAACCTCCGCCCCTTGTGGTTTGAGTGTATGGGGTGCTCTGACCTTCGCCCGGCAACAGGCGAAACTCAAAATCCTGTCGCAATTCCTTTTCGCTGTTCCCTATGCCTTCTTGATTGGTTGATTCGTGGATTGGGTGATTCTCTGATTCCATGATTCCTGATTAAAAGATTGAAGGATTAACGGATTGAAGGATGGGGTGCCTGCTCTAGCCCTTCATGGTCGATTAACCTTCAAAACTTCTGTCACGCGGCTGTATACCAGCGCATCCGGTTTATCTTCCTCCTTCCCATCCTTCAAGCAGTCGGCCACGCGCACTAAGTACATCAGACCTGCCTCTATAAATGTCGATGGCAGCATTTGCTGGCCCTTCCGGGGCGTTTCCCCGTTCGCCATGCACCAAGCCGCAAAGAACCGCGACTGGCGACCTATATGCGGTTCCTCCGGGTCGCTGCCAAGGTTGAAAAACGCCGACACCGGAGTTTCTTCCGTCAGCAATGAAAACTCCAGCCGAATGCTCCAACGTCGAAACGCTCGAATCCACTGCGGACCCTGCCAGCCGACGCATACGGCCTGATAGTCGCCCGGAGAGACACGCGGAAGGTCTGCGCCCTGCCACGTCAGGCTGGGGCTGTCTTTTGATCCGCTCGCCATATCAGCGCCCTTATTGCTTTGGTCCTGTTCCAGGTGCGTGTGCTCCTGCACATGCTGGTCTGCTTGTGTCGGTGTAGTGTACAAACGCCAGCCACGGCCAGTGGTGATGGTCTTAGGCGGTTGCGGCTCAGGTGCAGTGGCGGCTCGCTTTGCGTTCGCCATGCTCATTGCGCCTCCAGCGTTGTCGGGGCGCTCAGCCGCGCCTCTATCCAAGCATCGAGATCGGCGCGACGGTAGCGAACCAATTTCTCGCCGGCCCGGAAGTGGCGCGGCCCTCTCCCCTCGGATCGCCAGAGCCGAAGTGATGCCTCGCTGATTCCAAGATATTTTGCTGCTTTGAGAGGTGTCAGTGTGCTTTCCTGTTCAGTCATGCTTGTTGCTCCTTTCGGGCGTGATTGCTGCCGATGAAAGAAGCATAGGGCGCACACAACGCTATATCCCAGTGACAAATACTCAGCGATTTAGTGTCACGGAAGAGGAATGTAACAAGCGGATTGGAGTTCACGAACGAATGTCTGCAATCTAACAACTGCCTGTTTTAAGCGAACGGTGCAATCGGAATCCCATACGTGCTCTATATGCAATTTGCATTCGAGTAATTCATCGGCAACCTTGGGCCAGGGCCATTTCTTCGGATCGCTTTCATGCAGTTCAAGCGCACGCAACGCAATTCCATCATGGTCTACTGAACCGGCTGGGCGGCCTTTCTTGATAGGTTGATTGCGCCATCTTTCAAGGAACCGTGTAATTGTCTCGCTGTCCTCGCCATTCTGGATGAATGCTTCAATCTGCCTCGCGGCTCCACGGGCGCTCAACGGCTTCCACTCATACTCTTCAACACCCTGCCCAAGATAGTTGGCGATGCGGCGGCAGCGCGAAACATGAAGATTGACGGCCTCAAGATTCTCGTCAAGCTCACGCATACACTCTGGCGAGTATTCAGTGTGGCGGTTGCTCAGCGGCGTGATTCCCGAAAGCCGAAGAAGTTCTTCCAGATTCAACCGATGCCAATGCTTTTCTAAAAGCTGCCTAACCGAACCTGCTTCAAGCGTGACGCTTTTGCGCTCAGATTTCATCAGCCACCTCCCGAGTGGCATCCCGAAAGCAAAGAGATCGGCAGGCAAGCCGGGAAAGCCTGCCCATTCGGGAGCGACCCTAGCCGATTCAATGAAATCTTAGTTCATGCAGAGCAACGGTGCTTTGCCCTGTCCGCTTTCTTGTGCGGCTTGCAGGTAGAACGCTCAAGCTACCGGCGCCCGAGGGGAACTGCGAGCTCTTCTGCGGCCAGTCCAATATTTGGACCTCTGCCGATGCGACTGCAAGGGCGAGAATCGCGGATGGGGCAGGCGCGTATAGTGGTAACGAATTTAGGAAGAAGGTTCTTTATGACGGAGATGCGCTTTGTTTGTCGGTTTCAGTGTGGGGGATGTGAACACACATTCGTTCTCCCGCGTCAAAGCCCATTAGGAATATCTGATGGTGAACAATATCGGCCCATGGGTATTTGGCCGATAGATTTCTTATGCCTTCCGCACGGGCACGTGTGCCGGGTTGGTCGAGAAGCAATCCTTCTGGACTCAGTAGCGGCGCTGGCCCCAGGATTACGTGAGGCGTCTCTGTGGCAGATTGAATACGAATGTGCCAGACAAAACTGCGGGCAGCACCAGACCATATACACCAGATATTTGACAGACGCTCATCCGCTCGACGTAATAAAGATTGTGCTTGACGCCAACGCAAGAATTGTCTGTAAAGAGGGGCACGTCGCGGAGCTTCGCGCGGATTCGATAACCGCCTATCGACGCGATTAGCAATGGGACTTTTCACGCAAGCACACTCCATGTTGTAACTCCGTTCGGATAGCTACTCTTGGGGATCGTCCTCTCCTTGATCGATGAGTTCCTGACGCAGATCATCCTTCCGCTGCTGAACGCTCACGTACTCGTGAAGATGCTCACGAAGGAACTCTGGGCTAAGACGCCGCGCATCCTCTGTGCTGTATTCATAGTGAGCGTTTGCCCGAACCAGATTTCCCTCTGCACCTTTGGATACATAAATACGATCCGGATAATCTACAAGCGCTGTAGCCAGTGCTCTAGCAGCGGCTGCGATCTCATTGTTGAGCTTCTTTAGGGCCCCTAGCTTATTCCGCGCCAGTTTGTAGTCCCTCATCGTCCTGCCAAGGATTGCGTCTTGTTCTTCTTGCGTCATGCTTTTCCCTCTATTCAATTGTCAGACAGGCGAGAAAGCGGCGCAAGCGCATTCGTTACCCCAAGGCATATATTCTGGAACTAGAATAATCATTTGAGCAAGCTGTTGCGCACCCGCCTTCCCGCTTCCTCGATGTGGTCTTCGACAAGTGCCGCAATCTTCTCACGCTCAACCCGCAATGGCTCCAATGCCCGCATTGCCCTGTCGATCGAATCCTCTTTGGCCCGCTGAGCCTTCACCACTCGCCGCTCCAATCCCTGCTCTTTCACCCCAGCCGGTGAGAGAAGCGAAGCCAGTGCAAGAGTATCGAGAAACGATGCGTCAGACGGTATATCGATATTCATGTCTGGGATTACACCAAGCACGATGTCCGGGTCTTTTGTTCCCCAACTGCCAACCTTGAATATTCCGTCCAGGAATTGAACCGAAACCTCTTTAGACTTGAACGCCTTTGCCATGGCGGAGAATCTTTCCAGCGTGGCAGTTGGAAGCCGAGCGGTTCCCGGCTGTATCCCGTCCACCGGAATGTCCGTGGATGTTCCAACTGCGCGAAAGGTCGCGACACACTCCGACACAAGAACATCGACATAATCGGCTGACCTGTTCTCGCCGCGATTAACAGTTATCTGTCGTATTGCGTTCTTGAGGTCACTCACCCTTACCTTGAACTCGACATGAACACACGACGTGACTCTTTGGTAGCTGCTTTCAATGTTCCCCATTTGCTTGGAGCCTCCGTTCCACCACCCGAAAGAGTCTCAGCCTATGCTGGTGTCATGATCGTCTGCGTGTTCTTGGTCGAGCTTGTCTTTGTAATTGGAACTGCCCTCCTCTCTGTTGTAACCGGGCGCTGCTCAATTACGGTTCTGTTTTCGGTACATTCACAAAGAAAGTATTTGAATCGGCTGGTGTTGGGCATAGTTCTCCATTTTGGGGTGGATTAGTTCCCTGATTATCTCCCGTGATTCTGGCCGGTGTTATTGAAGTTATGACCACATCGAGGTCCAACGTGCAAACATGCTTCTCATCGTTCTTTATCACAATCAACGCTCGCTTGCACTTGCCGGTCCACTGGTCGCCAGTTCTTTTTGTAGCACAATAGACTATCTCCCTGTTTCCTTCGCTATTTGTGAAGTCCTCGCTTCGATATACATTATCTCCATCGAAGTTGTAATTCACGATTCGAGATTCGCCACTGCTAGGGAATACCCACTCCGTCGGCTGAGCCGCCGAAAAACCTATGTCTCCTGCTGTACCCGTTTGAACACTTGACTTCAACTGCTCTGGAGCGACTTTGGATGTTGTGTCCCTACCAGTTTCCTTGTTCAAGTGAGCATCGAGGGTTAGCTCTGATCCAGGAGGAACGGTCAGGCTGCGCGTCCAAGCTGTGAATCCATCCGAATTGATTGTGATGGCGTGTTCGCCAGATTTCAACTTCACCGTTGCGGGAGAGTTACCGACGAATGCATTATCAACCAGAATCTCAGCATTCGCCGGATCGGATTTCACAGTGACTTTCCCAAACTCTTCTGGTTCAGCGCCGGAAACAATAGCAGCGGTCTGTTTCTCTGGAGCACTTGTCGTCTCCGTCTTGCTCGCCGACATTGGGTCCCATTGAGTTTTAACATTCGTGTTATCTATATCGAACTTGATGGTTTCTTCCTTGTCGCGATTTCCGCTCTTGCGACAGGTAATGTACATATGCTTTCCCTTGATCTCGGCGGAATACGTATTTCCATCAATCAAAGTATCCGTCTTGTCCCATACCCATGTTGCGGTTCTGCTTAACGTGTAAAAAGTTACCGTCCCCTCTTCCGTTGATCTGACAACCTGAGTGAAGGTGTACTGATGATGAACTATAGGTTGAGTGGTCTCGGACGTGCAGTTAGCGGATGAGCCATAGACATTGCAATGTGTATCAGTACGCGGGTTATGTAGCGTGTAATCGTACACGCTCATGTGATTGGATATTGCGACAATAGACAACTTCTGGGCATAAGTCGATCCCAAAAACACAAAGGGCAAGCAGAATACGGAGACAGCTAGAATGCGGTTCACTGGCACAGATCCTTTCGGCTAGAGTCAATGCAAAATCAGTTGTGGTTGTGCTCGGCAAACCACTTTATAGCGCGTGCTTGTACTGCGGATAATTCAGCGGGAGACAGATTTTTAGCGGTTTGATCGCGCAGTTCTTCGGCCCCCTCTTGCTCCTTAGCCGCTCCCGGACCTGCTGGAAAGGGACCAGCGGCGGCCAAGTCAATCCAAAAATAGGCTTCTGCATAGCTTTGCGGAACGCCTCGGCCGAAAGCATAGCAACGCGCAAGGTAAAATTGTGCTTCGGACCAACCTTGCTCTGCTGCCTTGCGATACCATACAACCGCCTGAGCGTAGTCTAGTGGTACACCGTGGCCTTCCTCAAATAACCTCGCTAGTTCGGATTGTGCCTCTGCATGGCCCTGCTCTGCCGCTTTCCGATACCAAGTTGCTGCCTGTGCGTAGTCCTGTGGAACGCTGTCTCCACCCTTGTACAATATGCCGAGGTAGAACTGCGCCTCTGCTTCGCCTTGCTCGGCAGCTTTGCGATACCAGAAGACGGTCTGAGCAGAGTCTTGCCGGACTCCCAGTCCATGGGCATAGAGCAAGCCAAGATTGCGTTGTGCATCTGGATGGCCTTGCTCGGCAGCTTTTCTGTACCAAACTGCCGCCTGTTTGTAGTCCTGTGGGACGCCGACGCCTTCCTTGTAAAGGCCGCCGAGAACGTTTTGTGCAGGAGCGTGACCACGCTCTGCGGCAGTTCGAAACAAAGTCAGTGCTTGTACATCATCCTCTTGCACTCCCTGCCCCTTGCTATAGAGAAATGCAAGGTTATACTGTGCTTCGACAATGCCTTTGTCGGCAGCTTTTCGATACCAAATCGCAGCTTGTGAGTAATCCTGTTGAACGCCCTTGCCATCGGCAAAGAGCAATGCAAGATTGTATGCCGCAACGCCCAGGCCATGGTCGGCAGCTTTGCGATACCAGACAGCGGCTTGTGCGTAGTCCTGTGGCACTCCTTTGCCGGAGTAGTAGGCAAGCCCACATTGAAATTCCATGCTGGAATCGCCGTCCAAGACGTTGCAGAGTTTCTCAAAGGTCGCTGACACTGCGTTGGATGGCTGCGAATCTGTTGACCTTGCAGGTTGCTCGGTTTGCGCGTGGCTCAAACACCCCAACAGAATCAGGGGGACAGCACCGCTGATTTTCCATATCCGAAAGCCCCGCTTTGTCTGTCGCCAATTCACGTCTGGCATCCTTTCCGTGTTCGGCCTTGGTGATAATCAATCCCGCCAGCCCTCATGCTTCACACTTGAAGCTTGCTCAAGCGTTTACCGGGTGGCCAAAATGGATACTGCCGCAGATCAGCAGGGAGTCCACTTCCTTACCATGAATCGCCCTTGTACAGGCATTTGTGATACAGGTTCCCATAGAGCGTTGTAGTGCATACACAACATCAGACCACGATTCTATGCTGACTCTTTAAGAGGTGGCAAACGACATCTGTGTGCGCCTTGGAAGGCGCTTGCGAAAATTGCGGACTGACCGAGGCTGGAACCAGGCATATCTTGCTGAAATTTCAGGAATTGGCCGGGTCCATATCTCTGAATTGGAGAATGGGCGGCGGGAAGCAGGTCTGCGCATCCTCGAAATGCTGGCGGTCAGCTTTGGAATTACCCTCGCCGAACTGTTGAGCGACCTCTAGCGGATGGCCGACAGCAGACGGCCTCTGAACTCCATTCCAAAATTTGGAATGAAAATTACTGCCAGCATCGAAAAATCAAAAATGAGATTTCTGCCAGCGAACTCAAGTCGCGCCAGCGACCCGCCCCCCTCCCCCCCTTGGCGCACAGGTCCGGCAGTAGCAGAAACGACGTAGAACGAGCAGTGTCAAGCTGCCATGCTGTGCGTGGCCCGGTGGGTGCAGGACACAGGGGCGGGGAGAAGCGGCGAACGGAAGTGTTCAGCCTTGGGCTGAGTGAGAGGCTGGCTGCGTGGTGAACCCCATCCGGCCTTTTCCGTGATCTATGAAACGACAGTTTCGGGCGGTTTAGAGCCTAAAGTTGGCTCTGCTTCAAAACGTAGGGTATCCCCTTTGGCTCCGCTCCAAACCCCGTCCTGAGCGGCCTAGTTTGACCCTTCCGGCTGGGCTGAATTTGTGGACACTTGTGCTGTGGTTTTCTCCGGTTTCCATGGCTTTATGGCGTCTTGATGCTTGGCCGGATGGGTAAAACACGGTCGTAACTGTCACTATCGCTGGTTCATCAAGAGGCAGTGCTCAGGGCACATCAGGTTAACCTCTGCCGATGTTTAGGAGCAGGTATGGCATGAGATGGGAAAAGGGGCATTTTATGGGATGAAGTGCAACGACTGCGGGACTGCACACTGTCTGGGGTAGTTGGAGGGTGCGTGATCTTTTGGACAGCTATTCGACTCTGATGGGCTTCCCGTCGCTCCGGGATTCTTCCCCACTCTCCAGAGATTTAATCGACAGGACGCATATCAAGCCCGCTGGCGTGTACGCCACAACCAGTACCCGGACCATCCGAGCATGAAAAGGCCGAGAACGAGGTCGATTGGTTGCCAGTCCTCCCGGTGCATCCTTACCGGCAAGATCGGGTTGAGCAGGAGCGCCACAGCCAGGAAGACCCACATCCAGCCCCGTGGCCCTGCCTGATGCACCCGCACCGCCCAATAGACCCCGCCCACCGTTGCCGCCGTCCTCAGCGCCATGTAGAAGCCGTAGGGATACCTTCCTTCGGCGGCGGCCAGCAGCATACCTGCCATCAGCACTGTGAGCGCAACTTCCCAAACCCGCTTGCTGTCCATGAAAGCGCCTCCCGCTGAAATCATTATCACGGTCCGGCCTCGAATGGACTGTGTACCAAACTGTGTACCACGGAACGCGCTATTGTGACCAAACACGCGTTATGAGGATTTTCGGGCAAAGGAAAAGCCCGTTGATTTAACGGGCTTTAGCGTTCAATATCTGGTAGCGCTATCGGGAATCGAACCCGAGTTTTAAGATTGAGAATCTCACGTCCTAACCCCTAGACGATAGCGCCACACACTTGGAGAGGTAGCCGTCACCGGCCACTCACTTACTCTAACAAAAATCCGGCTTGCTGCCAAAGGCAACCCCGACCAGGCACCGCAGCTTCAGATTCCCAGCTTGCGAACTTCGTCGTTGTAGTACTTGCGGTAGAGGATCTCCCACTCCTGGGAGCCTTCGAGGATGATCTTGCGCTGGGAGGCGATCTTCTTGCGGGCGGCTTCGTCGATTGCGGCCTCCTGGGTGAGCAGGG
>Ga0255355_1000921_pt1 | contig 15060 bp, 15 predicted proteins | sample HBST75metaG_FD_189943 | JGI IMG/M metagenome (GOLD analysis project Ga0255355, IMG submission 189943) | Peat soil microbial communities from Stordalen Mire, Sweden - H.B.S.T75 | ecosystem: Environmental > Terrestrial > Soil > Wetlands > Peat | place: Sweden: Norrbotten County, Stordalen Mire...
GAACCAGGCCCATTAAGTTTGTCCGGTCAAGGTCTGCGAGTTTCGCCTTAACATCTGTCCATGTGGGCTGCGATCGTGGATGTCGTTTTGTCATTTGAGTTCCGTAGTCGAGCAACTCATCATCAAGTCCTTTCATCCAGGATACGGCGCACCGAAGTGCGACCGATATTGAGGCGGCGCGCGATCTCGGATTTGCTCAGTCCGGACCGGCGTAATTTGCAGACCCTATCGGCGTGCATGGTTGCAGTAGCAGGCCGGCCAAGACGCTTGCCGTTCTGCCGGGCATGAGCGAGTCCAGCCCTTACGCGTTCTCCGAGGACCTCGCGCTCGAAGGCTGCGAACACTGCCAGAAGCGCGGCCATTGCACGACCGGCCGGTGTGGTCAGGTCCAGTGCCTCGGTCAGCGATACGAACCCGACGCCCAGATGCTCGAGCTCCTGCATTGTTGCGAGCAGGTCGGTCACCGACCTTCCCCAGCGGTCTAGCCGCCACACCAGCACGACATCGATCTCCCGTCGCCGCGCAGCGTCCAGCAGCTTCTCCCGCAGTTGCCTTTGGGTCGCACCGGAGCCTACTTCCTTCACCTGCATGGCAACAGTCCATCCACGCCGGACGGAGTACTCACGCATGGCGCGACTCTGCATGGGGAGCGTCTGTTGATCCAGAGTGGAGACTCGGGCATACAGGCCGGCGCGGACCGTTTTGGCGGCTTTTTGCCCCTGGCCAAAAACCTTCCCGGATTTTCTAATGCCGGACCCCTGTTTTATGGGCACTTCACGATGCTCCCTGCGCATGGCCAAAGAGTATCCTTTTCGGCCATGTTGGAACCATCATAACGCTAAACGGATTCGGGGTGCGCGAGAGTCTCGCGAAAGTTCCATGGCATCCACTCCGCGGGGCGCAAGGCGAGTTCCCGGGCATGGCGCTGCAACTCGACCAGGTAGTCGAAAGAGTTGACGCCGCACAACTGGCAGGTGTGGATCAAGCTCATGAACAGATCACCGACCTGCGCCCCGTTCAGGGTGCGGTAGAACAAGGCGTTCTTTCGATGTAAAACAGCGCGATTTAAGGCCCTTTCGGCGACATTATTATCAAGCGGAGCTCCGGCTTTGCGAAGGAACAACGTCAGGGGCTGCCAGTGCCGCAGCAGATACCCAATCGCCTGGCCCAGGCCGGAGTTCGGCTCTGTCTTGCGCTCGGCGAGCTGCGCTTCCAGCCATGTGTGCAGTCTGTCCATCACCGGCCGGCTGCGTTGTTGATGAAGCTGTAAACGCTCATCGGCCGTCAGGCCGCGCTCACGCGCTTCGGCATCGTGGCCATACACTTGACCCAGCATCTCCAGCACATAGCGGCATTCGCTGGGGAAGTTATCCGCAACCTCCACGAATTGCCTGCGTCCGTGCGCCAGGCAGTTAGCCAACAGTATCTCCACCCCCGCAGGCAGCTTCGGCACATTGCGCGACAGAGCATCGCACATTTGAATCGGGCTGGGCAACTCTGCGCTGCGCTTCTTCAACACTTCGGCAAGATTCTCGCCGGCATGCCGGCTTCCCGTAAAGTAGAGCGCGATCTTGTGTCCCTCGCCAACAGACACGATGCCGCTGGTGAACACACCAGTGCGCTCGTCCTTGGGATCGCGCTCGAGCATCAGCACCCGCATGCCGGTATCGTCGTTATGCACTACCGTGCCTTGCGCCGCCTGCCGGATCAACTCATCCCGCGCCGGCTTGAGCGGATGCGCAGCTTCTTCGACGATCTCCCACTGCGTAGCCGCCGGCAGCGGGATACCCATCTGCGCCTCCAGTTGTTCCAGACGGTTGAACGGAGTTCCGGCGCCGTACTTGAGCTGAGCGATCATCGCAGCGGCCGTTTCATCGTACTTATCCGGCCCCACGCCTTCCGGCTCCTGCGCCGTGAACACCTGTCCGCAGGCGCCACAACGCAGTCTTTCGAGTGAGTAGACAGTGGCCGCGAGCGGAGCCTGACCGATAACTCGTACTAACACCTTCGGCTCTTTCTGTCCGTACACATTGCCTTTGCCGCACTCCGGGCAGCGCTCCCCGTGGGTCAGATTCTGATGCTTGATATCTACCTTGCGCGCACCACCAAACGCCTCTGCTCCATTGCGGCCATGCCCAGGTGGCGCCGGTATATTGTCATCCGGTTGTTTTGAGTCTTCCTGCTTTCCAACCACCTCGCTGGTCTTCTCCGTATTGCGCGAGCGCACCAGCAGCGCCGCCATCACATGCAAGGTGTCTTTGAGCCTGTCGTGATCGGCCTCGCTCAACGGCGCTTCAAGCGCGCTGTCCAGCACTTGGTCCAGCTCCTCCAGGTTCACGTCGATGCGACGCCGGGCAGACTTCATGCCATGCCTCCGAGTAACTCGCGAAAATGCTTCGTCAACGGATAGCCCAAGACCTCCTTGATCGAACGGTTCGGTACGTAACTGTTCGATTGCTTGCCGCGGCCCGTGGTCCGTCCAAGTAACACCCAGTTAGCCGCCCTATAACATGTTCCGCGGAATCGCTCCGGATCGACGAACGTCTCAAGGAAGTAAATCGGATGACCGTACATCTGCTCCCAGTCGTCGGAGATCCGCGCCGCCATTCGGCCCAGGATATGCGAAGCCAGATGCTCGACCCGTACCCACGGCAGGATCAGGAAGCGCGTGTTGTAAGCTATGAAGCGGATGCGACTGCGCCGCGCCGCGGCGTCCCAGCCGATGTACCGGTCGCGGCTGCCAAGATGGCGCGGAGCCGATGACCAGGCAAGGCACGCGATGGGTCGGCCTGCAGCGTAGACAACATACTTCAAGTGCTCTCCAACCGGCTGCTCGTAGCCAAGATAGTGATGTTCCTCCATCAGGCTGTTGAACAGGGGCTCCTGCGCGCTGCGCCGCACCTGCTCGAATTCCAGAGGCTGCAGTTTGCGCAACGGATCTTCGAGAGGAGTCTTATCGATCAGAACCGGTTCCGGCCGGGCCCTGTGCGCCAGCGGATTATGCCGCACATAACTAACCGGCGGCAGCGTGATCTGACCGGCGCGCTCCAGCATCAGCAGCATGCCCCGGCACACCATGTCGCGCAACGCCCCATTGGCCTGACGCCACTGCCAGGCTTCACAAATTCGCGTCGATAGCTTGCGACGGCTTTCCCTCGGATACCGCTCGATCAGTGCGCGTATGGAGACGATGTCTTCCTCTCCAATCACACGCCCGCGATATCTGAGCTCTGCCATTGCCCAGAAGTATGAACCAAGTTTCTTTGGAACGCAAGGGGGAAATTGAAATATTCTGCCGGCTCTATTTCAGCTCGTTCACCCGCCGCCACATCGGCGCGGCGCGCACGCGCGACACGTCGCCGGCCACCATCAGCAACTGCGCTTCGTAAGCTTCAAGCTGCTTCGCCGCGGAGCCCTATTCAGGCCACCAAGTGAACCGTCCATGGGAAAGGCGCTTTTGCGCCAGCCAATATCCCTGCCCGTCATATGCCAAGATCAAAATCGACTTTGCGCTCCGGTTGCGGAAGAAGAACACACAGCCGGAAATTGGGTCTTCACCGAGTTGGGCCTGGCAGACCCGAACCAATGAATCTATCCGCTTGCGTCCGTCCACCGGCTCGATCGCCAGTACCCGCATCTGCGCCGTGACATGGATCATCGTTCTGCTTCCCGCCAGACGCGAAGAAGGCTTGCCCAGTCAGGAGCTGCCGAACCCTTCCACTGAATGCGCATCTTGCCGCCAACCGGAGACTCGAACTCGATCACGCACTCCGACACCGTCGTCGGATGTGCAGAGATCAGCTCGACAAACGCCGGTGAGGCTGCCCTCCTCGGCGCTTTCACAACTCCACCCAGTCGCTTCTTCAACTGCACATAGTCCAACCGCAGCGGGTGAGCTACCAAATACAAACCGTGTTGCCGCGCCAGTTCCACCGCAGACAGCCATAGCGACTCCGGCAGCCTGGTCCGAGGCGGATGGCTACCTCGAAACTGCTCCAGTTCGCGTTGAAGTTGAACAATTGGTTCGGGAATCGACGATGAGCTCTTGCGCCTCAATATCAGCCGTCCTCGCCGGCTGATTCAACCTAACAAGGTCAGCTAAATCGCGTCACGCACCCTTGCCGGAAACTCACTGTCTAAGCTGCCTGAGAGGATTGATCCTTTATGGACTGGGCGAGGTTCCAGGCGCAGGTAGTTGCACCCCAAACGTACAACGGGGCGACGGACCACTCTCGCGCGCCGAGAAAGGTCCGTCACCCCGCTGTTTCCTGATTAATTGCTTATTTCGCTAGCCTTGCTTTGATTCTGGAAGAGCAGGCCGCTCAACAACGAACGACGTTTGCTGCTCCGATTCCGCGAGTCGCATTGCGTGTATCGACGACCAGTTGCGCTTCAGCGACTATCCGCTGATAGTCGTAATCCGAGTGGTCGGTGACAATCACTACGCAGTCGTAATCGGCAAGGTTGTCCAGAGAGACACGCTCCATATTCAGTTTGTAATGCCGCCCCTGGCCGACAAAGGGAAAGTACGGATCGTTGAAATTCACCGTTGCGCCCTGATCCTGAAGTAATTCGATCACAGTCAGCGCTGGAGATTCGCGCAGATCGTCAATGTCCTTCTTGTAGGCGACTCCAAGCACGAGTACCTTTGAGCCATTCAGTGATTTCTTGCGCCCGTTCAGCGCCTCGCTTACGGCGGACACCACGTGATATGGCATCTGAGTGTTGATCTCACCAGCCAACTCAATGAACCGGGTGTTGAAGTCAAACTGCTTGGCCTTCCAGGAAAGATAAAACGGGTCGATGGGGATGCAATGTCCGCCGAGCCCGGGGCCAGGATAGAACGCCTGGTAGCCGAAGGGCTTGGTCTTCGCCGCTTCGATGACTTCCCAGATATCAATGCCCATGCGCAGGCAAAGCTGCTTCAGTTCATTCACCATCGCGATATTCACGCAGCGGTAGATGTTCTCCAGCAGTTTGGTCATTTCTGCAGCGGCGGGAGATGAGACGGGGACGACCCGGTTGAAGATGGTCGCGTATACCGCGGATGCCAGTTCAAGAGCAACCTGTCCGCAGCCTCCCACAACCTTAGGAACATCGCGACGCGCCACTGTGTCGTTGCCCGGATCTTCTCGTTCCGGTGAGAACGCCACATAGAACCCCGGAATATCAGCCTGTCGCGCTACCCGAAGTTTGGCGGGGTTTCCCTGCTCCAGGAGCGGTACAACCACCTCCTCGGTAGTCCCTGGGTAGGTTGTACTCTCCAGGATGATGAGCTGCCCTTCCCGCAGATACGGGGCGATCGAACTCACCGTGCCGGTCACGAAACTAAGATCCGGCTCACGGAATTCGTTCAGGGGTGTGGGAACACAGATAATGACGACGTCCATCTGGGCAATGCGGCCGTAATCCACCGTGGCAGAAAACCCGGACGCCTGCGCTGACTGGACCTCAGTGCCCGGGATACGCGCAAAGTACGATGCACCTCGATTCAGCATGTCTACTTTTCTGACATCGATATCGAAGCCGGTAATTGCAAACCGCTCTTCGCTGAACAGCAAAGCGAGCGGCAGGCCCACGTAGCCCATTCCAACAATACCAATGCGGGCTTCACGTTTTTCAATACTGCTCTTGATCTGGCCCAACTCAGCCGCATTTGTAACGGTCATACGCACCTCTCCTCTTTTGGATCTTGGAGTTTATGTAAAACCACTCAAATCCGAACACTGCAATATCAACGAACTGCAGTGTATTGCACGCCCTATTCTCTGGCTCATTGTGCCGTACCATGACCGCATGAGCACCGAGGGCTTCTAACGCTCCTATTTTGGCGAATCGGAGAACCTATCCAAACTATTTTGTCGAACTTTGGCGTAGAACAGGCGCCTGCCCGATGCTTGTCACATCCTCCGATGGAGTCGGGATGATCGCATCGAGCCAAAACCGTGTGTACGCCTGGACCGCCTCGTGGCTGTCCGCGTACGTTTCAGATTCGCCATCGATCATCTTGAGCATTCCCGGATGCAGCAGAGCGACTGTTACCAATGCGGTTGTGGTTATCGTTGAATCCAAGTTTCGCACCTGTCCACTTTCAACGCTCAAAGCCAGGTATCTATTTAAAGCCGAGACAATGGGCGATATATACTCCCTGCTGAATTGAAATGCCTTGCCGCGTAGCTCGAGGAATGCCACAGCGACCAGGCGCAAGAATTCCGGCCTCGATTTTACAAAGAGTTCCATCATCTCAAATATCTTGGGAAGGATGACCTCCGGCGATTCGCAGTTCTCCATTTCCTCCAGAATTTCGCTCCGGAGCCTGAGCCCGGAGGAATGCCATCGGAGAGCAGCCCAAAAAATGTCCTCTTTGTGATCGAAGTGACGGAAGAGAGTGTTTTCACTTACATCCGCGAGACGCGCAATCTCACGTGTACTGGTTCCGTGGTAACCCTGCAGCGCAAACAGATGGGCTGCCGCTTCCACGATCATCTCTTCCCGGATTGAGCCTTTAGGCACTACGTGCATCTGCCCTCCCTTGACTTTCTGGATGATGGAGCGCACGGATGCCTTTCCCAGGGCACCCGCCGATCTGCATCCCGTCTAGAACAGCGCTATTAAGAACGACTCGGCACAACTGCTTTCACAATCTGTTCTCGTAAAGGAGCCCGGGCGTAACCGTTCTTCAGAAATCGGCACATCGCAAACAAAATTAGGCCGTTTGACGTGGTTGCGGTAGAGATTCAGGCACTTCGCAAACCGAATCAGATGAGATGGAAATGATTGCTGTACATTCACCGGCGCGATGATCCAAACGACGCACCTCTCGCGGATCATTTAAGGCATAGATCTTCGCTCACCTGAGTGGTCGCACCTGGAGATACACTTGAGCTGCAGCCAGTTGGAATGCAAGTTTTAGCTATTGCGCAGTAGATTTATAGCCATTAAGGTACATTTCCTCGCACTCATCCTCGCGCACACTATCAACTCGTTTGGCGCCCAAATGCGCAAGGCTTCGCCGTGTCTACTTAGCAAGTATTTAGCCCACTAAGGTTTAATCCTACGGCCAGAAGGGAAAAGTACAGCACGCGCCAAATGACGCCTGACGCTTCCCGACACGCAAATCTCCACGATCAACCTGTCTGAGAATTTGTAAAGTCCCTTCAGAACCCCGTTTGACTCGAAATGATAGTAAGCCAGCACTAATTCTATTGAAAGCGCTAATGTGTGACATCAGCAGTCAATGACTGCATCCAACTCAGAGGTCATGTGCTGATTCCGTACAATCGAGCGCCCGTAACGACTCAGGAAACAGTCGCTCATCGCATCTCTCAGATCACGGCAAACTCCGCAGTCGTTAGCGCGGCGAGGGGGAGAGCCAACGTTGCCGGATTGAAGTAAACGAAGTAGCCGATCGAGATAGAATCTGAGAGGGGATATGGAAATCCTGGTAGCTCAACTCGACCGAGCCTGCAACGCTTTGAGGCGTGCATCCAAGACAATCGCGCCGAGACTGCGGTGTCCGCCATTTTGCCAGGAATTGCTGGCCACTGAACTCCTGGATTCGCCACATCCAGGAATTCAAGCCAACATCCCGATATGAGTCGCTGCTCTCCTGATAGCGGCTGGACAGAGGATCCATCGGCAGATCATGGCGAAGCCGGCGGTCCTAGAACGTTTGAGCGAGCCTCCGGGTTACCAGGTATGAATGCGTTCTATGATGATTCATGTTGTCCTGGTTGGAGGCGGCAGGATTCCCAAACCTTTGCAGTAAAGCCTGAAAGCGTCTGTCGCCCTTAAGCGGCTTGAGAAGTGGATCTGAGCGGCACGCCAGGCACCACAACGAGCCTTGCTCGTAGGCTTCTTCCAGCATTTCAAGTGCCTCCTGAGTCCTTCCCAGACCCAGGAGAATGACTGCGATCGCATAGGCTGGCTTTCTTATCTTGCCGGCACTATTTTCTTCCAGGTCCTGAAGCACTTCCTCAGCCTTGCGAACCTGATTAGAGATCGCATAGCCGTAGCCCAACAGGCCTTGAACGACACGGCATCCAGGATACTCGCGGCTCAGAGTCTCGATTCTTTTCAGGCTCGAGGAGACAGCACCGATTTGGAGCAAAACCATTGATTCGACAACCGCAAGCATGGAACTGTCTTCCCCGGTGCGATGAATTTCTGCGAGCAAATCCAAGGCTTCTCGATAGTCTCCCGTCAGATACAGGCATGCACAAAGGAAACCGCCCTGGCACGGAATCAGTGGATTGGCCCTCCACGCCTCCCTGGCGATGCGGACAGCTTCCTTCAAGTTCCCTTCGGAAACGCGCAGCAGGGTTTCGCCAACCAGCGCAAACTCCTGCTCGGGCTCTCTTCTGAGTACCTCATTGAACCCGTCTTCGGCCCGCCTCCACTTTCGCTCGTAGACCATATTGAGCCAAGCCAAACCGCATTTCACGTCAATTTGTTCAGGGTCGAGTTGAGCTGCCTGACTTAAAGCTGCTTTTGCACGGGGGTAGCAAACGGAACCGTCAAGGACTTGAAGCAATCCTCCGTAGATCATGCAATTAGCCAAACCCGCCAGGGCCACACTGTTGCCTGGATTCAGGTTGATTGCCTTGCGGTAAAGCGCGGCAATCAGATCCAGGTTGTCTTCAGATCGTGCCTGCCACATCTGAGCGGCTGCTTCGGTCGATTCGAACGATTTTTTCCGCTGAAGTTCAATGGCACCATCGTGCCCGAGTTGTCCTTCATCCAGGGTTTCACCGAGTCCGATCAGCCAGGAATCGAGTTCCTCGGAGTATGCAAAGACGGAGCCTTTGACCCCGCCGACCTGATGGATCGGCATCTGATAGTGAGTATGCCACCGCTGTGCTGTGCGAGTGCTTCGTTTGAGGTATTCTGCGATCGTCTTCCAAGAGTCCAAGCGCAACTGATGCATGAAGTACCCAACCTTTCTGGGGAAAGAAATGCGGGCCCACGTACCTGAGTCATGGCCATGAGCATTCATGGGCCTGACCCTTTGTTGATGGTTCAACTGCGAAGCAAATATATAGGAAGTAAGTGCTACTTTCAATTTATTTTTTGACCAATTGAACGGTACGCCAGAGCGGGGCTATGCTCCACGGTAACTAACACTAAAGTACCTTAAAGCAAAGAGAACGGTAACTTGTACGGAGAGGTTACCTCTCGCGCGGTCTATGTCACGCTGCGCCTCCCAGGCCAGCGCCCAGGCACTGAGCCTTTTTGCAGCACATTCACGACATTCATGTTCGGGCTATCCCGGAGTTCATCAACAAACCTTCCCATCCTGCATTACCTTTCTTATCAGCGATTGCAGAAAGTCAACAGCCAAGGACCCAGCGTGAGCGCCAACCGCCATTTCAGTCGGGCCTCCGGATGGCCGGTCATGAGATACGGAATCAGGTTGCAGTGAGACCGTATTTGCAACAGGCGGTCCTGTAGTCCACGAACGATTGGACAACAATAAGTACTCAATCTCAGGCTTCCGACACTGCTGTTGGATTGGCATGGCTGGGAATTCGACCGGTCGCCCGACATCGAGGTTCAGTCCCTGGTGAGTGGAAAGGTTAAAGGCATTTCTGCTCACTCATGTATTGTGGTGACCTTTCGGATGTTGACTTGAGGAGGGGGGTGATGTGGCGCGGACGGGACAGGAGACTGTTCAACTTGCGCCGGACCGCGCGCACAGCGTGAAGGAACGACGACCAACCGGGGGCTTGGATCGTTGTATGTACCTGACGCCGGGACTAGAAACCAAAGGGCAGTCGGGCGGTGGTGCCGACATGCCCTTTTTCAGGGGTGGAAGCACACCTTTTGGCCGGTTCGCCGGCCCCATCCAGCGTGTTGCCATCCAGCCTCACCGGGCGAGAATACTTCTGAATCACGATGGGATGACGCAACTTATACAAAATAAATGAGATGTTTAACGGAGGATTCTATGGGTCAACATGGCCAGCCGGCTAATGCAGCATCGTGAACCTCTGAATACTGGACGAGCAAATGAGGCACACGCCGTGCTCAGGAGCATCGCCACAACCGCGGTGGATCGAAGCAACAACCGTAATTTGTCGTGTTTCATGTTTCTGCGGCCGGGAGATCGACAGAGGAATCCGAACTGAATAGCCCAGTCTCTTCACTGGTAACCGTATTGTTGGTTACTTTATTTGCTGAAGCTCTTTGCTCTCAGCGTTTCCACCCTTTACACTGGAAACACAGTCGAATGACCAGCATGAGAACAGAGTCGCGTTCAAAAATATTTTTCTATGCCAACTAATTCATATGTAGGCGCTTAAGAGATCATAGACACCGCGCGCTTAAAAAATATTACCTTTCTGTACTATAGTAATATTCAGTTCGCACTAAGGTAACATTTAAAGACTGATGAGCCGAAGGGATTTGGCGATATTCACCCTATGGCGATATTTGCGGTTGGCAATTTATCCATCCGGAAAGTCTCCCTTTCGATTCACTCAGAGAACCTTGCGACTGAAGGTGTGTATGTACTCACGTTTAAAGAAGACACAGCGAATCCATGTTCAACCCATATCGGGTCAAGAACTTGCAACAACCAACACCATTTCGACCAACCCCAACTCGCAGCGGAGTCGGCATACCGCGCGCAGGCACGCTGGAATATGTCGGCTGAGTTCCTGGCAAATGAGCGTCTTCTTAATGTTCTCCTTCTGCTTGCCGCTCGCAGTGTCTGCCAACGCGACTCCGGCGTTGAGCGGGTTCACCTGCAGCAGCGCGTCCTTCGCGGGACAGGGAACAGATGCCTGTGCGGTGACGCTGAGTGCCGCGGCCCCGAGTGGCGGACTGAGCGTTAACCTTTCCAGCAACAATTCATCGGTCACAGTGCCGGCCTCTGTCGCGGTGCCAGCGAACGCGACAAGTGCAGCTTTCACAGTAACTTCGCAGTGGGCCGGGGTCAACCAGGCGGTGACGCTGATTGCCAGCCAGGGTACGGTCTCGAAGAGTCTCGCTCTACAGTTGCTTTCGGACACACAGATATTGAGCGTGGCCCAGAGCAGTTTGGCCTTTGGTAATGTGGCGGCGAATGCGGCCGCAACGCAGTCTGTGATTTTGTCATCCACAGGTAATCTTCCGGTAACGGTATATGCGCCGACAGTGACGGGGGCGGGCTTTACAATATCCGGACTCACTTTCCCATTGACGATCAACGCGGGGAAAACAGCGACGCTGACTGTCCGGTTTGCCCCTGGCACCACGGGGGCGGCCGCTGGGCAGTTGACTATCACCAGCAACAACAACTGGACCAACCCGACAGTCGGTGTCAGCCTGAGTGGAACCGGAACGCCATCCACAACGGCGGGGTTGAGCGCGATTTCGTGCAGCAGCACATCCATAACGGGTGCGGGAAGCGATGCTTGCACAATATCGCTGAGCGCGGTTGCTCCGAGCGGCGGGTTGAGCGTGAGCCTGTCGAGCAGCAATGCAGCGGTCAAGGTACCGGCGACAGTGACGGTTGCGGCCAATGCGACGAGCGCCGCGTTTACGGCTTCGGTCTCGTCAGTCACTACTGCGCAGGCAGCGACATTGACAGCGAGTGCGGGTGGCATTTCCAAAACCCTGGCCTTGCAGTTGAACGCCTATATACCTGCGCTGAGCGTCAGCGCGAGCAGCATGGCATTCGGCAACGTGGCGCTCAATGTGCCGGCAACGCAATCCCTTAACCTGACCTCCTCGGGCACCGCATCGGTTACCATCAGCGCGGCGAGCCTGACAGGGACAGGATTCACGATGTCGGGAGTCACCTTCCCGGTGACGCTGACAGCAAAGCAAGTGGCAACACTGACGGTGCGTTTCGATCCGACAACCGCGGGAGCGGTCTCGGGCAAGTTGACCCTCACCAGCAACTCGTCAACTGGTGCTACGACAGCGATCAGCCTGAGCGGCACGGGGGTATCGACGGCAGCGTTAAGCGCACTCTCCTGCAGCAGCGCGTCCATAACGGGATCGGGCACGGACGCATGCACAGTAACACTGAACGCGGCGGCACCGAGCAGCGGGCTAAGCGTGAGCCTGGCGAGCAACAATGCCGCGGTCAAAGTTCCGGCGACGGTGGCGGTAGCGGCCAATGCGACCAGTGCCGCGTTTACGGCCACGGTTTCGTCGGTCACAACGGCGCAGGCAGTGACGTTGACAGCGAGTGCGGGCAGCATTTCCAAGACCTTTGCCCTGCAGTTGAATGCTCCCACATCGACATCGACACTGAGCATCAACACAACGAGTTTGGCATTCGGCGACGTAGGGGAATGCATGCCTGCAACTCAATCCCTTACTCTCACCTCCACGGGCACCTCATCTGTCACCATCAGTGCAGCGACACTGACGGGTACAGGATTCACGATGTCGGGGGTTACCTTCCCGGTGACTTTGACTCCGGGCCAGGTAGCAACGTTGGCTGTGCAATTCGATCCGACAACCGCGGGAGCGGCCACTGGTCAATTGACTCTTACCAGCAATTCTTCTACTGGAAATACGGCAACGATCAGCCTGACCGGCACGGGCACGGCGCCCGAGGTTGAATTGAGCTGGAATGCGCCTTCGAGTTCGACCGATCCGGTAGCCGGCTACAACATCTATCGATCGACAGGTGGCAGCAGTTCGTATCAGCTCCTGAATTCATCGGTTAATACCCAGACGACCTACGTGGACACAACAGTTCAGAATGGACTGGTTTACGACTATATCGTAGAGAGTGTCGACGCGTCCGGGGTTGTGAGCGTTCCATCCAACACGATCAGTGTGACGACGCCCTAACCGCTCGGAACAGCTGAGTCACTGCAGTGCCGGCAGCACAGCTTGACCGGTAATCTGCACCCTGGAATGCGGTAACCGTGTCGGGTACTGCGGCTTTGGTCCCGACACAGGCACAGAATTTTGAAGTGAGGATTTATGTTGAGCAGAGCACGGGTAGTACTTACCATGATGCTGTTTGCGTTTTCTTTCTACGGCCAAGCCCAGCAATGGTCACCCATTCTGAGCTCGAGCCAGGCAATTAACTGGTCGAACTCGGGAGTGGGCGGCATACCCGCCCGCACCACGAATTGCGCGAGTCTTACGTCATCGGCCACCGTTTCCCAGATCAACTCCGCGCTGGCCTCCTGTACGAGCGGCGAAACCGTCTATCTGGCGGCAGGTACGTATACGATCTCGGGAACGATCAATGTTCCCTCGAATGTAACCTTGCGCGGCGCCGGAGCGAACCTGACGGTTCTGAACGCAACCGGCACGAGCGGCGGAGATGTGGTCAGCCTTGGCTCGGGATCGGTTTCCTACAATCCGATCAGCATCGCGAGCGGGGCAACGGCCGGGTCCACCAGCATTGTGCTCGCCAGCGCATCCGGTGTCAGCACCGGCAGCTACCTGGCCATTGCTGAAAACAACAACTCCAGCTTCGTCTCCGTCTCTGGCAGTGAGGGAAGCTGCACCTGGTGCGATGGATGGACGAGCACCGGAAGCCTGGCCCGCGGGCAGATCGTCCAGGTGACCGGCGTCAGCGGCACCACCGTTGCCATTGCACCCGGACTCTATGGCGCCTACACCAACGCGCCCATCGCCATTCCGTTCAACATGTCGGCGAGTTATGCTGGTGTCGAGAACCTTCAGGTGTATGCCAACAATACTGGCTATGCGGCCAACTTTGGGATGTCCGCATGCGCCTACTGCTGGGTGAAGGGCGTGGAGTCGAACTACACCGACGGCGACCACGTAAGTGTGTATTGGGGCTACCGCGACGAGATTCGCGACAGCTACTTCTCAAACGCGTTCCTGCACACGCCAGGCACTTATGATTCCGATATCCAACTCGCGTTGAAAACCAGCGCCACGCTGGTGGAGAACAACATTCTGGCGCGCACCCACGTATCCATCATGTTCGAGTGGGGCGCTGCCGGAAACGTGGCTTCCTACAACTACACGATGGGCGAGTTCGACAGCGGCGCGCCGAACTTCGTCATTGGCGGAATTGACTTTCACGGAGCCCATCCACAGTTCAATCTGCTGGAGGGCAATGTCGCCACGGTGATTGAGCCGGATTCCATCTGGGGAACCTCCAGCCACACCACGGCCTTCCGCAACTGGGTGGTTGGCACCAATCGTATGTGTACTCCGTCCAGCGGCCGGGGCACGGTGAGTTGCGCGGGGACGAACAGCGTTTATGGATTCCAGGGCGCTCGCGCCATGGACATTTCCTATCTCTCCACACGCAACAACTTCGTAGGCAACGTGGTGGGCAGCACGCAGGCGCAATCCATGCTGGCTTACGGCACCGCCGCGATGACAAAAACAGACACGGTTCAGTATCCTGCCTCGCGCAGTTATGACTCCGTTGTCTACAACTGGTCATTCGGCTACGGGGAAGCGAGCGACGATGCCAGCGGTTCCGGATGCGGCGGCGGAGTATCGCCCTGCCACCTTGCGGGCACCTTATCCACCGACCTGCTTCACGGAAACTACAGCAATATCACTGGCACGACCACTTGGGCCACTGGCGTCACGCAGACGCTGCCCGCCTCCTTCTACCTTTCCAGCAAGCCGAGCTGGTGGGGATCGATGGCCTATCCGGCCACCGGACCCGATGTGACCGGCGGATCCGGTCCCGGAGGACACAGCTACGGCAATCCGGCCCAGGCATGCTACTTCAAGGTCATGGGCGGATCCGACGGAGGTGCAGGTGGACCACTCACCTTCAACGCCAATACCTGCTACGGGACAACCACCACCACAAGTCCTTCTGCTCCCAGCGGACTGGTTGGAGCCGTGAACCACTAACACCCAAACCCGCACGGAAGTCTGTATACAAAAATTGCGTCCTGGAGAGCTTGTCAAGCGACCCAGGACGCAATTTTGTGTGGAGACAGAATGGTTTGGTCCGCTGCCGCGCCGATGCGGAAGAAGCGGGCATTTTGGCGTCGATTTTGAGCCATTTTGGGGCATTATCAGGCCAAAAATGGCTAAAAAAGGGCCAAAATCGGGGGTTTACAGTTACTATTCAGTTAACTATGTATTTTTGTATAGTGTTCATTA
>Ga0255355_1000933_pt1 | contig 14900 bp, 8 predicted proteins | sample HBST75metaG_FD_189943 | JGI IMG/M metagenome (GOLD analysis project Ga0255355, IMG submission 189943) | Peat soil microbial communities from Stordalen Mire, Sweden - H.B.S.T75 | ecosystem: Environmental > Terrestrial > Soil > Wetlands > Peat | place: Sweden: Norrbotten County, Stordalen Mire...
GTACAGGTCGAAGGCGCCAAAATCAGCCGCCGTGCCGCTGACCGGCTGCGCGCGGGCCATTTGTGGGTCTATGCCTCCGATATTGAGTCCCTTGAATTACCCAAATCTGAACTGCCCGTCGCTGGTCTTCCCGCGCTCGTGCTCGTGGCCGACAGCCGCGGCCTGCTTCTAGGCACGGCGCTTTATAGCCCCACGTCGCAGATTGCCCTGCGGCTGATCTCGCGCGAGGCCGTTGAAGAGGCTGCGTGGCTCCAGTTGCTCGAATCCCGCCTTCGCACGGCAATCCGGCGGCGGAAACCGCTGCTCGACGAGCGGACCGACGCTTGCCGTTTATGCTTCAGCGAGGCCGACGAGCTGCCCGGCCTGGTGGTGGACAAGTACGGCGACCTGGTGATTCTGCAATTGCTGGCCAAAGGGCTGGACTCTGCCGCAGTGCGCGAGACCTGCGTCCGCGTTCTCCGCGACGAGCTGGCGCCGGCTGCCATTCTGGAGCGTCCCGACCCGCGTATGCGTGAGCTGGAAGGCCTGGCAGCGCCGAATCTGGCGCCACTCTATGCCAAAGACGCCGCGGCTCCCGTCAGTACGCAATTTAAGCTGAACGGACTTGTTTTTCATTACGACGCCAGCGCTGGACAGAAGACCGGGGCATTCCTTGACCAGCGGGCCAACTACGCCGCCACCCGCGAGTGGGCGCAAAAGCTGGGGGCGACCGGCCGCGCGCTGGATGTCTGCTGCTACCAAGGCGGTTTTGCCCTGCATCTGGCTGAAGTATGCGCCCAGGTTACGGGGATTGACGCCTCCCGCGTTTCGCTGGAAGTGGCAGAGACCAACGCCGAGGCAAACCGCACCCGCCTCACCGCGCCGGTGGAGTGGGTGGAAGGCGACGCCTTTGAGATCTTGCGCGACTGGTCGAATGCGGGCGAAAAATTCGATGTCATCGTGCTCGACCCGCCCGCCTTTGCCAAGAGTCTGCGGGCCGTCGAAGGCGCGCTGCGCGGCTACAAGGAACTGAATCTGCGGGCGCTCAAGATGCTGCGTCCCGGCGGCCTGCTGGTTACCTGCTCCTGCTCTCATCATGTGGGCTGGGCGGAGTTGGAAGCCAGCGTGGCCTCGGCTGCCGCCGATACGCACCGCCGTGTGCGGCTGCTGGAGCGGCGTGGAGCTTCCCTCGATCATCCCGTCGTGCTGAACCTGCCGGAGACCGAGTACCTGAAGTGCCTGATGCTGGAAGTGGAGTAACAGGCTGCGCGGATTCAGAGCGCATTCCCGCAGGCGGAGCAGAACTGCGCACCCTGCGGGTTGGTCTGCCCGCAACGCCCGCAAGCCACCAGTGAGCCCAGCTGCGGTGCCGGAGGCACGTTGACCGTGATGTTATATGGCTGACCCCATCCCGGCATGGCAATCCCCAGCATTGCCGCAATGCCCGCCGCCTGAATGGCGTTGAACTCCCGCACCCGGCCGGGCATGAAGAAGCACTCGATAAAGCCGAGAATGCTCGGAAGCCCCGTCCAAAAGAAGCAGCAGTAAAGAATTCCCAGGCCGGTCCGGCGCAGATAGAAGTGATGGGCGCCGAAGCTGCCGAGAAATAGCGCCAGCAGAATGCCGACCACCTCGTCGCGGCGCACCACATCATACTGCTGATAAAAGATAGCTTGCGGATTGGGATACGGTTGGCTGCTCATGGGCGGTTCTCCTTGCTTGCTCTGAATTCTACATACGCACGCGGTCGATTCGGGGTTCCGTCGGCCAAAACTTCCTGTCGGCTCTACCACCTTGAATCCGCCGTGCCCCATCTTTGCGGATTTTTTCAGCCGCAAAGGTGGGAAACCTCGAACCCAATCCCCGAACCGCGCCGCCCTGCCATTGCATCCAATCCAATATGGAGACACAAAACGCACATGCCAGCGGTACCTTTCTCATCGGCGGCGACCTGCCCGTCAACCGCCTCGGCTACGGAACCATGCGCCTGGTGGGCGATGGCGCCTGGGGCGAGCCTGCCGACCCGGCCGAAGCTCGCCGTGTCCTTCGCCGCGCCGTCGAACTGGGCATCACGCTGATCGACACCGCCGACGCCTACGGCCCGGAGATTGCCGAGCGCCTGATCGCCGAAGCGCTTTACCCTTACCCGCCCGGCCTGGTCATCGCCACCAAGGGCGGAATCACCCGGCAAGGCCCCGCAAAATCCGAATATGTAGGCCGCGCGGGCTATTTAATTCAGTGTGTGGAGATGAGCCTGCGCCGGCTCAAGCTGGAGCGCATCGACCTCTACCAGCTTCACCGCATCGATCCGCGCACGCCGCTCGAAGAGAGCCTGGGCGCGCTGCGCAAAATGCAGGGGCAGGGCAAGATTCGCCACATCGGCCTGAGCGAGGTCACTCCGTCCGAGATCGAAGAGGCGCAAAAGATCGTGCCTATTGTTACCGTGCAAAACCGTTACTCGCTCGCCGACCAGCGCAACGAGGAAACGCTCACTTATTGCGAGCGCCACGGTATCGGCTTCCTGCCCTGGTACCCGATGAATGCCGGCAAGCTGCTGAAGCCCGACAACCCCGTGGCGCAAACGCTGGCAAGGATCGCCACGCACCACTCAGCAACGGTTGCCCAGCTTTCGCTGGCATGGCTCTTGCAGCGCTCACCGGTGATGCTGCCGATTCCGGGCACGTCGAAGGTGGCTCATCTGGAGGAGAATGTTGCCGCTGCCGGGCTGAAACTGAGCGCGGAGGAATGGGCGGAGTTAGAGAAGGCCGCGGAGTAAAGCTGTTCTCGATAAAGAAGATCAAAGTTGTTCCGGCCAAGGAGGCTCGACGGCGGGAGATCATTTTCCGCACGGACGGGCTGACCGGGCGGAGACTTCCGCTTTCCAAGGCCTCAAAAACGAGGCTTGTGGGGCGTCCGAAAAGGCGGAGTTCAAAACGCGAGAACCTCAGCTTACAGGCAGTCGAAAAAAGGGGGAGTGACGGGGTATAACAGGACTAAAAGTTGAAAAAGTCCGGGAAATTAAGCCGTTTTTGCTCGTTTTTAGCTCATTTTGGATGGGTTTCAAGACCGAGGTTGGGCGGATTGGGCGGATTTTGACCTGCCCCCGGGAAGCTCGACCCATGCCGACGGGAGTTCTCTCGTAAGTTTTTGGGGTTGGGGGCAATCCCAACACTCGCCTTTCTAAAAACACAATACGTACTATCGAGGTTCGTGGTGTCCCACCCTTTCCGCAGAAAAAAGCGGAAAGGATGGGGCACCCAAGTTAGTGGTTAGCTTAAGAGTGGGGCGCCGCTCGCGCGCCATGGAGTTCGTGATTTCCCGGTCCGAAAATCCGGAACTGGGGCATCCGGCCTACGATACTTCCAAAACGACGATAAGTTCAAGCCGGTGGCTGAGTGACTCGGCGATTTGGCGTAAACCAGCCTCATGAGGCTGGAGTCAGCTTTACTTCCTGTCTGCTGAAAAATCTGGCCGGTCAGTTATGCTGACCGGCCAGTGTTGTTCGCGGCAATAAATGCCGCTATAGCGAAAAACGACGGCAATCTAGAAGGTGAACCGTGTTCCAAATTCACCGATGAATGCCTTAGCGGTTGAACTGCTGGTCGGATTCGTAAAGCCTGCAGGCTTCCCGAAGTTGGGCGCGTCGATCAAGTAGCTGAAATTGTTCCCATAGTTGGCACGGTTCGTGAGGTTGAAGCCCTGGAAGCTAAGCTGTAAACGGCGCTTCGCTCCCAGCTTCACATTCTTGCTGACACGTGCGTCCAGTTCAAAGAACGGATCGCCGCGCAGCGTGTCATAAGGAACAATGTGGCATGAACCGGCATTCAGGCAGGCCTGTGCCGCTGGACCGTCGCTGGAATCAGCATACGTGGTGTAGGCGGCAGGGGAGCCGTTCGGGACGATGACGGGGTCCGAATATCCCGAACCGAGGCCGAGAGTATCGTAATCGGCGTTGATATCGTAAGGACGCGCGGAACCAAACTGCAAGATCGGCGCGACTTCGATTCCGAACGGCAGATTGGCATTGCCGCTGATGGTGATGTGATGGCGCTCATCGAAGGGGGTCGGTCCAAAGTCCCACGAAGCGAGCGGATGGCGCGGATCATGTGGATAGTTGTGATAGCTCGACTGGTCGCTCGAAAGCGTTGGCGGACCTCCGGACTCGATTCCGTAGCCCATGGAGCGCGAGAGCGTGTAGTTGGCGTTCAAGCTGTAGTACTTCGTCATGCGCTGCCGGTAGCTGATGTTCATGCCATCGTAGCGCGTACGGCCTATGGCGCGATTGTCCATCGTGCGTCCCAGAACGCAGTAGCCTACCGGGCACGTGCTAGGAACAAGGGCGCCAAACGCATCGGCTAACTGACGTGTTCCCGTGGTGGGATCCTTGTAATTGATGTTGACGTCAACATTCGAGTGCAGTCCAAGGGTGTGAGTGTATTCCGCCTCCAGGACAGAGGATTCAGTCAGTTGCCACTGATAGCCAACATTGAATTCCTCTGCGAACGGGTTGCGATAGCTGGGATCCATCGTGCGCCCGGTGCTGCCATTCAGCAGGTATCCTGTAGCCGCCGGGATTCCAGCCACTACCGCCGCAGCATTGGTGCTCGAGAACACGAAGTTCTGAAGCGGAATGTTCAGACCGGGGACGTTATCCCCAGGGTCGGCGATCGACAGTGCCTGCTGATAGACCGTGGGATGAGCCATTTGCTCCATCCACAGCGGAATGTTCTGGAATACGTTGTCGTAGTAGAAGCCGAAGCCGCCCCGCAGAACGTGCTTGCCTTTGCCCGTCAAATCATACGCAAAGCCAAAGCGCGGGCTGAAATCCTTGTTGTCGTCGTGGGGCATCTTGCCGTAGGGGCTGTCGATTGCCACCAGTTCCAGATAGGTTTTGCTGGTCACCATGGCGCTGCCGCCAATCAGGTTGAAGTCCCTGTCCCAGCGCACGCCAAGGTTAAGCGTGAGGCGCTTGGCTATCTTCCAATCGTCCTGGAAGTAGAAGCCGAGCTGCTTGGTGCCTCCGGGAACGTTTGTTGTGGAGTCGCCGTTGGAATAGGACATGCCCTTCACAAGGCCAGGGGTGTCAAATTTATCCGGCAACAAGACTATAGCCGATGGATCAGTGTTGAAGTCGACTTCGAGCGAGGAGTTGGATGCAAAATACCCGCCCAGCGTGGGAACCCAGATGTAGTCTTCGCCAAATTGCAGGGCGTGCTTTCCGTGATTCTTGGTAACGTCATCACGGAACTGATACTTCCGCTGGAAGGACTGTTGCGGCACGTTGACGTTCGACCCGGCCCATTCGCCGCTCGGAAACGTAAGGTAAGGCGAGCTCGTACTCTTGGTGGCGATGATGTTGTTCCAATACTGGGTGCCGAGTGTGAAGCTATTGACCAGCGTAGGCGAAAGAACCGAGTTGAGCGTGAAATTCGCGATCTCCATGTGATTGACCGTGAAATTTCCCACGCTCACGTCGCCGAAGGTGTCCTCCTGATCGTTGTTGCCGTTGTTGGCCTGCATCGACACGCTCACATAGGCCGTTTCCTTGTCGTTGAAATGGTAGTCCATGCGCCCGTTGTAGCGGTTCTCAAAGAAGGGCGTTGGCACTGTCGCCGCGGCAACCGCGCCGATAGGAGCGGCATCCAGCAATTCAGTGTAGGCATTGCCGTCTTCGGCGATGCTGGTGTTTTCGCGCTGACGCTCAAGGGCGAAGAAGGCAAATAATTTGTCCTTCACGATCGGACCGCCAACGGAACCGCCGAAGAACTGGCGGCTATAGGGCGGATTAGTACTGGCGCCGTTCGGACTTATATCATCAGCATTGAAGTCCTGCTCGCGAAAGTAGCCGAATGCCGATCCGTGAATCTCATTCGTGCCCGACTTCGTGATCATGTTGATGGCCGCGCCCTCGGAGCGTCCGTTGGCAGCCGAGAAACGCTGTGTGCTGATGAGAAATTCCTGCACGGCTTCGAGAGGAAGCTGCATCACGGTTCCGCCGACGGTGCTGTCCTTGTTATCAATTCCGTTGACCGTGATATTAACATCGCGACCGACATTGCCGTTCACCGATAGCACGGCGGAGCGGTTCTTGGTGGGATCGAACGAGTCGGCTGACTTTACTCCTGGCACGAGAAATGCGAGGTTCGCTGCGTCGCGCCCCAGCAAGGGGAGTTCTTCCACATCAGACGGGGTAATTTCCTGGCTGACGCTCGTCTTGGTCACATCGATCATCTCGGTTGTTGAGGCAACTTCGACGACCTGGCTCACCGCTCCCGGCTTCAGGGTAAAATTACTTGTCGCCGTTTGTCCGACCAGCAACTCGAACTTGGTTATGCCAGCGGCGAATCCCTCTTTGCTGATCTTGACCGAGTAATGACCCGGCGGCAGCTGATCAAATATGTATTCTCCCACCGCGCTGGTGGCGGAGGAGCGGGTCAGGTTCGTGCCCGTATTCACGACTGTGACTTGAGCGCCGACAACGACAGCATTCGACGAATCTGCTACTGTTCCTCGGATGGTCCCAGTTGCCGTAGCTTGCGCACGCAATTGCGCTGGGATGAACAGCAATAACGCCACTGCCAGCAAGCATCTTGCAAATAGCCTCATGAAGCCCTCCATGTTTGGGATTTTCCCGGCGCTGAACCCCCCTCATTCGAAAGTGTTCACGCGGGTGCGTTTAATGTATCGTTTTTTCCTGAGATCCGCAAGCGTCAGCCGCGGACCGGCTTCCGTCAACGACAACATCCTGGATTTCTACTCCAAAGCGTCAAGTCCGAGCATTACAGGTGAACGGTGCAAGGATGTGTGACCTGCTCAGGAGTAGTCATAACAATAGAAGATTCAACATCAGGAATGCATAAATTTTTTCAATTAGCAGAATTTCCATCTTATTTTCCCGAGGACGAAACATACCCTCGGTTGCCACCGTTGTCATTTTTTTACATTTGTTCCAAGGGTAAAGGTCTAGAGCGTTTTCGATTCACTTGTTGACATTGAAATTGCATCAAAGGTAGCTTTTTCTTGAGGAAAAAGCCACTTGACTGTGTTCTTTCTGTAAAGAGCAGAATCGAAAACGCTGTAGCCGTGCCTAGCGGAGTGGTACGGACCGGGCAGTTAGCTGACATATTGGTTAGGGACAAGTAAAGGCCCGGAGCCTGGGTCGTCGTTCATGCATTTATTGTGCGCCGGGGAGGGTATTTTTCTGCATGGACTGGCCGTCCTGGCGACTGGCGCTCGCGCGCCATGGAGTTCGTGGTTTCCGAGGTCCGAAAATCTTTAGCTGGAGAACCCAAGACTCTATACCTATAGGTGAAATGCTTTCAAATGTATGTAAGACAACCGCAGATCCTTCGGCTTCGTTTGGCGCAAAAAAACACGCCAAACTCCGCTCAGGATGACAGCTTTATAGTAGATCGATCAGTTTGAGCTGAACGCAAAAGAGCCGCAATCCTTGCGGATTGCGGCTCTTCACTGAAGAAACGGCGCGGCTGATTTTACGCCGGGTTACATACCTTCTTTGACGCCTTCCACAAAGGCCTTCAACTTGCGCGAACGTGACGGATGGCGCAGCTTGCGCAGGGCCTTGGCTTCGATCTGGCGGATGCGCTCGCGCGTCACCTGGAAGCTCTGGCCGACTTCTTCCAAAGTGTGCTCGGAGCCGTCTTCCAGGCCGAAGCGCATCTTGATGACGCGCTCCTCGCGCGGGGTGAGCGTGCGCAGAACCTGTGAGGTGTACTCCTTCAGGTTCACGCTGATGACCGCCTCGGAGGGCGAAACCGCTTGCCGGTCCTCGATGAAGTCGCCCAGATGCGAGTCTTCCTCTTCGCCGATGGGAGTTTCCAGAGAGATGGGCTCCTGCGCGATCTTGAGCACCTTGCGCACCTTGGCCACCGGGATGTCCATGCGCTTGGCGATCTCTTCGCTGGAAGGCTCGCGGCCCAACTCCTGGACCAGTTGGCGGCTGGTGCGGATGAGCTTGTTGATGGTCTCGATCATGTGCACCGGAATGCGGATCGTCCGGGCCTGATCGGCGATGGCGCGGGTGATGGCCTGGCGAATCCACCAGGTTGCGTAGGTCGAGAACTTGTAGCCGCGGCGGTACTCGAACTTATCGACGGCCTTCATCAGGCCAATGTTGCCCTCCTGAATCAGGTCAAGGAACTGCAAGCCGCGGTTGGTGTACTTCTTGGCGATGGAAACGACGAGGCGCAAGTTGGCTTCAATCAGCTCGCGCTTGGCCTGGTCTGCGTCCATGTCGCCCTGGATCATTTCGCGCTGAGTGCGCTTCAACTCGCTGATGGAGACGCCCGCGTCGGCCTCGATCTTTTCCAGGTCGGCCTTGCAGTTCTTCTGCTGCCGCCGGTACTCCTTCTTCAGCTCCTCGCTCCGGCTGGCCTCGTGCTTCTGGTCCAGCGAACGAATCTGCCGCTCCAGGGTCCGCATGGTGTCAACGGTCTTGTTGACCTTGTCCAGCAGGCGCTTGCGCTCCATGGGCGTGTATTTCAGTTCGCGCACAATCCGCGAAACCAGCACCTTCTCTCGCGAGATCAGCCAGCGGGTTTTGCGTGCGGCAGCGGCCTTGGCCTTGGTAGCGGGCGCGGGCACAGCCAACTTTTCTTCCAGCTTCGCGATGTTCTTCTGGTGCTTGATGAGCGCGTCGATGCGGACCACGGTCGCTTTGACGCGCGCCACGACCACCTCTTCAGTGAGTTCCTCGTCGTCGAAGATCACCACTTCCTTGATGTTGCGCACGCCGCGCTTGAGGTCCTCGCCCAGGGCCACAACCTCGCGAATCACGATGGGCGAACGCGAAATGGCCTTGAGCACGCGCAGTTGCCCGCGCTCGATGCGCTTGGCAATCTCCACCTCGCCCTCGCGCGTCAGCAGCGGCACTGTACCCATCTCGCGCAGGTACATGCGCACCGGGTCATTGGTCTTTTCCAGAGTCCCGGGCGTCAGGTCCAGCTCGACGTCTTCGCCATCTTCCAGCCCGAAACCCTTGTCGCCATGGAACTTGGGGCCGTCGAGCAGGTCGATGCCCTGAGTGCCGATGGTGGTGATCAGGTCGTCCAGATCCTCAGGCGAAGTCGCCATCTCATCCGGAATGACGTCGTTCACGTCGCCGTAAGTGAGATAGCCCTTTTCCTTGCCGACCTCAATCAGGCTTTCCACATCGTGCTCGTGCTCGGGTTCAGGTTCGATATCATGTTCGTGTTCGAATTTGTCGTCGATCGCCAAAATATTCCTACTCTCTTTGGCATTCCCAGGGATACTGGGCTCTGCTTGGCTTCGTAAAGGTTCGCCGCTCCCTTACGATTGCGTCGATCTGACGCTTATAGCTTCGGGATGAATCATCCCTGGTAATACTCGGCGCAAGGCAGATTCAGCACCGTCTTGCGCGCCAGTGCCGGGCCCGATCCAGTCTGACCGAGAGGAGTGCGCGAAAAAAAGATTTCCCGGCGGAAATCCGGGAAATATGGCGCATTCGGAGACAGACTTGCGGTCACCCGCAAAATAATGCGGTTTCTTGTGGTTTGCTCGGAACAGGATGACAAGCGCTTCAGGTTTCACCTGCGTCGCCCGCGAGCCGTGGCTCATGGATGGGGCAAAGGGGCGCACATCCGCACAGAGATTACCAGATTACCACGTCTTGCCATGCCACACCAAGACAAAACCGGGTAAAGTCGAAGACCTTAACGGTCAACTTCGCGGCCAAACCGGGGCATTTTGCCTTCAGGCCGCTTCCGCTTCTCTCTATTGGACGCTAAGAAACGTGATTAGACGCAGAATTAAAGGCGCTTATGGCAAGTGCTATTGCACGCCTGCCGAAAGCCGCTACCGCTCCGGCGGACCTCAACCGAGGGCCTCCAGCAGCGCCTTCAGATTCCTATTCCCATGGAGTACAGCGACAACCTGCAAAGGCCTGGTGTCGGAGCGGTAAACCACAATGAAGTTAGGAAACCGGGTTATCGTCCAAAAGCGGACTGGCAGAGGCGTAATTTCGCTTCGTCTAGAGCCCATCAAGGGGCGCTTGGCAAGGCTGATGCACGCTGATAAAATCGCTGATTCGACTCGATTTCCGCATTTATATTATCTTCCGCAATGTAATCCCATATCTCGCCAAGGTCGTTGATCGTTCGTGGGGTGAGATGAAATGACGAGTGCATCTCTCAGGCCATGCGCCGTTTTGCTCGGCGGGCCTGGAGGATTTGAATGGCTTGCCCGGCGCTCACAAGCTCGCCGCGTTCCGCCTGCGCGAAGCCCTCTTCGATCTGGGCGACAATAGCCTCCTTATCGGCCAGCATCCAGTCCTCATTCCGATACTGTTCCTGAAGGACGGCAAAGGCCTGATCGAGCACCTCTTCCTGGTTCATGCCGGAGCGGGCAGCCCGATTGAGCAGCTTTTGCTGCGCGGGTTTGAGTTCGACGAGCATAGATACTCCTTGTGCGGCAGAGGCGCTTATGGGCTGAATTATACCGCGTTTCCTGATTATCCGACTTTGCGTTGGCCTGACACGAACCCGCTACTGCTCCGGCGACTTCTGGTTGTGCAATTGCCGCAGCTTCCGGTCCAGATCGAGTTTTTGCTGCGTGATGACCGCCAGTTCCGCAAAGTCGCCGCGGCGCTCGGCGTCGGCAATCAGCGTGCGCAATTCGCGCAGGCGGCGCGCGATGGCCCGCTCCTGAACCTCCTGCAACGCGCTCAGGACCTCGATTTCCTCGGGGGGCTTGGTCTCAGCCAGCAGCGTTTCAGCCAACAAAGCCCGTTGCGCCTCGTCCTCCACCACATCCATGGGGTCACGCGCCTGCCGCCCGGCCAGCGCCTTCAGCGCCGGAAATGCGCCAAGATGCTCAAACCACGCGGGTTGCTCGACCAGCGCTTGGCTGGCCAGCCGCCGCGCCCGCTCGTTCTCAGGATCGTCGATGGCCAGCGCCCGCAGCAGCACCCGTTCCACCTCGGTCAACTTCGTTGCCCGCGTCTCGACGTGGTCGCGCCGCCGGAGCGCGGCCTGGTGGAGTTCTTCCCGCAGCACCGCCGAGTCAATGCCCAGCTTCTGCGCGGTGTCGGCGGCAAACTGGTCCCGCGCCAGCTTCTCCGGCATTCGGCGAATGTGCGGCAGCAGGAAGTTCATGGCCTTCACCTTCTGCTCCGCGCTGGCGCCGGGGAACGACAGCCGCGCCCGCTCGATCAGATAATCAGCCTGCCGCCGAGCGCCGCGTAACGCCGCTGTGTAAGCCTCCACGCCCCGCTCGCGGATGTATCGATCCGGGTCCAGCCCGCCGTCGAGGGTGACAATCTTGATCGTGAAGCCCTCCTCGGTGAGCAGGGCTATCGACTTTTCCGCAGCATTCGAGCCGGCGGCGTCGGGATCGAAGTTGACCACCACCTGCGAGGTGTGCCGCTTGAGCAGCGCCACCTGCTGCTCGGTAAAAGCCGTTCCGCTGGTGGCGATCACGTTCTGTATCCCGCGCAGAAACACGCTGATGCAGTCCATTTGCCCCTCGACCAGCAGCGCAAACTCAAGCTGGCGAATCGCGGTGCGCGCCTTGTCGAGGTTGAAGAGCACCAGGCTCTTGGAGTAGAGCGGCGTCTCCGGCGAGTTGATGTACTTGGCGCCTGCCTTGTCGCCCGTTTCCAGCGTCCGAGCCGTAAAGGCAATTACCCGCCCGCTCTCATTGGCGATGGGGAACATCACACGCTTGCGGAAGCGGTCGTAGATCGGCCCCTGGCTGCCGTCGCCCTGTTCCTTTGAGGCGAAAAGGCCGCTGGCCCGGAGCGTTTCATTGTCGGCCATGCCGCTGAGCCGGTCGCGCAAGGCGTTGAAGCTGTCGGGCGCGTAGCCGATTCTAAATTTGGCGATTCCCTCAACCGAAAGGCCGCGACCTGCAAGGTACTCGCGCGCCACAGCCCCTTCAGGCCCGCGCAGTTGCTCCTCGAACCAGGCCGTTGCCGCCTCGTGCAACTCCAGAAGCTTGGTCCGCATTCGTGCTCCGGCCGCTTCTTCCGGCGACGAAAACTCCCGTTTGGGCAGCGGAATTCCGCACTTGCCCGCCACAATTCGCACCGCCTCGGGAAAGGTGACGTTCTCAATCTTTTCCACGAAGCTGAAGACGTCTCCTGAAGCCTGGCAGCCAAAGCAGTGGTAGAACTGCCGCACCGCATGAACGGAAAACGACGGCGATTTTTCTTTGTGGAAGGGGCAAAGCCCCTGGTAATTCTGCGCCCCCGCCTTGCGCAGCCGGATGTACCCCTCGATCACCTTGACGATGTCGGCCTGCTGCTTCACGGTTTGGGCAAAGTCGGACACTTGAGTTCCTTCTTGAGAATAAGCCCTCAGCTTCCGCGGCCGCTGGACGGCGCCATAAGTAGCGGATTTCGCGGCGGATGGACCTTCCCAAAGTTACCTGCTGCAACGAAGATCGGGCTCGCACATCTAATCCTCTATAGGGCAGAGGAGGTCCACCTTGTCGCTTCGTCCCGTGAAGCAGATATTTCAAGCCGAGCCCACCGTCGAGGGGGCCGGAGTCCGGTTGCAGCGCGCTTTCGGCTTTGGAAAAACCGCGGAGTTCGATCCCTTTCTGTTGCTGGACGACTTCCGCAGCGACAATCCGGCCGATTACGTGGCTGGGTTCCCCTGGCATCCCCACCGGGGAATCGAAACCATTACTTATGTACTGGTCGGCGAAGTGGCCCACGGCGACAGCCTGGGCAACAAGGGCCGCATGGGAGCGGGCGACGTGCAGTGGATGACTGCCGGCAGCGGCATTCTGCATCAGGAAATGCCCTCGGGCGACGCCCAGGGCCGCATGCACGGCTTTCAGCTCTGGGCCAACCTGCCCGCATCGCTGAAGATGACCAACCCGCGCTACCAGGACATTCCGTCGAGCGCCATACCGGAGGTGACCGAGGATGACGGCGCACGCGCCCGGATCATCTGCGGCGAGTTCTGGGGCAAGAAGGGGCCGGTTGAGGGCGTGGCCGCCGACCCGCGCTACGTGGACATTTCCATTCCGCCGGGCAAGCTCAAGCGGATTCAGGTGGAGACCACGCGCAACGCTTTCGCCTACGTCTTTGCCGGCGCGGGAGCCTTTCGCGATGCTTCGTCTCCTCGCGCGGTGCTGACCGAGTCAGCCGTGGACCCCAAGGCCACGCCGGTCTATGACGCCAGGAACCATTCGCTAGTTCTCTTCGATCGCGGCGATGAGATCGTAGTGCAGGCCGGTCCCGAAGGAATTCGCTTCCTGCTGGTCTCGGGTCAGCCGCTCGAAGAGCCGGTGGCGTGGCAGGGGCCAATCGTCATGAATACGCAGGCTGAACTGAGGCAGGCCTGGAGCGAATTGCAGAACGGCGACTTCATTCGGCACAGGTAAGGCATTTGGCTCATGCGGCAAGGGTGGGAGAACATTATGCCCGGAATACTCGGTCCATGAAAACACCATAAGAGCCAGGAGTTAGAGCATTTTTAATGGTTCTGTTATGCCAGAGTCGTGGTATCCCACCCTTGCCGCAAGAACAAAAACGCGGCAAGGATGGGGCACCCAGGACCTTAGACGATCTCTAGAAATACTCTAGAAGCGATTACTCCTCCCGGGGGAGTTGCCCCGAAAGAATCTCCTCTGGGGTAAGCCCGCGCTGGCGCAGGGTGCGCAGGCTCAGCGCGTCGTGACGCTTGGCCAGCCGGCGGCCATTGGAGTCTACTACCAAGCGGCAATGGAACCAATCCGGAGCTTCAAGTCCCAGCGCGCGGTAGAGCAAAATCTGCCGCGCGGTGGACTTGAGCAGGTCCTCGCCGCGCACCACTTCAGTGATTTTCATGGCCGCGTCATCGGCCACGCAGGCAAGCTGGTAACTCGGGCTTCCGTCGCGCCGCCACACTACAAAGTCGCCGAAATCCACGCCGGCTACAAACCGCTGGACCCCAAGATTTCCATCCATGAACTGGATTACTTCGCCGTCGGGGACGCGAAAGCGCCAGTTGAAGCCCTCCGGCTCTTCGATCTTGCTGGCCGTGGAAGCCGTTGTCCGCGAAGTGTTGTCCACGAGTTGCCTGCAAGTGCCGGGATAGACGGGTTCGTCGTCCAGCGGCTCTGACTCCGCGTTGCTTAGCGGGCCGTTTGTGCCTGCTGAAGCATTTTCATGCGGCGCGCTGAGCGCGGCCTCCAGATCCTTGCGCGAACAGCGGCAAGGGAAGAGATAGCCTCCGCGCCGCAACTTGCGCCATGCATCGAGATAAAAAGCCCGGCGGCCGCTCTGCGCGTAGGGCGCGACGGGACCACCCAAGGCCGGATCCAACAAGTCTGGGCCTTCCTGCCAGCGAATCCCCAGCCAGCGCAGGTCTTCGAGCGCGGCTTCAGTGTACTCGGCGCGGCTGCGCTCCGGGTCCAAGTCTTCCATGCGCATGACCAGCGTGCCGCCGGCGTCTCGGGCGCGCTGGTAGGCCGCAAAAAAAGTGCGCGCGTGGCCCACGTGCAGGTAGCCGGTGGGCGAAGGCGCAAGCCGCCCGCGATAACTCAACGCCGGCGATGGAGGCAGACTCGACATACCGTCTATTATCGATCCTGCCTCGTGAGCGCGGACAATCCGGCGATTACTCTACAGGCTCTGCGGCACGCTTAACTCGATTGTTTGTCCCTTGCGCCAGACACGGAAGCTTCTGGCCGCGCCGCTGCGGATGGTCTGGACAAAGTGATTGATATCGCTGACCTGCTCGCCGTTCACCTGGAGGATCACGTCGCCGGCCAGAACGCCCATGGTATCGGCCAGGCCGCCGTTTTCCACGCTGACCACTACCAGCCCCTCGGCCTTGGTCAGCATCAAGGGCGCCATGTCGTCCTTGATGACAGGGCGGACCTGGAAGCCAAAGTGGACGCTGGAGGGAGGCGCGGCAGGTGTGGGAGCAGCGGAAGGCGTAGGCTCGTAT
>Ga0255355_1000937_pt1 | contig 14868 bp, 13 predicted proteins | sample HBST75metaG_FD_189943 | JGI IMG/M metagenome (GOLD analysis project Ga0255355, IMG submission 189943) | Peat soil microbial communities from Stordalen Mire, Sweden - H.B.S.T75 | ecosystem: Environmental > Terrestrial > Soil > Wetlands > Peat | place: Sweden: Norrbotten County, Stordalen Mire...
GCCCAGGGGACGATTATCCGGATTACGTGATTCCGCTGGCCAGAGCTGTAGCCGCAGGCAAAGTGGATCGCGGGATAGCTCTCTGCGGCAGCGGAGTGGGGGCATCCATTTGCGCCAACAAAGTAGCTGGCGTGCGCGCAGGGCTTATTCACGACGTCTTCTCTGCCCACCAGGGTGTTGAAGACGACGACATGAATGTTTTCTCGCTTGGCGGGCAAGTAATCGGGCCGGCGCTCGCCTGGGAATTAATTGAAGCGTTTTTGAAGGCTCGCTTCAGCGGGGCGATACGTCACCAGCGCCGAGTCGGCAAAGTGAGTGCGTTGGAAACGCACCTGGCCGCGCGTTGACAGTAACTTTTCAAATGGCTTCAGTAGGCTCGAGTAAGGACTAATCGCTGATTGTGGGTCGAGGGTGCCGAACTTCCTGAATCCGGCAAAATGCAGGTGGGGCGGACTGGCATCGTCGGCAATTTGCAATGAAGAACGCGCGTTATGGAGGATATTCGATGATCGAGATTCTGAGGAACTTTCCCGACAATGTTGTTGCGATCTCCTGCGAGGGACAGGTTACAAAAGAGAATTACGAGCGGATCTTCATTCCGGCGGTTCTCGATGCGCTGAAGCGGCACGAGAAGATCAGGCTTCTCTATGAGACCTCTGCAAATTTCACAGGCTACGATGCAGGTGCGATATGGGAGGACTTCAAGATCGGCGTGGAACATCCTATGCGCTGGGAGCGTGTCGCGGTGGTCACAGAGGTTGACTGGATCGTACAAACGATGAGGCTGTTTAGCTTCCTTGTGCCCTGCCCGGTGAAGTTGTTTTCGTCTTCTGAGTCCGCTCAGGCGCATGCCTGGATTATCAGCGGCAGTTGAGCGAAGAACCGGTGCAAACAGCCGAGTGTCTCAAAGATTGTGGAAGAGGACTGAAATGAATCGAACGACTGAGAAGCTGCATGGAATTGGTCAGAGCATCTGGCTTGATAACATCACACATCGTTTGCTCGCGAGTGGAACACTGCTGAGCTATATCCGAGACCTCTCGGTGACGGGCCTTACTTCGAATCCCACGATCTTCGATCACGCCATCAAGGACAGCAACGACTACGACGATGCTATTCGCCGGAGTCTGGATCGTGGTAAGTCAGGCGAGGTACTGTTCTTTGAACTAGCTCTGGAGGATCTGCGGCAGGCGGCCGATCTCTTCCTGCCTGTTTACGACCGCACCGACGGCGTGGATGGCTGGGTCTCCCTGGAGGTTTCGCCCCTGCTGGCGCATGACACGACCGCAACCCTCGCCGCAGCCAAAGCACTCCACAACCGCGCGGCGCAGCCCAATCTCTTCATCAAGATTCCCGGTACCAGCGAGGGGCTTCCGGCCATTGAGGAAGCGATCTTCGCAGGCATCCCCGTGAACGTAACGCTACTGTTCTCGGGCGAACAGTATGTTGCCGCGGCAGAAGCCTACTTGCGTGGAATTGAAAGGCGAGTTTCTGCAGGATTGAATCCCGATGTGGGCTCCGTGGCTTCGCTGTTTGTTAGCCGTTGGGATGTGGCGGTCGCAAAGAAGGTACCGAAATCATTGCGCAACCAACTGGGTATCGCAGTCGCATGGGATGCTTATGGGAAGTACCGCACGCTCCTTGATTCGCCGCGGTGGCAGCGCATTCTGAACGAAGGAGCCCGCTCCCAGCGACTTCTGTGGGCCAGCACCGGAACCAAGGATCCAAATGCTTCCGACGTCCTCTACGTTGAGGCTCTAGCTTTGCCTTTCACGATCAATACAATGCCGGAGGCTACGCTGAAGGCTCTTGCGGAACATGAAGAAGTTGGGGAGGCTCAGCCGGAGGACGCGAGGAAGGTTTTTGAGGAATTTGCCAAGGTAAGTATTCACACGGACACAGTGGCCGCTCAGTTGTTGGAGGAAGGAGTCGCGTCGTTCGCCAAGTCATGGAACGACCTTCTGGATTGCATTGCGTCGAAGAGTGTGGCGCTGAAGGCTGTAGTTGCCTGAGTTCAAGGCTGGTTTACCTGACGTGTCTTATGGACGACGCACGGGGTCAGGGCAGTGTTCCTCGATTTCGATGTATTCGATCTGGAGTTCGGTACCAGAGACGATCCTCAGCGGGAAGCCGCACTGCGGGCAGATGATGGACATCGCCGTGGTAGGCTGAGTTTCGGCGTTGCAAGCCACGCAATGCAACGCCATGGGAACGACTTCAATTTCCAGGTGTGCTTGCTCAGCCAGCGTCCCCAGCCGCGCAACTTGAAACGCAAATTCGATGGCCTCACGGGATATTGCAGTAAACTCGCCAAGTCGCAGTTTGATCACTCGAATCGCGGGCGAGTGAGCCTCGTGAGCCTTCTCTTCCGCAACCTCTAAGATGCTCTCGATGATGGAGAGCTAATGCATTGACATTGGCCTTGGGAGCGTTGAGGTTTTCCATGGAGTTAAGAGGAAGCCACCATAAGTTGGGCTGAAGCGCGGCATTGCGATGATTGCATGGGACGCCGCGCTGTAAGAGTACTTGTGCAATTTGAACGACTGCCTCCGCGGCAAGGTTGAATAAGTCTGCACTTGGCCCATCTCCGAAAGCGCATGAGACTGGCGAAGTGCCGATCACGATGAGTTCAGCAGGACCGCAGCCGGCGATTCGCAGATGGGTGAGCGTATCCCACAGACCCGGATCGTGCCCGGTGACGCGAATGCAAGCGCGGCTTGAGCTGAAATCGTCTTCGCAAAACACGGATACTGTACCTGGTGGCAGGTTTGATTGAACAGAATCGACAACTACGACCAGCTTGCGACTGCAGAGGTACGGCGCAAGATCAAGGCCCGGCGTGCCGAGGTCGAGCACCTCAACGGCTGAATCGCACTGATACTGGCAGCGAAATGTTTCCACGGCCAACGGCCCGAATCCGTCGTCGCCAAGGAAGACGTTTCCCAGACCGATGATCGATATGACGCGATCCGCGGTGGGTTTCGTTGCGTTCATAGGACCTTTACCTGCGCAATTTCTTTTCCGGTTGCATCGAGGGTGTGGCAAGAACATGCCATGCACGGATCGAAGGAGTGCACCGTGCGAAGGACCTCCAGAGGCTTTTCAGCGTCCATAACGGGGTTGCCGATGAGGGATGTTTCATACGGTCCAGGAACGCCGTTTTGATCGCGTGGGCTAGCGTTCCAGGTTGTAGGCACAACCGCCTGGTAATTTGTAAATACGCCTTTATCGATGACAACCCAGTGGGAGAGTGCACCGCGCGGAGCCTCGTGCATGCCCATGCCCATGATTTCGCCAATCGGAAACTGTGGCGCGTTATACGTGGTGTCGTCTCCGTTGAGAATGTTGGTTGTGAGCAATCGCAGATGGTCAAGTGACAGCTCAGAAAGCATCGCAGAGCGAATGGCCCGGGCGAGATAGCGGCCCATAGTTGATTGCAAATCGTTGGGCACAACCTTCAGCCCATGCACTGCGGCAATCCTGTCGAATGCGGCGTTGGTCCATTTGCGTGTGAGGGCGTGGCCCGACGCATAGCCGACGAGAATGTTGGCCAGCGGGCCAACCTGCATCGGACTTCCGTTATAGCGAGGCGCTTTGACCCAGGTATATTTCTTGTCCTCTTTGAAGTCGGTATAGTCGGGTGTTGTTTCACCTTTATAGGGTTTGATCGGGCCGCCGCCTTGATACCACGCATGCGTCGAGTCTTCGGTGACGGCCTTCCGGAAGGGGTCGTCCTTCCAGTCTGCTATCGTCCGGATTGAGGCAAGGTTACCGTTCATGATGACGCCGCCGGGAAGGCCGAAGTTCGTGGCTTTTGCATCGATTGGCAGATCCGGCACTGCCAGGTAGTTGGCAACGCCACGGCCATAGTGGAAGTACTCCGGATATGAGGCAGCGAGCAAACAGGTATCAGCTAGAAAGACCTGTTGCACAAAGGGAATCAAGTCTTCAAGGATGGCCTTCAACATTCCCAGGCGATCCATATTCATGGTCGCCAAGCTGTTGAGGTTGATTGCATTCATGACTCCGCCAACCGCGAGATTCTGGATGTGAGGAGTTTTGCCGCCGAGAATAGCGACTACCTGGCAGGATTTCCGTTGAAACTCAAGCGCCTGCAGATAATGCGCGAACAGGATCAGATTCATTTCCGGACTCAAACGCATGGCTGGATGCCCCCAGTATCCATGCGAGAAGAGACCGAGCTGTCCTCCGGCCACGATTCCTTTCACTTTGTCTTGCACGGCTTCGAGTTCGCGGCGCGAGTTGCCCTGCCATGAACTGGAGCTTTCTGCGATAGAAGCCGCGCGGGCCGGATCTGCCTTGGGAACGGACAAAACATCGACCCAGTCGAGTGCGGACAAGTGGTAGAAATGCACGATGTGATCGTGCAGTGCGTGTCCAATGAGAATTAGATTGCGGATGAACTGGGCGTTCGGGGGGATATCAAGTGCGAGCGCGTCTTCAACGGCGCGTACCGAAGCAATGCCATGCACCGTCGTGCAGACGCCGCAGAAGCGCTGCGCAAAGACCCAGCCCTCGCGCGCATCCCGGCCGCGCAAGATCTTTTCAAGGCCGCGCCACATGGTGCAGCTTGCCCATGCCTTGTTAACAACGCCACCGTCGACTTCAACGTCGATGCGGAGATGCCCTTCGATGCGCGTAACAGGGTCAATGGTGATACGTGCCATCAGATCGCTCTTTCCTGGACCACCGTGGATGGAACCGGCAAGGTTATGGAAGACTGGGCTACGTTTTTCGGCCAGCCGAAGGAGCGAAACGTGTGGTCCCACGTGTTGGCTTCGCCCGGAAGCACCGCAAAGTAATTGACAGCAAGAACAAACGCCACACTTCCCATGGCAATGTAGCCAGCAGCCATCACCAGTTCCGGCACTGAAGGAAAGTAGGCCGTACTGTGCAATGGAATATAGGCGATCGAGGTAGGAATGAATCGGTAGAGCATGCCGCCGAGGCAGGCCACGGCTGAAAAGTTCAGGAGTGCGCGCGGCGTTTCGCGCATGCGCCGGAAGCGCAGAGCAACCGCAGGCGAAAGGATCATTGCGGTCTCAAAAAGAAACAGCATGCTCATTCTGTCGAAGGCGAAGGCGGCGCGTAGCTGATGCCGCCAAATGAGGTCGATAATTCGGACGGCGAGGAAGACGAAGCAGACACCAGAGAGCAGATTAGCCAGTTCCGTAAGAACAGAGGCGTCGAGATCGCGTGCATAGCGAAGACAAACGATCATGAGGAGAAAGATCGTGAAGCCCAGCCCACAGAATACGGCCGCGATCAGATAGAGCAGGGGCATGACGGGCGATTGCCAGAGAGGGTTGATTTTGGTCCCGGCGAGCAGAAGCAAACCGCCCAGCGAAGACTGATGCATGAGTGGAATGACATAGGCGCCAATGATTACGAATGGATAGGCCTTGCGAATGATTGGCGCCACGCGGCACAGGAGAGCACGCGATCGTTCGTTCCCGGTGTAATAAACCCGTTCCAGAAACAGGGGAAGAATCTCAAAGGAGAGAAAGACCGCGCAATAAAGCGGCATGCAGATGGAGATTTCGAGCATCGCCGACTCGTTGTTCCATCGCCATGGCATTGCGGCGCTGTAGAAATTCCACGGGCGGCCAACATCGAAGCCAAGAGCGATCAGGCCGGTGGCGTAGAACAGAAACCCTGAGACGAGGGCGGTGCGCATGACTACATGGAGCTTCTGGCGATTGAATACCCAGGCGGCTATGCCGAGTGCCAGCGGGCCGGAGCCAAGGGCCGTGAGCGTCATGACATTGAAGGTCTTCCAGATGCCCCAGGCATACACATCATTCATCGCCGAGAATGGACCGAGCGGAGAAAAGAGTCGAAGCGCTGCCAAACCGAGCCCAGTGGCCGCAATGCCGGTGAGCATTAGAATGAATGGGGTCAAAACTGGGCCAGTCGTTACCGGCACGCCGCATTGCCAGTGATTGATGAGCGTGGTTCCCGTTTTATCGGCTGTGGGTTCAGTGGCTGTCATAACTGATCGGGGAATCCAGTCTTTTCTTCGTGCTCATGGCGTTCGGATTCATGACGCTCCCAGTTGCGACGGATGAAGAAGCCGAAGACGCCTGCGACCAGCACGGGTCCGGCGAGCCATTTGTAGATGACAGAGGTGACCTTGGTTGCGTAGTGGCCGATTGAGGTGGGGCCGAGTTTGGGAAGACCGAGTTTCTGGAAAGAGACGCCTGAAAGATAAAGAACCTGCGTCCCTCCGGCTTCATGTTCGCCATAGACGCGATTTTCAAAGTACTTCTCGGGCTTCGAAGCAATGCGTGTTTTCGCTTCTGCCAGCAGGTCGGTGCGTTTGCCGAAGATCACCGCTCCAGTCGGGCAGGCGGCGGTGCAGGCCGGCTGCATGTCCTCTTTGAGTCGCTGGTCATAACAGAACTCGCATTTCACAATCTTCGGGTTCCGGTTCTCCCACTGAAATTGGGGAACTTCAAAGGGACACGCAACCTCGCAGTAGCGGCAGCCAATGCACAGGGAACTATCCCAGGTCACAGCGCCGAGATCACGTTTCACCAGCGATCCAAAGGGGCATCCAGTGACGCACGCAGGATCGAGGCAATGCATGCACTGTTTCTTGACGAACGCGAATTCATCGCTCTGCGGATCCTGATAGAGCTCAATGATGTTCTTGGTTTTCGCGTTCAGCCCCATGGGCATGTCCCAGATACCACCAGAAAGCGAGGTGTCCGTTGGCAGGCCGTTGGCTTCGTTGCAAGCCGGCATGCAGGCTTTGCAACCTGTGCAGACTGTACTGTCGAAGAGCATCGCGACTGCGTCGGGTGGTGCAATTGGGTTCGCGGGATGCTCCTCGGTCCTGCCGCTCGTGCCCGTGCTCGCCTGCAGTTGTGTGGGCAGAAGAGCTGTGGCGGCGGTGCCTCCGAGGCCGATCATTACCTTGAATGCCTGACGACGGCTCAGCGCTATGCTCATGACGGTGCTCCCGGCTCGCTGTCCGATCCCGGCCCGGACCCCGAGCGATCGGGTTTCGACCCCGGTGCGCTCTCATCGTCCTCCACTTTGGAAAACTTGCGCGAGGCCATATAGCCTGCTCCCACCGCCGCGCCAACGCCAATTCCCAGAAGGCCGGTAGCCAGTGGGCTGATGGTTCCTTTTGTCGTAGTGATCGGCGCATATGACGTGGGCGGCGCGGCGATGGTGTGCAACTTGACCACCTCAAACATCGGCACCTTGAATGCAACGCTCTTCTCGGTGCAGCCGATGCAGGGCGCGCCAATGCCGATGGGCCACACGTCCGGAATCTCATTGAAGTGGCGGGTGGAGCACCCGGCGTGCGTGTCCGGACCTTTGCACCCCATTTCGTAAAGGCACCAGCCTTCACGGTGTCCTTTGTCGCCATACTGCTTCACGAAGTTCCCTGCATCAAAGTGCGCACGCCTGGGGCAGTGTTCGTGGATATCGCGGTCGAATGCGAACTTCGGACGGCGTTGATCGTCGGTCTCGGGGAAGGTTCCATCCGCTGCATACTGGAGCACAACACCGAGTAATGTGTACGGGTTCGGTGGACATCCAGGGATGTTGATGATGGAGTGATTAGGCAACAAGTCAGCAACGCCCACAGCTCCGGTCGGGTCAGGATCTGCCGAAGGGATACCACCCCACGAAGCGCAGGAGCCAATGGCGATGATGGCGGCAGCCTTGCCGCCAATATCCGCCAGGACGTCAAGCGCGGGCCGTCCGGCCAGCTTCATGTAGATACCCTGATCCTTGGTTGGAATCGATCCTTCAACGACAAGGATGAACTTGCCGGTGTGTTTCTTTACTGACTCATCGAGCGCCTGGCGCGCCTGCAAGCCGGAGCCGGCCATCAGTGTCTCGTGATACTCGAGGGAGATCACGTTGAGAATCAGGTCACCGAAATCGGGAAGCGAAGTCTGAAGGAGCGACTCCGTGCAGCCGGTGCAATCCTGGAAGTGAAGCCAGATGATTGGCTGACGAGCGACTTTTCCCAACCCGGCGGCAACTTCTTCTGGCGTCATCTTATCCGTGATGGCGAGGCCATACGGCGCCGCAATCATCAGGGTTGAACAGAACACAAGAAATGAGCGGCGGCTGATGCCGCAGCGAAGCAAGCGTTCGTCGATCGTCTCAAGAGCTGTCGCTGATGCGACGAGGGAACCGAGCATCCTGGGCCCAAACCTTCTCTATTGGATGAGGGACTTGCCGACTTTCGCAGCATTCCAGACCACTGGCATTTTGTGACTTCTGTGCTCTGAAGTCGACAGCAGGTGGGGTTAGATTAGTCGAACTGATTTGGCTAAGACTGCTCAATTCTGCTCAGTTTCCCGTCTCCATTAAAGCAATCCCTCCCGTCGCTTTGGGCACTGTGAGCAAGAATGAACAGAAACATCCGGTTACCAAAGCCGATAATCGCGCCGGAACACGCGCAAGCGAGGGTTGGATGCCGAGCCGAAATTCCTTCCGTGAAGAGTGGATACGGCCGATTGTCTTCTATGGGAATAATTGGCTTAGCCTGCTTGGCGGAGCGATCACGACAGCTTCGGCAATGGTTTTGGTTGGCTTCTGGGTTGTCGGCTTTTTCGGGCACGGGGCCTCGAAGAATCCCTATCTAGGCATCATTTTCGACCTGATCCTCCCCGGCATTTTCGTGGTTGGTCTTGTCCTCGTCCTGGTCGGGATTCTTGCGAGACGAAGCTATTTAGACGCCACAAATCAAGTGCCTTCACTCTTTCCAGAGGTCAGCCTCAAGGACCCGGTATTCAGGCATGCTCTGGACGTCGTGGTGGTCGCCACGTTCATCAATTTCATCATTGTGGGCACGGCAGCTTATCGGGGAGTCGCCTATATGGACACCGTCTCGTTCTGTGGGGCAAGCTGCCATGTCATGGCGCCGGAACATGCTTCATACCGCGTATCTCCCCATTCGAATGTGGCTTGCACCGATTGCCACGTGGCTCCTACGGCCGCGGCATATGTTCATGCCAAGGTAGATGGAACCGTTCAATTGCTGATGGTTGTGGCCGAGAACTATCCACGACCAATCATGGCGGACAACAAGATTCCGGCCGCGAGCACGACCTGCGTTCATTGCCATAGCCCAGGCAGGTTTTTCGGAGACAAAGTCGTCATCACGAGTTCTTTCGCGGATGACAAGTCAAATACTCAGACCTCCTCGGTCACACTCATGCATGTGGGAGGCCGGGACGCTTTCACTCACCTCAGCGGGATTCACGGCGCTCATATGGGCAAGATTGAGTACATCGCCACAGACACAACAAATCAGACCATCCCATGGGTCGGCAAAACAAATGACAATGGTTCGGTCACTGAGTTTTTCGAGTCCGGCGCAAAGAGCCCCGTTGCAGGCGAGAAGCGACTCATGGACTGCATTGATTGTCATAATCGTGCAGCGCATTCGTTCGACACTCCTGAAGTGGCCCTGAACAAGGACATGGCACTGGGAAGCCCAAGCGCCAGTTTGCCATTTATTCATCAGGAAGGTCTCTCTCTTCTACGAGCGTCATACAAATCGCAGGCAGAGGCGCAGACGCGCATCGCATCTGGACTCGTGACTTTTTATCGTTCGCAGTATCCGGCGATTTGGGACGCGCAGAGCCCCCAAGTCTATGCTGCTGCCAAAGCTTTGATCAGCATTTATGACGCCAATGTTTTCCCATCGATGAAGGTTACCTGGGGTACACATCCCAACAATATCGGGCACAACACCTCTCCCGGCTGCTTCCGTTGTCACGATGGCAACCATAGTGCCAAAGATAGATCTTCGATCACGAACGACTGCTCCGTTTGCCACAACCTGGTCGTCTCAGATACGACCCGCCCCAAGCTCATCACAGATATGGGAATGCGGCAGTAATCCGGCGATCAACTACGAATAGATCCGGATATTTGAGGTTAAAAATCCGTTCCCAAAAATGCAGTCAGTTTTGTCCTCAGCCCATTTCAAAATCGGTCTTAATCGGGGATGTAACGGTAGCAATCCGCAAATGGGAGGTGGAGAGGGAACAGCAACCGTGCATATCGTGGGCGATGCCGAAAGTCCGACATTGTTCAGCGCTTAATAGACCGATTCAACTGTCCCTGCTATGAAAGGGTTAACGAAGAGCGGAACTCGAAACGTGCTTCATCAGGCGTTTCTCAGTGCGTCAATGGCAACGCGGCACGGACAAAGCTCCGCATCACGCAGAGCCCTTCAAATCGTGATAGGTTTCTTCACTTGTGTTTTGCGGCAATTCGCTTCGCTTGGTCGATGACTTGTTGTTCGTTTTGGAGCGTAAGCGTCCTCCGACCGCAATTGGCGCGATAGACAACAAGATTGTCGTCACCACCCACGACGCTCGGGAAAAGGAGCCCCTGAATGCCCTCCGCTTCGAGTTCGCGGGACAATTCCATGGAAGGGGTCAGATCGGCCTTGTTGAGACATGCCAATCTCACCGCTTCGCCGGCCTGGGACGATCCGAGAGCGGACAGGTTCAACGCACGCTTCAGGTTTACAGCCACGGCATACACGACGCGAGGATACTTGTCGGTGCTGATCTGAGCCGCTCCGCCGAGTCGCGCCTTCCGTGCCGTGATCTCTTTGCTCGCTCCCGAGTCGGTCGCAGAAAGGTAAACCGCTCGGATACCAACAGCCGCAAATCGTCCCCCGTGAACCCGCGTGCCGGTGCCGCTCAGGACATCGGCCGGGTCCATATACCGATATTCGACGCTGCGGAAATAGACCCCTTTCAAGGGAACGGCTTGGCCCATCCAGCGCTTGATCGCCGCGCGCTGTCTGGCATTGAAGGTCAAACCGGCTGTCCGTCGCGCAACCGGTCGAATTCGATAACCAGATCACGGATGCGGCCGTCCGCGATCAACTCCTGTGGAGTCCTTCCGGCGAAAGCCTCAAGCGGCGTACTGAGCCAATGCTTCTCCTCGGGAGCGACCACATAGTCGTCCATGCGAGTAAGTAATTCGCGGAGATCGCGCGTCTTCTTGTTCATCTGGCTGGTCCCCCTTCCGGCCTCCCAATTCTGCACGGTCCGGGCAGTTACGTTCAAAGCATTCGCCAACTGCTCCTGGCTCAATCCCAGCCTTTGCCTGGCATCGAGGACGCCGAAGGAAGTTTCCTCGTCGATGTTGTGCCGGGGTTGGGTCCGGATGTTGCGTGCCTTCAAGAGTTGTCTCAGGTGCGGCCAGTTGAAGGCCAACTGAGCCTCGGTAAATCTTTGCCGCCCAACCATCGTTCCCACTCGGAATGCGAAGTCCGCCGAACGATGAGGCGTATAAACCAGCAGGTTCGATACCTTGCAACTCCGAAGTGTCGCAAGGGTCCTCTCGACGGCTGAATCCTGCTCGGGACTGGAAAGATAAAGGACGCTTACCCAAGCCTTCCCCATGGCGGCTCTGACGTTGCAAGGTACAGTTTGAAACTTGGGCGAGTAGGGCGCAAAGAGAGATTTCGCTTCAGCGAGCATTTTCGGCTGAGTCCAAACGACCAGCTCTTCGGCCTGCGTTGCAATCGGCATTCTCACCTCCGAATTCATTATACGCATATTTGCGTGCAACACGAAAATTTGTATAGGATACCGTTGAGCCGTGCCGACGCCCCGCCGTTGGAGTCGGAGTTCCCGGAAGTCGCCGGAGCAGTCGGCGTTCGGTTCTTGCCGAGCGGCTATGTTGCGCCTCTTCGCGACGCATATGGCCTTGATGAACCTCAGCGCCAAGTTCTTGAGGCCGTCGATGGTGGGACGGAACGCCAGTTTGCCAGAGGCTGCGTCCAGATCGATCGTCATGTAGCTTACTAAACGTTGCGTGACGATCGCCGTTTTCTCTTCGGCGATGTAAAGAACCCAAGCACGTATTTTGGCCGTCGATGTCAGCCGTGATGAACAATGATGAAAACGCAAGGGAGACAATGTGAACAGATATCAACAGGGAAGTCTCTTTAAGTTGGACCGCAAGAGCCGTCCGGACGTGTGGGCATTCAGGTGGTATGAAAATACCTCTGGGAAGCGAACATACAAGAAGAAAATCATTGGAAGCGTAACTCAACTGCGGAATCGTCGAGAAGCTGAAAGGGCTGTCGTTGCACTTCGTAGTGCAATTAATGTCGACATTGGAACTCCCCAAAATATATGCGATCTTGCGGCGCACTATCGAGTGCATGAACTGACTCGAGAGAAAAAGTCATTCTCAACAATCGATAACCATCGCCATTTATTCAAACGTTACATTGAACCTCGCTGGGGAACGCATCGGCTCGGTGCAGTTCGAACCATGCAGGTCGAGGAATGGCTACATTCTCTTCCATTGGCGCCAGCCTCGAAGGCGAAACTGAAGTGTGTCCTGTCGGTGTTATACAACCATGCGATCCGCTATGAATGGTTAACATTCAACCCGATCAGCCGAGTGAGAACGTCGCAGAAACGCCTCCGCGACAAAGACGTTCTCATGCCAGAGGAATTTCAGCGGCTGGTGCAACAGCTCTCTGTGCGTGACCGGGCCATGGTTTTGCTAATCGGCAGTACTGGACTTCGCAGATCGGAAATGATCGCTCTAACCTGGTCCGATCTGAACATGAGAACGATGGAGGTCAATGTATTGAGGTCTTGCGTACGAAACCGGATCGGAAAGACGAAGACCGACTCGTCTTGCCGCCCTGTTCCACTCCATCCACTTGTGCTCAACGCGCTCCTGGAGTGGCGTGCGAAATCGCCCTATTCGACCGGTTTGGATTTCCTGTTTCCCTCAGTTCGATTCAAAGGGAATAAGCCTCTCAGTCCGGACAGCATCCTGGAGAAGAGCGTTCGTCCCGCATTGGCGCGGATCGGAGTTGTCGGAAAACATATCGGCTGGCACAGTTTTCGTCACTCCCTCGCGACCAACCTGAGATCGCTTGGCGTGGACATCAAGGTCGCACAGGAGTTGATGCGGCATTCCAGCTGTCGCACGACGCTCGATATCTACACCCGCGCTGTCGACCAGCAAAAGCGCGAAGCGAGCCTGAAAGTCGTTGAATTGATGTTGCCGCTGGAAGTACAAAAACTTCAGCACCCTTCCGCACCCTCGGGAGACGGGACCGAGCCTCGTAGGTGTCGGCAAATATTTAAAAATAAAGGGGTTGTTTGGTGGACCTGATCGGGATCGAACCGATGACCTCTTCCATGCCATGGAAGCGCGCTCCCAAACTGCGCCACAGGCCCACAAGGAAGGAACAACTCTCTTATTGTCGTAGCTAACGGCCGGCAAGTCAAACGCGGCGGAGGCGCGAAAAAACGACGGCGCTATGCGCGGCAGCCGGCTTCGAGCGAGGGCACGTCCTGGTGCTTGTACATCAGGAAGAACTCGCGGTGGCCGAGACGCTCGGGCTTGCTGGGCTGGCCTGAGGCCACATCGGCGATCAGGTCCATCAACTCTGCGGCGGCTTCATCCATTGTGAGTTCGCCCGAGAGCACGCGACCAGCATTGAAGTCCATGTCTTCGGTCATGTTGCGGTAGGTGCGTGTGTTGCCCGTAACTTTAATGAGCGGGGCAACAGCGCTGCCGATCACGCTGCCACGGCCGGTGATGAAGAGCACGATCTGCGCGCCGGCGGCGATCAGGTCCATGATGCCTTCAGTGTCGTTGGGATTGGTGTAGCCGAATTGCATGAAGTGTTCGTCGGGCACGGAGTCGAGGATCCAGAGGCCGGGGTGCGGCGGCCGCTCGGAGACGCGGATGACGCCTTGGATGCGCCGGCTGCCGCCCTTGGCGAAGGCGCCCATGCTTTTTTCTTCGATGGTGGTGAGGCCGCCAGCAAAGTTGCCGGGCGCAACGGAGTACTGGCGCACGGCCTTGCAGTAGCTGAGCATTTTGTCGTAAGTTGCGCCGAGTTGTTGCGCTGCATGCGGCGAGGCCGCGCGCGAAATCATGAGATCGCGGAGGCCTATCATCTCGACGACCTCTTCAAAGATGGCCGAGCCGCCGAGATCGACGAGACGATCGAACGCACGGCCGACGACGGGATTGCCGGCGAGGCCTGAGGTTCCATCGGACCCGCCGCACTCGGCGCCGATGGTCAGGTCGGCCCAGGTCATGGGCACTTTGACGGCGCCTTCAGCGGCACGGGCGCGGAGCGAGGCCAGCAACTCTTTGCCGTACGCGACGCTGGTTCGCGTGCCACCGTGCTCCTGAATAAAGAAGGATTCCGCAGGACGGCCGGAGGCGCGCACGGCTTCGGCGATGCGGTGCGGCTGCGTGTATTCGCAGCCTAGGCCCACCGCAAGCACGCCGCCGATGTTGGGATGCGTGGCCAGCGCCAGCATGACGCGGATGGCGTAATCATTGTCATAGCAACCCGGAAAACCAATAACGTGAGTGTCGGGCTCGTCTCGGGCGATCTCCTGCGCCACGAAGCTCGCGCACTCGACGGTGTAGACCACGAGAAGATGATTGCGAATGCCTTTGCGGCCATCGGGGCGGAGGTAGCCGGTCCAGGCACGATCCGCAATGCGACCGGAACTACGGGCGATGGCTTGGTTGGCGGCAGGTTCAGGCATAAGCGTTGTCTCCCGGCTCGCCGGTGTGAACGTCGAAATGGCCCGACCGTTCGTCGAGCCGGCTGCGGCAGTTGTGGAGATGCACCCACTCGCCACGCGCGATGGGGCGCATGGCGATGCCGATGACGATTCCAAATTTGACGATGGGCGCGCCTTCGGGGATGGTGGCGAGAGCGACCTTGTGGCCGAGCTCGATCTTCTCTCGCGCAGTCAGATTGTGTCTTCCAGCGGGGCCGACGATCTGGAGCAGCGCACCTGCCGCGGCCTCGCCGAGCAACGTGGCGACGTTGTCTTGGTCGTGGAC
>Ga0255355_1000941_pt1 | contig 14826 bp, 16 predicted proteins | sample HBST75metaG_FD_189943 | JGI IMG/M metagenome (GOLD analysis project Ga0255355, IMG submission 189943) | Peat soil microbial communities from Stordalen Mire, Sweden - H.B.S.T75 | ecosystem: Environmental > Terrestrial > Soil > Wetlands > Peat | place: Sweden: Norrbotten County, Stordalen Mire...
GACGCTCCGGTTCGCCGCGTCGGCGCTTTGGACACCTTTGTCGCCTACCAGCCGATTCTGGAAGACGCCATCCTGCCCCAGCCGGAGACGATTCTTAAAGCCATCGTCGATTTGAAGGCGTATTAGAGCGCTCATCATCCCCGAAGAATCACCATGAATCATGAAAAGCTATGCCCGCGCATCGCGGTTTTATTATCGCGATGCGCGGGTCTTCGGGTCTGACCTTGGTCACGGCTATGATTGAATCATGCCGTATGGTCTGAAACGGCTCCGGAAAGCAGAAGCTCTCCGCCGGAGGAGGCGTTATGGCAACTGGTTGTTTTAGGTCGTTCCCCTTTAATCTCGTTTGCCGAGTCACGGCGAAAGTCGTCTGCCTCTTGTTATTCGCGCCAATGTTCGCACATACGCAAAGTTGCGGAGTTGGAGCCGCAAGGCAGGCGAGATCTATCTCGCTTCGTCGGGCAGGGATTGCTGTTCTGAACGCAATCGAACAGAAAAACACCAACGGAATACTAAGTTATGTAGATTCCAGGGGCATAACATTTGGACCAGATAAGTCACCTCTCTCGCGGAAGAATTTGCTGAGTCAATTCGCTCACAAGGAAGGCGCATACTGTCTGTTTTTCTCAACGAAGTGCATCTCAGACATGGGCCGTTTCAAGGGTCTTGAACCGTATCCAACCTTGTCCGAATGGAAGATTTCGTATATTGATTGGCTAAGTGCCAACGAAAATTATTCGATTTTTGCGGACCTGACGGACGACGCTGGCATCAGCGGGTGTGCCGGAGAATTCTATGCCGAGGCGCAAAAACAGATGCAGAATGCGCCTAACGATATTGAGCTTGATTTCTATTTCGAAAAGGGTAGGTGGTGGTTTGTTGCTACAGTAGAGGGGGTTCCGTAGATTTCAACAGGCAGGTGGCCCGCACATCAACCCCGAAGAGTCATGATGAGCCATGAAAAGCTGTGCCCCCATCCTTTCGCGCACTTTGCGAAAGGGTGGGGAACCACGAACCTCAACCGGCCAAACTGATCACTGTTCACTGACCACTGTTTTACAGATAATTTCCCCCATTCGTCGCACAATAATCCTCAGAAGTCTTTCTTCAAATCATCGTCCCGGCACGTGCTCTTCGCGCCTCTTTTCAGCCTGAAGAGGCTGAACCGTCGCGTAACTCCTTATCCTGGAAGATTTTGCAGGGAACTTCTTTGTTCTCAGGATTTTACAGCGGAACCATGCTCGTAAGCTGATGAAAACAAGGAATTTGCTTACAAAATAGGGGTGGGGGTACTGTATGTCCCATCCTATCCGCGCTTTTGGCGCGAGGGTGGGGAACCACGAACCTCAAGCGAGCGGATAGCGAGCAGTTGCCCCCGCCGCAAGTGGTTAGTGTTGGCCCGGCGGCAGCTTGCAGCAATCCCCGGCGGTGACGGGCTCATTGGCGCCAGCGTCGAGGACGACTTTCCAGTTTCCATCCGCCTGCTTGCGCCAGATAGTGATAAAGCGGCCGGAGACGGTCACCGGATTTCCGTTCGCGTCCTTGCTGTGTCCCTCGTAGTGGCTCCAGGTCCAGCCGATGTCGCCGGAGGGGCCCATCACGGCGTCGGTGGGCGTCCACGTCAGTTGATAGACCTCAGGGCGCCAGTTTGCGGATTTGGCAATCGCCACGCGGCCAATCGCCGGCGCCGCTCCGTTGCCCAGTAGTACGCCGTCCTCGGCAAACCAGTCGGCAAAGCCCGCTCCGCCCCGCGCCAGCACGTCCTTGGCAAAGCGCGCCTCCAGATCGAAGAGCAGCATCTTGCCCGGCTGGACTGTCGTGTCAGTCAATGGATTGGGCGCGGCCTGCGCGTTCGCATCCGGGAACCCCAACTGCCCCTGAGCCGCTCGCGGAGCCAAACCAAACCCCACCCCCGCCAGCACAACCGCGCAAAGAAAAACTCTCCAGTTTCCAGTCACGTTCTTCATCCTCCAACGACACAAACAAGGGTCCATCTGCTCATCGTACAACGAGGGGTTGTGCGGGAGGTTGGGCATCGCGCATGAGGCGGCGATTTGCAGTGAGCCGCTGGCGCAGTTCTCCCTTGGGGATTGTCAAAGCTGAATTAAAGCCAGGGGAAAGTGCGCACTATTGAGCAGACCGTGTCCTATAGCTCGCGTCAACCTGATCTCAACTCGCTGAAGAAGCGATCAGATGGATGAGCCTGTGCGTTTCGTGATCGAGAGTTCAAATGGGTCTGCAACAAGCACACACCCTTCGATGAATTCGTCGGGACTAAGACACACGTTGCCATCAGATCGGTGACATAACCCGGAAGTTACAACCTGGATTGAAGGAGATCAAAGATGCTCATCATAATCATCATTCTTCTGGTGCTCGTATTCGCCGGGGGCGGAGGATATTACGGTTATGGCCGGTGGGGTGCCGGAGGGGGAGCAGGCATAGGGCTTGGCACAGTGCTGGTGATTCTGCTGGTGTGCTATCTGCTTGGGCTTTTCAGATAAAGCGGCTTGTGGCAAGTTCGGCTCGCAGCCGGGAGATTGGCGACGCCGGAAATGCCGCCAGGTGCGTGAGATGCACTGAAACTGGTGCGCGGGAGACGAAATGCAAATCGCAATGAGCAATGCGCTGGCGCTGGTGCGCTGGCACGGTGCGCGGTTCCTACAAGACTTCAGCAGCCGCGATTTTGCCTGGTTGCTGATCGGGGCGTTGCTGGCCGTGGTAGTGATCTGGGCACTCTCACGGCGGAGGCGGCGCTGGTTTTAGGCACCTGCATGACAAGCAGGTCTGTGAAGCGAGGACCGACCGCTTCCGAAGTGACGAGTCATCATTTTGCAATGAGCCAATCAACCGCCCGCGTAGCGACGGGTTGAGTAGCAGCAATTCGGAACTCTGCCACTATGAGCAATTGCGAACAGACCGTGTGGGCAGTCAATGCTTTAAATCGGTGGGTTGGGAATCCAAAATGGATCTCCCAACTTAGGTTCATCAGGGAGGAGCTACTGGAGCAGAAATGAAGAAGATATGGGCTTTACTGCTACTTGTCGTATTCGTACTATCCGCGGCCACCCCTGCGTACGCTGGCCACCACCGGAGACATCACAGATACCACGAAGGCCACCCTCGCCCTGTCATAGTAATACCGTTCTAGTGACACGGTGATTCCCCGCCATGTTGCCTCCTCGCCATGCGACACGCGGGTCCACGGCAGAGTGCGGGCACTTGGAGCAGACTCTCACCCCAGAGACGCGCTCGGCCCCGGATATCCACGGGTATCTGTATGCGCAGGTTTCGATCCTTTGCTTTTCCGCAATTCCCCTTCTGGCCCCCGGGAGGTGGGCAGACATGAAGAAATGGTTTTGGTCCGTCGCCGGATTGTCCCTGGCACTGGCAGGCTCTCTGGCTGCATTCGCACAAACTCTGACATTTCCGCCGCCCAACATCCTCAACATGGAAACGATCAACATAAAACCTTATGCGGATGGGTTCTACGACAAAGTTGCTTCGGAGTATCCTGCCTTGTCGCGGCAACTCAAGGACCAGATGCACGTCCTAGCGATGGAGGCCCTTACGGGCACACCGCGAGCTATGTACTTCTCCGGCTTCGACTCCTTCGAGGCGCTCGAAAAGAACGAGGAGTGGCTCCCCGGCGACTCGGCCACTGATGCCAAGCTTGAAGCTCTGGATGCGCGCCAGGCACCTTACATATCTGACGTCCAACACACTGTCTGGCATTACCTCCCTGGCCTCAGTAACAATATGGTCGCTGCGGACATACCACACTCCCATTACTGGGAGGTGATGATTTTCCATATGCGTCCCGGTCGCGGCGAACAGTTTGCTGAAATTACGAAACTTTATCGCGACGCCAACCTCAAGATCGGCCAAAACATTTCATGGGCGACTTACGAGGGAATGATGGGTGTGACGGATGCCTACCTTGTCCTGGTGCCGATGACGTCCCTCAAGGATGAGGATAATGGTCTGGCACATAAAAGGGATTTCGGTGCTGCACTGGGAGACCAGGGAAGGAACCGGGTAAACAAGCTTTCCGAGGAGAGCGTGACCAGCATCGAGGACAACCTCTGGATGGTGAATCCGGACTGGAGCTATGTCGAGAAATCCTGGATCGAAGCTGATCCACGATACTGGGCGCCTGAGCCGCCCGCAAAGCCTGAGATGAAGCCTGCCGCAAAGCCCGGGATGAAACCTGCCGCCGGAGTCCAGTCTGCACCAAACGCAAAACCTGCACACTAAACAAGACTTCTCCGAACATGAAGGGCGCCCTCGCGCGAGGGCGCCCTTCATTTTTTTTAATTGCACAAGTGATTTGACATAGACCTAGCGCAGCCCTGCGCCGCTATGTCGCTCTTACCTATCGTCATAAGCTGGCTCCAATGTAAGCCATAGCAAGGGGCGCATGATTGCCGGGGAATGAAGCCGGATTCGTATTGAACTCTCAGGTTTGAATAAGTCCTGGGCACGGTGCCGAAGGTTTCGATTTTGAGGCCTTGACAGCGCAGTGGTTACTCAGGCTTCGTGGTGGGATTCTGCTTTGCGGTCAGCTTCTCGACCGGGACCAGCATATCTTCCTTGCGCATCACCAGGTTAGTGGCGTTCAGTGTGGCCAGTTCGAAACCGTGGCCGTGGGTGATGGCATCGGTGGGGCAGGCTTCCACGCAGTAGCCGCAGAAGATGCAGCGGTTGTAGTCGATGTTGTAGACCTTGGCGTAGCGCTCGGAGGAGGAGATGCGGTGCTCTTCAGTGTTTTCCGCGGCCTCGATATAAATGCAATTGGCAGGGCAGGCCGCCGCGCAGAGGAAGCAGGCTACGCATTTCTCCAGGCCGTTCTCGTCGCGCTGCAGAACATGGGCGCCGCGATAACGCTCCTCGAGGACCGCTCCGCGCAGAGTGTCTTTCCCGTCGGGGTAATTCTCCACCTGCGTGGGCTGGAAGATCTCCCGAAAGGTGATGCTCATGCCCTTGGCAATGGCGGCGATGTTCCTCACGATCGACATGAGGCCAGTATACGATGGATGTCTGGAGGAATTTATCGTGCGAATGAGGATTTGGACGGCAATTTTCGGGCTCGCAGCGGGAGCGATGTTCGTGGTTGGAACGCTGGCCGCAAGGTCACAGGCGTTGAGCCATCCGCAACCGGCACCGACGGTCAAGCCATCGGTTCTGGCAGGCCCGCTGAAGATCACTTTTGGGGAGAAATCAGCCGAGTGGACTCCAACGACACTGGCCGCGCTGCCGCATCAGACCGTCACCGTGATTAACGACCATACCAAGTCAAGCCTGACTTACTCCGGCGTCCCTCTGATCGAACTGCTCAAACGGCTGGGCTTGCCCGGCAAACCGCAGGGCAAGGATTTGAGGCTTTATCTGGTGGCCAAAGGTTCCGACGGATATGAAGTGGTCTACTCGTTGGCCGAGGCCGCTCCTGAACTACACAACGCGACCGTGATCGTCGCCGACACGCTGGACGGGAAGCAACTTGTGGATCGCGGACCTCTTCAGCTTGTTGCTACGGGGGATAAGGGGCTCTCCCGTTGCATATGGAGACTGGTGTCTATCCGAGTGCTTACCGCGGAGTGATTGGCACACCCTCGCCCTGATGTTTGCAGCGAATCCGGGGTGGATTCGCTGCGAGCATACTGATTGGGCACTTACTTCTTTGGGGGGTGCTCCTGTTGCGCTGGAGTTGATTGCCGCTGCTGCGGAGTCGCCTGACGCTGCTGCTGCGGCGCTGCTTGGCGTTGCTGTTGAACGGCTTGCCGCTGTTGCTGCGGGGCAGCCTGACGCTGCTGCTGTTGCTGAGCTGCTTGCCGCTGTTGTTGTTGCTGCGGAGCCGCCTGACGCTGCTGCTGCGGCGCTGCTTGGCGCTGCTGTTGAACGGCCTGCCGTTGTTGCTGCGGGGCAGCCTGGCGCTGCTGCTGTTGCTGAGCTGCTTGCCGTTGTTGTTGTTGCTGCGGAGCCGCCTGGCGTTGCTGCTGTTGCTGAGTCGCTTGGCGCTGTTGCTGACCGGCTTGGCGCTGTTGCTGCTGACCCGCCTGACGCTGTTGCTGCTGACCCGCCTGACGCTGTTGCTGTTGACCCGCCTGACGCTGTTGCTGTTGCTGAGTTGCCTGCCGTTGTTGCTGCTGCTGACCGGCCTGACGCTGCTGCTGGGCGCCCTGATTGCGTGTCTGCGCCGCTGCCGGAGCCCTCACGTTGCGATCTGCCGCAAGAGGCTGTCTGACGGCTGCGTTGGCCGGGCGGCCATGATTCACGTTGGCAAACTGGGCACGGTTGGTGCTGGCTGCGCGCTCATTCTGCAACTGTGCCGTCATGGGTGCAGTGTGCTGTTCATGCCGCGCGGCCAGTTCTGCTGGTCTGGCTCGCACCTGTACGCCGCCCGATCCGCCGCTGAAACTCACGCGGCTGCCGCCCCGGCGGTCACCATTCATGGGGCGATCATAAACATTACGCATGATTGAGATATTCACGTTGTTGTAGGAGCGGTTGTAGTTGAAATGGCCGCCGCCCCAGTAGCCGCCCTGGTAGCCATAGCCGCCGTAGCCATAGCCGTAATCGATGCCGCCATAGTAGCCGATGTGCAGGCCCCAATAGCCGCGGTAGAAGCAGTAGCGGTGATGACAGAAGCCCCAGTAGCTGGGGGTCCAGAGAGCGCCCTCATAGGGAGCTTGAACCCACCCGCCGGGAACCCAGTAATAACCGGTTGGAGCCCATGCCCAGTAGCCGGGCGTCCAGAGATAGCCGTCGCCGGGATCCTGAGGCTGATCGTATTCGGGCAGCGGCGGCGGCGGTTGTTCGGCGTAGGCCACCGCCTGAGCGCCATAGCCGGGATCATACGAACTCTGGTCGTAAGAGCCGCCCGTGTTGGCTCGGGGGGCACTCTGCTGGCCTGCATATACTGCTTGCGTTTGACCGTTTGCATCGGCTGGGGCCAGATTGGCAGCGGCCGGGTCTGAACCCTGATCCTGCGCGACGGCAGGGTTGGCAGAGGCGGCCACCTGATCTTGACTATGGGGGCATCCTGTGAGGCAAAGCACTACCGCCATGGCAAGCAGCGGCAATGGCCCGAATCTTGGTAAATAGCTCATATCACTCTCCCGTCAGCTTGGATGCTATCTGAAGAGTTCAGGGCAAAACAGCCCACTATTGACCATCTTCCGAATCTCAGTGCCGGGCTCCGGGCGGCGCGGATTTGCCGTGACTATTTGCCGGCGGGGTGGTGACGGGCTTGCGCTCGTAGCGCGGCTTGATCGTCTGCAGGCAGAGCGCCGAGTCTTGCCCGCGCGCCAGGGCTGGAACGACATTTTGCGCGGCGCAGAGCCGCTGCTTCATCGCCTCGGCATCCTTGCCGTTGAGCATTTGGGTGCGCTCCAGGTTGCTGTACGGGTCCAGATCGTAGCGGTAGACACTATCCTCGGCCGGTTTCTGCGTGCCGTAGTCGAAGTGATTCCATGTGCCCACCAGTTGCCGTCCATTCGGCTCGCTCAGGCCCGCGTAGACCTGGCTCAAGGCAACGCCTGCCGGAACATTCACGCTCCAGATGGGCACTGCCTGGCTGCCGCGCATCCAGCGCGCCGTCCACAGATGCTGTGAGAAGTCGTAATGAAAGGCCGTGAAGTAGGTGGACGCCTCGCACTCGTTGCAGTCGTCGTAAAGCGCGGCCAATTCCCGCGGCGCGCCATCGGCAAAGAGCATCCAGTCGAGCAGGCGCAGATTCACGCCTTTGATGAGCGGCGTGAGGCTGTGATTGGTGAGCGAAAGGCTCCAAATGGTGAAGGTGTCCGTGGCGGGCAGTGATTGTGACGTGGGGCGCAGTGTGGTGACGACCAGCGCCGCATCGTACTCCACGCCGATCTCGCGAATCGCGGTCCATTTTTCCGGTTCCAGCGACCGCGTGACCCAAACGACGATGTCCTGGTCCTTTGCGGAGTGGAAATCGATCCAGCGAAAAGTGTCGGGCGCCTGCTGGGCCTGGATTGCCCAACAGCCACAAAGACAAAGTAACCAGCAAAGTCGTCGGAAGATCAAGCCAGCCGCCGCTCCAAAACTTGCTCGACTCTCTCTATCTTTTGCTGAGTTCCCTTGGCGTTGTCGCGAGCTAGCAGATACAGTTTCTTCAAGGAGTCAAGCAATTTCAGCTTTTTGTCGGTAGGATCAGCTGGATAACCTTCGGCAAATACTCCAAATATTTCGTCAGTGCGGCCTTGAGCTACGACCTCAAAGATTTCCGGCTTCCCTTCTGCAAGGCCAAAGTAATAGGAGGTGATTAATGATTTTGGAACAGGAACCTCTGCAATTTGAGCAAATGTTCCGTCTTCTACCGAAGCCTTGAGCACATGGCCAGGCCACTCGCCCCAAGGACCAAGTTGCCCAGCATCAATCCATGTAAGTTTCCCGACTTCCGTAAGCTGTGATAGTTTTCCAGCAATCCGAATTGCCGTGTCCTCGGTTGTCATTTGTCCTCCTCTTCGATATTCCGGCTCAACACTCCAGCTAAACTGCTCATATTCCCCACGACTATTTGTGCACTCTCGATCAGGTTGCTCTGTCTCACTCCAGCTTGGATTCCCGTTGATACCACACACACAAGACCGAAAACTAGGTCCAGTTTACCTCCATCTGTTCCGAGTCGCGTCCGATGATGCTCGCGAACATTCAAGCACTCCGAAATGAAATCTCTTGCTTGATGGCTAGCTAGATCGTATTGTTCTGTTTCTATGGCTGTTAAGAGGTCGGAAGCAAGCCGCTCGAGGCGTTTTACATCGTCGGATGCGTTACGGCGATAGACCGCTTTACGCGCTTCCCGTGCAGCGTTCTTCGCTCCGGTTGCCTGCCAGATCGCTCCAACCGTTAGCGCCAACCCGGCAACTCCGATTCCGGTGTTCGACCAATCGAACAAATCGTGCAGAATCATGCTTGCTCTCTCACACCCATCATAAAGCCGAATCTACGAATCGGCTACAGCCCCAACTTGTCCCATAACTCATCCACGCGCGCCTTGGTCTCGCGGTCCATCTCGATCATCGCCGGCCAGGGGCGAGTGAAGCCTTCAGCCTTCCATTTGCGTGTGGCGTCTATGCCCATCTTGGAGCCGTAGTTGGGCAGGCGCGAGGCGTGGTCGAGCGAGTCGACTGGCCCCAGCGTGAACTGGATGTCACGCTCTGGGTCGATGTTATTGGCCACGCGCAGCACCACTTCGCCCACGTCCTGCACGTCGCAGTCCTCATCCACCACGATAATGATTTTAGTAAACATCGCTTGTCCCAGCGACCAGATGGCGTTCATCACCTTGCGTGCCTGGCCGGGATAACTCTTGCGAATGGAAACTAACATCAAGTTATGGAAGACGCCCTCGACGGGCAGATGAATGTCCACTAACTCTGGAATCTGTATCCGCATGGCGGGCAGAAAGATGCGCTCGACTGCCTTGGCCATCCATGCATCCTCCATGGGTGGCTTGCCCACGATGGTGGCTGCGTAGATGGGATTCTTGCGATGAGTAATGCAAGTCAGATGAAAGACCGGGTACTCATCGGTCATGGTGTAAAAGCCGGTGTGGTCGCCAAAGGGGCCTTCGGTGCGCAGTTCGCCCAGCTCCACGTAGCCTTCGAGGATGATTTCAGCGTGCGCCGGAACCTGAAGATCGACGGTTTCGCATTGCACGATTTCGACGGGCTTGCCGCGCAGGAAACCGGCGATGAGATACTCCTCGACCTCCGGCGGCGCGGGCACGATGGCGGCGAAAGTCGTGGCGGGATCGCTGCCGATAGCTACGGCAACTTCCATGCGCGAACCCTTCAGATTCCCCAGCGCCACCTGCGGCAGCCCGCCGATGGGGCCGTCGGGAATGGCACACGCGCCGCCGCCCGACTCGGCCATTGCCACCACGCCTGCGCCCTTCGGGCCGTACTGGTTTTGGTTGAGTTCGTTGGCCGTAACTGCCGCACGCAGCGCCTCGCGATAATGCTCGGCGGCAACCTTCTGCCGCTGCCAGTGTATGCCGGTGGTCTGGCCGTCATAGACCTGCATCCGGTACATTCCCATGTTGCGCTTGCCGGAGCGCGGATCGCGCGTAACAACGCAGGGCAGGGTGATGAAGCGTCCGCCGTCCTGCGGCCAGCACTTGAGAATCGGAAACTGGTTTAGGTCGAAGTTGTCGCGAAGAATGACTTCCTTGCAGGGCGCATCCTTGGCGCTCACTGTCTTGGGGAAGGCGCTGGTGAGCGCGCTCAATTGTGGCAGCATCTTGAGTTTGTCGAGCAGGCCCTCCGGGGGCTTCATGTTCATCAGGCCCTGGATGCGCTCGGCAATCTCGTCCAGCCGGTCAACGCCGAGAGCCAGCGCCATGCGCCGCTCGCTGCCGAATTGGTTGATGAAGACCTTGTGGCCGGGATGGCCCTTGACGTTCTCAAAGAGCAGCGCGGGTCCGCCGGGGGCATAATTCCCGGCATTGCCCTTGGCGCCGATTTTGGAAACTCGATCGGTAATCTCCGTGATTTCCAACTCCGGCGAAACTTCTTCGCGGATGCGCTTCAGTTCGCCGTGTTTTTCGAGGGCTTGAATCCAGTCGCGCAGATCGTCGTAGGCCATGGAATGCTCCTCAAGCGGCGTGTGCCGCTCTCAATCCTCTAGCTTAAAGGGTTGGCTTGCAATAAGTCGGAAAGATTAAATATATGTAGGTTCCCATCTATGCGACGGAAACAAGCCGCAAAGATGGGGCCGAAGCTATTCTGGTAGGGAAGAGAAGCCAAGCCGAGATCCTTTCGCTCAGATCTGCACGAGTGGGGCAACCGGCGCGACCGCATCCAAGGGAAATCCGAGCCGTTTCCACTCGTCGTAGCCGCCGCGCAAAGGCCGGACGCGCTCAATCCCCAACTTGTGCAGGGTCATGGCGGTTTTGGCGGCGGTGGCTTCGCTGGGGCAGGAGCAGAAGAGCACGATGTCGCGGTCGCGGGGAATCTCGTTGTGGCGAGTCGCCAGATCCTTAGGAGAAAACCGGAGAGCGCCGGGCAGCGTGAAAGGGTCCTTCAACAATTCGCTGGGATGGCGCAGGTCCACAATGTAGGCCTTCTCGCCGTCGTCGAGCCAGCGCTTCAGCTCCTCCGGCTCCAACCGCGCGGCCACCAGCTTTTTGAGGACCGTGCGGCGGCGAATAACGCGGCCCACGAAGAAGCCCAGAATGCCCAGCACCAGCAGCGCTCCCGAGAAGCGGCCCACCCAGTCCAGCAAACTCGGATTGCGCTTGAGCAAGTCGCCGAAGAAGCGGCCGGCAGCCAGCAGAGCCCCCAGCCACGCCAGGGCGCCGATGCCGTCAAAGAGCAGAAATGGCCAGTAGCCCATTCCGTTTTCACCGGCCACGGGCGGTGCCAGCGTGGCCAGTCCGGGAACGAACTTGGCCGTCATGAGGGTGATGGAGCGGCGGCGGCCAAACGAATCCTGTGTGCGGCGGACGCAGGTCGTAGGCTCAAGCGACAGCTTGCACAGGATGCGCAGCACGTGGTGGCCGTAGCGGCGGCCGATGAAAAACCATGCGCTGTCGGCCATGAGCGAGGCTGCCAGGCCGGCCAAAAGCGCCAGTGGAAAGCTGAGTTCGTGTTGCGCGGAGAGTGCTCCGGCAGCCAGTAAAACTGGCATGGCGGGCAGCGGAATTCCGAGCTGCTCCACCAACACCCAGGCAAAGAGCAGAAGATAACCGTACAGCAGCAAAATGTGTTCTGGTAAAGCCATCAGAATTGGATTCCGCCTTTGCTCGCCTTGAATAGGACCACCGGACTTCGTCTGCCGGGAAGGCGGAGACAAGGAACGCGGGAGGTCACACTCTATGGGATGATTTTATCCGCAGATTGGCTTCACCAAATCACCGGCAAACCCGCACGCGAGACGAGTTGTTCTCTATTCACGGTCTCATCTCTTCTTCGCCCACTGTTTCAGAGCGTTTCGCTCGTAACAATGCGGGTTCCCTTCGGCATCCTTGCGGAAAAGGCTGGTGGTGCCCGGTCTATAGTAAAAGCTGGCGATTCTCACGACCTTGCTCAGGCGTGACGACACAAAGTATTACCAGAAACCGTCCCCTCGTGTGGGAAGATGAAGCGCTCGCGGAGCCTCGTCTCAGGCGCGTGCAGCAGGCTGTGCCCCAAACGGGCCGCACATTGCCCGGTATGCCGCTGGAGATGGAAGACCCTGACGGCGACGACGAGTTGCGCCCAGACGGTCTGCGCCGCAATTGGCAGGGCGGAGGCGCGTCGAGAAGAGGCAGGGATTGGCCGGGCAGACCCTGGTGGCGTCCGGCGAGCACGGTGGGGCGCGTTTTTCTTGCTCTGGCCGCTCTGATCGTGCTGGGCGGGCTTCTTACCTCCGCTTACCTTCTGAAGACCTACTTGGGCCACGACGGGCATTTCCGCATCAATGGGGCAAGCAACATTGAGGCCACCGGGCTTACCGAGGTCAGCCGCTCTGAGATTCTCCCAGTCTTCGGCGAAGACATTGGGCGCAATATCTTTTTTGTTCCGCTCGCCGAACGGCGCAAGCAACTGGAAGGGATTCCCTGGATTGAAAAAGCCACGGTCATGCGCCTGCTTCCAGACAAGATTCGCGTCTCGGTAGTGGAACGGAAGCCGGTGGCTTTCGTGCGCCAGGGGCAACAGATCGGCTTGGTGGACGCCAACGGAATTCTTCTCACCATGCCACCGGCCATGATGGCCCAGCACCACTATTCCTTCCCGGTAGTAACGGGGATTGACGCCCACGACCCGCCTGCTCAGCGCAAGGCGCGGATGGCGGTCTACCAGCGCCTTCTGGGCGAGTTGGACGCCAACGGCCAGCGCATCTCCGAGCAGATATCCGAGATTGACTTGACTGACCCTGAAGATGCCCAGGTGCTGATGCCCGAGCAGGGGGGCGACGTTCTGGCTCACTTCGGCGAAGACCGCTTTCTGGAGCGCTATCAACGCTACAAGGCGCACATCAATGAGTGGCGGCAGCATTATCCGAAGCTGGCGTCAGTGGATCTGCGCTATGACCAGCAGGTGGTGCTGGAGATGGCTACCGGCACCAACGTAGCCCAAGCCGCAGCCGACGAGCAGGCTGCCGCGAATGCCGCAGAAGGGAAACAAGCGGTTCCAGAGGCTGCGGAAAAAGAGAACGCGGCGGGCAAAGTTTCTGCAAAGAAACACTCCGGGGCGAAGGCTCCCGTCGATTCCGCCACCCCTGTTAAAACGAATTCCGCCAAGGCTAAAGCGCCTACTTCCCAGGCTCCAGCCCACAAGTCCGGTCCAGCCGTTAAAGTAAAGCCAGGGAAGAAGGACGCAAAACCGGCCGGGAACGGGTCTGCCAAGGCAAAGGCCCCCGCAGCGAAGGATAAGGTGGCGAAGGCAAAAGTCGTTCCCAAGGCGGTCAAGGCCAACGTGAAGGAAAAGAAGCACGCGGCGGAGGTCAAACGCGCCGCGCTGAAGATGAGTAAGCGGAAGATTGCCATAACCGCCCGTCCGGCCGCGACAGCCAGGGAGGGCCAGTGAGCGCGATGAACCAGAATCCTGACAACCTGATCGTGGTGCTGGACATCGGCAGCGCTTGGACTCGTGTGCTGGCTGCGGACCTCAATGAAGGTGCCCTGCGCTATTGCGGGCACGGGGTGGTGGAATCGGTGGGCATGCGCAAGGGGCTGATCTCTGACCTTGGCCCCGCTGCCAAGGCGGTGAAGGCGGCCAACGAAGAAGCCGAGCGGATAGCGCACGTCAACATCGATGAGTGCGTGGTGGGCGTCGGTGGGCCGCATATTCGCGGGCTGAACACCAATGGCGGAATCGAGTTGGGCGGCCGTATGCGCGAGATCGATAAAGAGGATGTGCGTAGCGCTGTCGAGCGGGCGCGCAGCGTTGAGCGGCCTCCTGATCGCGAGATTCTGCACCTTCTGCCCCGCCAGTTCATTCTCGACGACCAGCCGGGCATTTTCGATCCGGTGGGCATGGTGGGCAAAAAGCTTGAAGTGGACCTGCACATCGCCACCTGTTCCGGCAGCGCCCTGCAAAGCACGGTGACCTGCGCGAACCGGGCCGGGCTTGAGGTGACTGAGGCGGTGCTGGAGTCCATCGCTTCCGCTGAGGCCACCCTTACGGCGGACGAGCGCGAGCTGGGCGTTTGCCTGCTTGACATTGGCTGCCACTCCAGCGACCTGGTGGTGTTCTTCGAGGGCGCAGTTGCCTACACAGCGTCTGTTCCGATTGGCGGGCAACACTTTACCAATGATCTGGCGGTGGGTTTACAGGTGCCCGTGGCCCAGGCTGAGGAACTGAAACTTCAGTACGGCAACGCAGTGGTGACGGCCGTGCCTGAGAGCGCGGAGATTGAGATTGCCAACCCTCGGCCGCAGAGGCTGCGTCTGCGCACGATAGCTGAAATCCTTGAGCCGCGGGCTCGCGAGCTGCTCTACTTTGTCAAGGAAAGCCTGCGTCAGGGCGGAGTGGTGGATGCCCTGGGCGCGGGCTGCGTACTCACCGGCGGCGGGGCCATGTTGCCCGGTATGCTCGACACTGCCGAGAGCCAGTTGCGGGTTTCGGCGCGCATCGGGTATCCAGTCCGCTTGTCGAATATGCCCAGCGAACTGGTTCATCCTGCCTTTTCCGCTGCCATTGGCATGCTCTTGTATGCTCACCGCACGCGGGTGAATCGCGCGGCGGAGGGCAATAATTTACGCTCGAAGTTGCGCGCTATTTTTGCAGCCAGCTTTTGACGTTTTCGTTCGAGGTCATGAATCAGGAGGCCGTAGCCCAGATGGAAGAGTTGAGAAATGAAGCCGCAGAGATGCGC
>Ga0255355_1000957_pt1 | contig 14676 bp, 14 predicted proteins | sample HBST75metaG_FD_189943 | JGI IMG/M metagenome (GOLD analysis project Ga0255355, IMG submission 189943) | Peat soil microbial communities from Stordalen Mire, Sweden - H.B.S.T75 | ecosystem: Environmental > Terrestrial > Soil > Wetlands > Peat | place: Sweden: Norrbotten County, Stordalen Mire...
GCTTTTGTTCTTGCTTTTGCTTCGGACGGTTGCGAAAAGGCCCCTTTGAGGGGCCAGCAACCGTAAAGCCACCGGCTCTGCCGGTGGATACTTACAGACCACCTCGCACAAGCCGCTGGTCTTTACCAAGTGCTCCATGCGCTGGCACAAGGACCGCTCGATCTACCGGTCGTTGAAGGCCGGTTCGCTGGCCGAGGAACTGGAGAACTCGCTCAAGCGCCTCGGAGTCGAGACCATCGACCTCTACCAGATTCACTGGCCCGACCCGGATGAAGAACTGGAAGAAGGCTGGGAGACGCTGGCACGCTTCCGCGAACAGGGCAAGATCCGTTGGATCGGCGTCTCCAACTTTACCGTCGCGCAGATGAAGCGCGTCCAGAAGATTGCGCCCATCACCAGCCTGCAGCCGCCCTACTCGATGCTGCGCCGGGCCGTCGAGGAGGAACTGCTGCCCTTTGCTCAGGCTAACGGCATTGGCGTTATCAACTACTCGCCGATGGTCTCCGGTCTGCTGACCGGCGCCATGACCGCCGAGCGCGTCGCGGCTTTTCCGGCCGACGACTGGCGCCGGCGCGCGGTCGAATTCAACGAGCCGCAACTCAGCCGCAACCTGCTTCTTGTCGGCCTGCTGCGCGAGATTGGCCAAGGCCACAACGTCAGCCCCGGCGTGGTTGCCGTAGCCTGGACGCTCCATCACCCGGCCATTACCGCCGCCATCGTGGGCGGGCGTAGTAGTCGGCAGGTCGAGGGATTGGCGCCGGCGCTCGATTTCAGGCTCAGCAGCGAAGAGTACGCACGGATCAATGCATTTTTCGCTTCTGACCCGGCTTAAAAGCAGTTCGCATCTGCACTAAAAAACCCCGGCAATTGCCGGGGTTTTTTAGTGCAGGAGGAAGCCGATACTACATTGCTGCCACAAAATCGGGGACGATGAAGGCTGCATTTTCCTGGAGCAACTGGGTCATCCGCGCAGCCATGCCCGTATACATTTGCGCGGCGCGGAAGGCATTCACGCGGACGCCCTCGCTGGCCTTGCTGAATCCGTACTGGGCCAAGGCAGCCAACACACACACGCGAATCTGCATGGCGTCGCTGCGCAGGGTTTCCAGAAGCAAGCGGTCCGCGCTGTCAGAGTTTCTGGCAGCATAGTCGGCCATTTCCAGCATGACCCGCGCGTTCTGGTACATCACCCACAGTCCTTTGGGCCCCTCCATACGCTGCCAAGCGTCTTCGGGGGTGGCGCTGAGGCCTTCTTTCCAAAGGAAATGATCGCTCAGTTCGCGGGCGCTCCAGTCGGGCCGAAGCCGGGCCAGCAGCGAATCCCACGACTGCTCATTGCGACGGCGTACACCTTTTCGCCACCTTGCCAGGTAGAGCGCAACGCCGACTATTGCCGCAATTTGAAGAAGAGCAAGAATCATTAGTGTTCCTCAAGCCGGGATTAGGTAACCACAAAATCGGCCAGCGCAACCCTACCGACTTTTCCTTACCTCCTACTAGTAACAGAAAATCTTGCGTTTGTGCATAGAAATATTGCCTTCTGGAGCTTTTTGGGAAAAATAAAGTACCCAATAGGCCAATACACCTAAGTAACTAGCGACCTGAATCTGGTCCAACCTGTGGTCTTGTGCCCATCCAAAACTGTGGGTATGCACAATGACAACGGCAAGCGCAACGATGGCATAAAAGCCCAGTCCAGAGGCTATTTGGAGTTCGTAATTTGGCCAGCGAAGGCCCTTTAGGCTGCTCCACCAGACAAGTGTGAGCAGAACGGCAACCCGCAGAATCGCAAAGCCTTGCAGGAGAATCATGTAGAGCTGTTCAAGCATTGGCGCGCGGGGGGCGACAACCCATTTGGCCAGGGAGAAGACAAGTAAACCGGCCAAGACGAACAGGAAAAAGAGAAGGAATCGCCCCGGCGCAGTCGCGCGGTTATGGCGCAAGACAGCCCTTCCCAACTCGATCAGAATTGCGACCAGAAACAGATCGTCGATGGTCAGATTCACCAGAAAAAAGCGCAGGTAAACCTCCGGGGGCCAGCGCACGGCCACGATTGCCAGGGCGTCACTGCAAAGACACCAAACCAGATAACAGAAGAAAACCGGCAAGGTCCGGTAGACGCGCCTCCAGATCAGCAACGCGAAAAGGACTGCCTGCAAACCTAAACCGGCCAACTGGAGCGCGGAGTCCAGCGTCACCGTTCGCCTCCGAGCCGATGAGTCTCGAACGTCGATTCGAGGCAATATGAACAAATCTGCGATGTCACCGCTTGCCCTGCTTCCGTTTCTGGGTCATTGAGGCGTCCGTCAGCGCAAGACGGGTGGTTCGCGCGGTTCCAGCCACGGCCAGCAGCAAGCTCTGCATCTGGGGGCTGAATTCCCGCCGTTCCGCCTCTTTTTGGGCGAAACTGAATACCCAATAGAGCAGGGAGAAGGAATAGCTTGCCAGCACGGCTTGGTTCAGATGCTTATACTGCGATCCCATCGTTTGGTGCGTCTGTAGCATTGTCACAGCAAGGCTGACGATGGAATAGAAACCGAGTCCGGTGGCTATCTGCAACTCGCGGTCTCGCCAGTTGATCGAGAGCAACTGACTGCATCCAGCCAGCACCAGGAAGAACAATATTCTGAGAATCGAGGCTGTCTGTTGCACGTGCACTAGAGTGCGCCACGCCGGAGGCAAACTGGCGAGCCCGTGAATGACGGAAAACGGCCAAATTGCGGCGCCAGCGGCAACAATCAGTACGCCGACCACTACCAAAATGCTACGAGAGAGAGACGCCCGCAGCGGGCGAAGAACCGACCAGGACAGTTCGACCAAGATGCCGAACTCCAATGCGGAATCCAATACCGTCTCCACCAAATAGATTGTGGTATAGCTGGCTAAAAAATAACGCAGAACAGCGTAGTTCCCAACATTGGTGAGCAGGTCGAAAGCACAGTACACGCAAAAAATGGGAAATGTTCGCCAGACACGTCTATATAGGAGCAGCCCGACAACTGCTGCCTCAATCAAGACATTAGCGAACCAAAGTACGTTGTCTAGACTCATCGTCGGCACCGCGCCCGAAATGATCCACGCGATGAAATGAGTGTAACAGCGCGCCCATTGCGATCACCGGGCTATCAGATGGTCACGCTGATTCTCCTGTTCCGCTTCCAGAGAAAAGACTCAAAGGGATAGCGCACCGATCTGGCTGCCTGGTGGTAGCGGGAAAGGGCTGGATGGGATAGCGTTTGCGATCTGGCTTCCGGGCGGTAGCGGGAAAGGGCTGGAGGGGATAGCGTTTGCGATCTGGCTTCCGGGCGGTAGCGGGAAAGGGCTGGAGGGGATAGCGTCTGCGATCTGGCTGCCTGGTGGTAGCGGGAAAGGGCTGGATGGGATAGCGTTTGCGATCTGGCTGCCTGGCGGTAGCGGGAAAGGGCTGGATGGAATGGTGCTTGCGACGGCGTAGGTGGCGGAAACGGCCAAAACGGCAGCGGCAACAACACTACGTAACTTCAGCGAAGTGAAGATCATGTAATTACGCTCCTTCAGAGTGAGAAATAAACTTTGCACCGCAAGGTTAACCTAAATGGTGCAGGTATGCTACCACAAAAGTAACATTTAAAAAGATTTTTTTGTTGGTACCAATACTGGCAGTCCGTACGCGGGCGCGGCCTCCTCGATGAATTCAGGATTTGCAGCGGTCTCGGCAGATGCCAGACCGGAAGGGAACCCATGCCGCGCAGCGCGGAATTTGACGCGATAGGCAGGGCTGTATCTGCCGCTTGCCGAGCCCGCGCCAGAATTGCGCGGATAGTTTCAGCCTGCCCCACGGTTTTGCCGTTGGCGCATCTGGGACGTGGGAAGGCAATGAGCGTGGGCCACAACAGAAACCCGGCGTGGGAGCGCGCCTTGGCGGCGTTTTTCGCCGGCAATCAAGATCAGGTATCTAAATCGCCAACATCGTTGTCTGGCGATTTTCATCTGGAGCCAGGCCGATTGGCGAGTAGATAAGCTATTGACTAATGTGTATATAGGGGGCGTTGGGAACGTCTGTTCGCCGCAGCTCTGGCCACGGGAAACCGGACATTGCAAAGTGGGTTACCTTTCTGAAAACTTTGGTGCCGTGGGTCGAATGGGAAAAGTCAGATAGAGTGGCCACACAACCCCTTTTTGGTCAGGGGTGCAGCCTATGAGTGCTTTGAAACCAGGGGTATCGTCAGGTTCTGTGCTTCCTGAGTCGGCCACCTCCCGGCAGGAAGTGCGTTGCGCGGTTCGATTTCCGCTTGTGCTGCCAGTGGTGCTGTCGAGCGGCAAAGAGGAGTTTGCCGCCCGTACCCGGAACGTCTCCGCCAGCGGGGTGCTTTTCGAGCTGGATCGCGCTCTGCATGTCGGGCTTGAGATCCATTTTTCGTTGCGCATGCCCGGTGCAGTGCTTGGTACCCCTCACGATGTGCTGGTTCATTGCCGCGGACGTGTGGTACGCTGCTCCATGAGCCAAACTCAGTATCTTGCTGCAGCCACGATCGACGAGTACCAGTTCGCGGAGCAGTAACAGCCTGAGTCAGCCTTCCGATAGCCGCTTATGGATTTCTTGGACGATTCCCCCGATGGCGAAATTCTCGACGTCCCGGTCAAGCCGGGGACGGTGCGCATCATTCTTGCTGATTCCCAGGCGATTTATCGCGTAGGCATTCGCAAAGTGTTCGCGCTTGAAGACGACCTTCGCGTCGTGGCGCAAGCTGATTCTCTTCAGAATTTGCGGGCCGCCATCGAGCGCTTTCCCACCGACGTAGTTCTTCTGGAGGGGAGCCTGCTGGTCGGCACGGCCAACGTCATCCCCGATCTGCTGCGGATTGCCCCCGATGTGAAGCTGATTGTGCAGGCCGTTGCGGCCGACGAAAATCACACTGTGGAGCTTTACCGTCGCGGCGTTCGCGGCATCATCTCCCGCTCCATTTCGCCCGACCTGCTGGTCAGGTGCGTACGCAGAATCGCCGCCGGCGAAACCTGGATCGACAATCAGTCGGTCAATTGGGTGATTGAGGCCTATCGCTCCCAGGCCGCAGCCCTGGTGAGTCCGCGCAGCCAACCGCGGCTTTCGCCCAAAGAGATGTCAATCATTACCTGCATCACACAGGGCAAGCGCAACAAGGAGATTGCCTTTCAGTTGGGAACCACTGAGCAGGTGATCAAGAATTATCTGCGCAAGATCTATGACAAGTTGGGGGTCAGCGACCGGCTTGAACTCGCTCTTTATTGCCTGCATAACAAGATTATTCAGACGGATGCGGACGAAGTGACGGTGGCTCAGAAGGCGTTGGGCGCCTAGTGTGGTGTCCCCGAAGTTCATCGCATAATTTGGGGACGCAACCGCAGGTTCTTCGACTACGATTGGCGCAAAATACGCGCCAATCTTCGCTCAGGATGACAGCCTATTTTTGATACGAACTTTGGGGACAGGACACTAGAGCGTTTTCGGCCTTATTGTTTGCGGTTGAGACGGATCTTTGTTGCCACCCACCCTTGAATCAAAAAGCGATTCAAGGATGGGGCACCCAAAGTTTGTTAACACTTAAACCGAAAACGCTCTAGCCGGAGATTCTTTTCCGCTACAGTTCACAGGCGCAGGCGGGTTTTCGCTGTGCTTGCGGGCAAGCTCCAGCAAGCGGATCAACTCGGCCAATTCCGCGCCGTTCAAGTGCCCAAGCATCTCCGCAGGCGCCTTTTGGATCACGGGCTCCATCTCCCGCAACAGTTCCAGCCCAGCCTCGGAGATCTGCGTCCATAGCACGCGCCGGTCGTTTCGGTCGCGCTGCTGGCGGATGAGGTTGAGCTTCTTCAGCCGCGCCAGCAGCCGGGTAATATCCGGCTCGGCGGTAATCATACGGCTACCGATCGCCGAACAGGTAAGCCCCTGGGGATGAGCGCCGCGCAGAATCCTGAGCACGTTGTACTGCGTCGAGGTGATGGCCCAGCGGCGGGTCTTGAGCTGGAAGGCGCGTTGCAGGCAGTCGGCGCTGCGAAGCAGGTTCAGCAGCGCCTCCTCCTCAATGCTGGAAAATGGGGGGTCCTGCGCGATTTCGACTTTCAGGCTTGCCATCGACAGTCTCCCCCATCGGTTCAGATCTGCTATTTCATGGTAAAGGCGGCGGAAGCCGCCCCCATTTCTCTTCGTATCCGTCTTATTGCTTGACGATTTCAAGCTCAATGGTCAGCTTGACCTCGTCGCCCACCAGGGCAGTCGGAAAGGCGGTTCCAATTCCGAAGGCCATGCGGCTGATGGTGGTGGTTGCCGAAAAGCCGGAGTGCAGCTTGTGGTCCATGCCGTTCTCGATCGGCGTGGAAGGGCCATCCACATCGAGGACTATCGGCTTGGTCACGCCGTGCAAGGTGAAGTTGCCGGATACTGTCAGCTTGTTGCCGTTCCTCACCACATTGGTGCTGGTGAAGGTGGCGGTGGGGAACTTGGTCACGTCGAAGAAGGCGTCGGTTTTGAGGTGCGTGTCACGGGGCTCTTCGCCTGTGTCCACAGTGCTGGTGTCGATGGTGGCCGTCACGGTGGCCTTGGTAATGTCGGCTTCGTTGTAAACGAGCGTGGCCGCCACCTTGCCAAAGCGCCCATGCACGTTGGAGACTCCGCCGTGCTTGATGCTGAAGTCCACTTCGCTGTGGGCCGGATCGGAGGCCCAAGTTGAGTATTGCGCCATGGCCAGGGGAGCTGCCAGCGCCAGAATGCCAGTTACAAGTGCCAAATGTTTCATTGTCGATATTCCTTTCGGTGCCGGCCATTGGCCGCTTCAGGGTTGGGAAAAGAGAGCAGAGCTCTCACCGGATGCGCGCGGAGACGGGGGGAAACATGAACTGCTCTGCGCTGAATCTTCTGATGCAGATAGGATGCCCGAGGAAAAGTATTCGTTGCAACAAACATAAATGAATTTGCAACTTCTACGGTCTGCGGGGCCAAACGCTGTCGAATATGGCTGTCGAAAGAGCAAAATTCATTCCGGCGGCTGGCAGCGGGCTGGGCGCAATTCAATTCTGTTATTCTCCGGCCTATGTCAGTGATCGGCCACCTTCGCCAACTCACCCGCCCCCAGCGCCACACATTTGTGGCCGCCTTCCTGGGCTGGACACTCGATTCGCTCGACTTTTTTCTGCTGATTTTCTGTGTGAAAGCGATTGCCGGGGAATTCCACACCCAGCCCTCTGCGGTGCTGGGCGCGGTCTTTATGACCCAGGCCTTCCGGCCGGTGGGCGCTCTTCTTTTTGGCATGTTGGCCGATCGCTATGGCCGCCGCCCGGTGCTGATGGCCAATATTCTCAGCTTTTCGGTCATCGAACTGGCCTGCGCCTTTGCGCCCTCGCTCACAGTGCTGCTGGTGTTGCGGGCGCTGTTTGGCATCGCCATGGGTGGCGAGTGGGGCGTGGGCGCGGCGCTCACCTTTGAGAGCCTGCCCAGGGAAGGTCGCGGCGCCTTCTCCGGCATCCTCCAGGAGGGCTACGCGATGGGCTCCATTCTGGCCTCGGGCGCCTTCGCACTCTTCTTCCATTGGATTGGTTGGCGCGGACTGTTTATTCTCGGCGCGGCGCCCGCTCTGCTGGTCTTCTATGTGCAGATGGAGGTCGAGGAGTCGCCGGTGTGGCTGGCCGGCGCAAGAAAGCGCCTGGCCCGTTCTGCCGATTCTGGCCGGCCAGCAAGGGCTGGGGAGTTGGCCCGCCTGATGGCTTTCGTGCCCACCTTTCTCTTTTTGGTGCTGCTGATGACCGCCTTCATGAGCTTTTCGCATGGCACCCAGGATGTGTATCCAACCTTTCTCTCGGTGCAGGCAAAACTCTCGCCGCAGACGGTCGGGCTTATCGGCGTGTTGTATGGCTTCGGCTCTATCGCCGGCGGCATTGTCTTTGGATCGCTCTCTGAAAAATGGGGCCGCAAGCGGGCTATTGTCACCGCGGCCCTGCTGGCGATTCCCGTGATTCCGCTCTATGCCTACGGCCACTCGGCCGTCACGCTGGGCATCGGCGCGGTGCTCATGCAGTTTATGGTGCAGGGAGCGTGGGGAGTGGTGCCGGCTTATCTCACTGAGCTATCGCCAGCCCCGGTTCGGGCTACGGCGCCGGGCCTTGCCTACCAGTTGGGTGGCCTGATTACCTCGTGGAACGGCAAGGCGCAGGCCCTGGCTGCCGAGCGTTGGGGCAGTTACCCCGCGGTGCTGGCGGTTACCGTGATTGTGGTTGCGTTGTCGCTTTCCGGCCTGGCGCTGATGGGCCGCGAGGCCAAGGGGCAGGATTTGTCAGCGGCGTAACAGGCTGCGGAAAAACTGGAGATATAGGGTGAAATGGTCGCAAAGTGTCCATCCGTGGCTAAAGCCAGCGTTGATTTTGCTGGCTTTATGCGGGGGTTGAAACCCCCGCCTCCCTCCGGATTGAGTTTTTCCGCAGCCTGTTGGTGGCCTCGCGATGGGAGAAAAGAGGCAAGCAGTCTTTGTGAATCCAAGACTGAGCCTCAATGCACTCCCGGTGGCGGCGCCGCATGTTTCACCGGCTTCTTGAACAGCCACGCAGCCGCTGCGCAGAAGAAGGCCAGCAGAGCCGTCCAGCGGAAGACATCCACATAAGCCATGAGAGCGGATTGCTGCTCCATCAAGCCGTAAATCAGTCCCAGGGAGCCGGGCCGGGCCTGGGCCGGGCCGATGTGGTGGCCCAGGTAGCCTGCGATCAGTTGCGATTTTTGCTGGAAGACCATGGTGGACGGAGTGAGATTGGCGCCGATCTCGGTTTGGTGCAGAGCGGAGCGGCGGATCAGCGCGGTGGTGGCCATTGAGATTCCGATCGACCCGCCGATGTTGCGCAGCATGTTGGCCAGTCCCGTGGCGTTGCCCATCTCCTTGTTGGGGATGGTGGCCATCATCATGGTAGACAGGGGCACAAAGACAAAGCTCAGCGCAAAGCCGGTGAGCGTGATGGGAATCAGCAGCGTGTAGGGGCCAATGTCGAGGTTGATGGTGCCGAAAATCAGGGCGCAGATGCCGAAGCCCAGGAATCCGGCACTGAGCAGCTTGCGGTTGTCGATGCGGGAGCCGAGAATGCCGATGACCGGCGAGCCGATGAACGACCCGATGCCGCGCGGACCCACCACCAGCCCGGCGGTGAAGGCCGTGTAGCCCAGGATCTCCTGGTAGTAAAGCGGCAAGATGGCGATGGTGATGTAGATGCACATCCCCAGCAGCGCAATCAGGATGCAACCGGTGCGAAAATTGCGGTCTTTGAGGACGTGCAGGTCCACCAGGCCGTTGGGCTTGGTCCACGAGTGCCAGATCCAAAGCACCAGCGATGTTGCCAACGCCGCCACTGTCCAGCGCACCCAGGCGGCGCCGAACCAGTCGTCCTCCTGGCCCCGGTCGAGCACAATTTGCAGGCTTCCGGTCCAGACCATGAGGAGGCCGAAGCCGATGTTGTCAAAGGCGCCCACCTTGGCGTTCTTGATGTAGGGCGGATCGTGGACGAAGCGGCTGACCATGAAAACCGCCAGAATGCCCACGGGAATGTTGATGTAGAAGGCGTAGCGCCAACTGAACGTGTCGGTCAGCCAGCCGCCCAGCGTAGGTCCGATGACCGGAGCTACGACGATTCCCAGGCCATAGGCAGCCATTGACATTGACCGCTTCGATATGGGAAAGCTCTCCAGCAGGATGGATTGCGACAAAGGTTGCAGCGCGCCGCCGCCTGCTCCTTGCAGCACCCTGGCCAGCAGAATCACTCCCAGCGACGGAGCCGCGCCGCAGAAGAACGATGCGATGGTGAAGATGATGATGCAGGTGAGCAGAAAGCGCTTGCGGCCGAAACGCCGGGCAAACCAGTTGGAGGCGGGCAAAATCACCGCGTTGGCCACCAGATAGCTGGTCAGCACCCAGGTCGCTTCCGAATTCGACGCCGACAAGCTGCCGGCGATGTAGGGCAGAGCCACCGAGGCGATGGCAGTGTCCAACACCTCCATGAAGGTGGGTAGCATCACCGAAGCCGTCACCAGCCACGGGTTCACGCCTTGGGTGAGCGGGTAGCGGGCTTGGGCGGCGGGGGTGGTCATTTATTGTCGGAACCCTTTGAGGGTAAACGATTGGAGGGCTGGCCGCCAGTGACGGAAGACTGCCGGTGCGGGATGCCGTTTTTCAGTCCATGAAAAAGGGCCTGCCGAAACCCGGTGCGTCCGGCTTGGTGGTCTTCGACCCTCTTCACTGCCTTCTCTTCCAAGAACTGCGGGAAGGGAATCGGGCCTTTGAGCTGGATCGGATAGTTTATCGATGCGCCATCAAATAAAGTTGACACTATCTCACTCAATGTTGCATCCTAATAGAGTCAGAATTTTCTAGAAACAGGCAGGAAACCAAACATGGCAAAGATTATCGGCATTGACCTCGGCACCACCAATTCGTGCGTTGCCGTTCTCGAGGGCGGAGAGCCCAAAGTGATTCCAAATGAAGAGGGTGCGCGTACTACGCCCTCGATCGTCGCTTTCTCAAAGAGCGGCGAGCGGCTGGTGGGGCAGGTGGCCAAGCGCCAGGCCATCACCAACCCTGAGAACACCATTTTCTCCATCAAGCGCTTCATGGGCCGCCGCTACAACGAAGTGAGCGACGAGATGAAGATGGTGCCCTTCAAGGTGATCCAGCAGAGCGACCATGTGGGTGTTCTTGCCCAGGGCAAGGAGTATACCCCGCCGGAAATTTCAGCCATGATTCTGCAAAAGCTGAAGGCATCCGCCGAGGCCTACCTGGGTGAGCCGGTGACCGAGGCCGTGATTACGGTTCCGGCCTACTTCAATGACGCTCAGCGCCAGGCCACCAAGGATGCGGGCAAGATTGCCGGCCTGGATGTGAAGCGCATTGTGAACGAGCCGACCGCGGCCGCGCTGGCCTATGGGCTGGACAAGAAGAAGGACGAGACCATCGTGGTCTATGACTTCGGCGGTGGCACCTTCGATGTGTCGATTCTTGAAGTGGGTGAAGGCGTCATCGAGGTCAAGTCCACCAATGGCGATACGCACCTGGGCGGCGACAACCTCGACCAGCGTATTGTCGAGTGGCTGATAGCCGAATTCAAGCAGGAGCAGGGGCTGGATTTGGCTTCAAAGGGCAATGAAATGGCCCTGCAGCGGCTCAAGGATGCAGCCGAGAAGGCCAAGATCGAGCTCTCGACAACCATCGAGACGGAGATCAATCTGCCTTTCGTCACCGCCGATGCCAGCGGACCCAAGCATCTGGTTCGCAAGCTGACCCGCGCCAAGCTGGAGCAGTTGGTGGGCGATCTGCTTGAGCGCTCGCTCGAGCCCTGCAAGAAGGCTCTCACCGACGCCGGCATCAGCATCAACGAGATTAGCGAAGTGGTTCTGGTGGGCGGGCAGACGCGCATGCCCAAGATTCAGGAGTTGGTGAAGACCATGTTCGGCAAGGAGCCCCATCGCGGCGTGAACCCCGATGAGGTGGTGGCCATCGGCGCGGCGGTCCAGGCCGGCGTGCTGGCCGGCGAGGTCAAGGATCTGCTGCTGCTCGACGTAACCCCGCTCACCCTGTCCATTGAGACGCTGGGCGGCGTGGCCACGTCCATGATTCCGCGCAACACCACCATCCCGACCAAGAAGACCGAGACTTTCTCCACGGCTGCCGACTCGCAGACCGAGGTCGAGGTCCACGTGCTTCAAGGCGAACGGCCCCTGGCGGCGCAGAACCGGACGCTGGGCAAGTTCAAGCTGGCCGGCATTCCTCCGGCGCCGCGCGGCGTGCCGCAGATCGAGGTCACCTTTGACATCGACGCCAACGGCATCCTCAACGTGACGGCCAAGGACAACGCCACCGGCAAGGACACGCGCATCACCATCACTTCCAGCTCAGGTTTGAGCAAGGAAGAGGTGGAGCGCATGGCCAAGGACGCCGACGCCCACTCCTCCGAAGACAAGGAGAAGCGCGACGAGATCGAGGCCCGCAACTCGCTGGATGGATTGGTCTACAACATCGAAAAGATGCTGAAGGAATCTGGCGACAAGATTCAGGGCGCGGAGAAGACTGAGGTCGAGTCGGTTCTGGCCGAGTCAAAGAAGGTGCTCGAGGGCACGCCGAGTTCCGCGGACCTGAAGGCCGCCCACGAGAAGCTGACCCACGCCAGCCACAAGCTGGCTGAGGTGATGTACAAGGCCAAGGCCGACGAAGCCGCAGCCGGAGCAGCACCCGCCGCAGGGGAGCCCGCCGCCGAACCGAAGAAGGAAGGCGAAGTGATCGACGCGGAGTACGTGGACGTGGACGAGAAGAAGTAAGGGTCTTAGTTGGCAGAACTGGAGTTGAATGCGGAGCGCTGATCCTTCTCGGTCAGCGCTCCGCATTCAACTGAGCCGACTTTGTTGTGCAGCTTAAAGGCTGGACCCGCGGACGAGAACGGACCTCTAATTGGGAGGCTATATGGGCGCAAAGCAACTGGTTGAATTAGCTGAAAATCGCGGGCTTATTGACGCAAAAAACATATCGAATTACTTCAAGAAATGCCGTGGTCCGGAGCTGGATAAGCTTAACCAAGAGTTAGAGGAAGCCCTGGGCGACGTTTCCGATATACAAGATAGCATTTCCCGAACTTCGTACAATTACCTAGCCAGCGCTTCGTTTCGCGGGGACTACGGGTGTGTGCAGCCTCAATGCAGGGTGGACTCTGTGTCCGGAATGGCGAGGTTTTCGCTTCTCTATGCTGATCGCGTCGTTCTGCCAATGCACCTGTCGCCTGCTCGGGATCGCTCTTGGCTAGATGGCACCTTCCGCGTGCTTGCCGAACTCCGTCCTTTGCTGGACTCAGGAATAGTTGTGCCAATGGAAATTAAGGTCTGCTATTGCAAGGAGTGCTACGCGCAATATTCTGCGCCGATAATTGAGCATGCGCGCTCCGCTGCGGACGCGGCTGCCAAGGGGATAAAGGTGAAATTCCTTCACACACACACGGGGAGGACTCGATCCAATCGAACCCGCTGGACGTTCCAAATAACGTGGCCCAAGGAATATTCCCCGTCACCTGTGCCGATATTGTCAGTTGAGAAGCTTCCTCCCGTCCTTGAACGATTCATCGGAACCCACGGGGAAGACACGGTGCTTCCAATCGACGTAGTCAGGGAGAGTGAACTTCTAATAAATTATTTTGTGCCCGTCTCTTTTGATTACCTAATCCAAAGAACCTTGAACAAATCCGCAGGCTGCGTATATCTATCCGACTCGGAGCGCGAGATCCGTCAGATCGAGGATCTGGCGGGCGAGGGGATGGATGCAAAACGCAACGAAATCCTGGCTTCTATGTCCCACGAAATACCCCTCTTTGCGAACATTCGGCTCGAGACTCTTTCGGAAGTTCGTCGGCTAGACGGTGATGCGTTCGCCGCGTATCGGGCTGCACTGGACCAGGCAGCAAGCGAGGCGAGCCGGGAGGGAACAACCGCTGAGCGATCACGGCAAATATACTTTGATGTCATTCAACCGAAGCTAAGTGCGTTGGAACGAAAGTATGAGGTCATGCGCAAGCGATCTAAGACTGACCTAATTCTCTCCTACGGGGTTCCAGCAGCAACATTGGCGATGGGTGTAATCTGCGGCGCCTCGCATGGCGTCGGTGGTGTGTTAGAGATCACCGGGGGGTTGCAACTCGTCAAGAACTTGGCCAAGGAACTTCAACCGATCCAGCAAACGGATGCCGCTCTTGATCCGATCAGAAGCGACCCAATGTACTTTCTCCTGAAGATGAAAAAGGCACACGCCAAAGACTGCTCGGGGTGAAGTTTTCTTTAAAGGGGACAAAGATGTCGATTCCGCGCAAGACCGGAAGACTGATGCCGCCGCTTCATCCCGGCGAGATGCTGCGTGAGGATTTCCTTATCCCGCTTCGGATGACGGCGAAGATGCTGGCCGCTGAAATCAAGGTGCCGGAGCGGCGCGTAGTTGCTATCGTAAAGGAGAGGCAGGGGCTCGACGCCGATCTTTGCTTGCGTCTCGCGCGATACTTCCGCATGTCGCCGGAATTCTGGATGAACCTCCAGAAAGATTACGAATTGGAAACGGCGAGGCAACATTGGCCGATGATTTGCAAGGAGGTACCCATGCACCCGAAGGATCGGAAGACCGGCGGATTGAAGGTACCCAAGAGAGCGTAACCAGGAAACGAGTCCACACACACCATGCCCACGACGCAAAACAAGGACTATTACGCCACGCTAGGCGTGAAAAAGACGGCCACGCCGGAGGAGATTCGCAAGACTTTCCGCAAGCTGGCGCGGCGGTATCACCCCGACGTGAATCCGGGGGACAAACGAGCCGAGGAGAAGTTCAAGGAAATCTCAGAGGCCAACGACATTCTGAGCGACGAGAAGAAGCGCAAGATCTATGACCAGATGGGCTTCTACTCCGACCAGATTGACCCGGCGCAGGCCGAAGCCTATGCGCGGCAGCAGGATGCCGGCGGGCGGCCTCCGGTGGACTTTGACGGCTTCGATTTTTCCGGCTTTGGCGGGCCTGGGCACCAGCCCAGCCAGCAGACCGGGCCGGGTTCGCCGGGATGGGGCAGCTTCAAGGACATTTTTTCAGGAATATTTACCGGCGCGCAGCAGCCGCAGCATCAGCGCGGGCCGCAGCCGGGCACGGACCTCGAGTACCAGGCCACGGTGGACTTCTG
>Ga0255355_1000966_pt1 | contig 14599 bp, 10 predicted proteins | sample HBST75metaG_FD_189943 | JGI IMG/M metagenome (GOLD analysis project Ga0255355, IMG submission 189943) | Peat soil microbial communities from Stordalen Mire, Sweden - H.B.S.T75 | ecosystem: Environmental > Terrestrial > Soil > Wetlands > Peat | place: Sweden: Norrbotten County, Stordalen Mire...
GCATGCGCCCATGCACTCCGTTGAAGGCGTGCGCGCGGCTCATGAAGTAGGCCGGGCTCTTGGACGAGCAGCCGATGCCGCTCATCTTCATCACCCGTTCCGGCTCCACGCCCATCTCGAACATGGCGTCGATAATGCGCTCTGAGATGGCGTTGTGGCCGCAGCCGGCGCACAGCGTCGTCTTTCCGCCGCGATAGTCCAGAACCGGAAGGCCGATGTGGTTGACTTTGGGTGTCGGGGTTGCGGTTGCCATTTAGAAGCCCTCCTTGGCCGCGAAATCTTCGGTGATGGTACGGGCGTCCAGCGGCAACCCGTTATAGTGCAGAATGCTGCGCAGCTTGGTCACCTGTTCGGCGGGAAGATCCAGCTTGAGCAGGCTGGCCAACTGTGCGTCGCGGTCCTGTTCCACCACATAAATGCGCTCGTGCGCAGCTACAAAATCGTGAATCTCGTGCGCAAAGGGATAAGCGCGAATGCGCATGTAGTCCGCATCCCTGCCATATCCCTTCTTGATCTGGTCCAAGCTCTCGCGCAGCGCAAAATCTGTGGTGCCATAGGCCAGGAATCCAACCTTCGAGCTTCCATCCTTCACCGTCACCGGCCCCGGAACCAGCTTGCGCGCATTCTCAAACTTGCGCGCCAACCGCTCCATTACCTCAACATATTCGTCCGGCTTCTCGGTATAAATGGCTGCATCGTTGTGTCCCGAGCCGCGCGTGAAATAGGAGGCCTTCGGGTGGTTCGTTCCCGGCAGCGTCCGCCAGCCGATGGCGTCGCCGTCCACGTCGCGATAGCGGGCAAACCCGCCCAGCCGATTCAAATCCTCGGCGGTCAGCACCTTGCCGCGGTCCAGTGGTTTGTCGGGATAGATAAACGGTTCGGACATCCAATTGTTCATGCCCAAATCGAGATCGGTAAGCACAAAAATCGGAGTCTGTAGCCGCTCGGCCAGGTCGAAAGCCGCATACGCCAACTCGAAACACTCTTTCACTGAACCCGGCAGCAGCACTACATGCTTGGTGTCGCCGTGCGAAAGGAAGGCCACACTCAGCAGGTCGGACTGCTGGGTGCGCGTGGGCATGCCCGTCGAAGGCCCACTACGCTGCACGTCAAAGATGACGCCGGGAATCTCGGCGTAGTAGCCAAGACCCGAAAACTCCGCCATCAGCGAAATGCCAGGACCGGAGGTCGCCGTCATGGATCTCGCGCCGGCCCAGCCCGCGCCCAGCACCATCCCGATGGCCGCCAACTCGTCCTCGGCCTGCACCACGGCAAAAGTGGCTTTCCCATCCGGCGTCAGGCGAAACTTCTTCAGCAGGTCCGCGGTAGCCTCGATCACCGAGGTCGAGGGCGTGATGGGATACCACGCCACCACCGTTACGCCGGCAAACACCGCACCCATGCCGCAGGCCGCGTTGCCGTCGATGATGATCTTGCCCGCCGTCCCATCCATCCGCTCGATAAAGAACGGATCCTGCTTGGTAAAGTTCTCCTGCGCATAGTCAAAGCCGGTCTTCACCGCCCCAAAGTTCAGGTCGAATACCTTCTGCTTCTTGGCAAACTGCTTCCGCAGGCCGCTCTCCACCACGCCGAGGTCAATGGAAAGCAACTGCGAAACCACGCCGACGTAGATCATGTTCTTGACCAGCTTGCGCAGCTTGGCCTCGGGACAGATGGCCGCCGTGATCTTATCGAACGGCACCGGATAGAAGACGATATCGTCGCGATACTGCTTGAGGTCGAGGTTCTCCTCATAGATGGCCACGCCCCCTGTGGGCAAGGCAAGAACGTCAGCCTTGGCCGTATCGGGATTCAGCGACACCAGAACCTCGAAGGCGCGCTTGCGGGCCACATAGCCGTCCTTGCTGGCGCGGATGATGAACCATGTAGGCAGTCCGGCAATATTCGATGGGAAAAGGTTCTTTCCGCTGACGGGAACGCCCATTCCGAAAATGCTCTTCAGCAGCACACTGTTGGCGGATTGAGAACCGGACCCGTTTACCGTCGCTACGTTGATGCTGAAGTCGTTTGTTACGCGCGGGTGCGCGTCCAATGCGCCCTGATCGTGACCCAGGGCAAGTTCGCCTGTCGCCATTTGGCGGAATTCCCTTCCAATGAATTCTGAAAACACTCAATCTTTCTTTCCCGGATGTGATTATAGTCACTTTCAAGGTCCAACGCCCTAGTCCGGAACCGGAGCGTTATGCCTTTGATTCCCGCGAAATAAAATCGGTTCACACCACTTTTTTGATCGAGAGGCTTCTTCCTTATTGGACCGGCCCGAAAATACTTATTGATCCGGCACGAAAGCACTGCGACGCCGTGCCCCATCCTTTCCGCGTTTTGTGCGGAAAGGGTGGGAAACCACTATGAATTCGTTTCGCGCCGGATCAATAGGAATCGTGCATGAATAATCACTTCAATTGTGCGACATTGCGTCAGGGCACGGCTTCAGCCGTCCGAACGGGAACCAAAATCAATTCGGGCTTCACAGGCTGCGGAAAAACTCATTCCGGTGTGCAAGAAGCGTCAGGGCACGACTTTAGTCGTGCCGTAAATAGCTGATAATAAACGATGGGCTTTAGCCCCTGCGGAAGGGTTCTCGCGGATTTCGCCTGACGATAGGGGTTTTTCCGCACCCTGTTTTGCCCCGCTTCTACCGCAGGTAGCAAACACATCTGTAGCTCCAACTGCTCACTTCCCAGTGGTCAAATGAGTTTTCAGGCATAAAAAATCGCCTCCAAAGGTATTCGTCACTTCGGAGGCGCTTGTTTTTCCACAAGTTATAAACGGGTACCAGTAGCCGACGCTGGAGGTCGGTAGCGCGCGGCTACTGGTGATCCCTGCACAAACGAAGCTAGCCGCGGCTTCCCCTTTCCACTGCTGCCTCGTGTCGCCCGGCTCTAAGAAAGTGTTCTTGCTCGCTCTCCGAACCATGTTGACAAATGGAGTGTCTCCCATGCTAGAGCGAGCATTCCGTGACGGCCGTCACAGGGGTATGTAACATTTAATAATCAGACAGTGCTGGTCAATTCCGAGCACTCTCCAGACTCCAAGGCTGGGGAGTGCATCACCTGTAAGTATCCACCGGCAGAGCCGGTGGCTTTACGGTTGCTGGCCCCTCAAAGGGGCCTTTTCGCAACCGTCCGAAGCAAAAGCAAGAACAAAAGCAAAAACCTCGTACTGCTGTCTTCACTGCCGCAGCACGGGCAATTCGAGGGAGAACATACTCCCGGAATTCTCAAAGTTCGACTGCCACCCCGGCAGAGCCGGGGGATCTCCCTTTTGGATTAGTACTACAGTTGTACATCGCTTATTCCGGAGGGAGCAGGGGGTTTCAACCTCCGTATAAAGCCAACTGCACTGGAAGGGGCTTTAGCCACGGAGGGCGCTCTCCGTCAATTCCACCCTGAATTGCGAGTTTCTCCGCACCCTGCTCAAGCCCCTGAGGGAATGCTGAATCGAAATAAATATCTCCCGGCAGAGCCGGGGGCTTTACGTATTGTGGCCCCTCAAAGGGGCCTGGCTACGCGCAATACCAAGAAAAGCGTATTGCTCACGCCAACCTGAAATCCGCGCCGTAGGCGCAATGTTTGTTAGTGGGGTAAGCGTCCCCACCATGACTGTGCCGGAGTCCCGGAGGGACGGCGCATTCTCACCGCACACATTTTTTGACTCTTTCGCAAATTGAATGGAAAAACACAAACCGGGGGCGACTCCCGTAAATGTCAAACTCCGACTGTCGCCCCGGCAGAGCCGGGGTTTTCCCGTTTGTAATAAAGACTTGTTCAGAGGTTCCTTAGTGCTTCCGGCACATTGACAAACCCTGCCCCACGCAGGAAAATCGGAGATTCAGTTCCCTCCGAGGTTAAGCCTTTCCATGACAGCTCTCTTGACAACGAATCTAGGCGCAACGACCCTGCTTGGCCGGGGCAAAGTTCGCGACCTCTACGCAGTGGATGGCGCGCTTCTCTTGGTAGCCACTGACCGCATTTCCGCCTTCGACCACGTGCTTGCCACCGGCATCCCGGGCAAGGGCAAGATCCTTACCCAAATATCGCTGTTCTGGTTCGATCTGTTGTCTGATCTGATTGCCAACCACCTGATCACAGCCGACGTAAGCAAATTTCCCGCCGCATTGCAGCCCTATGCGGACCAGTTGGAAGGCCGCTCGATGCTGGTGAAGCGGGCGAATATGTTCCCCGTCGAGTGCGTGGCGCGCGGCTATCTGACCGGTTCTGGCTGGAAGGAGTATCAGGCCAGCGGAACTGTTTGCGGCATCCCGCTTCCCGGCGGCCTCCTCGATGGATCGCGGCTGCCTGAGCCTCTCTACACTCCCTCGACAAAGGGTGAGGCCGGAACCCACGACGAGAACATCAGCTTTGCGGCCACTGAAGCGGCCATCGGCACGGCCGATGCGGCGGAGTTGAAGCGGCTCACGCTGGCTATCTACAAGAAGGCCGCTGATCACGCAGAATCCCGCGGGTTGATCCTCGCCGACACAAAATTCGAGTTCGGCAGAACTGCGGAAGGGATTATCCTTGCCGATGAAGTATTGACGCCGGATTCCTCGCGTTTTTGGGAAGGTGCGGCATGGAAGCCCGGTGGCGCGCAACCCTCATTCGACAAACAGTTCGTGCGCGATTATCTTGAATCGATCCATTGGAACAAGCAGGCGCCCGCGCCCGGTCTTCCGAACGAGGTAGTGAAGCGCACACAAGCCAAGTATCTTGAAGCCTTCCGCCGCTTGACCGGGCGGGATCTCAGCCTGTAGAACCCGGACTGCTAAGCCCGGCCGGAGCGTGACATGACGTGGATAGATTGGGCCATCGTTCTTCTCTTGGCGCTGTCGGTGCTGGGAGGACTCTCACAAGGGTTCTTCCGCTCCGTCTGTTCGCTGGGAGGGCTTTTTCTCGGCTTGGTGCTGGCTGCGTGGAACTACGCTCGCGTTGCGGTTCTCCTCATGCATTTGGTGCGCTTCGAGGCGGTTGCCGATGCCATTGGCTTTTTGCTGATAGCGCTGGTGGTAATGGGAGTGGTTGGCTTCATTGGCGGTGTTCTGGCAAGAACACTCCACAGGATGGGGTTGGGTTGCCTTGACAGGCTCGCCGGAGCAGCCTTCGGTTTTTTGCAGGGAGCGCTGTTGGTCACGCTCTGCATTCTGGTGGCTGTGGCCTTCTTTCCGCAGGCTCACTGGTTGGTGGAGTCCAGTCTGCCGAGACTTTTTTTCGGCGCTTGTCATCTGAGTACGCACATGAGTCCGGCAGAGCTTGCCGAGCGTGTGCGCGCGGGGCTTAAAATTCTTGAGCAGGATTCGCCCATGTGGTTACATCCCGGCAGTTGAAGTCTGTGATCTTCCGCAGGGCACTATCCAATCAAATATGGCAATCTAATAGAGCAGCAAGAGGTGGACGTGAGACGAGAACTGGACAGCTTGGTGACGCAAATGCATTCCAGCGGCATTCGCTATGAAGACGCCGTGCGCGAATTCAAGAAGCAGTATCTGCGTGAGGTGCTGGTAGCACACCGGGGAAACCAGTGTAAGGCAGCCGAAGAGTTGGGGATGCACCGCAACACGCTGAGCCGCGCCATGGCGGAGCTGGACCTGAGTCTCGCCGAAGTGCGCGCCGGACTCAAGCGTCCGCCCCGCAGCGAACGTCCTGTATTCAGCACCTTGCGCCAGAACTACCGCCAAGGCTGAAGACGCTCCTCAAAAAAGACATGCAGACAACTCCACCGGCCAACGAAGCGCGCGTCCAAATCGAGCCCGGCTTTGCCTGGGATGGGCAGGACGCCTATCTCTTCGACATTGACGGCACGCTGTTGCGCAGCCGCGACCGCATTCACTTTGACTCCTTCGCCTCCAGCATTCAGCGCGTAACCGGATTTGAAGTCACGCTCTCCGGCATCGTGCTCCACGGCAGCACGGATACTGCGATCTTGCGCGAGGCCTGCCACCAGGCGGGTATTCCCGCCGAGGTTCTTGAGCCGCAGCTTGAAGCTGTTCTCGACGCCATGTGTCAGACGGTGGCTGAGCGGCGGCACGAGATGAACCTGGTCCGCATGCCGGGCGTGGAAGACGCGCTGGACCACTTGGCGCGGCGTGGCGCACTGCTGGGCGTGGGAACCGGCAACCTGGAGATGATCGGCTGGATCAAGATCGAGGAAGCGGGGTTGCGCGAGTGGTTTCGCTTCGGAGGCTTCAGCGATCACTATCCCGTACGCGGCGAGCTGATCGGCCACGCGGCGCGCAAGGCCCGTGAACTGGCCGGCGATGCGGCGAGCGTCTGCGTGGTCGGCGATACGCCACGCGACATCGAGGCCGCGCACACCAATTCTCTGCCTGTCATCGCCGTCGCCACAGGCAACTACAGCTTCGACGCCCTGCTTGAGTACCGGCCGGAGGTCTGTGCCTCTTCTCTGGTCGATCTGCTCGCGTTCACACGGGCCGCGCTGTGAATCCGCAACGCAACAAGACGGGCTGGCGGGCACCAACGGCTGCGGTCTCAGTCGGGCTGCTTCTTGCAATAGCCGCCGGCATCGGTCAAGCCCAGGCGCCAGCCCAACCATCACCCACTCAGACAGCCGCAACAAACCCCAATGCCTCCGCACCGGCCAAGGAAGCCAAGCAGCCGCGCGGTAGCGACCGCCGTCGCGCGGCCAAGCTATTCCTTGCCTCCAGCAAGCTGTTTGTGGCGGAGCGGTTTGAGGAGGCGATGCGCGGCTATCAGCAGGCGGCCACGCTCGATCCCTCCAATGCCGACTACCCGCTGGCGGCCAGCGTAGCCCGCGGTCATGCGGTGACAGCCATGATTCAGTCTGCGGCCAAGGACCGGCTGCGCGGAGATGCGGCCGCCGCGCGCGCCTCCCTGGCGCATGCGCTCGAACTCGACCCCAACAACATCCAGGTTACAGAGCATTTGTATGAGTTGAGCGACGATGCCTTGCTGGGGCAGTCAACTCCCCTCTACCAGCAGGCCGCAAGCACGGCCGGTGAACTAGTAACGCTTCTGCACGCTGCCGGAGCGCATAGCTTTCACTTGCACACCGACCAGCGTCAGGCAATTCAGCAGGTCTTCAAGGCCTACGGGCTGGAGTCTACTCTGGACGACAGCGTTCGCCCCACGCAGATCCACCTGGACATGGATGACGCCAGCTTCGAGCAGGCAATGCGGGCCCTGGGTCTGCTAACCAACTCCTTCTATGTTCCCCTGGATGCGCACCGCGTGCTGGTAGCCCGCGACACCAGCGATAATCGCCGGCAGTTCATGCGCCTGGAATTGGAGACCGTCTATCTGCCGGGGCTGAGCCCAACCGAACTCACCGATATTGCGGGCAACCTGGCCAAGAACGTCTTCGACCTGCCGCAGGCTGCCGTTGATCCCTCGGCGGGCACCATCACTCTGCGCGCGCCGGCGAGTACGCTGAACGCCTTCAACGCCACCATGCGCGAGCTTTTGGACGGGCGCAGCCAGGTGATGCTTGAAGTGCGCATGATCCAGATTGCGCACACCAATACACGCAATACCGGCGTCCAGCCGCCGCAGCAGATCACGGCCTTCAACGCCTACTCCGAGGAGCAGTCCATCCTGAACGCGAACCAGAGCCTGGTGCAGCAGATCGTCTCCTCTGGCCTGGCCGCTCCCGGCGACACCCTGGCGATTCTGGGCATTCTGCTTGCCTCGGGCCAAGTGTCGAGTTCCCTCTTTTCCAATGGAGTCGCCCTGTTTGGCGGCGGGCTTACGCTCTCAGGGCTGTCGCCCGGCCCTGTCACGGCAAATCTCAACCTGAACTCATCTGACTCGCGCGAACTGGACCAGATACAGTTGCGCCTTGGCGACGGCGATCCGGGAACGGTGCGCACTGGCACGCGCTATCCCATCCAGACCTCCTCCTTCTCCAGCCTTTCGTCCAGCGTCCCAAACATCCCAGGGTTGACCGGCGCCGGAAGCTCCAGCAGCTTGTCTTCTCTGCTCTCGTCGCTGAGCGGCAGCGTGCCGAATGTTCCGCAGGTGGAGTACCAAGACTTGGGCCTGACCCTCAAAGCCACTCCCAAGGTCATGCGCAACGACGATGTTGCGCTCAATATCGACATGAAAATAGATGCTCTCGCCGGATCGTCCATCAATGGAAATCCCATCCTCAACAATCGCGCCTATTCCGGGGTTGTTACGCTCAAGCGGGGCGAGGGCGTGGTGGTGATCGGCGATCTGGACAAGCAGGAGAGCCGCGCCATCAGCGGAGTGCCGGGAATCAGCGAAATTCCAGGCCTGAACGACCTCACCGACAAAGACACCCAGAAAAACTATGCCACGCTGCTGATCGTGATTACGCCCCACGTGATTCGCGGAACCCATATGGCCGGCCACTCGCAGATGATGAGAGTGGAAAAGAACACGCCCGGAGCAACTCCCGGCACAACTACAACGGTTCCACAAAACGCAAATTGACCCCCATATCCGGCGCATTCCCTGTCTGCGGGCACGCCTCGGATATGGGGGTCAATTCTCTTTCCCTTGTTCGGTTCTCGCCCTCTTACTGGGCCACGCCGTCCTGCTTGGCTTGGTACTCGATGATCTGTTTCAGTGCGTCGTAGGGAGCGTTTGCGGCAACCTGACGGCCGTTAATCACCAGCGTCGGCGTCTGGTTGATATTCAAATCCTGAGCCAGCTTGATCGAAGCTTCCACATTGGCGTCAACTTCTGGGGTTGTGGAGCAAGTTGCGATCTTCGCCGGATCCAGACCAGCCTTGGTGACGGCGCTGTTCAGAGTCATGACGACGCCATCCGCATTGGCCAATCCGTCCTGGCCATCAAACACGGCCGACGCATACCGGAAGAAGGCATCGCTGCCGCCCAGCTTGGTTACGCAGACGCCATAGGCGGCCGCGGTCAACGATGCGGCGTGAATGTGGGTCAGCGGAAAGTTCTGAAATACGATGCGCGCCTTGGGGAAATCCACTGCCAGCTTGTCCATGTTGGCCTGAGCGTCCTTGCAGTGGGGGCACTGGAAATCGGTAAACTCGACCAATTCCAGGTCTTTCGAGGCAGACCCGCGATAGGGGCCGTCAGCGCGCTTCTGCAACTGCGAACGGTACTCGGCAAACGGCTTGTCGCCGAAGGGAATAATCTCGTCGCCGGTAATGATGTGCTTTCCATCAGAAAGCGCGAGGAACTGAAGCACTGAAGGCTTCTGCTTGCCGCTCTTGTCTCCCACATAAACAATGACTTTGGAGACGCCCTCCGCTGCGGTCTTTAGAATGGCCTGAACCTGCCAGACACGGGTGTCGTCATAGCCCCAACTGGCTTGCAGAAATGCGCTGACGGTCTCCTTCGTGGGCGTGGCAGCGGTAAAATTTGCAGGGTCGGGCTTGGGAAATATCGGCGCCGCGGCTGGCGACGGCGCAGCAGGTTCTTGCGCAGGCGCGGCCGGAACCTGCTGCTGTGCAGCGGCCCCCAAAACGGGCAACGAAAGAGCAACCAGCGCGGCTACGCTGGCAAGACGGATGGGCATACGCATCAAACTGAATCTCCTTAATTAGCGGGAAAGCTCCCGCACTTTAGCTTATACCTGAACTTTGACGGCAATGGGAAATCTTCGACCCATGCCAAACGACTTGGAGGTCACCTTCAGGACCGGGGCTGCCTGTTGGCGCTTATACTCGGAACGCTCCACCAGACGCACCACCTGTTGGACGAGTTCCAGGGGAATTCCGTGTTCCTGGGCAATGCGCTCAGGAGTTTCGTAGCGCTCCACGTAGGCTTCCAGAATTGGATCCAGAATCTCGTAGGGTGGCAGCGAGTCGGTGTCCTTCTGGTCCGGGCGCAGCTCGGCCGAGGGAGGCTTTTCCAGAATCGCCGCGGGTATCACTTCGCCGTCGCGGTTGAGCCAGCGACAGACCGCATAGACGCGGGTCTTCACCAGGTCGCCGATCACCGCCAAAGCCCCCACCATGTCTCCGTAGAGGGTGCAGTAGCCCACCGCCATCTCCGACTTGTTTCCGGTTGTCAGCACCAGGGCGGAAAACTTGTTTGAGAGCGCCATCAGCAGATCGCCGCGAATCCGGGACTGAATATTCTCTTCGGTGGTGTCGGGCTTCGTCCCGGCAAAGAGCGGCTCCAGCGCGCGAGTGAATTCCCCAAAGAGCCCGCTGATGCCAATCACTTCAAATCGGATGCCCAGGTTTGCCGCCAAATGCCGGCTGTCGTCGATCGAGCCCGCGGAGGAGTAAGGGCTGGGCATGCCTATGGCAAGCACGTTTTCAGCGCCCAGCGCGTCCTTCGCGATGGCCGCCACCAGCGCGGAATCGATGCCGCCGCTCAGACCGATGAGGGCCTTGCGAAAGCTGCACTTGCGAATGTAATCCCGCGTGCCCAGCACCAAGGCCTGGTAGGCGGCCGCTGTGTCGTCCTCTTCCGCGACATGCTTTCGCGCTTCAAGGCCCGGCGCATCGCACGGGTCAACCACTACCAAATCCTCTTCAAACGAAGCGGCCTGCGCAATAAGCTCGCCGCGCGCATCGAGCGCCAGCGAGGTGCCGTCAAAGATCAGGCTGTCGTTGCCGCCCACTTGGTTGCACATCAGCACCGGTATGCCGTCCCGCCGCGCAATGGCCGCCAGCATCCGCCGCCGAGTTTCGCGCTTCCCATGCCAAAAGGGAGATGAGGACAGGTTGATATGCACGGCAGGCTGCTGGCGCATCAGCTCTTCCATGGGGTCGATCGTGTACAGACGCCGGGGCCAGAAGTTCTTGTCGTTCCAGGCATCCTCGCAGATGGTGATGGCCAGCCGCACTCCATCCAGTTCAACCACCTTCTGCGGCAGCGACGGAGCAAAGTAGCGCTGTTCGTCGAAAACGTCGTAGAACGGCAGCAGCCGTTTGTGCTGCTCCAGCAGCAGCCTTCCGCCATCCAGCAGCACGGCGGCATTCACGGCCGGCTTGCCGGTCTCGGCATCCGCCGGCAGGGCCACGCCCGCCAGCACAGCGGTAGGCAAATCGCGCGTTGCCGCTGCCAGCTCGTCGATGGCAGTGCGGCAGCGAGCCAGAAAGCTGGGCTTCTCAAGAAAGTCGGCCGGAGGATAACCGCAGATCACCAGTTCAGAGAACACGGTGAGGCGTGCGCCCTTGGCGGCGGCGCGGCGGCTGGCCTCAACGATTCTTTCAATATTTCCTGTGAAATCCCCGACAGTGGGATTGATCTGCGCCAGTGCTATCTTCACATATTCAGTTTAATCCCTTTGAATCCAATGGAAAATCTGGACAGGCTGCGCTCATCACCCCTGGCCGCGAACCGCAACCCACTCGACCAATTCCCCATCCGGGTCGTCTTGCGTCGTCGAGACGTATCCAACCGACCGCAAATACTCCTGAGCCGCATCGGGCGGAATCTCAAGAGCGGCACTCCGCGGCTTGTTCTGCTCGAACCATATTTCCTGCACGGCTCCGGCTTTCAGAAGCCGCTCACATCCCTCCAGCGCCCACGCATCCGCCCCCTCGGTATCCACTTTCAACAGAGCGATCGAATCAGTGGAACGAATCACCTCATCTACCCGCACAACATCCACTTCAGTACACCGGTCGCCCGCCTCAAGAGACAACCCGCCCCATCCTCTCTGCTCCGCCGGACCAAGATCGAATTGAAACTTTCCCGGCGATCGGCCTGCGGCGTGCGGAACGATCTCAATCTGCGCCTCCAGCCGATTCCGGCTCACGTTCCGGCGAAGAAGATCGATGTTGCGTGGCGAGGCCTCGAAGGCGATGCATTTGTTACGCGGATTCAAAGCTGCCCATAGCAGAGAAAAATAGCCGAGATTGGCTCCGATATCCACCAGCGTTCCGCCCTTCCGGGCGAGTTCGACCACGCGGCGGGTCAGGCCGATCTCGTTGAATCCTGTGAATGCGATGAAGTCGGAGACAACGTCCCCCGGCGTCAACTCCATGCTTATGTGCGGCGCATAGCGCAGCGTTGCCGACTCATACAACGGCAGCCATGCCTCACTCTTCTTGCGATACAAACGGCTCCAGACCGATGTGCGCAACCGGTCAGGGGTTAGTCGAAGAAGCAATGGACGTTTCATGGACCCTCTGTGACATCCCGTGCGATGAGTTGCCGGTTGGTTTCAACAACGATGCCATCCCGAAAAACGTCAAAGATAAGTTCCTCAGAGATGGGGTTGCAAATACATCCAACACTATATCCCAAACTCGCGAACCATGCCGGCTAGGTTTCTCACCGCTTGAAGTTGTACCAATGCTGGGTGCCCCACCCTCGGCGCGCCTTTGTTCTTGCGCCTGGTACTACAGTTGTAGATCGTTTTTCCGGAGGGAGCAGGGGGCTTCAGCCCCATGAAAAAAGGCCAAATATAGCGGCCTTTAGGCCCGGACCGGGGCGATCCGGAACAAATACAACTGTAGTACTAGTGTCCTGTCCCCAAAGTTCGTATCAAAAATAGGCTGTCATCCTGAGCGAAGATTGGCGCGTATTTTGCGCCAATCGTAGTCGAAGGACCTGCGGTTGCGTCCCCAAATTATGCGATGAACTTCGGGAACACCACACTAGGAGCCAGTACCCGAAAAAACCACGCCGATGGTGCGGGCAATGATCTTGAGATCCAGCCAGATGCTCCACTTCTCGATGTAGGTCACATCGAGGGAAATATAGTTGTCGAACGAGGGATCCTGACGCGCCTGCACTTGCCACAGACCAGTGATGCCGGGAGTCACGTCGAGGCGGCGCAAGTGGCTGAGCTTGTACTCCCGCACCTCGCTGGCCAGCGGCGGACGCGGCCCAACCACACTCATATCGCCGCGCAGAACATTGAAGAACTGGGGCAGTTCGTCCAGGGAATACTTGCGCAAAAAGCTGCCCAGCTTGGTGATCCGGGGATCGTTCGATATCTTGAACAGCACACCATCGCGCTCGTTCATATGCAACACATCGGCGCGCCGCCTTTCCGCGTCGCGAATCATGGTGCGGAACTTCGTGCAGAGAAAAACGCGGCCCTTTTTGCCGATGCGCTCCGAGGAGTAAAAGACGGGACCGCGCGAATCCAGCTTGACGGCAATGGCAACGGCCAGCAGCACCGGCGAAAGAACGATCAACACCAGAGTGGAGAACACTACATCGAGCACGCGCTTGAGCAGCAGGCGAATTTCCTGCACTTGCCCGCAGTGCAGCGGAATGGTCGGGAACTGGCCAATGTACTCGATGGGAGTGTTCCAGGCCAAGCCGTCGTACATGTCGGGAACAACGCGCAGATCCACCCCATGGGCCCGGGCCTGTATCAGCACGTCCTGAACGATCCCGCGCTCGCACGGAGTGGTAAAGAAAATCTCATCCACAAATTGCTTGCGGGCGTTCTGAAACAGCGTGTCCAGCGTACCCACCACATCGCCCGAGGTCGCCGTCATTCGGGAGTTGGAACTGGGAAAGTCAATGAACCCCTTGAAGGTATAACCAAGATGCCGGATGCTCTCAAGATGATGGCGCAGAGCGTGCGCCTCAGGGCCGGTGCCGACGATGAGTACGTTGCGGGTACCCACGCCATTCTCAAAGCGCCGGTAAATCAGCGCCCGGTAAATCAGGCGGCGCAAGCTCAGCGTGATGGTGACCAGCCCCACCGTGATCAGCACAATACTGCGGGGAATGTCCTCCGCATGAACCAGATAGAGCGTGCCGGCAAGCAGCAGACCTGCGGTCAGGCAGGCCTGCACACTCAGCCTCTGTTCATGCAAAAAGCTGCTCAGACGCGTCGGTGTATACAAATGCAACCGCCGGCTGATAAGCATGAGCGCAATGGTAAATCCGCACAAAAGAGCCAGAAGTATTGAAACCGATCGGCCATGAATGAGCGTTCCGTGCCAGAATCCCCTTACGCCGGCCACCGGCCCAGTGTGAAACTCGTAAAGAGTTGCAAGCACCGCGGCTCCGAGGATCGTAATCCCATCCAAAACCATCCACAGCTTGGCAGTGCCTTGTGAAGCACGCGTAGAATTCGCTTCCGATCCTGCCGCCCACTCAGGGGAAGAAGATACAGAGGCTGATACTCTTTGCCAGAATTCCGATGTCGCCATATGCGTTCCGCAGACCTCAAACATACAAAAACGCCAGGGCAAAGAACAGGGATTGACTCCCCACGGAAGATGAACATTGAATGGGAACTGTGTCCGACTGTGAAAATCGAACCTTTTTTGTTGGAAGCACTTTTGTGGTCTTGAGTTGCCCATCACGGCCCAACTCCCGACATTGCCTGAAGTGAGCCATGCCGGCTTGGTTGCGCCAAGACACGACTTTCATTCCGCGTCAGCCATTGCCAGCGCTTTGCCACTGAAGCAAAAAGCTCGTTGTCAAAGGCTAAAGCTCGCTATTCTTGACCGCAAGTGGATAGGAGCAAGCGCGTCAAAGCTGGACGCCATAGCCTGACTCTGGAATCGTCTCCAGAGGGGAAGCAAGCCAATGAGAACAAGCCAATAATATCAAACCGTGACCCATCACGGTGCTCCCACGTCCGAGGTCTGTTTTCCAGAATCCTCTCCACCTATTGACCCGCCACGAAAGCGCCGTGCCCCATCCTTTCCGCGTTTTGTGCGGAAAGGGTG